>FWWL01000808.1_pt1 | contig 82654 bp, 68 predicted proteins | sample 2228331 | NCBI WGS metagenome assembly FWWL01 (sample SAMEA103939775, study PRJEB20133) | metagenome | reverse complement strand
TGGCGCTGAAGGCGGCCGGCGGCGAAGCCTCGCTGGCCCGCCTGGCGCGCGTCTGGCCCTCGCTCGCCTGCCTGGCCCTGGCCGCCGTCTTCGCCGCCGCCCCGCCGGTGTTCGAACTGCCCCTGTTCGGCTATTTCGCGATCGCGCTGCTGCTCGTGGGCGGCATCGGCCTGATGCCGCGCCTGGCGGCCACCCTGTTCCGCCTGCTCGAATCGTGGGTGTCGCGCAGGCGTGGCCAACCGCCCATCCTCACGCTCACGCTGGCGCGCCTGGCCAACGCTCCCGGCCAGGCCGCGATCGCGCTGGGCGGCATCCTCGCCAGCTTCAGCCTGATGGTGGCGATGGGCATCATGGTGTCGAGCTTTCGGGTCTCCGTGGACGAATGGATGGTGCACATCCTCCCGGCCGATCTCTACGTGAGGGCCGCGGCCAGCGGCGGGACCGGCGCCTTCGGCCCCGCCGAGCAGCGCATGCTGCGCCAGGTGCCGGGTGTCGGGCGCGTCCAGTTGCTGCGCACGCGCCCGGTCGTGCTGGCCGCCGACCGGCCGGAGGTCACGCTGATCGCGCGCGACATCGCGCCGGACGAAGCCCAGCGCCTGCTCTACCTCGTCGGCCCGACCGCCCCGGTGCCGCCGGGACAGCGTCCGGCCTGGGTGTCGGAGGCGATGGTCGACCTGTACGGCGCGCAGGTGGGGCGGACGCTGTCCTTGCCGCTGGGCGGCGCCACCCGCGGCTTCTTCGTCGCCGGTGTCTGGCGCGACTATGCCAACCAGGCCGGCTCGGTGGTCATCCCGCTATCCGACTACCGGGCCCTGACCGGCGACCCAAGCGTATCGGACGCCGCGCTGTGGCTGGCGCCCGGCGCCGACGCCGGCGCGGTCGAGCAGGCGCTGCGCCGCCTGCCCTTCGGCGCCTCGCTCGAAACCATGCGTCCCGGCGAGATCCGCGAAATGAGCCTGCGCATCTTCGACCGCAGCTTCGCCGTCACCTACCTGCTCGAGGCGATCGCCATCGTGATCGGCCTGTCCGGCGTGGCGGCCTCGTTCTCGGCCCAGACGCTGGCCCGCGCGCGGGAATTCGGCATGCTGCGCCACGTCGGCGTCACGCGCGGCCAGGTGCTGCGCATCCTCGCCTACGAGGGCGGCCTGCTGACGACGCTCGGCGTCGTGTGCGGCTTCGCGCTCGGGCTGGTGATCAGCCTGATCCTGGTTTTCATCGTCAATCCGCAGTCGTTCCACTGGACGATGCAGTTGCACCTGCCCTGGCCCCTGCTGGCCGCCGTGGCCACGGTGCTGATCGTGGCCTCGGTCGCGACCGCCCTGGTCTCGGGCCGCTACGCGCTGTCATCCGGTCCGCTGCGGGCAGTCAGGGAGGATTGGTAATGCGAGTCGTGCGTCTGTTGTGCCTGTTGTTGCTGCTGCTAGCCCCGCCTGCGTCCATCGCGCAGGCGCCACCGACGGCGTTCGCCCCCGTCACCCCCGGCCGCCCCCTGGTCTTCCCCTACGACTTCGGCGCGCACCCCGACTTCCGCACCGAGTGGTGGTACGTCACCGGCTGGCTGAAGACCGCGGACGGCAAGCCGCTCGGCTTCCAGGTCACCTTCTTCCGCAGCCGCACCGAACATTCACGCGCCAATCCCAGCGCCTTCGCGCCGCGCCAGCTGGTGATCGGGCACGCGGCCCTGTCCAACCCGGCGCTTGGCAAGCTGGTGCACGACGAGCGCAGCGCGCGCGAGGGCTTCGGCCTGGCCTGGGCCCGTGCCGGCACCACCGACCTGAAGCTGGACGACTGGCGCATGGTCCGCGGGCCGGACGGCGTCTACCGCGTCAGCGTGCACACGCCCAAGCTCACGCTCGAACTGCGCCTGCGCCCTACCCAGCCGCTGCTGTTGCAAGGCGAAGGCGGCTATTCCCGCAAGGGGCCGCGGCCGGAGCACGCCAGCTACTATTACAGCGAACCGCAGCTGGCGGTGAGCGGGCGGGCCGGGATCGGGCGGGACGCCCAGCCCGTCACAGGCACCGCCTGGCTCGACCACGAATGGTCGAGCGAAGCCCTGATGCCGGGGGCCACCGGCTGGGACTGGGTCGGCGCCAACCTCGACGACGGCTCGGCCCTGATGGCTTTCCAGATACGCGACAAGCAAGGTGATAAACTATGGGCGCACGCGACCGTGCGTGACGCCTCGGGCAGGATCACGCGCTACGCGCCGGAGCAGGTGAGCTTTTCCCCCCGCGTGCGCTGGCAGTCGCCGCGCACCAAGGCGGTGTACCCGGTTGCCACGACGATCACGACCGGGAACACCCGCTGGCAGATCGATCCCCTGATGCCTGACCAGGAACTCGACTCGCGCCGTTCGACCGGCGCCGTGTACTGGGAAGGCGCGGTGACGGTCGCGCGTGATGGCGTCCCGGCCGGGCGTGGCTACCTCGAGATGACCGGCTATGTGCGGCCAATGAAACTTTGAAAAACAGAACAACAAGCAGCGACACGATGACCAACCGCTCCACCAGCAGCAAAGCGTCCGATTCATCCCGCAAAGGCAGCCTGGCCGCGCTCAAGGGCCTGTTTCCCTTCCTCCGGCCGTACCGCCGCCAGTTCGCCCTGGCCGGCATCGCCCTGCTGTTCGCCGCCGGCGCGACGCTGGCGATCCCCGCCGCCTTCAAGCAGATGATCGACCAGGGCTTCGGCGCCTCGGCCGGCGGCCAGAGCATCGAGCACGTGAACGCGACCTTCCTCGCCCTGTTCGCCGTCGCCGCCGTGCTGGCGGTGGCGACCGCCGCGCGCTACTTCACGGTATCGTGGCTCGGCGAGCGTGTCACGGCCGACATCCGCAGTGCCGTGTACCGGCACGTGGTGCACCAGAGCCCCGAGTTCTTCGAAACCACCCAGACCGGCGAGGTGCTTTCGCGCCTGACCACCGACACCACATTGATCCAGTCCGTGGTCGGCACCAGCATCTCGCTCGCGCTGCGCAACACGCTGCTGTTCGTCGGCGGCCTGGCGATGCTGTTCGTGACCAGCGTGAAGCTGTCCGCGATCATCCTCGGCCTGCTGGTGCTCGTGGTGCTGCCCATCGTCCTGTATGGACGCCGCGTGCGCTCGCTCTCGCGCGACTCGCAGGACCGGATCGCCGACGCTTCGGCCCTGGCCGGCGAAATCCTCAACGCCATGCCCATCGTCCAGGCCTATACCCACGAACGCATCGAGGCGGACCGCTTCGGCGGTTCGGTCGAAGGCGCCTTCCATACCGCCGTGCGCCGCATCCGCGCCCGCGCCACCCTGACCATGCTCGCCATCGTGCTGGTGTTCGGCGCCATCGTCTTCGTGCTCTGGCTCGGCGCCCATGCGGTGCTGGAAGGGACCATGACCGGCGGCGACCTCGGCCAGTTCATCCTGTACGCGGCGATCGTCGCCGGTTCGATCGGCGCGCTGTCGGAGGTGATCGGGGAAGCCCAGCGCGCCGCCGGCGCCGCCGAGCGCCTGCTCGAACTGCTGTCGGTACGCTCGGACATCCAGGACCCGGCCAAGCCGCGGACGCTGCCCCCGCGCAGCGCCGCCGGCGCCTCGCTCGCGCTGGCCGACGTGAGCTTCGCCTACCCGTCGCGCCCCGACACGCCCTCGCTGTCGCACCTGAACCTGAAGGTGGCGCCCGGCGAGACGGTGGCCGTGGTCGGCCCTTCCGGCGCGGGCAAGACGACCCTGTTCCAACTCCTGCTACGCTTCTACGATCCGCAGTCCGGCGCCATCGCGCTCGACGGCGTGGATGTGCGCGACCTGTCCCTGCACGACCTGCGCGAGGCGATCGGCATCGTGCCCCAGGACACGGTGATCTTCTCGGCCAACGCGCTGGAGAACATCCGCTACGGCCGCCCGGAAGCGAGCGATGCCGAGGTGATCGCCGCCGCGAAGCTGGCCGCCGCCCACGAGTTCATCGAGCGCCTGCCGCAAGGCTACGACTCCTTCCTGGGCGAACGCGGCGTACGCCTCTCCGGCGGCCAGCGTCAGCGCATCGCGATCGCGCGCGCCCTGCTCAAGAATCCCCCGCTGCTGCTGCTCGACGAGGCCACCAGCGCGCTGGACGCCGAGTCCGAGCGCCTCGTGCAAACCGCGCTGGAAGCGGCCATGGTCGGGCGCACCACGCTCATCATCGCGCACCGCCTGGCCACCGTGCAGCGGGCCGACCGCATCGTGGTGATGGAGGATGGCAGGATCGTCGAGACCGGCACCCACGCCTCGCTGGTGGCGCTGGGCGGCGTGTATGCCAACCTTGCGGCATTGCAATTTCATCACGTGACAGTGACGGATTGACCATGCGGCGGGGCCCCCGCGCGGCAGAAATGTGACATGCTCCAAGCATTTCCGCAGCAAAGGTTGCGGCTAGGAAATCGGTTGGCTATGATCTGGATATTTCGCGATCACTAGGGACAATCCATGCGCAACCATCGTTTCAATCCTGATAACTGGAGTGTGGGCACCAAGATCAGCGCCTTCACCTTCGGACTTGTCGGACTGATGCTGGCCGTTCTGGTCGTTGCCATCAGTGTCACGACCTCATCGATGCTGGAAGGACGCGCCGTCCAGAGCGTGACGAACGAGATGCGCAGCGTCGCCAACAGCGTGGAACTGTTCGACAAGTCGATGCGCGCCCAGGTGCTCAGCTTCGGCCGCGTGTTCGCCTCCAGCTTCGAGGGTGAATTCGCGCTCGACGAAGCCACCCCGGTCGACGTGGCCGGCAAGACCGTGCCGGCACTGAAACTTGGCGAGACGGTCCTCAACCTCGACTTCACGGCACCGGACCGCTTCACCGCCCAGACCGGCGGCAACGCCACCATCTTCGTCGCCTCGGGCAGCGACTTCGTGCGCGTCAGCACCTCGGTGAAGAAAGAGAACGGCGAGCGTGCCGTGGGCACCGTGCTCGATCCCGCCAGCCCCGCCTACGCGGCACTGCGCGAAGGCAGGAGCTTCGTCGGTCCTGCGACCCTGTTCGGCAAACAGTTCATCACCGAGTACAAGCCGGTGCGCGACGCGACCGGCCGGGTGATCGGCGCCCTGTACGTCGGCATCGACATCAGCGCCGAACTGGTCGCGCTCAAGGACAAGATCCGCGCCATCAAGGTCGGCGACACCGGCTATTTCTATGTGCTCAATTCGGCCCCGGGCAAGGTGTACGGCGACCTGATCGTCCACCCGGCCAAGGAAGGTGCGAACCTGCTGGGCTCGCGCGACGCCAACGGCAACGAGTTCATCCGCACCATCCTCGAGAAAGGCGAAGGCGTGATCGCCTACGACTGGCAGAACCCGGGCGAGGCCAGCGCACGCGAGAAGGTCGTGGCCTACACCACCTACAAGCCCTGGAACTGGGTGATCGCGGGCGGCACCTACAAGGACGAGATCACCACCGAGGCCACCGAACTGCGCAACCGCTACATCGTCTTCGGACTGGTGGCGCTGGGCGTGTTCGCCGCGATCCTGTACGTGGTGGTCACCGCCACCGTGACGCGTCCGCTCAAGCAGGCGCGCGACGCCGCCCTGCAGATCGCGCGCGGCGACCTGACCGTCAACATCACCGGTGACCGCCGCGACGAGATCGGCCTGCTGAACGAGGCGATGAACGGCATCAGCCGCAGCCTGTCTAGCGTGGTGGGCAAGGTGCGCGAAGGCGCCGAGCAGATCGCCAACGCCTCGGACGAAATCTCCACCGGTAACCGCGACCTGTGTGCGCGTACCGAACAGCAGGCCGCGAGCCTGGCCGGCACCGCGTCCTCGGTCGGCCAACTGACCTCCACGGTCAGGCAGAACGCGGACAACGCGCGCCAGGCCAACCAGCTCGCCGTGGATGCCTCGATGGTGGTCGGCAAGGGCAGCACGATGGTGGCCCAGGTGATCGATACCATGAACTCGATCAACCAGTCCTCGCGCCGCATCGGCGACATCATCGGCGTCATCGACGGGATCGCCTTCCAGACCAACATCCTGGCCTTGAACGCCGCCGTCGAGGCCGCCCGCGCGGGCGAGCAGGGACGCGGCTTCGCGGTCGTCGCCAGCGAGGTGCGTGCGCTGGCCCAGCGCAGCGCCGCCGCGGCCAAGGAGATCAAGGACCTGATCGCCGCCTCCAGCGCCCAGGTCGACATCGGCAGCAAGCTGGTGCAGGACGCCGGCGCGACGATGACCGAGGTGCTCGACAGCGTGGCCCGCGTCACCAGCATCATGGGCGAGATCAGCGCCGCCAGCGCCGACCAGAGCGCCGGCATCGAGCACGTCAACACCGCGATCGGCGAGATGGACCTGGCGACCCAGCAGAACGCCGCGCTGGTCGAACAGGCCAGCGCCGCCGCCGCCGCGATGCAGGAGCAGGCCGAGGACCTGGCGCGCGCGGTACGCCTGTTCAAACTGGACCAGCAAGGCCCGGCCCTGGGAACGCCGGACCGGCCGCGCCTGGCCCGCAGCGCCTGACGGCGCGGACCGGCGACAGGACTGACGAAAGCGGCGCCCTTCCCAGGGCGCCGTTTTTCGTTGTACAGTTGCTGCGGCCGAACCGGCCCTGCCCAGGAGTGTGAATTGACCGATACCGAACTGCTCGCCCGCTGCCATACGGTGTTTCCGGGCCACCGCGCCCGCCCGCCCGCAGAGATGTTCGCGGCGATGGCCCAATGGTGCGAACGGCACCGGATCGATCACGACGTCTACGGCTCGGGCGCGCTGATCCAGGATTTCGAGAGCAAGGTGGCCGCCCTGCTCGGTTTCGAGGCCGCGGTGTTCTGCATCAGCGGCACCATGGCCCAGGTCACTGCGCTGCGCCTGGCCACCCTGGACCGGGGGAGCAGCCTCGTGGCCCTGCACCCGACCGCGCACATCCTGGTCCACGAACGAAGCAACCACCAGCTGCTCGGCCACTTCGACGCGCTTCAGGTGGGCGACCGGGTGCGGCCGTGGACCGTGGCCGACCTGGCGGCGGTTCCCGACCGCCTGGGCGCGGTCGCGATCGAGGTTCCGATGCGCGAGATCGGCGGACAGACCCCGCCGTGGGATGAACTGCAGGCCATCAAGGAGCACTGCCGCGCCCGCGGCGCGCACCTGCACATGGATGGCGCGCGCCTGTTCGAGGCCCAGGCCGGCTACGGCAGGAGCGCGGCCGAGATCGCGGCCGGCTTCGACTCGGTGTATGTGTCGCTCTACAAGGGGATCGGCGGCCTCGGTGGCGCCATGCTGGCCGGCAGCCGCTCCTTCGTCGATCGCGCGGCCGAATGGTTCCGACGCCAGGGCGGCAACGTGATACACCGCTCGCCCTACGTGGTGGCGGCCGCGATGCAGTTCGAGGAACGCCTGGCCGCCATGCCGGACTACTTCCGCCGCACCCAGTTCCTGTACCAGGCCCTGCGCGAGCATCCGGCGATCCGCGTGAACCCGGCCGCGCCCCAGGCGAACATGCTGCATCTCCACCTTCCCGTCGGGCGCGAGCGCGCGGCCGCGATCCGCGACCGGATCGCCGAGGAACATGGGGTGTGGCTGTTCCATCGGATCGCGCAAGGCATCCTGCCCGACACCAGCGTGTTCGAACTGTACGTCGGCGACAATCTGCTGGCCGCGAGCGAGGAGCGTATCCGCGAGGCCCTGGCCGTGTTCGCGCGCGAACTTGCGGCGGCGGCGGATATGGCGTAAGGTCGCGGGCTGATCCGTCTAACAGGGCAAGCCATGCAGCAATACCACGACCTCGTTCGCACCATTCTCGACACCGGCAGCTGGCAGGAGAACCGCACCGGCATCCGCACGCTGAGCGTGCCGGGGGCCATGATGCGCTTCGACCTGCGCGAGGGATTCCCGGCGGTGACCACCAAGCGGCTGGCCTTCAAGTCGGTGGTGGGCGAACTGGTGGGCTTCCTGCGCGCCACCCGCAGCGCGGCCGCCTTCCGCGAACTGGGCTGCAAGGTGTGGGACCAGAACGCCAACGAGAACCGCGAATGGCTGGCCAACCCCTACCGGGCCGGGGAGGATGACCTCGGCCCCGTGTATGGCGTGCAGTGGCGCCAGTGGCCGGCCTACAAGATGATCGACGCGCGCGAGGAGGCGCAGATCGCCGACGCGGTGGGGCGTGGCTACAGCATCGTTTCCGCCGTGCGGCACGAGGGGGTCGAACGGCTCCTGCTGTACAAGGCCATCGACCAGTTGCGCGAGTGCCTGGACACCATCGTCAACAACCCGGGCAGTCGCCGCATCCTGTTCCACGGCTGGAACTGCGCGGAACTGGACGCCGTCGCCCTGCCCGCCTGCCACCTGCTGTACCAGTTCCTGCCAAACCCCACCACGCGCGAGATCTCGCTCTGCCTCTACCTGCGCAGCAACGACGTGGGCCTGGGCGCGCCCTTCAACATGGCGGAGGCGGCCGCGCTGCTGCACCTTGTGGGCCGCCTGACCGGCTACACGCCGCGCTGGTTCAGCTACTTCATCGGCGACGCCCACATCTACGAGAACCAGTTGCCGATGCTGGAGGAGCAGCTCACGCGCGCGCCCTACCCGGCCCCGCGCCTGGTGCTGTCCGACCGCATCCCCGACTACGCGGTGACCGGGCGCTACGAGCCGGAATGGCTGGAGAAGGTCGAGCCGTCCGACTTCATGCTGCAAGGCTACGAACACCATCCGCCCCTGACCGCGCCGATGGCCGTCTAACTTGACAGGGGGCGGGCGAGGCGACACCATTGCCGACTCGTGCAAAAACAGCAAAGGCGTCCCATGTCCACCTCCCCGCAAGCCGCGCCCGCCCCTTCGTCCGACATCACCCTGGTCGTCGCGATCGACGCCCAGCGTGGCATCGGCGTGGACAACAAGCTGCCCTGGCACCTGCCGGAAGACCTGGCGCACTTCAAGCGCGTCACGCTCGGGCGTCCCATCATCATGGGGCGCAAGACCTACGAATCGATCGGGCGCCCGCTGCCGGGTCGGCGCAACATCGTCATCACGCGCAACCGCGACTGGCGGGCCGATGGGGTGGAGACGGCCGGCTCGGTCCACGAGGCGATCGGTATGCTTGGCGGCGCGCCGGCCAGCATCATCGGCGGCGCCCAGGTGTTCGCCGAATCGATGGGCCTGGCCGACCGCATGATCGTCACCGAGATCGCCCACACCTTCCGCTGCGACACCTTCTTCCCGGAGATCGACCCGGCCATGTGGGCCGAGACCGAGCGCGAGAAGCACCATTCCGAGGCCAAGGGCTACGACTTCGACTTCGTCACCTACGTCCGGCGCCGCTGACGATTTGAACCGAACGTACCGGCGTCCGGGCTACCATTTCTCGAATCACCAGGGAAAAGTGGGTACCGTCATTCCCGCGAAAGCGGGAATCCATGCTGAAACAGCTGGCCGGGCGCCAGGGGTGCGACAGGAATGGCCGCATATGGGTATGGTTACCCTGGCAAAAAAAATTCCACCGGATAGCGGAAATTCTGCGAAAATCCGCTTCTTATTTTTGTCGGTGCCGTGCGCGGCGACCACCCGGGATCCGGTGGCCGCCCCCCACGGCGCTTCGCTTTGGAGCTGTCCATGAAATTTCGTTTCCCAATCGTCATCATCGACGAGGATTTCCGTTCCGAGAACACGTCCGGCCTCGGCATTCGCGCACTCGCCGCGGCGATGGAGAAAGAAGGCATGGAAGTGCTCGGCCTGACCAGCTATGGCGACCTGTCCCAGTTCGCCCAGCAGCAGTCGCGCGCCTCGGCCTTCGTCCTGTCCATCGACGACGAGGAGTTCGGCGAAGGCACGGTCGAGGAGACCAATTTCGCCCTGACGGCGCTGCGCGCCTTCGTGCAGGAGATCCGGCACAAGAACTCCAACATCCCGATCTACATCTACGGCGAGACGCGCACCTCGCGCCACATCCCGAACGACATCCTGAAGGAGCTGCACGGCTTCATCCACATGTTCGAGGACACGCCCGAGTTCGTCGCGCGCCACATCATCCGCGAGGCGAAGGCCTACCTGGACAGCCTGGCGCCGCCGTTCTTCCGCGCCCTGGTCCACTACGCCAACGACGGCTCCTACTCCTGGCACTGCCCCGGCCACTCCGGCGGCGTGGCCTTCCTGAAGTCGCCGATCGGCCAGATGTTCCACCAGTTCTTCGGCGAAAACCTGCTGCGCGCCGACGTCTGCAACGCGGTGGAGGAACTCGGCCAGCTGCTCGACCACACCGGCCCGGTCGCCAAGTCCGAGCGCAACGCCGCCCGTATCTACAGCGCCGACCACTGCTACTTCGTCACCAACGGCACCTCGACCTCGAACAAGATGGTCTGGCACTCGACCGTCGCGCCGGGCGACATCGTCGTGGTCGACCGCAACTGCCACAAATCAATCCTGCACTCGATCATCATGTGCGGCGCGATCCCCGTGTTCCTGATGCCGACCCGTAACCACCTGGGCATCATCGGGCCGATCCCGCTGGGGGAGTTCACGCCCGAGTCGATCGCCCGCAAGATCGAGGCGAACCCGTTCGCGCGGGAGGCGACCAACAAGAAGCCGCGCATCCTGACCATCACCCAGTCGACTTACGACGGCGTGGTGTACAACGTCGAGACCCTGCGCGAGATGCTCGACGGGAAGATCGACACCCTGCACTTCGACGAGGCCTGGCTGCCGCACGCGACCTTCCACGACTTCTACAAGAACATGCACGCGATCGGCCGCGACCGCCCGCGCGCAAAGCAGTCGATGATCTTCTCGACCCAGTCCACGCACAAGCTGCTGGCGGGCCTGTCGCAGGCCTCGCAGGTGCTGGTGCGCGAATCCGAGACCGTCAAGCTGGACCAGGACGCCTTCAACGAAGCCTACCTGATGCACACCTCGACCTCGCCGCAGTACTCGATCATCGCCTCGTGCGACGTGGCCGCGGCCATGATGGAAGCGCCCGGCGGCACCGCCCTGGTCGAGGAATCGATCTACGAGGCGCTGGACTTCCGCCGCGCGATGAAGAAGGTGGACGAGGAGTTCGGCAACGACTGGTGGTTCAAGGTCTGGGGACCGGACCACTTCTCCGAGGAAGGCATCGGCACCCAGGAAGACTGGATGATCCGCGCCGAGGAGTCGTGGCACGGCTTCGGCGACCTGGCCCCGGGCTTCAACATGCTCGACCCGATCAAGGCGACCGTCGTCACGCCGGGCCTGGACCTGACCGGCCAGTTCGGCGAGACCGGCATCCCGGCCTCGATCGTCACCAAGTACCTGGCCGAGCACGGCGTGATCATCGAGAAGTGCGGGCTGTACTCGTTCTTCATCATGTTCACCATCGGCATCACCAAGGGCCGCTGGAACACGCTGGTGACGGCGCTGCAGCAGTTCAAGGACGACTACGACCGCAACCAGCCGATGTGGCGCGTGATGCCCGAGTTCGCGGCCGCCAACCCGCGTTACGAATCGATGGGCCTGCGCGACCTGTGCACGCAGATCCACGACTTCTACAAGCAGTACGACGTGGCGCGCCTGACGACCGAGATGTACCTCTCGGACATGATCCCGGCGATGAAGCCCTCGGACGCCTTCGCCAAGATGGCGCACCGCCAGATCGAGCGCGTCGCGATCGACGAACTGGAAGGGCGCATCACGGCCATCCTGCTCACGCCTTACCCGCCGGGCATTCCGCTGCTGATTCCGGGCGAGCGCTTCAACAAGACCATCGTCGACTACCTGCGCTTCGCACGCGACTTCAACGAGCGCTTCCCCGGCTTCGAGACCGACGTGCACGGCCTGGTCAAGCGCGAGGTGGATGGCAAGCTGGGCTACTTCGTCGACTGCGTCAAGCAGGACGGTTGACGGCGGATGGGCGGTGCCGCTCCCGGCACCGCGCTCCTGCTGGGTGGGCCGGGTCATGCATGTGCCCACCGCAACGGTGGCCCGGGGACCAGCGACGACCCTGGTGGGCTCGAGAGGCCACCCTACCTGCTATCGGCTGTGGCTGTAGGGTGGGCACTGGTGCCCACCGCAACGGCGGCCCGAGGACCAGCGACGCCCCTCGTGGGCTCGAGAGCCCACCCTACCGCATACCCGTCCCCGGTTCACCGCCGCTTCAGCTCCACGGGCGCGGCCACCCTTGCCGGCTTCTGCGCCTGCGCCAGTTCGCGCCGCGCCGCGCCGATGACGCTGTGCGCCGCCGTCAGGCCCAGCACGCCCATCACCGCCGCCACCAGCAGGTCCGGCCAGCCGGTTCCCGACTGATACACCCCCAGCGCCGCCAGCAGCACCGCCACATTGCCGATCGCGTCATTGCGCGTGCACAGCCAGACCGAACGCATGTTCGAGTCGCCATTGCGGTAGGCGAAGAGCAGCACCGCAACCAGTCCATTCGCCGCCAGCGCGAGCGCCCCGATCACGCCCATCGTGTGCGCCGCCGGCACCGTGCCCGACGCCAGGTGCCAGACGGTCGTGCCGAGCACGAACACCCCGTAGGCGCCCATCGTCACCCCCTTGGCCAGCGCGGTGCGCGAGCGCCACACCGCGGCCATGCCAAGCACGAACAGCGAGATCCCGTAGTTGGCCGCATCGCCGAAGAAATCGACCGCGTCCGCCAGCAGCGACACCGAACCGGCCGCCCAGCCGCCGGCCAGTTCGACGACGAACATCGATGCGTTGACCACGAGCGCGATCCACAGGATCCGCCGGTAGGCCGGATCGACCGGCGGCTTGTCGCTTGAACAGCCTCCGCTACAGCATGCCGACATCACAACTCCTTGCTTCGAAACAGACCCTACATGATACCGCCTGGGCAAATCTCGCGCGCAGGCGAAAAAAAGGAGCCTCGCGGCTCCTCGATATGATACGGATTCCGGGCGCCACCCCGAAAAACTGAATCAGGTTTTCGGCAGCGTGACGCCGCGCTGGCCCTGGTACTTGCCGCCGCGGTCCTTGTACGACACTTCGCACACTTCGTCGCTCTCGAAAAACAGCACCTGTGCGCAGCCCTCGCCGGCGTAGATCTTGGCGGGCAACGGGGTCGTATTCGAGAACTCCAGGGTCACATAGCCTTCCCACTCCGGCTCGAAGGGCGTGACGTTGACGATGATGCCGCAGCGCGCGTAGGTGGACTTGCCCAGGCAGACCGTCAGCACGTTGCGCGGGATGCGGAAGTACTCGATGGTGCGGGCCAGCGCGAACGAGTTCGGCGGGATGATGCAGACATCGCTCTTGACGTCGACGAAGGAATTGGAATCGAAGTTCTTCGGGTCCACGATCGTGCTGTTAATGTTCGTGAACACCTTGAACTCGTCGGCGCAGCGGATATCGTAGCCGTACGACGAGGTGCCGTAGGAGATGATCCTCTTGCCGTCCGCCTCGCGCACCTGGGAGGGCTCGAACGGCTCGATCATGCCCGTTTCCTGCGCCATACGGCGGATCCATTTATCGCTTTTGATTGTCATCGCTGGTTGTATTGTGGGTGAGCGGGAAATTCCGCGATTTTACGCGAAAACCCGGTTGCGGTCGCCATTCCCCTGGCCTTTGGCCCTGGCGGCGAGCAAACGGACGATCATCTCGTGCGTCAGTTGCGCCGTCTCGGCCGGGCGCTCCATCGGATACAGGTGTCCGCCCTCGATCATCACCAGGTTCGGCCCCACCAGTTTGCGCGTCGCCTGCAGGCCGGCCTGACGCAATTCCAGCGACGTGGTGCCGCCGATGAAGCCGACCGGCACCGGGAACGGGGGCCGGATGATGCTTCCCATATGGTGTGGCAAGGTGTTGTAGATGTCCGTCTCGACGTCGCGCGAGAAGCGCAACTGCACGCCTTCCTCGTGCGGCATCAGTCCATGGTCGAGATAGTCGTCGATCACGCCGGGCGCCCAGGCCTGGAACATGGGCTTGGCCATGAAGTGCGCGCGCGCCGCTTCACGGTCGGGCCAGACGTTGCGGCGGCGTTCGGAAAAGCGCGCCGGCGACAGGCGCGTGGCCCAGCCGCGCAGCTTGGCGAAGCGCCAGGCCAGGGCGCGCCAGCCCGCCACCACGGGCGAATCGAGCATCACGACGCAACGCGCCAGTTCCGGCCGCTGGCGCGCGACCATCATGCTCAGCATGCCGCCCAGCGAGTGACCGACCAGGATCGCGGGCTGCCCGTAGGCCTCGAGGTGGGCGATCAGTTCGTCCACCAGGCCGTGCCAGCCGTCGCCAACGGGAAAGCGCGGGTCGTGGCCCAGCATGTCGATGCTGCGCACGTCGTAGTCGGCACCCAGCGCGTCGAGCACCTGGCGATAGCTGCCGGCTGGGTAGCTGTTACCGTGGGAAAAGTGCAGCAGGGGCTTGGTCATGGGCCGGGCCAGTCGAGAATGTCGGCTTTCCATTGTAAGGTCAGTAACGGGCCATACCGCGCCGATTAGAGGCGAATGCCTACTCGGCTGCTGCCGACGCCGGCGCACGCACGGGATGAACATGTTGAGTAAAAGAACGTAAAACTGACCGCCAGCCGCCGCCCCGGCCATGCGCGCTTTGCTATGATGCCCGGATGAACCGTGTTCTGCTAATCGACGACGACGTCGAACTGGTCGGGATGTTCTCCGAATACCTCCAACAGGAAGGGTTTGCGGTGGATTGCGCCAACGACGGCGAGGAAGGTACCGCCGCGGCCCTGTCCGGCCAGTTCGCCATCGCCGTCCTCGACGTGATGATGCCCCGTCTGAATGGCATCGAAGTGCTGCGCCGCATCCGCGCGTCGAGCCGGATACCGGTCCTGATGCTGACCGGGCGGGGCGACGACGCCGACCGCATCCTCGGCCTGGAACTGGGCGCCGACGACTACGTGACCAAGCCCTGCACCCCGCGCGAGCTGACCGCCCGCGTGCGCGCCATCCTGCGCCGCACCCAGGGCGGTGACGGCGGCTCGGAAATCTCGGTCGGCAAGCTCACCATGCTGCCCGAACAGCGCCGTGCCACTTGGGACGGCATGCCGGTGGACCTGACCAGTACCGAATTCAACCTGCTGGAGGTCCTGGCCCGCAACGCAGGCCGGCCCGTGAGCAAGAACGAACTGTCCGAACAGGGCCTGGGCCGCCCGCTGGCGCGCTTCGACCGGAATATCGACGTCCACCTGAGCAGTCTGCGCCACAAGCTGGGCACCTTGTCGGACGGACGCTCCTGCCTCCAGACCATCTATCGGCTTGGCTACCAGTTGATCAGGGAGTAGCGGTGGGCCGCTTGTTCTGGAAGTTCTTTCTCTCGATTTTGCTGGCCCAGGTGGCCGCGACAATCGGCATCGGTGGCGCCCTCTGGTTGCGCGACCAGTCGCGCCAGAACGCGGCCCCTACCCTCGACACCGGGCCATCCGCCGAGATGATGGTGGATGTCGCCACCGTGGCGCTCAAGTACGGCGGTGAGCCGGGCTTGCGCGAGATGATCGCCACCTTCCGCCGCCGTCCGCTGTATGTGCTCGATGCGGCTGGGCGCGACCTGCTCGGCCGCGACATCGGCGACGACCTGCGCGCCCAGGTCGAACAGGAGCTGCAGGGCGCGCCCCCCGGAAAAGGCGTCCGGCGCCTGGTGGCGGCCGATGGCACGCGCTATCTCGCCTTCGTACCGCGCCGCAAGGCCGGTCCTGCCCCTGGTCCCGGCGCAAGGTCGCCAGGACCGGGCTACCGCCTTGGAAGGACCACGGGCATCGTTGCCGCCGTGCTCGCCAGTCTGCTGTTCGCCGCCCTGCTCGCCTGGTACTTCTCGCGGCCGATCCGCGCCCTGCGCAGCGCATTCGAAGCGGCCGCCGCCGGCAATCTCGCCCCACGCTTCGCCGGCGCGAAGGGCGGTGACGAACTTTCCGACCTGGGCCGCGACTTCGACCAGATGAGCGCACAACTGCGCGCACTGATGGAGGGCCAGCGCCGGCTGCTGCACGATGTGTCGCACGAACTGCGCTCGCCCCTGGCCCGGCTGCAGGCGGCGGTGGGCCTGGCGCACCAGCAACCCGACAAGATCGGCGCATCGCTTGAACGGATCGAACGCGAGAGTGTCCGTATGGACAAGCTGGTGGGCGAGTTGCTGACACTGTCGCGCCTCGAAGGCGCGCGCGAAACGCCGCTTACCGAAACCATCGAACTGGACGAACTGCTCGGGCAGATCGCGGACGACGCGCGATTCGAGGCTGGCCAGAGCGGCACCGACATCGTCCTGGATGTCGGCGTCGAGGCCGCCGTACGCGGCGCGCCCGATCTGCTCTGGAGCGCGATCGAGAACGTGGTGCGCAACGCCATCAAGCACGGCGGACAGGGGGGCAAGGTCGATATCACCTTGCGGGTAGCCGGGCGCGCGGCCAGGATCGACGTGTGCGACCGCGGTCCCGGCATCGGACCGGGCGAGATCGATTCGATTTTCCAGCCTTTCTTCAGGGCGCAGGCGGGCCGCGGGCCGGTCGATGGACACGGACTCGGGCTGGCGATCGCCCAGCGCGTGATCAGCGCGCACCGGGGCACGATCGAGGCCGCGAATCGGAGCGGCGGTGGCTTGTGTGTGACGATCACGCTGCCGCTGGCCACGCAGGCGGCCGATCCGGCGAGGGGACGCACCGCCCGCGCCGCCTGAGGTGGTCATCGATGGTGCCAGTAGCGCGCGTGCTCGCGCCGGTACTCGCGCACCACCAACCCGCCGCCAAAGTCCAGCGTGATCGCGCCCGATTCGTCCGTGCGCAAACGCCGGACGCCTGAGACGCCGTAGCGCTCATACACCTCGCGCTTCGGGTGGCGATAGCGGTTGCGATGGCCAACCTGGAACACCCCGACCTCCGGCCGCACCGCTTCGAGAAATGCTGGCGAAGACGAGGTGCCGCTGCCGTGGTGCGGCGCGAGCAGCACCTGCGACCGAAGCTTGTCGCGCGAGGCGCGCACCAGCTCGGCCTCCTGCGCGGCCTCGATATCGGCCGCGAGGAGCATGGAACGCTCTCCGGCGGAGATCCGCAAGGTGCAACTGCGCGCGTTCGCCTTCAGGCCCGGATCGTCATAGGACGCCGGCGCCGGGTGCAGCACCTCGAAACGCACACCGTCCCACTCCCAATGCTGACCTGCCCGGCAGCGGACATGGCCCGGCGCGGCCCCACGCACCGGATGGCCTGGCGAGAGCGAGGACAAGGTCCATGACACCGGCACGGCCTCCAGCAGCGACAAGGCGCCGCCCGCATGATCGGTATCGCTGTGGCTCACCACCAGCGCGTCGAGCCTGGCTATCCCCCTCGCCTTCAGGTAAGGCAGGATGACACGTGTGGCGGCGTCCGACCCCGGCGAGTACTGTGGCCCGGTGTCATACAGCAGCCTGTGCCGCTGCGTCTCGACCAGCAGGGCCATGCCCTGCCCCACGTCGAAGGCCGTGATGGCGAACTGACCGGGTGCCGGATGAGCGGGCACCTGCAGGAACAGGGGCACCCAGGCCGCCGCCCCGGCCCAGCGCTGGGGCCAGGCCGGCGGCGCCAGCATCCAGGCCGTGCCCACGAGTGCCAGCACGAACAGCCAGGCCGGGGGGACCGGTGCGCTCCAGACGGCGAGCGGCAATCGCGCGAGCCATTCGAGGGCCCACGCCAGGGCCTGCATGGCGTAGTGGGCGATGCCCAGCGTGAAGGCGGCGAGCGGCGCCGGCAGCACGCTGCCGGCCAGGGCCAGCGGCGTGACGATGAAGCTCACCACCGGAATCGCGATGGCGTTGGCGATGGGGCCGACCAGCGACACCTGCGAAAACAGCAGCACGGTCAGCGGCACCAGCCCGAGCGTGACGGCATATTGGGTGCGCGCGGCAAGGTGCAGGGCGCCGCGCCAGCCGCGCGCAGGAGGCACGATGCGGCCCACGCTGGTATAGAGGATGACCGCCACCGCTCCGAAGGAGAGCCAGAAGCCGGGCCAGAGCATGGCCCAGGGATCGAGCAGCACCACCACGCCCAGCGCCATGCACAGCACGTGCGAGACGCTGGCGATGCGGCCCAGCCACAGCGCCGCGGCGACCACGGCGATCATGTAGAAAGTGCGCTGGGCTGGCACGCCGAAGCCCGCCAGCAGCACGTACACGAAGGCCGACGCCGCCCCCGCGAGCGCCCCCGCCTTTTGCGCGGGCAGCAGCAGGGGCAGTTGCGCGTCGGTGAAGAACGATCGGCGCCACAGCGCCGAAGCGGCGAGCGCGAACAGGCCCGCGATCATCGTGATGTGCAGGCCGGAGATCGACACGAGGTGGCTCACCCCCGTCCGATTGAACACCTCCCAGTCCGACTGCTCGATCGCGCGCTGGTCGCCGATCACCAGGGCCACGATCACGCCAGCGAACTCCTTGCCGGACAGCGCCGCTTCGATGCGGTCGCGCAGCAGCGCGCGGGTTCGCTCGACGGCGTTGCGAAAGCCGGGGACGAAATCGTCGAGCCGCCGGTTGCCCTCCCCTGCGCGCACGTAACCGGTGGCGCGCACGCCCTGCTCCAGCAGCCAGGCCTCGTAGTCGAAGCCGTGCGGGTTGGCGTTGCCGTGCGGGCGCTGCATGCGCAGCGTCAGCCGCCAGCGCTCGCCGGGGCGCACGTCGCCCACTTCGAACAGCGGCGGGCGGCGGCCCGTGTACCACGACAGCGCGACCCGGGGCGGCACCCGGGTCGCCGGGGACAGTACCTGCTCGATGCGGAAGTGGAAGCGGACACCCTGGCCAAAGCGGTAAGGCAGGCTGTCCACGGTGCCGATCACTTCGATGTCGCGGCCTTCGTCGGCAGGCGCGAGCGCCTGCGCCAGGGCCACATGGGCCACGAGCGCCGCCCAGCAATAACCAAGGATCGCCCCGGCGATGGCAGCCCGCGCCGGCCCGGGCAGCATCCACAACATGGCGCCAGCCAGCATGACGAGGGCGCCCACCAGGCCCGCGGCCGGGAGCTCCGCCGACTGTTGCAGGCAGGACGCCCCCGCAACGAAACCAATGATCAGACAACGCATGGCGGGGCCGGAAGCCTCGTGCGGTGCGAACACGCCTCTGGAAACATCCGCCCTCCTTTACCTCGTCGCAAAGGAGCACACTAGCGGAGCTGATCGGCCGAGTATTGCGCTAAGACAAATGCACGTGGGAGGGCCGCCCCTGGGGCGCCTTCCTCAGCCACCAACGCCTGCGGAGACCATGATGAAGAGCACGAAGCCGGCGGTGAACAGGAGCAGCGAGCTGGCGGTGTCCTGCTTGCTTTCGTGCGCCTCCGAGATCATGTCCTCGACAGCGGCCAGCGCCAACAGACCGGCGACGAAGGCCAGCGCAGACATTTTCCAGATGTCGCTTTGACCACGCAGCACGAAAAAGGCCAGCGCCGCCATCGACAGCACGGGAATGGCGAAGGATGCGGACAGCAGGATGCGCCTGCCTCTGGGCACACCCTTCTCCTTCATGTTGGCGATGGTGGCGTAGCCTTCTGGCACATCAGCCAGTACCTGGCCGAGTGCGAGCGCGAGCGCCATTTGCGAGGAGACAGCCGATCCGCTGCCGATCATCAGGCCATCGCTGGCCAGGTCGGTGGCGACGGCGATGTAGATCATCCACATGCCTTTCGAGCCGCCGCCCTTCGCCTTGTCCTTGCCCTTGGCTTTGCCCTTGGCCTTGTCGTTTGCCTTGTCCTCATCCCTGTTCTCGTCCGTGCCCTGGCCCGAGTCGTCCTGGAGCCTGTCGACGATCTTGTCGATGGCGATGTAGGCGAGGCCGCCGAGCCCGAAGGCAAGCGCCACCCACCAGGGCGATATCCGGGCCAAGGCTTCGGGAATCAGCTCGACGGCGACGATCGCCAGGACGATGCCGGCGGCCGCATGCAAGGCCTGGTTCAGTCTGCGCTTGTTGGTGTCGAAGTGCTCCGCGAGCATTCCCCCGGTAAAGTTACCGGCAGCGGGCAGCAGGGCAAGGCCCAGAACCATCCAGAACGAATCCACTCGGTCTCCTTGCGGCGAATTGGCGGTGCTACAGCGTCCGGGTTTTTCGGGCGCCCGACGGACTCGTGGCCCCATGCGCCCACTGCCCCATCGTTCCCGCGTATGCGGGAACCCATACGCCAGTTGATTCTCCTTTAGCTCGTTTCCGCCTACGGCCAGCGGCACCACCGGTTTGCACCTAGCTTACCAGCGACCTCCTCCATGCCGCGCACGCGCAAGCGCAAGCGCATCGGCCGCGCCGATCCGCCTCACGCTACGCGCGCGCCTCAACAATGACGATGCCGACGACCAAGAGCGCGATGATCCGTATAGCAGCTGCCGAAGTGGCATGGTCCGAACCCTGCGTTTCATGCCGTCCTCCCGAGGAGCGGCCTCAGAATGGCGCTGTCTGCCGAGCGAGGGCCATAATGGCTAGGCATTTTGATCCGGCGGCCGTTCGTCGCCAGCCAGTCGTTCGCCATCCCCGGGCTTGACCTCCTCCGGCACGTCAGCCAGCCGGACGAGCCGCCACGCTCCCCGACGCTGAATCGACCTCGGGGAACCCGAACCGCGACCGAACACGCCAGGCGGTACCGTAAATGTAGCTGGCGGAAGCAAGCTGCCTTGCGCGAACCAACGTGTCCCGTCCAAAGCGTGGGATTCCTCGCAGCGCCACCAGCCGCTCGCGGGACAGGCGGTGCCGGTCGCGGCGAAGCTGCCGACCGGCACTTTCTGGTTCTCGACAATGGCGCGTCCCTCGCCAGCGCTGGTACTGGCCGCCGCAACCGGTGTCGCCTGTGCCAGCGGCAATGCTGGTGCCAACCGCTTCCGTGCGCGCTTGTCGACCAGTTCCCATGAGGTACGCGTCGTGGATTCGAAACTGGGTTGCAGTCCCCTCATCTTCTCCCACATGGTCTGCGGGGGCAGCAGCAGCGCCTGCGGCATCCGGTCGCCCTTCTTGATGTACTGCCGCTGTCCACCGAGGACGCCGATGCCGTCGCCCCCTTCGCCGCACAACCACCAGCCGCTTTGCGGGCAGTGGTCGCCGGCCCAGGCTTGCGTGCCGATCCTTGCTTGTGGCGGTTCCTCGCTGCGCTTCGGTTGCTGCGTGGGACGGACACGGATGCTGCCCACGATACGGTCCCACAAGGCTAGTGCGGCGCGTTCGGACAGCGAGGACTGAACCGGTTGGTGGTTTCCCTTCCCCGTCTCCATCGTGAACGACAGGTGGGGTACGAATACGTTGTCCTTCGTACCGTTCACCTCCCACCAGAAGCTGTACACGATCGCGTCGTTCTCCTCATGAAACCGTGTCACCAGTTCATCGCCGCCGAGACCGTGGATCACCCTTTCGGCAGCGCGTAAGGTAGATATGCGAAATTTGGGGACGATGGCCGCCAGCCCGGCCTCGGTCTGTGCCCTCCTTTCAAGAAGACCCTTATCGTCGGGTTGTGTCCCCGCCAAGAGAATAAGTGTGAACTGGATATCCGGGTGACTTGGAAGCCGAGCGAACATGGTCAGCCGTTCAAGCTGAGCGGCTCTAAGTGGGTCGCGGACATAGGCACGATCGATACAGAACCCGGGTTCGGATGGTATCTTGTTCTCCGGATTCGGGACCAGCTGCGAAACAAGCTTGATCAAATTGTCCACCTGATCCGGGTCGTAATAGTCAATGGTCACATCTACACTGATGCCGCTCCCATGCATCAATGCTTCAACTGCGACTCCCTCACTTCGCGAGCGCTCCAAGCTATATCCGTCAGTGCTTGTGTATTCGGTAACCTTTCGGTTGTGTACAAATATCTTCCCGACGAATCCAGCATCGGTTCTAACTCTTTTCGCCACTTCCAGATTGCTATTGCCACCAAGTCTATCTGGTTTCGCCCGCAGTTCGGCTTCGCGCTGCGCTATGCGTTGCCGAAACTCCTCAGTACTCTCATCGAACGTGCTGATGTCGAAGCCATCAATCTGAGGCCCGATAAGATCAAGCTCGGCTTCCGTCGGTACATCAAGCAGGAATCTACCGATGCACACTGTTCTCATCGACTCGATCATTCGCTCTACCTCATGTTTGTCCTGCTTTGCAGCCGCATCATTTTCCCAAAGCCGGGCGAATGCCCAGGTCGCCACAGCCGCGCAGGCAATCCAGGCTAGCACCAACGCCAGCCGCCCTCCCGCCCACCAGTTCACGCCATCCCCTGTACAATCTTGACGACTAGGCGAAGTGTCAGCAACAGCATAGCGTCGTTCTTGTAGGCCCCCTGGTGATCGAAGTCTCTCGTGGCAAACACCTGTCTAACCTTCCCAAGAGGCACGGCTCCAGACTGATACGGGACCGTTCCGTCGCCATTCGACTCTTGGGATGCGGGCTCAAAGCGAAGTTCAGTTTTGCCATTGATAAGAACACGGCGCTGCCCATCGTAGGTGTTACCTACATGTCGTCCGGCCCTCACGCTCGCCGGCGTAAGTGGCGTTGGAGAATGCGGTGGATAGTGACCGACCCAGGTGACTTCTCCGAATGCAAGCTTAGCTTTGTCAGCACCATAGAACACGTACGTCTCTGGGTGATAGTAGTCCCCTAGTTCGCGGTGGAACTTTTCGGCTACGCCGATGGCCTCCTTTATCTGGTGTTGGATGCCATCTGGCCGCTTCTCGTACTTGCCTGCAGGATCGGCAAGTGCGGGATCGACCATACGAAACCAAACGGTCAAATTTCGGTATAGATCGTACGGATTCTTTTGAGTTTCATTGGGAAAATGCAGCACATCGTAGGGGGCAGCATCATAGCGCACGGCGCCATCCCGGATTCCATAGGTCGCCTGCTTGACGCCACTGGTCGGCTTGATGAGCCGTACGTGCAGCCACGGCCGAGGGTAGAGGTGATTTGGCAGCAATTGCAGTGCGCCTGGTGACGTCGCCAGTACCGGCGTCGTCTCTTGCGGGGTGTCTCCAAGAACCTTCGCAATAAGGGACAACATCAGATCCTCACCGACGCCACTGCTTGGACTTGATGTCTCCGTCCCACAGGCAATGCGACGATATGCCACCGGCGCACCAAGGGCGGGCATCACGCCGTGAATCACCCCTGCGATCTGATCTGGAATTCGCTTGGCGCAGGCGCGAGCGACGAGCCCGCCCATTGAGTGCGTCACTAGAATGACCTTGTCGCAGCCTCGCCTCAGATTGCGCCACTCCCCGATGATCTCAGCAACGCGCTTTTCTAGCCTTTCGGCGGAGACTGCGGCATCCTCCAACCAGTTATAGCCAAAGCAATACACGGGGAAGTGGTGCTGCGCATGCTTTTCAAGGTGCGCGACCGTGAGCGGCTCAAATTCGCGAACTCCCCACTTGACGGGGTCACACTCCATGACCTCCTTCCAATGTTTTCTGACGTACCGCACGTCCTTGTCCTCGTCATACCCAAAGGTCTGGTTCAAGCGCATCTGCAGGGCCTGTAGGAGCGGGCCGTATGAGACCGCATGCACTGCGCCCCAGCCGCGCTTTCGCGCGTCGGTCTCGCCGAACACGTATCCGTCGTCCGGATCGGGCACCATGATTGGTCCGCCGTCATCCACTTCCAGCGTTGCCGGATCGAGCAGCAGTTGACGCGCCCTGGGCGAGCGGTTCTCCCAGACGTAGCATTCCTCCAACCCGGCGAAGCTCCCATTCGGCGGTCGCCACGCGGGCATGCCAGGGTCAACGATCCGGTTTCTCTCATCCACGTCCTTGCCCACCTGCGGCTTGCGCTTGGCCCGGAGATTCGTTCCCATGATCCCCGGCACCACGATCACGGGCACGGTGCTGTTGGGCGGTATCAGCGCCAGGCCACGCAAGGTGAATGCCTTGGACGACATGAACGAGTCCACCGCCCAGCCCCCATGCGGAAGCGGGATGGCGGACGGCAGCGGCCGGGTCGGCTCCGTCATGGCGCGCCCCCTTCCTTGGCACCGGGATCGGGAAGGAGTTCGAAGCGCACCGGCCCCAGCGTATCGCTGTGGACGAGTGAGGTCCTGCCATACTCGTCGCTGACGCCCGCGACGGTGCTGCCATCCTGGAGATGGGCGATGTAGCGCTGGTGGGGAATCGGACTGCGTAGTTGCGCGTCGCGCAGCACCACCCGTTCGTCCGTTTCTATCTGCGAGGCCGCGAAGTCGAGCGCCGCTGGATTGCCACCTCCCGGCCCGGTATGGGCGATGGCGGAGGCCTTGACGGTATGCTCGCCTGCGCTTTGCTGGGTGATCGTGCCGCCGGTCCAATCGGTCCGCGCCCCCTTGGACACGATATGCACCGCCGGCGCTTCCAGGTGGATCGCCTCCGCCGAGATCAGGCTGATGCGGCCGTGGGACTTGATCTGCACCGCGCCGTGCTGCGCCTCCACGCTTACGTCCCCTCGCCCGGCCACCAGCTTGATGCCGAGCGCCTGGGCGAAGGCGCTCAAGCCGCGCGCGGCGCGCACGAAGATGTTGTGGCCGGCCGATACCGCGACGTCCCCGCCGCTCGCCATTGCCACCTGCTTCTCCGACGCGAGCGCCAGATCCTGCTGGCTGGCCACCACGATGCCCGCCGGCGCCGCGACGGCGACCATCGGGGCGCCGCCGGCGGCCTGTGGCGCCACGTTGGAGCCGCCGTCCCACTGCTTGAGCTTCGCCACCAGCCCGGCCAGGTCGCCCGTGCTCTTCTCGTCCCGGGCGTGCCGTTCCGCCAGGCGGGCCATCTCGTCCACCACGCTTTGCATCAGCTCCGTCAGTCCCACCAGCCCGGCGCGCGCCATCTGCGCGCCTTCCGCCTTGTCCGACGCCTCGGCCGTGACCAGCACGCCCCGCTTGCCGCGCACCGCCACCTGGCGGTCGCTACGCAGTTCCGCGCCCTCGCCGCGCGGCTCGCCGCGGCCGTTCTGCCTGGGATGGGTCAGCCATCCGAGATTCAGCTGGGAGGTGCCGTGGTCGCTGGCCAGTTGCGCGCTGATCTGGCCGCCGGTGTCGTCCAGGCACAGCTGGTTGCCGCGCACGCCACCGACCTCGCGGCTGCGCATCCCGCTCAGGTAGCGGTTCCCCGGCAGTCCCCCGTTCGCGCTCAGGGCCGGCGGCTCGCCACGCTGGTTGTACACCTGGCACAGGATGACCGGCCGGTCCGGATCGCCCCCGAGGAAGGCCACCAGCACCTCGGTGCCCACACGCGGCAGGCTCACGGTGCCGCACTGCTGCCGGCTTCCCGGACCATTCCCGGCCCAGTTGGCGGCCACCCGCACCCAGGCCGAGTCGGCGGGGGTGTCCGACGCGCCGGCGCCGTGCGCGTGCGCGTGGTCCCTCCCCCGCATGCCAGGAAAACGGATCTTCACCCTGCCAAGCCCGTCGCAGTGCACCTCCTCGTCGCGCGGGCCGACCACGACCGCGCTCTGCAACTGGGGATGCGGCAGGTCGACGCGCGGGTCGAAGGCCGGGACGAGGGGCACGCCGCGCCGCACCGCCGTAAAGCGCACCTGCACCAGGCCCGCTTGTTCGTCGGCCCCGCCATCGCGCTGTGGCGCGGGCGGATCGCCGGCATGGCGCCCGCCGCCGGCGAACAGGCGCTGCGCGCGCTCGGCCAGGTCGCGCGGCAGGTTGTTGCGGGCCGTCAGGGCCAGTTCGGTGATGATGAACTCGCGCTCGGACTGGGGGTGCGTGTCGATCTCGGGATGGCCCGCCAGCGTGAAGTACTCCCCCGCGCAGAAGTCGCGCACGCATCCCTCGCCGTGGAAGCACTTGGTTTCCAGGACGTGACGGTCCATGCGCAGGCGGCCCAGGCGCCAGTGGTCCTCCGAGTCGTTCCCCGCATGGGGAATCTCGATCAGGTAGTCATCCAGGCTGGCCGCCAGCTCGTTGCCGTAGGGGCCCTGGTCCGCGTTGCCATGCGAGTCGGTGCTCATGAAGGCCGCGCCCAGCGGGTTCTTGTAGTCCCAACTGTGGCGCGCGCTGCGCGAGGGCTGCAGCCGGCGCACGCCGGCCCAGGCGGTGACGACGTCGCGCCGGTCGGTGGCGTCCTCCCGGTGGTAGCGCACCGTGCCGGCGGCGTTCGGCCGCAGGCTGTTGGCCGCGTCGGTGAACAGGACCAGGGTATGTGCGGGCGGGTCGTCCTGCAGGGGCGCGGCGGCGCGCTGCCTGCTGCGGCCCGGCCGGATGTACCACGAGATCCCCCTCCGCTTGAGCAGGCGCCGCACGAACTGGGCGTCGGTCTCGTTGTACTGCATGGTCTGCTCGCGCGGCGGGAAGTGGCGCATGTCCAGCAGCGCGTCGATCTCGTAGTCGAAGGCGCCGGCCATCACGCCGTTACTGCGGCGCCATTCGTCGAACAGGACCTGTACGATCTCCAGCTCGTTCCGGAAGCGGAAAATGCGGCTGCCGGTGCGCTTTTCCATCACCGCCAGCGCGTCGCGCAGCACGAGATGGTAGACCGCCAGGCCGCCGTCCGAATCGCCGGCCCGCGCCTCGGTGACGATGCCGCACACGCTGCGGCGCTGGCCGCGGTCGGTCACGAACTGCAGCTCCATCGGCTGCGCGATCAGCTCCTTGAGCGGGAGCCGTGGTGTGCTGGCCAGGCAGGCGATGCGGTAGTCGATGCCGCCGCAGATCGACTCGGTGCCGGTGACGGACTGGGGCAGCAGAACGTCGTCCAGCCGGCTGTCCGCCTGCCTCAGGCGGATCTGCCTGTTGGTGGTGCTGAACGCGTGCTCGTGCTGCAAAATGCGGAGGAACTCGCTCGCGCTCTCCAAGGCTGTCTCCTGTCGGTGTGCCATGATCGTGAAGACGTCATGGTGACAGAATTGCCTACGGGCTTACTTGCGGACGCTCAGTTAACCGCATTGGAACTTCCAGTGGCCTTCACCGCTCGCCGGAGGGAGCGGGGGCCGCTCGGGAGACGCCGGCCTGGCGCAGGCTCCTAGGAGCCTGCGGGGCCGACGAACGGGGCCAGCCGCGGGATCGCCGCCACCGAATTGCGCCGCGCGGCCGCGCACACCTCGTCCTCGCCGATGCCGCGCAGCCCGGCCAGGGCCGCGCCGATGGCAGGCAGGTGCTCGGGGCTGTTGCGGGCCGGGTGGACCCAGGCCGGGGAGATGTCCGGCGCATCCGTCTCCAGCACGATGGACGCGAGCGGCAGTCCGGTCGCCAGGCGCCGGATCTGCAGGGCGCGGGTGAAGGTCATCGCGCCGCCGAAGCCGAGGTGAAACCCCAGGTCGATAAAGATCTGCGCCTGCTGGAAGCTGCCGTTGAAGGCGTGGGCGATGCCGCCGGTCGGGCGGATCTGGCGCAGGTTCTTGAGCACCTGGTCCTGCGAGCGGCGCACGTGGGTCAGCACCGGCAGCTCGAAGTCGCGCGCGATGCGCAACTGCTCGCGGAAGAACCGCTCCTGCTTCTCGCGCATCGCCGGCTCGCACAGCATGGGAATGAAGAAGTCCAGCCCCACCTCGCCGATCGCGACGAAGTTCGGGTCGTCCATCGCCGCCTCGACCGCCTGGCGCAGCAGGACCAGGTCCTCGTCGCGCGCCTGCGGCACGCAGATCGGATGTATGCCGAGCGCATAGGTGGCGTTCGGCGAGCCGGCCGCCAGAGCGGCGACGGCAGCGAAGTTCCCGCGCTCGACCGCGGGTATGACGATCATCGACACCCCCGCCTCGCCCGCCCGCCGCGCCACGCCCGGCGCGTCGGCGCCGAACTCATGGGCATCGAGGTGGCAGTGGGTGTCGATCCACATGCGTCAGCGCTCCAGCGGCCGCAGCCCGTGTTCGGTCAGGCGCAGCGCCCGGTCGCAGCGTCCCGCCAGTTCCATGTCGTGCGTGACGATGACAAAGGCGGTGCCCAGGGTCCGCGACAGTTCGAGCATCAGGTCGAAGATGGTCTGCGCCGTGGCATGGTCCAGGTTACCGGTCGGCTCGTCGGCCAGCACGCAGGCCGGCTCGGTCACCAGCGCGCGCGCCAGCGCCACCCGCTGGCGCTCGCCACCGGACAGTTCCCCGGGCCGGTGGATGGCACGCTTGCCCAGCCCCACGCGCTGGAGCATCGCCTCGGCACGCGCCAGCGCGGCCTCGCGCCGCTCGCGGCGGATCAGCAGCGGCATGGCAACGTTGTCCAGCGCGGAGAATTCCGGCAGCAGGTGGTGGAACTGGTACACGAAGCCGAGCGAGGCGTTGCGCAGTTCGCCGCGGCGCGCTTCCGGAATCGTCGCGAAGTCGTTGCCCAGCAGGGTCACCGAACCGGTGCTGGGCGTGTCCAGCCCTCCCAGCAGGTGGAGCAGAGTTGACTTGCCCGAGCCCGAGGCACCGACGATGGCGACCCGTTCACCGCGGCGCACCGCGAAGTCGATCCCGTCGAGCACCTGCACCGTGTAGTCGCCCTGGCGGAAGGTCTTGCCCAGCCCCTGGCAGGACAGCACCGGCATTCCCGAAACCTCATTCATAGCGCAGGGCCTCCGCCGGTTTGACACGCGAGGCCGACCAGCTCGGATAGAGCGTGGCGGCGAAGGCAAGCAGCACGGCGATGCCGCCGATCCGGAACACGTCCGGCCAGCGCAGGTCGGATGGCATGGCGCTGATCAGGTAAATATCCTTGGACAAGAACTCCACTCCCAACAGTCTTTCGATAAACGGTACGATCACGTCGATGTTCAGGGCCACCAGCACCCCGCCTCCCACCCCGGCGGCGGTGCCGAGGATTCCCACCAGCGCCCCCTGGATCACGAATATCTTCATGATCGAGCCGGGCGAGGCGCCCAGCGTGCGCAGGATGGCGATGTCGGCCTGCTTGTCGGTGACGGTCATGACCAGGGTCGAGACCAGGTTGAAGGCCGCCACCGCGATGATCAGCGTGAGGATGATAAACATCATTTTCTTTTCGGTCTGTACGGCAGCGAACCAGGTGGCGTTCAGCTTGGACCAGTCGCGCACGACCAGGTCGCCCGACATCGATGCCTTCAACTCCTGCGCCACCTGCGGCGCCTCGCGCATGTTCTCGATGCGCAGGCGCAGCCCGGCCGGGGCCGGCAACCTTTCCATCCTCTGCGCGTCTTCCACATGGATGAAGGCCATGCCGGAATCGAACTCGAAATGCCCGGCCTCGAACACGCCCACCACGGTGAACGAGCGGGTGCGCGGGATCATGCCGGCGGGCGTGGTCTGGGCCTGGGCCAGCAGCATCGTCACCTTGTCGCCCAGGCGAACATTGAGCGCACGCGCCAGGGCGTAGCCGAGCACGATGTTGAACTCACCCGGTCGCAGCGCGTCCAGGCTGCCCACCTTGACCTGCCTGGCCACGTCCGACACCTCGCCCTCCTCCGCCGGCAGCACGCCGCGGATCACGGCCGGGCGCATCGTGCCCTGGTGCAGCAACATGCCCTGGGTCTCGACGAAGGGCGCGGCGCCGCGCACGGCCGGGTGGCGCAGGGCCTGCTTCTCCGCCTCGCGCCAGTCGGGCATGCTGCCACTGGGGTCGAATACCTCGATGTGCGCCAGCACCGACAGCATGCGGTCGGTCACTTCCTTCTGGAAGCCGTTCATCACCGACAGCACCACGATCAGCGCGGCCACTCCGAGCGCGATGCCGGACACCGAGATCAGGGAGATGAAGGAGATGAAGCTGCTGCGGCCGCTGCGCTTGCCGGCCCGCGTGTAGCGCAGGCCGACCAGCCATTCATACGGCAGTTTGTGGATGACGCTCATGTAGTTTGGTTTATATACAACTGGCTTCGCAGTTTGCCATACAAAGCTCATCCGTGACAGTGCGCAAGCGCACCCTCACGCCTTCGCGTCACTCGTAGCGGAGCGCCTCGGCCGGCTTGACGCGGGAGGCCGACCAACTCGGGTAGAGCGTTGCCAGGAAGGACAGCAGCACCGCCACGCCGCCGATGCTGGCCACGTCGCGCCAGCGCAGTTCGGACGGCATCTCGCTGATCAGGTAGATGTCCTCCGACAGGAACTTCACGCCGAGGCTTTGCTCGATGAAGGGTACGATCACGTCGATGTTGAGGGCCACCAGCACCCCGAGGGCGACACCGAGCGCGCTGCCCAGCACGCCCACCAGGGTCCCCTGCACGATGAAGATCTTCATCACCGACACCGGCGACGCGCCCAGCGTGCGCAGGATCGCGATGTCGGCCTGCTTGTCCTTGACCGACATGACCAGGGTCGAGACCAGGTTGAACGCCGCCACGGCGATGATCAGGGTCAGGATGATGAACATCATGCGCTTTTGCGACTGCACCGCGGCGAACCAGATCGCGTTGACCTGCGACCAGTCGCGCATGAGCAGTTCGCCCTGCAGGCTTTGGCGCAACTCGTTTGCGACGCGGGGCGCGGCGTGCAGGTCGTCCAGGCGCAGGCGCAGCCCCGTGGGCGCGGGCAGGCCCTCGGCCGCCTCCGCGTCTTCCAGGTGCACGAAGGCCAGTCCGGAATCGAACTCGTAGTGTCCGGCCGAGAAGATGCCCGCCACGGTGAAGGCCTGGGTGCGCGGCAGGGTGCTGGCGCCCTGCTGCTGCGTCGGCTCGGCCGACATGAGCAGGGTCAGGCGGTCGCCCAGGCCCACGTCGAGCGAGCGCGCCAGTTCCTGGCCCAGCACGATGTTGAACGAGCCGGGGCGCAGCGCATCGAACGTGCCTTCGCGCATCTGCTCCGCCACGTCGGACACCTTGCGTTCCTGCTCCGGCAGGACCCCGCGGAGCAGCGCCGCCTTCATCACGCCGTCGCGCAGCAGCATGCCCTGGATCTCGCGGAACGGCGCGGAAGCGACGACCGAGGGATGCGCCTCGGCCCGCTGGGCGACCACGCGCCATTGCGGCATCGCGCCACGCGTGTCGAACACCTCGATATGGGCCAGCACCGACAGCATGCGGTCGGTCACTTCCTTCTGGAACCCGTTCATGACCGAAAGCACGACGATCAGCGCGGCGACCCCGAGCGCGATACCCGCCACCGAGATCAGCGAAATGAAGGATATGAAACTATTGCGGCCGCTGCGCCGCCCCGCGCGCGTGTAGCGCAGGCCGACCAGCCACTCGAACGGCATTTTGTTGACTATGCTCATGAATGAATTCTTTTCGTAACAGCGCGCAGTTTGCCAGACAAAACTCGGCAACGGCGCAAGATGCGGAAATATACACCGCCGGGCGCGATTCGATTGAACAGGCGCGCCGCATCGACATAGAATGGCCCCGTCGTCCCCGCGCAGGCGGGGACCCATGCTGAGCTGGCAGGCACACCTGGCATGGTTCCTTGCAGCGCCCCCGAGGGCTGCGAAAACGCGGCAATGGAAAGCACTTTCAGCGAGGAGAACCAGTATGGCATTCAGTCTATTCGATTCACGCGGCGTACCGATCGAGAAGCAACGCTTCACCTGGCGCGACATGGTCCAGACGCCGATCAGCAAGCTCGACGACGACGCCTTCACGCGCGTGCGCATCATCCTGATGAACGGCATCGAGGTCGAAGCCCTGCGTTTCGGCCATGCCGCGGCGCGCCACAACGCGGCCCTGCGCCAGCCCCTGGCCCACGTGCGCCGCAGCGAGCAGCACCAGGCCACGATGATCAACTGGCTGATCGGCCCGGACCACTCGCCGCTCGAGACCACGATCGCCTACGAGCAGGTGGCGATCGAGCTCACGGCGGCGGTCGCCCAGCAGGAGCCCGATCCCTACCTGGCCCAGGTCTACCGCTTCGGCCTGCTCGAGGATTTCGACCACCTGTACCGCTATTCCGCCCTGCTCGACCGGCTCGAGGGCAAGGATGCCAACAACATCCTGCAGAGCTACACGGACATCATCCCGGGCCGTCCGACCATGCACCACCACCGCAGCCCGGACGACGACCTGCGCGACCCCTACGACCGCAAGCGCGCCGACCTGCTCACCAAGCTCAACGCGCTGACGATCACCTCCGCCGAGCAGCAGACCCACAACTACTACATGAACATCGGGCCGGTCTTCGCCGATCCGCTGGCGCGCCAACTCTATGCCGAGATCGCTTCGGTCGAGGAGCAGCACGTGACGCAGTACGAGTCGCTCCTCGACCCCACCGAGGGCTGGCTGGAGCAATGGGTGCTGCACGAGGCCAACGAGTGCTACAACTACTACAGCTGCGTCGAGTCCGAGACCAACCACCAGGTCAAGGCGATGTGGGAGCGCTTCCTGGACTACGAACTGGGCCACTTCCACCTGGCCTGCGAGGCGCTCAAACGCTACGAGAACCGGGACCCTGCCGAGATCATCACCAGGGATTTCTCCGGGCCGCTGGCGATCCGCAGCCAGCGCGATTTCGTGCGCGGCGTGCTGCACGACGAGGTCGACCTGCGCACCGACGGCACACGTTTCGTGCCGCTCGACCAGGAAGCCGAGGCCAGCCTGCGCTACCGGTCCCAGCTCAATTCCGCCGGCTCGCCCAGCGAAGCGGTCGCGGCGGGGTATTTCTGGGCCCCGGGCACCGAACTGACTCACCTGGACCCCGCCAAAGGCGCGGGGGTCGCCGCCGGCGTCCCCGGCAGCACACGCGGCAATGTGCACCACTAGGCCCGGCAATCGAGGAGAACACCATGGCTCAACACAAGGAACACGTAGGGAAGAACCGCACCGGCGTGCAGATGTCGCCGGTCGACACACACGCGATGCTCAAGGAGGACGGCGAGGCGCGCGGCGTGCAGGGAGATGAAACGGCGATGACCGGGATGCGCAGGGCGTATATCAACGAATCGGCCAACATCGGCTCGGTTCCGCTTCCCGGCAGCATGACCGGCGCGCTCAAGATGGGCGCGCACATGCTCAAGGGCGACCGCCCGCAGGTCCTGCTCGACAAACTGGGCGAGCGCCTGGCGTTCGAGCGCACCGGTACGCGGCTGTACGAGGCGCTGCTGACCAAGTGCGCGAGCATGCTCGACGGCTCGACCGCGATGTCGCTGGAGGACGTCGCCGCCATCCGTGCCGAGGAGGCGCGCCATTTCCAGCTCGTCAAGAAGGCGATCGAATCGCTGGGCGGAGACCCGACCTGCATGACGCCCAGCGCCGACGTGGCCGGCGTCGAAGCGATGGGCCTGATGCAGGTGGTGACCGATCCGCGCACCACGCTCTCCCAGTCGCTGCATGCGATCCTCACAGCCGAGCTGTCGGACCAGGCCGGCTGGGAGACCTTGATCGCCCTGGCGGACGAGAACGGCCAGACCGAGATGGTGAACGACTTCAGCGACGCGCTCGCGACGGAGCGCCGGCACCTCGGCCTGGTCCAGTCCTGGTACGAGGAGGCGCTCGGCCTGCCGGTGGAAAGCGCCTCGCTGCGCGGCCACCAGTCGGCCTCGGCCACCGCCACCGGGCGCAACCGGTAGCGGCCCGTCCGGTGGCGGCAGGGTTGGCGGCGTACTGCCCACAGCCCTGGCCGGGATGGAAGCCCCGTCGCTCCCGCGAAAGCGGGAGCATCACGGCGCCGGCCGCCACATGATTTCTCCCCGACACCTCATTTGGCCTACAATCACGGTATGGCCCACATCACGCTCGTCCTGCCGTTCGCCCTCCCCGCTCCCGAATTCGCTCCCGACCTGGTGCGCGCGCTCGACACGCCCACGCTGGCGGCCCTGCTCACCCGCTCCCGGCGCAACCATGTCGCCCTGGACGACGCCGTGCGCGCCCTGCCGCACGAGCGCTGGCTCGCGTCGGCGCTGGGACTCGAGCACGAGGGCCGGCCGGCCTTCGCCGCCGCCGCCATGCGCGGACGCGGCCTTGACCCGGGCGGCGGCACCTGGTTCATCGTCAACCCGGCCCACATCCAGGTGGCGCGCAGCCACCTGATGCTGGCCGATCCCCGCCACCTGATGCTCGCCGAGGAGGAAGGGCGCGCGCTGTTCGAGGCCGCCCGCCCCCTGCTCGAGGAATCCGGACACGCGGTGGCCTATGGCGACGCGCGAACCTGGTTCCTGCGCGCCGACGACTGGACGGGCATCGACGTGCCCACGCCCGACAGCGCCGCCGGCATGGACCTGACGGTCAACATGCCCGCCGGCCCGGCCGCGCGGGCCTACCGCAAGCTGCAGAACGAGATCCAGATGCTCTGGCATGGCCACCCGGTCAACGCCGCGCGCGAGGCACGCCGCCTGCCGGTGGTCAATGCGTTCTGGATGTGGAGCGGCAGCCCGGGCGACGCCCGCACGCGCGAGCGCACGATGCTGGCGGCGTTCGAAGCGCCGGGCTGGATCGAGGCCATGGCGGCGCGACGCCTGGCAGCGCCTGCCGATATCCTTGCCGGCGCCGATGCCATCCTCGTCTGCGGCAACCTGGCCGAGGCCGCCATCGCGGCCGACTGGTCGGCCTGGCTCGGACAGATGCAGCGACTCGAAACCGAGCTGTTCGCTCCCGTCCATGCCGCCCTCAAGGACGGCCGGATCAAGCAGGTGGAACTGGTGCTGAGCCACCGGGACGCCTGCGCAAGCTTTACGACAACCGCGATGGCGCAGCGCAAATTCTGGCGCCGTCCGACCCTGGAAGCCCTGACTTGACCCTGAAGACCCGCATCAGCACCCGCCCCTGCCCGTTCCGCACCTCGGAGTTACTGCGCCAGGGCGGCGTCCACCCCGTCCTTGCCCGCATCTACGCCGCACGCGGCCTGAACGACGCGCGCGAACTGGCGAGCGAACTGGCCGCCCTCGCCCCTCCGGGTGGCTTGAAGCATATCGACGCCGCCGCGGCCTTCCTGGCCGACTCGATCGGCGCCGGGAAGAAGATGACGATCGTCGCCGACTACGATTGCGACGGCGCCACCGCCTGCGCCGTCGCCCTGCGAGGCCTGCGCGCGATGGGAGCGCAGGTGGACTACATCGTACCCAACCGTTTCGAGTACGGCTACGGCCTGACGCCGGAGATCGTCGACCTCACGGTGCGCCAGCACGCACCCGACATCATCATCACGGTTGACAACGGGATCGCCAGCATCGATGGCGTGCTCGAGGCCAACCGGCGCGGGATCGAGGTCGTCGTCACCGACCACCACCTGCCTGGCGACACGCTGCCGCCGGCCCGCGTGATCGTCAATCCCAACCAGCCCGACTGCGGCTTCCCGAGCAAGCACGTCGCCGGCGTGGGGGTGGTCTTCTACGTGCTGCTGGCGCTGCGCGCGGAGATGCGCCGGCGCGGCGTGTTCGACGCGCAGACCCAGCCCAAGCTCGACAGCCTGCTCGACCTGGTCGCGCTGGGGACGGTGGCCGATGTCGTGAAGCTCGACGCCAACAACCGTATCCTGGTCGCGCAGGGCATCAAGCGCATGCGCGCCGGCCGCATGCACGCCGGGGTGGCCGCCCTGTTCCGGGTGGCGGGGCGCGAGGCGCGCTGCGCCTCGCCGTTCGACCTCGGCTTCGCGCTGGGGCCGCGGCTGAACGCCGCCGGCAGGCTGGAGGACATGGCGCTCGGGATCGAATGCCTGGTCACGGACGACCCGGGACGTGCCTGGGCCATCGCCCAGCAACTCAACGAGATCAACCTGAAGCGGCGCGAGATCGAGGCCGAGATGCAGGACACGGCGCTGCTGCACCTGGACAGCTTCCAGCCATCGGGCAGCAGCACGATCACCGTGTTCGACGGAGGCTGGCACCAGGGCGTGATCGGCATCGTCGCTTCGCGGCTGAAGGAGAAGTTCTACCGCCCGACGATCACCTTCGCCCCCGGCGCCGAAGGGTGGATCAAGGGCTCGGGCCGCTCCATCCCCGGCTTTCACCTGCGCGACGCGCTCGACCTGGTGTCGAAGCGCGTTCCCGGACTGATCGACAAATTCGGCGGACACGCGATGGCGGCGGGGCTGACGCTGCGCGCCGATGCGTTCGAGCCGTTCTCGCAGGCGTTCGAAGCGGTGGGCCGCAGTTGGCTGACCGACGCGCAACTGGAGCGCGTGATCGAAACCGACGGCCCCCTCGAGGACGAGTACTACAGCACCCAGTTCATCGAGCTGATGGATGGGCAGGTGTGGGGACAGGGTTTCGCGCCGCCGGTATTCTGCGACGAGTTCCGGGTGGTCAGCCAGCGCATCCTGAAGGAGCGCCACCTGAAGCTCCTGCTCGAGCGCAATGGCCGGCGCTACGACGCCATCTGGTTTGGCTGCACCGATGCGCTAGGCGAGCGGGCGCGGGTCGCGTTCCGGCTCGACGCGAACGAATACAACGGGGTGACCAAGGTCCAGCTTCTGGTGGAGCACGCGGAACCGGCGTAGCGGCGTATAGCGTATCGCGTATGGCGTAGGGTGGGCTCTTGAGCCCACCGGCGGGGTGCGCACCCGCCACGTATCACGGTGGGCTCAAGAGCCTGCGCGGCCCGGCCCACCCTACCGGGAAAAGTCCGTTCCGCGGTCGAACACCACGCGCCAGGTGCCCGGCGCTTCCAGCCGCCAGATCGAATTGAAGCGCCCGATCTTCTTGCCCGTCGGGTCGTAGATCGACCCGCCACTGTAGGCCAGCGTCCCCGAGTCCACCACCTCGACCTCCTCCGGCTCCCAGGAAAACGGTGCCTGCGGCTGGTCGAAATACCCGCGCCAGGCCTTGGCCACGGCCTGCTTGCCGCGCAGCGCCCCCTGGGGCGAAAAAAAGATCGCCTCCTCCGACAGGAAGCGGGTGAAGGCCTCGTGGTCGCGTGCCTTCATCGTCGCCGCGAACGCGCGCTCCGCCTCCGTCACCTGCTGCTTCAGCTCGGCATTCGACAAACGCGCACTGCTGGCGGCCGCCACCAGCATGAGCAGGCAACCAAACAGCACAGAAATCTGCAGACGCATGGATTACCCTTTCGATTGACAATCTTGCGATTCTGTCACGCCCCCGCGCGTCTGGCAACAGGCCTTGCATCGCCTTCGGTTTAGGAGTATAACTAGTCCGAAACCGGAGAAGATCATGAACCTGGCGTATTCCTATCCAAAAAGCCGCTTCGAGCCGGCGGTCCTGGTGGACCTCAATTCGCGGGCGGAACGCGAGCGGCTGTCCAAGTCCGCGCTCAAGGGCTTCTTCCGCCTGGCCGCCGCCTGGAAGCTGCGCGACGAAGACGCGCGCGAACTGCTCGGCGGCCTGTCCTCCTCCTCATTCTACGAATGGAAAAAGAACCCTGAACGGGTGCTCGAGGTCGACCGTATCACCCGCATCTCCTACCTGCTCGGCGTGTACAAGGCGCTGCACATCCTGTACGGCGACAAGCTCGCCGACGAATGGGTTCATCTGCCCAACTCCAATCCAGTCTTCGCCGGACGCACCCCGCTCGCCTACATGCTCGGCGGCGGACTGCTGGGCATGCAGACGGTGCGCAAGCTGCTCGACGCCCGGCGCGGGGGCCTTTGAGCTTGGCGCTCGTTCCCAAACTCACGGCGCTACGCCAGTTCGACACCTGCCGCCTGATCCCGTCGCGCTTCGCCGACATGGAAGACTCGGTGCTGGCCCCGCTGGCCGACGACGAGGCGGTACTGGCCGACCTGTTCGACCTCGACAACGCCACCAACGAACGCCTGCGCGCCGAATCGGGCCTCCTGCCCGGCATCGGCATGGACGAACTCGTCTTCGGCGTACCGAATTTCCGCATCATCAACGCCGCCTTCACCTACGCGCGCCCGGAAGGCAGCCGCTTCAACGACGGCGAGCGCGGGGCCTGGTATTGCGCCTTCGAGGCCGAGACCGCCTTGGCGGAAGTGAGCTTCCACAAGACGGTCGAGTACCAGGAGATAGGCCGCTTCGACGACAGCGTCACCTACCAGGCGCTGCTGGCCGACTTCAGTGCGAGCTTCCACGACCTGCGCGGCATCGCGGCCTACGCCGGCTGCCTGGACCCGCAAAGCTACATCGCCTCGCAGGCGCTCGCCGCCCGCCTGCTCGACCAGGGTTCGATGGGCATCATCTACCCCAGCGTGCGCCGGCCGGCGGGCACGAACCTGGCGTGTTTCCGGCCTGCGCTGGTGGGCAATGTCCGCAAGGGTCAGGTGTATCGGTTAACATGGGCGGGTTCGCCCGTACCGACGGTCGAAGCCACTGAACCATTTTGAGCCAACATGAAACTCGATCCACAGAAAGACAAGGAACTGCACGACAAGATCAACCGCGAGACCGGACGGGTCAAATGGAGCGAACTGGCGCGCCATTTCGCCAAGGGGACGGTCGTGTATGTCAGCGAACAGCTCGACCTGATCGACGTCGCCTTGAGCATCGCGCACGATGACAAGGTCAACGTGGAACGCTGGATGGCCGCCGGCCAGGTCGCCAAGGTCACGGACGGGCAGGCACAGGCCTGGACCGCCGCCGACGCCACCCTCTGGGCCTCCGTGGTCAGCCCCTTCGTGCTGGTGCAGCCGGAAAAGAAGGCCCTGCACTGAAGCGCCAGGGAGGCACCGGTTTGTTCGGGTGGATCAACGCCTCCCTGGTGGATCTAGTCGTGCGCCCGGTGCTGCAGTGCATGCGCCGCGCGGCGCATCAGCAGATCGGCCCGGCGCGGATCGGGTTCGTTCAGCGCCAGATGCTGGAGCGCTTCCGGGTATTCACTCTCGGCCGCCGTCTCGTACCATGCGCGCGCACCGCCCGGATCGGCCTTGCCCCCCTCGCCAGCCTCCAGCATGTTAGCCAGGATGAACATCGCCGGGGCGTGGCCGGCCTGGGCGGACCGCAGCAGCCAGGCGCGCGCCTCGACCGGATCGGCGTCCGCGCCATCGCCGTTCCGGTAAGCCAGCGCAAGCCGATGCGCGGCGCGCGCATCCCCCGCCTGCGCCAGGCGCTGAAGGTCCCGCACATCGGCGGCGGGGGCTGCCGACACGCCGCCGCTCGCGACGAGGCTTGCGGCGAACAGCAACTTCAGAAGCCTCATTTGGACAGGTCGATCCCGTACACCGCGTAGCCCTTACCGCTGCCGTCGTCCGCGGCCACCTCGCTCACATTGTCCAGACCGGCCTCGCGGGCCACTTTGATCATCCCGGGCGCGGACCGGAACAGCACCGGGCCGGCCGTGCGCACCGGAGTGAAACGCCAGCTGCGCTGCGAACCGTGGGCCGCCCGGGTCAGCTGCTTCGCCTCGCGGATGTAGGCGATCAGGACGTCACGGTTGTTGTCGGGAGAAGCGATCACGGTCTTGCTGCCGTCGATTCCGGGGAAGGCGCCGCCGCCGCCCGCGCGGTAATTGTTGGTCGCGACCAGGAACTCCTGATCCGGTGCCACGGGCTTGCCCTGGTAGGCCAGGCGATGGATGCGCTGGCCGGGCGGACGGGTCACGTCGATCTCGTAGCGCACCTCGGCCGAGGTGATGGTATCGAAGTTATAGCTTGGGAAGGTATGGTTGACCAGTTGCTGCGGCTGCGTCGCGGCGGGATCGATGGTGTTGAAGCGCTGCGCCGCCTTCTCCAGCCAGGCCTTGAGCTGCGCGCCGTTCACCTTGACCGCCTGCAGCGCGTTCGGATACAGGTACAGGTCGGCTGCGTTGTTGAGCGCCAGGTTGCCGGCCGCGACGTCGGTGTAATCGCTTGGGCCGGCCGAACCCGACTTGAACGGCGCCGACACCGACAGCACCGGCAACGAGCGGTACTGCGGCAGGTTCGCGCGCACGAACCGCCTCACATACTCGGCCTGGGCATGGTTGACCACCTCGATCGCCGAACCGTCGCCGACGTCCGCGAAATAGGACGACATCCGGAAGTCGGTGGCGCCCACCGGCGTCTTGACGTACTCGATGGTCTCCTTGTGCTCCTGTTCGATGAGCGCCATCACGGCCGGATCGGCCTCCACATACGACTTGTTGCCCAGCTGCGCGCTGCGCGTCTCGACCGTCGTCTTGTCCCGCTCCACCAGCCAGCGCTTGCCGTCGTGCCGCAGGTGCAGGCCGATCACGCCCAGGTGCTTGCCCCAGAGGTTGGGCATCACCGTCGGCACGCCATGGACCAGCCCGCGCGTCTTGTCCACGCCCGGCAGGTTAAATTGCGGCACGGTGCTCTTGGGGTTCGGGAACAGCTGGTGCGCGTGCCCCAGCAGCATCGCGTCGATGCCGGGCACCTTGGCGAGATGGTAGTTGCCGTTCTCCATGGTCGGGAAATACGGGCTGGCATCGAGCCCGCCGTGCGAGATCGCCACGACCAGGTCGGCCCCTTTCGCGCGCATCTCGGGGATGTACTTGCGCGCCGATTCCACCACCCCCTCCGTATAGACGCGCCCTTCAAGCGCGGCCTTGTCCCAGGACATGATGGTCGGCGGGGTGAAGCCGATGATGCCAACGCGGACCGTGGCGCTGACCGCCCGCCCCCGCGCGTCACGCGCGCTCACGGTCTTCTGGACGATGCGGTACGGCTCGAACAGCGGCTTCCTGGTCTTGAGGCTGTACACGTTCGCCAGCACCATCGGGAACGCGGGGCCGGCGCATGGTTTGGGCTGGTCCACGCCCTCCACTGCCAGTTGCTGGCCGGTCACCTGGCTCAGGTAGGCCAGGCCGTAGTTGAATTCATGGTTGCCGACGGCCGCGCCATCGTAGCCCAGGCGGTTCATGACCTTGTAGATGCCCAGCGTCTCATCGCAGCGCAAGGGCTTGACGCGGGCCTGGTAGTCCGCCAGCGCCGTCCCCTGGATGGTGTCGCCATTGTCGAGCAGGACCGTGTTGGCGTAATCCTTGCGCGCCTGCGCGATCAGGCTTGCCGTGCGGTCAAGGCCGAGGGATGGCTCGGGCGCGAGCTTGAAATAGTCGTAGCCCACCACGTTCGAGTGCAGATCCGAGGTTTCCAGCAACGCCAGCACGGCGGTGGTGCCGGGGGACACGCGGTCGGCGGCCAGGGCCGGGGTGGCAAGGAGCGCCGGCAGTAGTGCCAGGCAGACGGGAAGGCGGGACGGGAAGGACATGGCGCACGAGTGGAGAAGGAACCGCGCGATTATAAAGTAGAGCAGGCGGTCGCGCGCGGGGCCGCGCCGGGATGTCGATTTGCGCCAACGGCGGGAAGCCGGGCGCGTCCTCGGGTATAATCTAGGGTTCGATTTCAATCACTTACAAGACTGCCCAAGACCATGGAAGCCGAACGCATCAACGCCATCTCCGCCCTGCTGAACGACCTGACCAGCCGTGAAGCCGAACTTCGGAGGTATCTTTGACTTCGATCGCAAGTCGGAGAAACTAGAGCAGGTCAACCAGGAGCTGGAAGACCCCACCGTCTGGAACGACCAGAAACGCGCCCAGGACCTGGGCAAGGAAAAGAAGGCGCTCGAAGGCGTCGTGCTGACGCTTGAGAAAGCGAGGACCGACCTGACCGATGCGTCCGACCTGTTCGAGATGGCACGCGAGGAAGGCGACGACGACACGCTGGAGGCGGTCAGCGCCGATGCCGGCGAGATCGAGAAGGTCATCGAGGCGATGGAGTTCCGCCGGATGTTCAGCAATCCGATGGACCATGCCAACTGCTTCATCGACATCCAGGCCGGCGCCGGCGGCACCGAAGCCCAGGACTGGGCCTCGATGCTGCTGCGCCAGTACCTTCGCTATTGCGAGCGCAAGGGCTTCAAGGCCGAGATCCTGGAACAGTCCGAGGGCGAGGTCGCGGGCATCAAGACCGCCACCATCAAGGTCGAGGGCGAGTACGCCTACGGCCATCTGCGCACCGAGACCGGCGTGCACCGCCTGGTGCGCAAATCCCCGTTCGACTCGGCGAATGGCCGCCACACCTCGTTCACCTCGCTGTTCGTCTACCCGGAGGTGGACGAGTCCTTCGAGATCGAGATCAACCCAGCCGACGTGCGCATCGACACCTACCGCGCATCGGGCGCGGGTGGCCAGCACATCAACAAGACCGACTCCGCGGTGCGCCTGACGCACGCGCCGACCGGCATCGTGGTGCAGTGCCAGAACGACCGCTCGCAGCACCGCAACAAGGCCGAAGCCTTCGACATGCTGCGCGCCAAACTGTTCGAACTCGAAATGCGCAAGCGCATGGCCGAGCAGCAGAAACTGGAAGACTCCAAGACCGATGTCGGCTGGGGCCACCAGATCCGCTCCTACGTGCTGGACCAGTCGCGCATCAAGGACCTGCGCACGGGCTTCGAGACCGGCAACACCAAGGGCGTGCTGGACGGCGACCTGGACGACTTCATCTCCGCATCGCTCAAGCAGGGTGTCTGAGGCATGACGCAAGCGCAACGCGCCTTCATCTTCGACATGGACGGCACGATCGTCGACAACATGTCCTTCCACACGCGCTCGTGGGTCACCTTCTTCGAGCGCCGTGGCACGATCATCGATCCGGACGAGTTCTTCCGCACCACGGCCGGCAGGCAGGGCAAGGAAATCATCCGCTCCCACATGGGCGAACACCTGGGCGACGAGGAAGTCGCCGTGCTCAACCACGAGAAGGAGGCGGTGTATCGCGAGCTGTACGAGCCGCATCGCCGCGCTGTCGATGGCTTCGAGTCCCTGGTCGAGGCGGCCAAGGCGCGCCGCATCGCGCTCGCGGTCGGCACCGCGGCGCCTCCGGCCAATGTCGTGTTCACCCTGGACGGCCTGGACCTGCGCCGCCACTTCCACACCGTAGTGGGTGCGACCGACGTCGCGCGCGGCAAGCCGCATCCGGACGTGTTCCTCGAAGCGGCGCGCCGCTGCGGCAGCGCGCCGCGGGACTGCATCGTGTTCGAGGACGCGCCGCTGGGCGTCGAAGCGGCACGCCGCGCGGGCATGCGCGCGGTGGTGATCACCACCACCCTGCCGGCCGCCGCCTTCGCCGGTTTCGACAACGTCGTGCGCATCGTGGACGATTTCTCCGCGCTCGACGTCGACGCCCTGTTCGCCGCCTGAATTCAATCAATCACATCTTTTCACACCATGACTACCGAAAACCAAGAGCAGCAGCACAACCCGGCGCCGGCGGCTGACGAGAACAAGATCGTCGCGGAGCGCCGCGCCAAGCTGGCGGCCCTGCGCGAGAAGGGCGTCGCCTTCCCGAACGATTTCGCCCCGACCCACCACGCGGCCGACCTGCAGGGCCAGTACGGCTCGCGCTCGCGCGAGGACCTGGAAGCGCATCCGGTGCACGTCAAGCTGGCCGGCCGCATGATGCTCAAGCGCGAAGCGGGCAAGAAAGCCGCCTTCGCCACCCTGCAGGACGCCTCGGGCGCCTACGCCAACGGCCGCATCCAGATCTACGTGACGCTCGACGCCACCGGCGAAGAGGCGATGGAAGCCTTCCGCCACTACGACCTGGGCGACATCCTGGGCGTGGAAGGCGTGCTGTTCAAGACCAAGGTGGACGAACTGACGGTGAAGGTCACCACGCTGCGCCTGGTGACGAAGTCGCTGCGTCCGCTGCCGGACAAGTTCCATGGCCTGGCCGACCAGGAGATCAAGTACCGCCAGCGCTACGTGGACCTGATCACGAGCGAGGAAACGCGCCGCACCTTCAAGGCGCGCACCGCGGCCATGTCGTCGATCCGCCGCTTCATGGAAAAGAACGGCTTCATGGAAGTGGAGACGCCGATGCTGCACCCGATCCCGGGCGGCGCGGCGGCCAAGCCATTCATCACCCACCACAACGCGCTGGACATGCAGATGTACCTGCGCATCGCGCCGGAGCTGTACCTCAAGCGCCTGGTGGTGGGCGGCTTCGACCGTGTGTTCGAGATCAACCGCAACTTCCGCAACGAGGGCGTGTCGGTCCGCCACAACCCGGAATTCACGATGATGGAGTTCTACGCGGCCTACACCGACTACAAGTGGCTGATGGACTTCACCGAGGCGGTGATCCGCCAGGCCGCCGTGGACGCGCACGGCACCGCCGTCCTGACTTATGGTGGACGCGAACTGGACCTGTCCAAGCCCTTCCACCGCCTGACCATCGTCGAGGCGATCAACAAGTACGCCCCTGGCTACACGGCCGGGCAACTGAACGATCCCGAGTTCCTGAAGGCGGAACTGCTCAAGTTCGGCGTCAAGCCTTTCGCCAACGCCGGCCTGGGCGCGCTGCAACTGGCGCTGTTCGAAGAGACCGCCGAAGCGCAACTCTGGGAGCCGACCTACATCATCGACTACCCGGTGGAAGTGTCGCCGCTGGCCCGCGCGTCGGACACCCGTCCGGGCATCACGGAACGCTTCGAACTGTTCATGGTGGGCCGCGAGATCGCCAACGGCTTCTCGGAACTGAACGATCCGGAAGACCAGGCCGCGCGCTTCATGGCGCAGGTGGAAGCGAAGGACGCGGGCGACGAGGAGGCCATGTACTACGACGCGGACTACATCCGCGCGCTGGAGTACGGCATGCCGCCGGCCGGTGGCTGCGGCATCGGCATCGACCGCCTGATGATGCTGATCACGGACTCGCCGAACATCCGCGACGTGCTGCTGTTCCCGCACCTGCGCCGCGAAGACTGACCAGGCGGTGGGCATGCGCCCACCGCTTTCGCCAGGTTTCGGGTCCCGTGGGCACTTTTGCCGACCGCATTTACCACGGCTGAACGGTGGGCACGAGTGCCCACCCTACGGCACTACGGCACGGTACACCGTAGGGTGGGCACTTGTGCCCACCACAAGTCAATTGACGGCACGGTACACGGCCGGGTGGGCGGGGCCGCCGAGGCGGGGCCGCCGAGGCCGGGGCGCGCAAGGCACTCGTGCCCACCACGCCGCCAATCAGGTCACGATGGTATAGCAAGGCGTGTACGCCTTGCCCGGCAGTTTCATGCGGCTCTGCTCAACGAACGAGGCGAGCAGCGCGTCCATCGGCTCCATGATCTCGTTTTCGCCGTGGATCTCGAAGTTGCCGTACTTTTCGATCGCACGGATCCCCTCCTCCTTCACGTTCCCCGCCACCACACCGGAGAACGCCCGCCGCAGGTTCGCCGCCAGCAGGTGCGTCTCCTGCTTCTTGTGCAGGCTCAGGTTGCGCATGTTCTCGTGCGTCGGACGGAAAGGACGCTGGAACTCCTGGTCGATCTTGAGCAGCCAGTTGAAGTAGTAGGCGTCGCCGCGCGCCTTGCGGAACTCGCGCACCTGACGGATGGCCGTCTGCATCTCCTTGGCCACCGCCTCGGGGTCGTCGATGATGATCTTGTAGCGCCGCTGCGCGACTTCGCCCAGCGTCTTGCCGATGAAGTCGTCGATCCGTTCGAAGTACTCGCGTGCCGTCGCGGGACCGGTGAACACCAGCGGAAACGGCATTTCCGCGTTCTCCGGATGCAGCAGGATGCCGAGGATGTAGAGGATTTCCTCCGCGGTTCCCGCGCCGCCCGGGAACACGCAGATGCCATGCCCCACGCGCACGAACGCCTCGAGGCGCTTCTCGATGTCCGGCATGATCACCAGGTCGTTTACGATCGGGTTCGGCGACTCCGCGGCGATGATGCCCGGTTCGGAGATCCCCAGGTAACGCCCTCCCTCCAGGCGCTGCTTCGCGTGCCCGATCGCCGCCCCCTTCATCGGCCCCTTCATCGCGCCTGGCCCGCATCCGGTGCAGATATCCAGTTCGCGCAGGCCCAGCGCATACCCGACCTCCTTGGAGTAGTTGTATTCGACCCGGTTGATCGAGTGCCCGCCCCAGCAAACCACCAGGTTCGGATTGCGCTGCGGTTGCAGGACGTTCGCATTGCGCAGGATATGGAAAACGGCGTCGGTGATCCCTTCCGGCCGCGCCATGTCGAACTTTGGATTGTCGGTGACTTCGAAACTGACATAGACGATATCGCGCAGCACCGAGAAAAGGTGCTCGTGGATACCCTTGATCATTTTGCCGTCGACGAATGCGATCGAGGGCGCGCCGCGGATATCCAGCTTGATTCCGCGCTCGCGCTGGATGATGCTGATATCGAAACCGCTATATCGTTCCAGGAGTTCCTTCCCGTCGTCGATCGAACTGCCGCAATTGAGAACCGCCAGCGCGCACTTGCGAAACACCTGATACAGGCCGCCCTGGCTGGTGTCGAGCAGCTTCGCCACTTCCGCCTTCGACAGGACTTCCAGCCGGCCTTCCGGCGAAATGAGGGTATCGACTACTTGTTCTGTCATGGTTCGGTTTTTCCTTTTCTCTCTCACTATGAAACGGACTGGCTGTTTCGCCAATATACGACAAGTCGCCGCTCTTTGTATGCGCATCCGCAGCATGGCGTGCGCGCGCCGCGCGACGCGGATACCACACCGGGAAAAAATTCGCTGACCGTGTCCGATTTGCACTAGAATGCGTCCCTATTGGAATTTTGGCTCAGCCTTATCTCTCCAATTATTACAACTCTTAAAACCATATTCCGGGAGGACCCGCATGAGCGGTGCAGCTAATACACCCGCGCAGCAACCTCTACCAGAATTCAAGCAGATCATGGGCCACCCAGCACCGCTGTGGATGCTGTTCATGACCGAATTCTGGGAGCGCTTCGCTTTCTACGGCATCCGTTGGGCACTCGTGCTCTATATCGTCGCCCAGTTCTACAGCGGCGACGCATCCGGCCAGGCCGACGCCAACCTCACCTACGGTTCCTACCTCGCGCTGGTCTATGCCGGCGCCGTCTTCGGCGGCTACATCGCAGACCGCGTCATCGGCTACCAGCGCTCGATCCTCGTCGGCGCGGTCTTCATGGCGGTCGGCCTGTTCGCCATCACCATCCCGGACCAGGACGTCTTCAAGCTGGGCCTGGCGACCATCATCGTCGGCAACGGCATGTTCAAGCCGAACATCTCGGCCATGGTCGGCCAGCTCTACTCGATCCACGACCCGCGTCGCGACTCCGGCTTCACCATCTTCTACATGGGCATCAACACCGGCGCGCTGATCGCACCGATCCTGACCCAGGTGTTGGCGCAGCACGTCTTCAACACCGGCGACACCCCGGCCTACAAGGTCGTGTTCTTCGCCTCGGGCGTCGGCATGGTGCTCTCGCTGGTCTGGTTCTACATCGGCCGCAAGAGCCTGAAAGGCATTGGCGCCCCGAGCGGCCAGCTGGCCGATCCGAAGCGCCTGCTCTACGTCGTGATCGGCTCGTTCGTCGTGATCCCGGTCGTCTACATGCTGCTCAAGGCAGGCGCCGACGCGCTGCAAGGCGTGCTGACGGTGCTGTTCGTCATCCTCTCGGTCATGCTGATCGTGGAAGGCGTCCGCGAAGGCAAGGTCTCGCGCGACAAGACCATCGCGATGATGATCATCTTCGCCTTCAACATCCTGTTCTGGTGCTTCTTCGAACAGGCCGGCAGCTCGTTCACCTTCCTGGCCAACGACATCGTCAACCGCGACTTCGGCGGCTGGATCTTCCCTGTCGCCTGGTTCCAGAGCGTGAACTCGGTCGCGATCATCGTGTTCGCGCCGATCATCGCCGCGATCTGGGTCTGGCTGGGCCGCCGCAACGCGAACCCGTCCATCCCGCGCAAGTTCGGCCTGGGCCTGATCTTCAACGGCCTGGCATTCGGCCTGCTGATGTACGCGCTGTCCTCGCTGGTCGACATCGACACCGGCATGATCCCGTTCTGGACCCTGTTCATGGTCTACGTGATCCAGTCCATCGGCGAGCTGTGCCTGTCGCCGATCGGCCTGTCGATGGTGACCAAGCTGGCACCGACCCGCCTGGTGGGCCTGGGCATGGGCGGCTGGTTCCTCTCCACCGGCATGGGCAATAACCTGTCGGGCATCTTCGCCTCGTGGGTCTCCGGCGAGACCGGCATGTCGGTCGCCTCGGCGCTGGACGGCTACACCTTCGGTTTCTGGTCGCTGCTGGGCGCCGGCGCCCTGCTGTTCCTGGTCGCTCCGCAGATCCAGAAGCTGATGCACGGCGTGAAGTAAGCACGATCGCTCCACGTGAAAACGGCGGCCCTGGTGGCCGCCGTTTTGTTTCAGGACCGCGCCTCGAACAGCCGGCGCATCTCGTCCATTTCCGCCTCCATCCAGGCCCGGAAACGCCGCACCTTGGACATCTGCTCCTTGTAGGGGTTGGCCAGGAAGCGGTAGCCGCTGTCGAAGGGCGCGCTGCGGCAGGGTATCTGGCGCAGCGCGCCCGAGAGGATGTCCTGGCATGCGATCCCGAACGGCACCAGTGCCACGCCCTGCCCCGCCACCGCCGCCTGAACCAGCACACCCCAGTGGCTGTAGCCCCGGGTGAAGTCGTGGCGCCCCTTGAGCGCCTTGTTCTCGTTGAGCAGCTGGAGCCAGGACTCCGGCGATTTCTCCACCAGCAGCCTGTAGTTGGGCAGGTCGGCCAGCGTCAGCGCCTCCTGGCCCGGGGCGAGCAGTTCGGGGCTGTACACCGGCACCAGGCGTTCGCGGAACAGCAGCGACGGATCGCCTTCGCGTACCGGTCCGTAGCGGATCGCCACGTCGGTGCTGTCCGCCTCCAGATCGACCGGCGCGTCGTTCGAATCGATCCGTATGTCCAGCTCCGGATACAGCTTGGTGAAGCGATGCATGCGCGGCACCAGCCATTTGATCGCGAACGAGTGGGTGGTCGAGATGCGCAGCACGGCCTCCTCATCGCCGTGCTGCAGCGCAGCGACCTTGGCGCGCAGGTCGGCCAGCATGCGGCCGGTGGCGATGGCCAACTCCTGGCCCTTCTCGGTCAGGGCGATATGGCGTGCATGGCGCACGAACAGCGCGAAGCCGACGCTCTCCTCCAGATGCTTGACCTGCAGGCTGACCGCGGCCGGCGTCTTGTGCAGCTCGCGCGCGGCCAGCTTGAAGCTGCCCCAGCGCGCCGCGCAGTCGAAATCGATCAGTCCCGACAGGCTGCGCAGGGGTTTCACAATCGCACCATGCGTAAGTTTTTCTTGTTCATCGGCGCATTTTTTCTCGTTTGAACATTTTTTGTGCTGAGCACAAAATATACTCGATTCAACCAGGAAAAGTCATGTCGAAGAATGTATTGGTCATAGGCGGCACCCGCTTTTTCGGCAAGCTGCTCGTGCAGCGCCTGCTGCGGGCCGGGCACCGTGTCACCATCGCCACCCGCGGCTATGCGCCGGACCCGTTCGGCGGGCGCATAGCCAGGTTGCGGGTCGACCGCCGCAACGAGAATGCGATGCGGGCGGCCTTCAAGGAGGCGCGTTACGACGTGGTGTTCGACCAGATGTGCTACAGCCCGCTGGACGCGGCGATCGCTGTGCGGGTCTTCGCCGGCAGGGTCGGCCGCTACCTCATGACATCCACCATCGACGTCTATCGCGGGGTCGAACCGGCCGGCCGGCCGTTGCGCGAGACGGACCTGTCGGTCCTGGCCCAGCCCATCGACACCCGGTACCCGTGGCACGACCCGGCGCGGGCGGTGGAGAGTTATGTGCCGGGCAAGGTCCAGGCCGAGGCCTACCTGTACCGCGACGGCTCCCTGCCCCTCGTCTCCGTGCGTTTGGCACACGTGCTGGGCGGGAGCGGCGACTTCACGGGGCGCCTCGCGCATTACGTTGACACGGTGCGCCAGGGGGCGCCGCTACGCTATGCCAACGCGCGGGCCGCGGTGTCGTTCACGCAGGCGCAGGAAGCGGCCGACTTCCTGGCCTGGGCCGGATCGCAGGACTTCACCGGGCCGGTCAACGCGGCCTCGGGCGGGCCGCTGTCGGCCCATGAACTGTACGCCCGCGTGGCCGCGGTGCTGGATGCGCCGGCGCGCGCGCAGCGCGTGGAGCGGCCGGTGGCGGCGGGTGAGTTGTCGCCCTTCGACTTCCCGACCCCGATGGTGCTGGACACGGGGCGCGCGGCGCAGCTTGGCTACCGCTTCGGGCACACGGACGAGTGGCTGGAGGATGCGATCCGCCAGCACGACCTGGCATTTGTTTGAGCCCTGGGCGCAGCAGGCTTGCGCGGCCCCGCCGGCCACTGCAGGTGGTGTCTGCCGGTGGGCTCAAGAGCCCACCCTACCCGCTCGGCCCAACCGCGACTCAAGTAGGGTGGGCACTCGTGCCCACCGTTGTGCTCGGGGAGCGGTGGGCTCGAGAGCCCTGCCCGGCCCGCCCCGCGAGATCAGCCCCTGGTGGCTGGCCTTTCGCGGGCGACCCACCATAGCAGCAGCACGATCGCCGCGTAGGGGATGATCGACAGCAGATCAGAGTACGGGCCGGCGTAGAACGGATTGAAGCGCTCCGACCAGTTCGCCATTGCGCTGTCGAAGTCGGTCAGCAAGCCTGCCGAGATCGCGATGACGATGCCCGCCAGCGCGCCACCGGCGATGTAGCCCGACGCCAGCAGTGTGCCGGAACTGCGGTCGCTCGCGGCCTGGCATTCCTCCACGGTGAGTTTCTTGTACTGCGGCATCGTATGGTTGCGGCGGTCCGCCAGCCAGCGCACCGTGCCGCCGATCGCGATCGGCAGCGTGGCCACCAGCGGCAGGTAGACACCCACCGAGAACGCCAGCGCGGGAATGCCCGCCATCTCCAGCACCACCGCGATCATCACGCCGAGCAGCACCAGGGTCCACGGCAACTCCTGGTCCAGGATGCCCTTGATGATGTACGACATCAGCACGGCCTTGGGCGCGTCGTACTTCTTCACCTCGGTGCCGTCGGGCCGCGTGGTGTACTGGCCGTTGATGCCAGGGTCCACCAGATAGGCGACCTGCCCGTTGTCGTTGACCAGGTACTTGCCGGCGGGGGCGCCGACGTTGTCGGTCTTCTGCCAGACCTTGTAGGTGTTGCCGTCGCTTGCCGCCTGCGGGCCTTCCAGGGTCGCGGTCGTGGTCAGCCTCGATGCGTCCACCGTCAGGCCCGGCGCCACCTGGGCCGCCGGCACGTACACGGTGCCCGCCTCGTTCAGCTTGAGCAGGATCGGGCCGAGCACCAGGGCCGAGGCGAATGCGCCGCACAGGATCGCATACTGCTGCAGGCGCGGGGTCGAACCGACCAGGAAACCCGTCTTGAGATCCTGGGAGGTGGTGCCGGCATTGCTAGCCGCGATGCACACGATGGCGCCCACCGACAGCGCGGTCACGTAGTACTGGCCGCCGGTCCAACCCATCACCAGGAAGATCAGGCAGGTGAACAGCAGCGTGGCCACCACCATGCCCGAGATCGGGTTGGAGGAAGAGCCGATCTCGCCGGTCAGGCGCGACGAGACGGTCGAGAACATGAAGCCGAACATCAGGATCAGCAGCGCGCCCAGCAGGTTCATGTGCAGCGGCGTCGCGACCGAAATGATGGCGATGATGGCCAGGCAGCCGATCATCACCCACTTGAGCGGGATGTCCTGGTCGGTGCGCAGGGAGGCGTTGCCGGCGCTGGCGTGGCCGACGCCGGCCAGGCCGCTGCGCAGCGCCCTGACGATGGTCGGCAGGGAGCGCACCAGGGAGATCAGGCCGCCCGCCGCCACCGCGCCGGCGCCGATATACAGCACGTAGGCGTTGCGGATCTCGTTCGAACTCATCTCGCCGATCAGCTTGGTTCCGGGCGCCAGCGGCACCGTCAGCAACTCGCCGAAGAAGGTGATCATCGGCGTCAGCACGAGTGCGGCGAGCACGCCGCCGGCCGCCATCGTGAACGCGATGCGCGGGCCGATGATGTAGCCGACCCCGAGCAGTTCCGGCGAGACCTCGGCCCCGGCCGAACCGCCCCGCAGGGGTGCGCCGAACTCGAAGTTGACGGTATCCTTCCAGCCCTTGAGCGGGATCGAGATGGTCTTGTACAGCAGCGCCAGGCCGAAGCCGCCGAAGATGATGGCGGCGCGGCGCTTGGCAACCCTGGTCGCCTGTTCGTCGTCCACCGGGGCTTCGCCGGCGGCGGCACGCGAACTTTCCGTCGCGGCGGCCTTGAGCACCTCGGCGCAGGCGGTCCCCTCGGGATACTTGAGTTGCCGGTGGCTGTCCACGATCATCGTGCGCCGCATCGGAATCATCATCAGGATGCCCAGCAGGCCGCCCAGCACGCCGACCAGCATCACGCGCGCGATCTCCAGGTCGAAGCCGAGGATCAGGATGGCCGGCATCGTCGCGCCCAGGCCGAAGGCCAGCGATTCGCCGGCCGAACCTGCGGTCTGGGCGATGCTGTTCTCCAGGATCGAGGACTCGCGCGCCCCCATCTTGCGCGCCAGGCCGAACAGGGTGATCGCGATGACGGCCACCGGAATCGACGCGCTGACGGTGAGGCCGACCTTGAGCACCAGGTACAGCGAGGACGCGCCGAACAGCATGCCCAGCACCACGCCCATGACCAGCGCGCGTATCGTGAATTCCGGGAGGTGCGCGCTCGCGGGGATGTACGGCTTGACGCTGGCCGGGATCGGATCGTATGGCATCGGGATTCCTTTGGACGGGTGATTCGACAGGTTGAGCGAGACTTAAGCTGGCCTGAAGGCAAGACTATCGCACATGCCGTAGCGTAATGAAAGCGGATTATAATCAGCCGGTCCCGGCCGTCACAACCGCGATGGCCACCTCGTGAGAGTAAGGTTTTGACAAACTTCGTCCGGCTGCCACGGCAGCGCCCGCGCCGCGCGCGCGGCTTCATCCTGCTCGCCCTGGCGGCGATCATCCTCCTGGCCGCCGGTGCCGCGGCCTGGGTCCTGTTGCGGATCGTGCCGAATGTGCCGGAGATCGACGCGGTCACCGACTACCGCCCCAAGATCCCCCTGCGCGTCTACACGTCCGACAATGTGCTGATCGGTGAATTCGGCGTCGAGCGGCGCGAGTTCGTCCCGGTCGAGAAGATCCCCACCATCATGAAGAAGGCGGTGCTGGCCATCGAGGACACCCGCTTCTACGAGCATGGCGGAATCGACTGGATCCGCGCGGTCGGCGCCGCCAAGTCGAACCTGCGCGGCGGCTTCCGCCAGGGCGCTTCGACCATCACGATGCAGGTCGCCCGCAACTTCTTCCTGACGCGCGAGAAGATCATCTCGCGCAAGCTCAACGAAGTCGTCCTGGCCTACAAGATCGAGCAGGCCCTGACCAAGGACCAGATCCTCGAACTGTACATGAACCAGATCTTCCTCGGGCAGCGTTCCTATGGATTCTCCAGCGCGGCGCGCACCTACTTCGGCAAGTCCCTGGACCAGCTCACGCTCGCGCAGACCGCCATGCTGGCCGGCCTGCCGCAGAACCCTTCGCGGCACAACCCGGCGGTGAACCCGAAGCGCGCCCGCCTGCGCCAGCAGGCCGTGCTCAAGCGCCTGTACGAGCTGGATGAAATCAGCGAGCAACAGTACCGGCAGGCCTTGGCCGAACCGCTGCGCGTGAATCGCCTGAGCCAGAGCTTCGGCACCAACGCGGACTACGTGGCGGAACTCGCGCGCCAGGTCGTCTACGCCCGGTTCAAGGAGGAAGCCTACACGCGCGGCATCCGTGTCACGACCACGATCCGCAAGGACGAGCAGGACGCCGCCTATGCGTCCGTGCGCCGCAACGTGCTCGCCTACGACCGGCGCCACGGCTACCGTGGCCCCGAGGCGCGCATCGCCCTGCCCGACGATCCCGACGAGCGCGAGGAGGCGATCGTGCAGGCGCTGCAGCGGCGCCCGTCCAGCCAGGGCCTGATCCCGGCGATGGTGCTCGCCGCCTCCCCGCGCGCGGTCCGCGTCGAGACCCTGTCCGGCGAAGAGATCGAGATCACCGGCGCCGGGCTGAAGTTCGCGGCGGGCGGCCTGGGCGCAAACGCCGGCGCGAAGCGTCGCATCGCGCCCGGCGCGGTGGTCAGAATCACGCAGGACGAGTCCGGCACGACCGGCGCGAAAGGCGCATGGTCGATCACGCAGGTGCCCGAAGTGGCGGCGGCTTTCGTCGCGCTCGACGCCGACACCGGCGCCTACCAGGCCCTGGTCGGCGGCTTCGACTTCAACCTGCAGAAGTTCAACCACGTGACGCAGGCCTGGCGCCAGCCTGGCTCGGTGATCAAGCCCTTCGTCTATTCCGCGGCGCTGGACAAGGGTTACTCGCCGGGCACGCGCATCCTCGACGAACCGCTCGAGATGCCGGGTGAGAACGCCGGGCAGACATGGGCTCCGCAAAATGACGACGGCGAGTACGACGGGGTGGTCAGCCTGCGCCACGCGCTTGCCCATTCCAAGAACGTGAGCACCGTGCGCCTGCTGCGTGCGCTCGAAGTGCCCTACGCCCATGACTACCTCGGCAAGTTCGGTTTCGATCCGGCCCGCCATCCCAGGAATCTGACGCTGGGCCTGGGGACCGGCGCAGTGACCCCGCTGCAACTGGCGTCCGCCTATGCCGTTTTCGCGAACGGCGGTTACCGGGTCAAGCCCTACCTCATCGAGAAGATCATCGATGGCGACGGTACCGTGATCGCCCAGGCCGAGGTTCCCGCACCGCGCCAGGAAAGCGACCGCGTACTCGACGAGCGCAATGCCTTCATCACCGACAGCATGATGCGCGACGTGGCCCGCTACGGCACCGGCGCGGCCTCGACCCGCGCCCTCGGCCGGGGCGACCTGGCCGGAAAGACCGGCACCACCAACGACGCGATCGACGGCTGGTTCGCGGGCTACGGCGCGAACGTGGTGGCCGTGGCCTGGATGGGCTACGACGTGCCGCGCTCGCTGGGCGGGCGCGAGTTCGGCTCCACGCTCGCCCTGCCGATCTGGATCGATTACATGCGCGTCGCACTGGCCAACCGTCCGGAGCAGGAACGCCCCGTGCCCGAGGGCCTGATGCGGGAGAACGATGACTGGATCTACGCTGAATTCGTCGAAATACCCGAACTGCGCGTGATCGACATTCCTCCCGAGGTCCTGTACGGCGAACCCTACGATCAGCCGCCCGAGCCGCTTCGCACCGAGGAGCCGCGGATCCACCTGCCGCCCGCGCCACCCGAACGCGGGGACGGGTGGTGGTAGCATCGGGTATCGAACGCATCTTTGACTGGAGCCCGATTGTCCGCAAACCAGCCCGAACCCTGCCATGCCAAACCCTCGCTCGACCTGGAGCGCGCCTTCGGGCTGAGCGATATCGGCCCGGTACGCAGCACCAACGAAGACAACTTCCTGATCGAACCCGCGCTCGGACTGGTGGCGGTGGCCGATGGAATGGGGGGCCATGCGGGCGGGGCCCTGGCGAGCGCGCGGGTTCTGGCCGCGCTTGCCTCGTGGCTTGATGGCCACCGCGCGAACCAGCACCTGGGCGGGGTGGACCGGGTCCGACCGTCTCCGCCCGACCCGGAACGCACCTGGACCGGTGAGACGCTGCACGCCCTCGACGTACTGCGCGAGGCCGTCTGCCATGCGAACGAGGAGCTGTACCAGGCCAACGTGGCGGATGGCCGGGGCGATGGCGGCGGCATGGGTACGACGCTGACAGGACTGTGGCAACCCGAGCCAGGTGGGCCCATCCTCGCCGTCCAGGTCGGCGACAGCCGCCTGTACCGGCTGCGCGGCGGACACCTGGAACAGCTCACCCGCGACCAGACCCTGTACCAGCAGGCGCTGGACGCCGGCTATACGCGCGACCTCCCCCCGCGCAACCTGCTGCTGCAGGCAGTGGGTCCGGCGCAGTGCTTCGAGCCGGCCTTGCAGATGCACCGCGCACTGCCAGGCGATCTCTACCTGCTGTGTTCCGACGGCCTGCACGGCGTTGCCGGCGACGACGCCATCGCCGCCACCTTGGCGGCAGCCGACGCCTCCACACTTTCTCGTGCCTGCGCCGAACTGATTGCGCTGGCACACAGGTCGGGCACCCGCGACAATATTACTGCGGTGCTGGTCCCGGGCGTGGTGGGTGGTGCGTAGGGTGGGCACAAGCGCCCACCTTTGAGGGACAAGCCCTCCAGGTCGGGGATCGGTGGGCACAAGTGCCCACCCTACTTGCTGACGCGGACCGGGTGCCCGTTGGCGGACTCGCTTCTTGCGGAAGCGCATCGATGCGCCGGTGGCTAGAAGAAATTCCCCTGTGCGTGCGCCTTTTCCTACAGTTGTTGGAGTGGTGATCCTATTGGTTGTACACCAGTCCGCTCCCATGATTGGATTACCCAACAACCCAGGAGAAAACCATGAAATACAAATACCAAAGCCTGCTGGTCGGTACCGTAATGGCCTTTGCCCTGTCCGGCTGCGCCACTGAACCCGAAGACGATATCGACGCCGGCCTCTACCCCGGTGTGACCCAGAGCGGGGCTACCGGCGCCGTCGGCACCACCCAGGGTGCGTGGGACAACACCGGCGCCGGCGCCGCCACCGTTACGCCTGCGCCCACCGCCCAAGAAGAGGAGGGCGTATGGGAAGACAGTCCTACGAGGGCCGCACCGGTCATTACCAACCCGAACCCGACCCCGACGACCACCGCCGATCCGATCCGCTAAGTCAGCGGATGGCGCGCCTGCGCGCCGTGGCCTGGCGCATCCGGCTGCCGCAATCCCGGCTCCGCTGCCCGGGCCAAGGGCATCCCCTTGCAGGCGCATTCCTTGCCCGAACGATCCGGCACATCCGCCTCGACCCGTCACAAATCCTCTTCTCCGACAAGATCCTCAGCCACCGCTGGTAATCCGTCGCGCGCGCGCCACATCAGGTCCCACTCACCGTCTCGTTTGCACAACGCGGGGCGGGGCGTGAATCCGACAGGAAGCTCGGTGCATTCCGGAAACATCTTGCGATCGAGGAAACAATTCTGGACAAGTCAAGATATCGGATGAATACTTGCGTCCGATCGCCAGCCGGCGATCCCTTGCTGACAAACCAGACCGGGAGGAAGGACGATGCCGTTCCAGATCGAAAACAAGCTGGTCATCGGCGTTGCCTCGAGCGCGCTGTTCGACCTGTCCGAGTCGCACCAGGTGTACCTGGAAAAGGGACCTGACGAATACCGCCGTTACCAGGAACGCATGCTCGACGCCATCCTGCCGAAGGGAGTGGCCTTTCCCTTCATCCGGCGCTTCCTGAACATTAACAAGTGCTTTCCGCGTGAGGCGCCGGTGGAGGTTGTGCTCTTCTCGCGCAACTCGCCCGAGACGGGCTTGCGCGTCATGCGCTCGATCGCCCACTACGGCCTGGACATCTCGCGCGCCGCCTTCATGAACGGCAAGCCGCCCTACCCCTACCTGCCCGCCTTCAACACCTCGCTGTTCCTGTCCGCGAACGAGGCGGACGTGCGCGGCGCCATCGCGGTGGACTACCCGGCGGGGCTGGTGCTCCCCTCCCTGATCGCGGACGACGAGGACATGGAATTGCGGGTCGCGTTCGACTTCGACGGCGTGCTGGCCGACGACGAGTCCGAGACCGTCTTCAAGCGCAACAACGACCTGGACGAGTTCCACGCCCACGAAACCCTGCACGTGGCGCGACCGCACCAGCCCGGGCCGCTGGCCGACCTGTTCCAGAAGCTGGCGATGATGCAGCGCCTGGAAGAGCGCGCCCAGCGGCGCGACCCGGCGTACCGCAAGATCGTCCGCATCGCCATCATCACTGCGCGCAACGCGCCCTCGCATGAACGTGTGGTCACCACGCTCAAGAGCTGGGGCGTGTCGCCCGACGAGACCTTCTTCCTCGGCGGGATGGACAAGTCGCGTGTGCTGTCGGTCTTCAAGCCGCACATCTTCTTCGACGACCAGCTCACCCACCTGAAGGCGGCGCCGGGCGGCACCATCCCGATGGTGCACGTACCCTTCGGCATCGCCAACCGCCGTGCGGCGGCGGAACCACCGCCGGCCGCCGCAACGCAAGCGGCTGTCGGCGCCGCGCAATGAGCCGCACCGGCCGCCTGTTCGCGCTGCTGGACCTGCTGCGCGCGCGCCGCACCCCGGTGACGGCCGCCACGCTCGCGGGCGAACTGGGCGTGTCGGAGCGCACGATCTACCGCGACATCCAGGCGCTCGCCGCACTCGGCGCCCCGGTCGACGGCTCGGCCGGACTGGGCTACCTGTTGCGCACCGGGTTCTTCATGCCACCGCTCATGTTCGGTCCGGACGAACTGGAGGCTCTCGTGCTGGGCGCGCGCTGGGTCAAGCGCCAGGGCGATCCGGCACTGGCCCAGGCGGCGGAGAGCGCGCTCGCCCGCATCGCCACCGCCACGCCGAAGGACCTTCGCGACCACATGGCCGACACCAGCCTGTGGGTGCCGGTGCTGCCCAAGGAACCCACCTTCGAACGCTTCCTGCAGCCGGCGCGCGAGGCCATCCGGCGCCAGCACAAGCTGGGTATCGTCTACGGCGACGAGGCGGGCATGCGTTCCGAGCGCGTCGTCTGGCCCTTCGGCCTCGCCTTTTTCCACGGCCGGCGCGTGCTGGCCGCCTGGTGCGAACTGCGCAACGCACTGCGGCACTTCCGCGTCGACCGCATCCAGGAGGTCCGGGCCCTGGACGAGCGCTATCCCGAATCGCGCCACGTCCTGCTGCGCAAGTGGCGCGAGGAGCTGGGCGTGGCCCAGGACTACTGACAGAATCTGTCAGTGCCTGTTCGTATCATCCTTGCATCGTCAACCAGCAAGGAAAAAACCATGCGACTGTACCACCACCCCCTGTCCTCCCACGCCCGCCGCGTGACCATGACCGCGCTCCACCTGGGCCGCAAGCTCGACCTGGTCGCGATCGACCTGATGGACCAGAACGACCGGCGCCGCCTGGCGGAACTGAACCCGAACGGCATGGTGCCCGTGCTCGACGACGACGGCTTCGTGCTGTGGGAGTCGGTCGCGATCATGCAGTACCTGGCGGACTGCACGCCCGGCCAGACCCTGTACCCACAGGACACCCAGGTGCGCGCCGACGTGAACCGCTGGCTGGTATGGGCCTGCCAGCACTTCGCTCCGGCGATCGGCGTGGTGACCTGGGAAAAGGCATGGAAGAAGATCGTCGAAGGCAAGGATACCGACCCGGTCGAACTGGCGCGCGGGGAGCGCGACCTGGCCACCTTCGCCACCGTGCTCGACGCGCACCTGTCCACCCGGACCTGGGTCGTCGGCGACCAGGTGACGCTGGCGGACTATGCGCTCGCGGCGCCGCTGATGTACCGCGAATCGGCCGGTCTGCCGGTCGAAACCTACCCCGGCATGCTGGCCTGGTTCGAGCGCGTGCGGGCCCTGCCGGCCTGGCGCGCGACCGAGCCGAACCACTAAGCCAGGCACCGGGCCGGACGGCCGGGGCGGCGGACGCGGCGCCCGGCCTTCGTCTATAATTGACGGCCCATCCGCGATTGTAAACAGCACGCTGCATGCCTTTCGATCTCAAGAAGAATCTTCCCAAACCAGGTAACCGGTTCGCCCTCCCGCCGCTGCACGGTTCGTCCGACGCCTATGCGCTCGCCACGGCCGCGCTCGCCTTGAAGGCGAACCGGCAGATGCTCACCGTCATCGTCGCAAACGCCAGCGACGGGCAGCGCCTGCTCGACGAGATTCCCTGGTTCGCGGACGGCAAGCTGGCGTGCCACCAGCTGCCGGACTGGGAAACCCTGCCCTACGACGCGTTCTCGCCGCACCAGGACCTGGTGTCCGAGCGTCTGGCGACGCTGCACGAGATCCGCAACGGGCAGTGCGACGTGCTGCTCGTTCCCGCCACGACCGCCCTCGTGCGGCTGGCGCCGCCGTCCTTCCTGGCCGCCTACACCTTTTTCTTCCGCCAGGGCGAACGGCTGGACGAGGCCGCGCTCAAGGCCCAGCTCACCCTGGCCGGCTACACACACGTGTCCCAGGTCATGTCCCCGGGGGAGTATTCGGTGCGCGGCGGCCTGATCGACCTGTTCCCGATGGGCTCGGCCCTGCCCTACAGGCTCGACCTGTTCGGCGACGAGATCGAGACCATCCGCACCTTCGACGCCGACACCCAGCGCTCGCTCTACCCGGTCAGGGAAGTGCGGCTGCTGCCAGGGCGCGAGTTCCCGATGGACGAGGCTTCGCGCACCGCGTTTCGCGGCCGCTGGCGCGAGCGCTTCGAGGGCGATCCCTCGCGCTCGCCGATCTACCGCGACATCGGCAGCGGCATCGCCTCGGCCGGCATCGAATACTACCTCCCGCTGTTCTTCGAGCAGACGGCGACCCTGTTCGACTACCTGCCTGCCGAGTCGCCGCTCGCGCTGGTGGGCGACATCGAGGCCGCGATCCAGCGCTTCTGGCTCGACACCGAGTCGCGCTACCGCTTCCTCAAGAGCGACCGCGAGCGGCCGATCCTGGAACCGCACGAACTGTTCCTCTCTGCCGAACAGTTCTTCGTCGGCGCCAAGCCGCATGGCCGCTGGAGCATCGCGCGCGACCCGGCGGCCCCCGCGTCCGAACTGTCCGCGCCGCTGCCCGACATCTCGGTCAACCGGCGCCTGGACGACCCGCTGGACAACCTGCGCTCCTTCCTGCTGCGCACCGCCACGCGCGTGATGATATGCGCCGACTCGGCCGGCCGGCGCGAGACGCTGCAGCAGTACTTCAACGAGTACCGACTGGAGCTGGCGCCGGTCGAGGGCTTCGCCGGCTTCCTCGCCTCCGACGCCAAGGTGGTGCTCGGCGTGGCCCCGCTGCAGGCCGGCTTCGCGCTGGACGAGGCCGCGAGCGGGCCGCTGGTGTTCATCACCGAGACGGAGCTGTACGCCGGCTCCGGCCGCCGCGCGGGCAAGAAGAAGCAGGAGGCGACCAGCCAGGTCGAATCCATGGTGCGCGACCTGTCCGAACTGAAGATCGGCGACCCGGTGGTGCACATCAACCACGGCATCGGCCGCTACATGGGCCTGACCAGCATGGACCTGGGGGAAGGCGAGACCGAGTTCCTGCACCTGGAATACGCGAAGGACACCAAGCTGTACGTGCCGGTGTCGCAGTTGCACGTGATCTCGCGCTACTCCGGCGCCTCCCCCGAGGACGCGCCCCTGCACACGCTCGGCTCGGGCCAGTGGGAAAAGGCCAAGCGCAAGGCAGCCGAACAGGTCCGCGACACGGCCGCCGAACTGCTCAACCTGTACGCGCGCCGCGCCGCGCGCCAGGGCCATTCGTTCGAATACTCGTCGGCCGACTACGAGAACTTCGCGGCCAGCTTCGGCTTCGATGAAACGCCCGACCAGGCCGAGGCCATCCACAACGTGATCCGCGACATGACCTCGGGCCGCCCGATGGACCGGCTGGTCTGCGGCGACGTCGGTTTCGGCAAGACCGAGGTCGCGCTGCGCGCCGCCTTCATCGCCGTCATGGGCGGCAAGCAGGTCGCCATCCTCGCACCTACCACGCTGCTGGCGGAACAGCACGCGCAGACCTTCGCCGACCGTTTCGCGGACTGGCCGGTGCGCATCGCCGAGCTGTCGCGCTTCAGGACCGGCAAGGAGATCAACAACGCGATCAAGGGCATGGCCGACGGCACCCTCGACATCGTGATCGGCACCCACAAGCTGCTTTCGCCGGACGTGAAGTTCGAGCGCCTGGGCCTGGTCATCATCGACGAGGAGCACCGCTTCGGCGTGCGCCAGAAGGAGGCGCTCAAGGCGCTGCGCGCCGAGGTGGACGTGCTCACCCTCACCGCCACGCCGATCCCGCGCACGCTCGGCATGGCCCTGGAGGGCCTGCGCGACTTCTCGATCATCGCCACCGCGCCGCAAAAGCGCCTGGCGATCAAGACCTTCGTGCGCAGCGAGGACGGCTCCGTGATCCGCGAGGCCTGCCTGCGCGAACTGAAGCGCGGCGGGCAGGTGTACTTCCTGCACAACGAGGTCGAGACCATCGAGAACCGGCGTGCCATGCTGCAGGAGCTACTGCCGGAGGCGCGCATCGCGGTCGCGCACGGCCAGATGCATGAGCGCGACCTGGAAAAGGTGATGCGCGATTTCGTCGCCCAGCGCTTCAATATCCTGCTGTGCACCACGATCATCGAAACGGGCATCGACGTGCCCACCGCGAACACCATCATCATGCACCGCGCGGACAAGTTCGGCCTGGCCCAGCTGCACCAGTTGCGCGGGCGCGTCGGCCGTTCGCACCACCAGGCCTACGCCTACCTGCTGGTGAACGACCTGACCGGCCTGACCAAGCAGGCGCAGCGCCGGCTCGACGCGATCCAGCAGATGGAGGAACTGGGCAGCGGCTTCTACCTGGCCATGCACGACCTCGAAATCCGCGGTGCGGGCGAGGTACTGGGCGAGAACCAGTCCGGGGAGATGCTGGAAGTGGGCTTCCAGCTTTACTCGGACATGCTCAACGAGGCGGTCCGTTCGCTCAAGGCGGGCAAGGAGCCGGACCTGGCGGCGCCACTCTCGTCCACCACCGAGATCAACCTGCACGTGCCGGCCCTGCTGCCCTCGGACTTCTGCGGCGACGTGCACGAGCGCCTGTCGATCTACAAGCGCCTCGCCAATTGCGAGCGGCAGGAAAAGATCGACGACATGCAGGAAGAACTGATCGACCGCTTCGGCAAGCTCCCGGACCCGGTCAAGGCCTTGATCGAGACGCACCGCCTGCGCATCGCCGCCAAGGCGGTCGGCATCCTGAAGATCGACGCCCATGGCGAGGCGGCCAACCTGCAGTTCATGGAAAAGCCGCCGATCGACCCGATCAGGATCATCACCCTGATCCAGAAGAACCGGCACATCAAGCTGGCGGGCCAGGACAAGCTGCGCATCACCGCCAGCATGCCCGACCTCGCGGCGCGCGTGAACCAGGTCAAGCAAACCATCAAACAACTTCTCGCATAAAAACATGATCATGAACCTGGTGCTACAGGGCCCGCAGGCCGGCGCGGCGCAACTCTCCCGACTCGCGGACATCGCCCGGCCCGCGCGCGCCGTCATGCTCGGCGAACGGGCGCTGCGCTGCGAAGGCGTGGACGCTTCGCCCGAACTGAGGCAAGCGGTGGAGACCGCCGCCTTCGCGGCCGGCGTGGACGCCACCTTCATCGCTCCCGGACGTTCGCTGCGCGACTTTGGCCTGGTGGCGATGGACATGGACTCGACCCTGATCACCATCGAGTGCATCGACGAGATCGCCGACATGCAGGGGCTCAAGCCACAGGTCGCCGAGATCACCGAGGCGGCGATGCGCGGCGAACTGGATTTCGCGGCAAGCCTCGCGCGCCGCGTCGCGCTGCTCGAAGGGCTGGATGCCGGCGCGCTGGAGCGGGTGTACGAACAGCGCTTGCGCATCTCGATGGGTGGCGAGGCGATGCTGGCCGGCGTACAGGCCGCGGGCCTGAAGACGCTGCTGGTGTCGGGCGGCTTCACCTTCTTCACGGAGCGGCTGAAGGATCGGCTCGGACTGGATTACGCCCACGCGAACGTGCTCGAGATCGAGAACGGACGGCTGACCGGCCGGGTGGTCGGCGGGATCGTCGACGCCCAGGAGAAGATGCTGACCGTCCAGCGCGTTTGCGAGGGACTGGGCATCGAGCCGAGCCGCGCGATCGTGATGGGCGATGGCGCCAACGACCTGAAGATGATGGGCATCGCCGGGCTGTCGGTCGCGTTCCGTGCCAAGCCTGTGGTGCGGGCGCAGGCCGATGTCGCGCTCAATTTCTCCGGACTGGACGGATTGCTGACCGTACTCGGGTAGGGGCGGCTGGCACTTGCCGGTAGGGTTGGCACTTGTGCCCACCGTCAGCGGCTTGCCATGGTGGGCACGAGTGCCTTACGCGGCCCGGCCCATCCTACCCATCGCGTGCAGCCTGGGCGCCGGTTCGCGGCCGAATTGAACCGCCGCAAGGAACTTGCTCGGCGGATTCATCGATCCGCGCTCAACTGGATCTAGCGCAAACTTCCTGCGCCCATCGACGGTTGGAAGCCACCGGCACGCTCTAGATTTGACGGCATGAACCGTCGATCGAGGAGCATGCCATGAAGACCTTTCCGCCCGCTTCCCTGCCGCGCCGCGGCTTCCTCGCCACCGGGCCGGCGCTCGCCGCCGCGCTCGCCACCTCCCCTGTCCTGGCGCAGGCGCAGGCGCACCCGACCGAAACCTGGACCGCCACCTGGGGCGCCGCGCCTGCCGGTCCGCCTCCCGCTTCCAGCACGATGAGCTTTGCCGACCAGACCTTGCGCCTGATCGTGCGGACCAGCATAGGCGGCAACCGCCTACGCGTTCGCCTGTCGAACGAGATGGGGAGCACGCCACTGCGCGTCGGCGCGGCCTGCGTCGCCTTGCGCGCGGGCGGCGCCATCGCCGGTCCGCCCGCCAGGCTCGCCTTCGGCGGCCAGCCCACGCTGACCATTCCACCCGGCGCGCCGGCCGTGTCCGACCCGGTGAACCTGATCGTGCCCCCACAATCGGACCTCGCGGTCAGCCTCTACCTGCCGGGCACGGCGATGGCCTCGACCATCCACAGCGCCGCGCTGCAGACCAGTTACGCGTCGGCGGCGGGCGACTTCAGCGACGCGCCGACGATGCCGGTGGCGCGCAGTTTCGGCTCCTGGCCCTTCCTGACGGAAGTCGACGTCGATGGCACGGCCATCGCGGTCGTCACGCTCGGCGACTCGCTGACGGACGGCCAGGCCAGCACCGCGAACGCCAACCGCCGCTGGCCCGACTACCTCGCGCGCAGGCTGCAGACGGAACTCGGCGCTTCGACCAGGATCGGCGTGGTCAACCGCGGCATCAGCGCCAACCAGCTTCTGCTCGACTATCCCAGCGCCCTGCTCGCCGGCCACGACGCGCTGCAGCGCTTCGACCGCGACGTGGGGGCGACCGCCGGGGCACGTTTCGTCATCGTCCTCATCGGGATCAACGATATCGTCTACAGTCCCAGCAACAACCCGGTGCCGGCCGCGCAAATGATCGCCGGCTACCAGCAACTCATCGCGCGGGCCCGCCTGCGCGGACTGGGCATACTGGGAGCGACCATCCCGCCATTCGAGGGCCATGTGTACTACACCGCGAGGCGCGAGGCGGTGCGGGCCGCCGTCAACGACTGGCTGCGAACGGGCGGCGCTTTCGACGCCCTCGTCGATGTGGACCTCATCCTGCGCGACAGCGCCTTGCCCATGCGCCTGCGCTCCCTGTACGACAGCGGCGACCACCTGCACCCGAACGACATGGGCTACCAGGCGCTCGCGAACGCCGTGCCCATTTCACTGTTCATGCAGGTGTAACAAGCTGTAATTGGCCAGCACAGGCGGGGCGCCGGTTCCTATCATTGACGATCAGGAGGATTGTCCATGAAGAATTTCGCCATCATCGCCTCGCTGGCCGCGCTCGCCGGCTGCGCCTCGCCCGGCCCAGGCCCGGCCAACTACGGCACGCGCGCGTATGCCTCGGCCGACCCCGGCCAGTGGCGCGTGGTTTCCGTCACACCGGTTCCGCTCGGTACCGGAGCGCGCGCCGCCGCCGCCGGTGACACCGGTGTGACGACCACCTACCACCCCGCCCCAGCGGCCCCGGTGTATGCACCGGAACCCGTGTACGCTCCGCATCCGGTGTATGTCGCCCCGCCCGTGTACGTGCATCCCCCCGTCTACGTCGAACGCCCGAGCTACTGGTATCCACCCTCGATCGGCCTGGGCTTCAGCTTCGGCCGCGGCTGGGGGCATCGCCACCACCGCCGCGGCGGATGGAGCGGGGGCGTGCACTTCGGCGGGCATCGCCACTGGCGCTGAGCGCCGAGGCTCCGACTTCGTCGCGCAATCCCCAGTATTGCTGCGTCGCATCACAGCATTTGATTGCTGTTGCCTAAACTACATCCTAGAATGATCTGTCAGGAAACGTCGGCTACCAGCCGGGCGTTTCCTCGTTCCAGCGCGACACGATCTGACAACGGAGACGACGATGGGTTTCGGCACGAGAGCATTGCTTGCGGTGGTACTTGGTTTGTCGACGGCGGCGGCGGGCGCCCAGCCCATCCGCATCGGCCTTTCCGGTCCTTTCACCGGCGGGTCCGCGCCGATGGGCACCTCGATGCGGGACGGGATCCGTCTCGCCGCCGCCGAGATCAATGCCGCCGGGGGCTTGCTTGGCCGCCAGATCGAACTGGTCGAACGTGACGACCGTGCCGACAACCGGCGCGGCAAGGAAGTGGCGCGCGAACTGATCGAGCGCGAGCGGGTCGCCGCCGTGGTCGGCTTCGTCAACACGGGCGTCGCCCTCGCTTCGCAGCACCTGTACCAGCAGGCGCGCATCCCGGTGATGAACAGCGTCGCGACCGGCTCGCTCATCACCCGCCAGTTCGCGCGCCGCCCCGTCAACTACATCTTCCGTACCGCGGCGAGCGACACGATCCAGTCGCGCATGATCGTGGCCGAGGCGCTCGGACGTGGATTCACCCGTCTCGCGATCCTGGCCGACAGGACCAACTACGGCGAACTGGGCCGTGACGACCTGCTGAGGGCGCTCAAGGCCAGGGGCATGCGCCCGGTGCTCGTGGAAAGCTATGACCTGGGCGATCTGGACATGCGCCGCCAGCTGGTGAAGGCGCGCGAGGCCGGCGCCGAAGCGGTGCTGACCTATGGCATCGGCCCGGAACTTGCGCGCATCGCCAACGACATGGAATCGATAGGCTGGAAGGTGCCGATGATCGGCAGTTGGACTTTGTCGATGGCCAATTTCCTCGACGGCGCGGGCCACAACGCCGAGGGCGCCAGGATGCCGCAGACCTTCCTGCAGGAGCCTGCCGGCGGGCGGCGCGCCGCCTTCGTCCAGGCCTACCTGGCCGCGTACGCCCCGCCGGACGGACGCATCCCTTCCGCCGTCTCGGCCGCCCAGGGCTACGACGCCATGCACTTGCTCGCCGCCGCGATCCGCCAGGCCGGATCGACCGAAGGTCCGAAGATCGTCGCGGCGCTGCAGGACCTGCGCGAGGAGGTCGATGGCGCGGTGGCCACCTACCGGCGCCCGTTCAGCGGCAGCGACCATGAGGCGATCGAGGCGGAGCACACGCTGTTCGGCGAGGTGCGCGAGGGACGCGTGGTGCTGGCGCGCTGAACCGGGTGAATCCCTTGTTCCAGGCTTGCTCCGGTTATACACTGTATCTACATCGGAGGGAATACCATGGAACTTTCCATTCAAAAATGGGGCAATAGCGCTGCCGTGCGACTTCCGTCAATCCTGCTCAGCCAGATGGGCGTGGCCATGGGAGACAAGCTCAGCGCGGAAGTGCGGCCCGAAGGACTTGTGCTCAGGGCGGCCCGCAGAAGCTACTCGCTTGCCGACCTGATGGCTCAGTGCGATCTCAGTGCTCCCGCGCCGTGCGGTACTGCCGGATGGGATGAAACGGAACAGGCCGGCAAGGAAGTATGGTGAAACGCACGACGTTCAACCGCGGCGATATCGTGCGGGTCTGTCTCAACCCGACGGTCGGGCGCGAACAACAGGGGGAATTTCGACCTGCGCTCGTGCTGTCTCCCGCCGCCTTCAACCTCATGGGTGTCGCCTTGGTCGCCCCAATCACACAGGGCGGCGACCTCGCCCGCTACGCGGGCTTCGCGGTGCCCTCGAGCGGATCGGGCACGTCCACGCAAGGCGTAGCGCTGATAAACATGGTTCGCACGATGGATCTTGCCGCACGCGGTGCCCAGAAGATCTCAACCGCCCCCGAATTCGTGGTCGAAGACGCGCTCGCACGACTGCGGGCAGTGCTCGAGTAGCGGACACCGGGCAAGCTCGCCATGCGCGTGCCGTGCGGCGGCACTCAGGCGTAGCCGGCGCGGCCGAACAGGTCGTGCGCGTCGAGAATCGCCCAGGCGATGTCCGGGCGCTGCTGCAGGCGCCGGCGAATCGCCGCCGGGACCGACTGACGCACCTTCTTGCACAGTCCAGGCCGCTCTTCCAGCACCACGAGGATGCCGCGCACCGTCCGCACCTCGTTCGGTCCCGGCGCGATGCGCAGTTCGGCGCCGATGTTCTTGCGGATCAGTCCCTGCACATGGCACAGGTCTTCGTAACTGTCGATGCGCTCGATACGCGCGATCAGCTTGAGTTCCTGCTGGCGCGTCATGGCCAGCGGGCGCGGGTCGCCCTGCGGGTCGGCAAGCAGCCGCTCGCGCTCGCACACGCAGGCGCCGGGCGGGCACTCGGTGCGGATCGGGAAGTCGAAATGTGGCGGGCGGTCGGTCACTCTGTCATTCCGATGAGTCAGGTACCGCTGGCGATTGTACCTCAGCACTCCTCATTCGCCGCCTCGTCACGATCAATGTCGGTGCTCACCGCGAGCAAGGCCATCATGCGCTTGTAGTGCGATCCCTTCCAGAACACGCGGCGGCAGCTGTCGCAGGTATTGAACTCCTCATGCAATTCACGCACCGATGGTGGCAACTGGTCGAGGACCTTGTCCTTCTCCACGCTGCGCAGAGGCCGGTTGCAGTGCAGGCAAAGGCTGAACGGGGCCGCGCCGGCGGCCAGGTCCAGGCGCTGGAACAGCTCGCGCAACTGCATCTGCGGCTTGAGCGCGTGGATGTAGCAACCGTGGACGAGTTCGCGCCGCTTGAGCAGCTCCCGGTCGCGCGTGAGTGCCACCCTGTCCTCGGCCCGGGCCAGCGCGACGATCTCCTCGTCATCGAAATTATTCTCGTACAGCGTGTCGAAGCCCGCCATGCGCAGCAGCCGCGCCAGTCCCCCGAGGTGGGCGTCGGCGACGAAGCGCGGCCGGGTGGGCGGCGGCGCCCGCACCCGCAACAGGGGGCTGATATCCAGGTTCGTGAAGCGCGGGTAGACCGCGACCCGGTCGCCATCCCGCAGCAAGCGGTCCAGGGCGCTCGATTCACCGTTGACCAGGATGAGTTCAACCTCGGTGTGCGGCACGCCGAGCGCCTCGATCATGTGCTTGGTGGTGGCGGCACGGGCGCACCGGGCAGCGAACGTCCTCCCGCGCCGCTCGCGCGGCAGGAAGTCATTGAGTTCCTCGTAGAAACGAAAGCTCGCGGTGACCATGGCGCCAGTATGACACCGCTTTGGGCCGTGGACACGGGGCTCGCGACGGATTCGGTTATTCCAGCACGGTATGGCCCCCATCGCGGGAGCGACCGATGGCATTCCTGCGTCGCCGCCGGGACGATCGACTTACAATATGGGCATGGCATCACCAGACAGGAAAGGAACACCATGAGCGATCCCCTGCACATCGTTTGCCCGCATTGCGACACGGTCAACCGGGTGGCGCGCGCCCGCCTGCCCGACCGGCCCGTGTGCGGCAAATGCGCCAACGCGCTGTTCACCGGGCGCCCGCTCGACGTCGACGGCGGTCGTTTCGAGCGTCACGTCGGGCGCAGCGACATCCCCGTGCTGGTCGACTTCTGGGCGCCCTGGTGCGGCCCCTGCCGGTCGATGGCGCCGGCCTATGCCCAGGCGGCGGGCCAACTCGAGCCCGGAATGCGCCTGCTCAAGGTGGACACCGAGTCCGCGCAGGAGCTCGCCGCCCGCTTCGGCATCCGCAGCATTCCCACCCTTGCCCTGTTCGCCGGTGGCCGGGAGGTCGCACGGCAGGCGGGCGCCGCCGACGCGGCGCGCATCGTCGACTGGGCAAGGACGAACGCGCGGCAGGCCTGAAAAAGCCGGCGGGGGTGGTCTTTTCAACATCTGCCTTTTGCTACAATCGGCACATCAACCCGGGACTCTCCCGGAAAAGGAGCGAATATGTCTCAAGAACTGGTAATGGACCGAGGTATCGAAGACGCCAAGCAACTGGCGCGCATCCTGTATGTCGTGCATGCGCTGACCTTCTTCTTCTCGCTGGGCCTGCTTTCCATCCTGCCGCTGATCGTCAACTACCTGAAGCGACCCGATACGGCCGGCACCATGGTCCACACCCACCACACCTGGATGATCCGCTCGTTCTGGTTCTACATCCTGTGGATGGCGGTCGCCGTCGTGCTCGCCGTGACCATCGTGCTCATCCCGCTGGCCTGGCTGGTCGGTGCCGTGGCCTGGCTCTGGAAGGCATACAGGCTGATTCGTGGTTTTATTGACCTAAATAACAACCGGGCCATGCCAGTTTGAGAATGATTTGAAGCAATACGGTCTGCGCCGCGCTAGAATACTGTCCATACAGCACCTTTTCTTTCGGGACAGTCATGAAATCGGTTCAACAGGAAGTCGACGAGCGCAGCAACCTTACTGGCACTAACAAGTTCGAACTGTTGCTGTTCAGGCTAGGCGGCGACGAGCACGGGCAGCGCAACGAGTTGTTCGGGATCAACGTCTTCAAGATCCGCGAGATCGTGGCGATGCCGCCGATCACGGCGGTGGCCGGCGCGCCACCCCATGTGCTGGGCGTTGTGAACCTGCGCGGCCAGATCATCCAGGTCCTGGATCTGCCCGCGATCGCCGGTTGCAAGCCCTTGACCGGCCTGAACATCATGCTCGTGACCGAGTTCGCCCGCACGACCCAGGCCTTCGCGGTCGAGAGCGTCGAGGAAATCGTGCGCCTGGACTGGAGCCAGGTGATGACGGCCGAACACAGCGCCGGCAGCGGCATGGTCACGAGCATCGCCCGCCTGGACGACGAACAGGGCGGCGGCTCGCGCCTGGCGCAGGTGCTGGACGTCGAGACCATCCTGCGCAACCTCAATCCGGAGCCGACGCGCATCGATGCCGCAAGCCTCGGCGAGCAGATCCGCATCAAGCCCGGCTCGGTCGTCCTCGCGGCGGACGATTCGGTGGTGGCGCGCGCGCTGATCGAGCAGGGACTGGATGCGATGGGCTTGCCTTACATCATGACCAAGAGCGGCAAGGAGGCCTGGGACCAGCTCAACGCGATCGCCAATGGCGCCGAGGCCGAGGGCAAGAGCGTGTACGACAAGATCGCGATGGTGCTGACCGACCTGGAAATGCCCGAGATGGACGGCTTCACGCTCACGCGCCACGTCAAGAAAAGCGCGCGCTTCTCGAACCTGCCGGTGGTGATTCACTCGTCCCTGTCGGGCACGACCAACGAGGAGCACGTCCGCAACGTGGGCGCGGATGGCTATGTGGCCAAGTTCTCGGCCGAGGATTTGTCGGGCATGATCCGCAAGGTGCTGCGTCAGGCGGCGTAAGGCGCCGCACCGCGCGATGCCCAAGGGGCGCGGCCACGCGCCCCCGGCAAGCTAGAGTTTTCCCAGCGCCTGCTCCAGGTCGGCGATCAGGTCGCCGGTATCCTCCAGCCCGATATTGAAGCGGACCAGCACACCCGCGTCCTTCCATTCGCGGCGCATGCCCTGGATGCGGTACGGCATCACCAGGCTGTTCGCTCCGCCCCAGCTGTAACCCAATCCGAACAGTTCCAGCGAATCGACGAAGCGGTCGGCCTGTTCTTCGCTGTAGCGCGCGTCGAACAGCACCGAGAACAGGCCGCCGGCGCCATGGAAATCGCGCTTCCAGTGCTCGTGCCCCGGGCAATCCTCGAAGGCGGGATGCAGCACCTTCGTGATTTCCGGGCGCGCCTTGAGCCAGGCCGCGACCTTGCGCGCCCCGGCGTCGTGGGCCTCGAAGCGCAGCTTCATGCTGGGCAGGCCGCGCATGACGAGGTAGCTGTCGTCCGCGCTCACGCCCAGTCCCAGACGCATGTGCGCCAGGGCCAGCCTGTCGTTCAATGCCCGGTCGCGGGTGATCACGGCGCCCATCAGCACGTCCGAACCGCCGGACTGGTACTTGGTCAGCGCCTGCATGATGATGTCCACGCCCAGGTCGAAGCCGCGTAGCGCAAGGCCTGCCGACCAGGTATTGTCCAGCGCGACCAGGACGCCCTTTTCGTGCGCGGCCTTGCAAATCGCCGGCAGGTCCGGCACTTCCATCGAGACCGAGCCCGGAGCCTCGGTCCAGATGAGTCGCGTGTTCGGCTGGATCAGCGCGGCGATGCCGGCCCCGACCATGGGGTCGTAGAAGCGCGCCGTGATGCCGAAGTCCTGGGTCAACCAGCGCCCGAGTTCACGGTTCGGGTTGTACACGTTGTCCGGCAGCAGCACGTCGTCGCCCGTCTTGAGCAGGGCCAGGTCGACCATCGAGATCGCCGCCAGGCCGGATGGCGCGAGCAGGCAGTGCCTGCCATCCTCGATCTCGGCCAGGCGGGCCTCCAGCGTGAACGTGGTCGGGGTGCCGTGCAGCCCGTAGGTGTAGGCGTTTTTTTCCTTCCACTGGCCCGAGCGCATGGCCTGCACGTTCTCGAACAACACGGTCGATGCATGGTGTATCGCCATGGGGAAGGCGGCGAAGCCTTCCGGCGCGCGGTAGTCGCTGTGGATCAGTGCGGTCTGGATCGTCTTCTTGCCCATGCGCGGCTCCGGTGGTGGATCAGGCGACGGTCGCCCACAGGTCGTGCGAGTCGGCGCGCGTCACGACGACATCGACGAACTCGCCCACCGACAGCTTCGGCTTGCCCGGGACCAGGGCGCGCTTGATATGCACCACGCCATCGATCTCGGGCGCGTCCGCCGCCGAGCGGCCCAGCGCTTCGCGCGGGCCGACCTCGTCCACCAGCACGCGGACCGTCTTGCCGACCTTGGCCTGCAGGCGCTTCGCGGAAATCTCTTCCTGCAACAGCATGACGCGGGCGCGGCGTTCCTCGCGCACTTCCTCCGGCACCGGATTGTCCAACTCGTTCGCGGTGGCGCCCTCGACCGGCGAATAGGCGAAGCAGCCCAGGCGGTCGATCTGCGCTTCCTTCAGGAAGTCGAGCAGGTACTCGAATTCCGCCTCGGTCTCGCCAGGGAAGCCGGCGATGAAGGTCGAGCGGATCGTCAGCTCCGGATTCATCGCGCGCCAGGCCAGGATGCGGTCCAGGTTCTTCTCACCGCTGGCCGGGCGCTTCATGCGCCTGAGCACGTCCGGATGGGCGTGCTGCAGCGGAATGTCCAGGTAAGGCAGGACGTGTCCGTCGCCCATCAGCGGGATCACCTGGTCCACGTGCGGGTACGGGTACACGTAGTGCAGGCGCACCCAGGCGCCGTATTGCTTCGCCAGTTGGCCGAGTGCTTCCACCAGTTGCGTCATGTGCGTCTTGACCGGGCGGCCGTTCCAGAAGCCGGTGCGGAACTTGACGTCCACGCCGTAGGCGCTGGTGTCCTGCGAAATGACCAGCAGTTCCTTGACGCCGGCCTTGAACAGGTTTTCCGCCTCGACCATCAGTTCGCCGATCGGGCGCGACACGAGGTCGCCGCGCATCGACGGGATGATGCAGAAGCTGCAGCGGTGGTTGCAGCCCTCGGAAATCTTCAGGTAGGCGTAGTGCTTGGGCGTGAGCTTGACGCCGTGGTCCGGCACCAGGTCGATGAAGGGATCGTGCGGCTTGGGCAGGTGGAGATGGACCGACTCCATGACCTCGGTCACGGCGTGCGGGCCGGTCACGGCCAGCACCTTCGGGTGCACCTTGGTGATGATGTCGTCGCCGGCCGCGTCCTTCTTCGCGCCCAGGCAACCGGTCACGATCACCTTGCCGTTTTCGGCCAACGCCTCGCCGATCGCGTCGAGCGACTCCTGCACCGCGGCGTCGATGAAGCCGCAGGTGTTGACGATGACGAGGTCGGCGCCGGCGTAGGACTTGGCGGTCTGGTAGCCCTCCGCGCGCAACTGGGTCAGGATCTGCTCCGAATCGACCAGCGCCTTGGGGCAGCCGAGCGAGACGAAACCGACCTTGGGCGCCGCGGCCGGTACGGCGGCAGCATCCCCCGCGGTAGCTGGGGTTGCGGTGGTTGCTGGAAGGGGGTTGCGGCGAAGTTCAGGCATGGGGCGGACGCAGGGAATCTGGGCAATCCGCGATTGTACCCGATGCGGGCCGACAGGAGAACCGGCGGGGCGTTTCGCCCGCAGGCGCGGCCCCGCCACGCACCGACGGGATTACTTCTTGTCCACCGGCGGGAACGGGAAAGCCGCGCCGAACATGGCCTTGCTCTGGTTGTGCATCTGCTCCTGCATCTGCAGGAACAGATTCTTGCTCTGGTCGATGTAGTTGTTCATCATGCCCTGCATCATCGGGCCCTGCACATTCATGAACTGGGTCCACATTTCCGGGCTGAACGGCTTGCCTTCCATCGCGCCCGCGGCCGAACTGGTGAACTTGTTCTGGATGTCGGTGAAGGCCTGGACGTTCTTTTCCAGGTAGGACCCCATCATGCCCTGCATCGCATGGCCGTAGTAGCGGATGATCTGGGCCAGGACGGAACTCGAGAACATGGGAATGCCATTCGCTTCCTCTTCCAGGATGATCTGGAGCAGGATGCTGCGCGTCAGGTCTTCATTCGTCTTCGCGTCGACCACCGTAAACTCGTCCGCATCGAGAACCAGTTGCTTGACATCGGTCAGGGTGATGTAGGAACTGGTCTGCGTGTCGTACAGACGACGGTTCGGGTACTTCTTGATCAGGCGTTCAGCACTTTTTTTTGCACTACTCATCTCATTTCCATATGTTGCGCTGCCACCTGGTGGGCGGGGCGCATTGAATGATTACCAAAAAGCCGGCGTCGATCCCTGGCCCGGGAGCTCTGGTATTGCCTCACGGGACGGCCAACCCGAAAAATACCACGATAAGAGCGCAGGTGCAGCAATTATTAGGATCATCACGGGTATTACTCTTCTGGCAAGGACGTACGGTGGACACTTGTGCCCGTCGATGATGGCGGCGCCGATGTTCTACCGGACGGTGGGCACTGGTGCCCACCCTACTACCGATAAGCCAGAACGTAGGGTGGGCACTTGTGCCCACCACGCCCTTCAGTCCGCCCGCACCTTGACGTAGCGGCCGGGCGCCGGCTCGGTCGGCTTGTAGTGCGCGTTGCCCGGCTCGGCAGGCGCCGGCACTTCCTTGCCGCCATGCTGGGCCAGGAAGCGGTCCCACTCGGGCCACCAGCTGCCCTTGTGCTCGGTGGCGCCCTCGAACCAGTCCGCCGCCGTCTTCGGCCGCGACTTGCCGTTCTTGTCGTTCACCCAGTAGCTGCGCTTGTTCTTCGAGGCCGGATTGATCACGCCGGCGATGTGCCCCGATGCGCCAAGGACGAAACGGTTGGCCTTGGCCTTCTTGGGGTTAAGCAGGTTCATCGAGGCGAACGCCGCTTCCCACGGCACGATATGGTCTTCCTTGGAGCCGTACAGGAACACCGGCGCGTCGATCGCGCCCAGGTCCACCGGCACGCCGCAAACCGTCAGGGAACCAGGCTCCTTCAGCTTGTTCTCCAGGTAGGTGTTACGCAGGTACCAGCAGAACATCGGACCCGGCAGGTTGGTGCTGTCGGCGTTCCAGTACAGCAGGTCGAAGGCCGGTGGCTCCTTGCCGTTCAGGTAGTTGTGCTGGACGTAGTTCCAGACCAGGTCGTTCGGCCGCAGGGCAGAGAAGGTGGTCGCCAGGTCGCGCCCGGGCATCAGCCCGCATTTGCCCAGGGTCTGTTCGCGCATCGCCACCTGGGTCTCGTCCACGAACACCTCGAGCACACCCGTTTCCTGGAAATCGAGCAGCGTGGTCAGCAGGGACAGGCTCGCGGCCGGCTGCTGCCCGCGCGCGGCCAGCACGGCGAGCGCGGTCGCGGCGATCGTGCCGCCCACGCAGAAGCCGAACACATGCACCTTCGCGGCGCCGGTCAGTTCGCGCGTCACATCCAGCGCGCGGATCGCGCCCTGTTCGATATAGTCGTCCCAGGTCAGCGCGCCGAGCGACTTGTCCGGGTTGCGCCAGGAAACCATCAGCACCGTGTTACCCTGTTCGACCAGGTAGCGAACCAGCGAATTTTCCGGCTGCAGGTCCAGGATGTAGAACTTGTTGATGCAAGGCGGAATCATCAGCAGCGGCACCTGGCGCACCGAAGGCGTGGCCGGGGTGTACTGGATCAGCTGGAACAGCGCGTTCTCGAACACCACGTGCCCCGGCGTGGTGGCCACATTGCGCCCCACTTCGAAGGCCGACTCGTCCGACTGCGAGATGCGCCCCTTCTGCAGGTCGGCCAGCATGTTGGCCAGCCCCTTGGTGAGGCTCTCGCCCTTGGTGTCGATCATCAGCTTCTGCGCCACGGGATTGGTGGCGAGGAAGTTGGCCGGCGACATGGCGTCCACCATCTGCTGCACGGCGAAGCGGATTTTCTGCCGTTCGCGCGCGGGCGCGTCGACCGCGTCGGCCAGGGCCAGCATGAATTCCGAGTTGAGCAGGTAGGATGCGGCGGAGAACGCCGACATCGGGTTCGCCGTCCACTCCGAAGCGGAGAAACGCTTGTCGTGAAGCGGAATCGTCTTGCCCATCATGGCGTCCTGCCACAGCGTGGCCGCCTTCTGCAGGTACTCGCTGCGCAGCGCATCGAGCTTGGCCGGTGCGATGCCCGCGCCGAAATCCTTGAGCAGGTCGGCGATGGGGTTGGGGCCGGCGGCGGGAAACTGGTTCGCCTGCGGCAGGCTCATCCATCCCTGCCACGCCGACGGATCGGAAAACTGTGACATCCAGGAGGCGGCAAAGGCTTGGGGGTCAGGCATGTTCATATCAGCGTCCGTTGTTTAAAATCGAGTTGTTAACCAAGGATAAATATGTGGATCGTCGCGGTTGGATGGATATATGTCGTCGCCCTGATGGCGGCGACCGAACCGAACGTAGTCGCGGGAATTATGACTTTTTTCGGCTATTGCGTGTTGCCATTATCGCTTCTTTTCTATATCACAGGGGGGAAACGCAGGCGTGCGCGCCGCGAACGGGCCGAGGCCGAAGCACGGCGCGCGGCCGCGTCCGAGCCTGGCGAGGACGGGAAATAGCGGAAACCGCGGGTGGAGATCTGGCTTACTTGAGCCAGATCAGGCTGGCTTGACGCCCCGTGACGCCGTCGCGGCGGTAGGAGTAGAAGCCTTGCGGCGCACTGGCCGTGCAGTGCTCGCCGCCCCAGACGCGTTCGACGCCGTCATGGGCCAGCATCCGGCGCGCCAGCCAGAACATGTCGGCCAGGTACTTGCCCGGCCGGCCAGGGTAAGGGGCGAACGCCTCGTCCAGCGCCACGCCGGGCAGCGCCGTCGCGAAGGCGGCGCGCACATCCTCGCCCACCTCGAAAGCGGAACGGCCGATTGCCGGCCCCATCCAGGCGGTGAGCTCCCCTGCCCCGGCTGCGCGCATCGCGGCCACGGTCGCGCCTAGCACGCCCCCGGCCAGGCCGCGCCAGCCCGCGTGGGCCGCGCCGACCACCTTGCCACCCATGTCCGCGAACAGCACGGGCAGGCAATCGGCGGTGAGGATCGCGCAGACGATGCCCGGTTCGCCGGCGATACTCGCATCGCCCACGCGCACAGGCTGGCCGGGGCCCACGCCGGCCGCGTCGACCACGTCGGCGCCATGCACCTGCGAGATCCAGGCCGGGTCGCCGGGTAGTGCTCGCCGCAACAGGTCGCGATTCGCGCGCACCGTGTCGGCATGGTCGCCCACGTGCAGGCCGAGGTTCAGGCCGCCGCCACCGCTGCCGTCGTCGTAGGGACCGGCGCTCAGCCCCCCACGGCGGGTCGTCGCGAACGCCCCCACATTCGCGGGCGCATCCGGCCAGTGCGGCTGGATCAGGGCGGCGCCGTCCATCACTCCGCTTCCGGCTCTTCGATGCCGGCGCGGGCGATCAGTTCGGCGAAGTCGTCGGCCAGGGGCACGATCCATTCGCAGTCCTCGCCCGTTTCCGGGTGCACCAGGCCCAGGCGGCGTGCCTGCAGGGCCTGGCGATGGAACACCGGCACCAGGTGCTGCTTGCCGTACACGGCGTCGCCCACCAGCGCGAAACCGAGCGACTCCATGTGGACCCGGATCTGGTGCGTCCGGCCGGTCTCCAGTTGGCAGCGCACCAGGCTCACCGGGCGGCGGTCCAGCATGCCGGTAGCGATCCGCTCGTAATGCGTGATCGCCGGCTTGGCGCCCAGGCTGCTGGAGACCGCCATCTTGACGCGCTCGCGCGGGTGGCGCCCCATCGGCCGGTCGATCGTGCCCGACAGGTGCGGCGTTCCCCAGACCAGGGCGAAATACTCGCGCTTGACGGTGCGGGCCTGCAACTGGCGCACCAGGTCGGTTTGGGCGGCAAGGGTCTTGCCGACAACCATCAGCCCGCTCGTGTCCTTGTCCAACCGGTGCACGATGCCGGCGCGCGGCACGCCCGTTAGCTGCGGGCAGTGGTGCAGCAGGCCGTTGAGCAAGGTGCCGGACCAGTTGCCCGCGCCCGGATGCACGACCAGCCCGGCCGGCTTGTTGATGACGAGGATGTGCTCATCCTCGTGAACGATATCCAGCTCCAGCGCCTCGGGGGTGAAGGCCGTGTCCTCGGGTGCGGCCTGGGGCTCGACCAGCACGTTCTCGTCGCCGTAGGCAAGGTCCTTGCCGCGCGCGGGTTTGCCGTCCACCTTGACGTGGCCCTGCTCGAACCACATCTGGATGCGGCTGCGGGAAAATTGTGGCACCAGCGAGGCGACCACCTTGTCCAGGCGTTGGCCGCAGGCGCCGGCGTCCAGCTCGAGCGTGATCGGCGAAAGATCGGGGCCGCCTTCGCCCGGGGCGAAGTCCACATCGATTTCGTCGTCAAAATCGGTCTCAAAGGGCAATTCCGCCGAATTCGGCGCAGGAGGTAATATCACGTCAGTCCCATCGGCTATAATCAGCCGTTCATTGAATCTCGGTAAAACTTTCTTGCAAAACGCTATGCAAAAAAAATTGTCTGTGTTGGTTGCTACTTTTGCCTTCGTCGGCCTGTCCGCCTGCAGTCTCCTGCCGGAGAAAGCCGATGAGACCAAAAACTGGTCGGCGGAGAAATTATACGCTGAGGCACGCGACGAGATGAGTGGCGGCCACTACGAGGCGGCGATCAAGCTGTTCGAGCGCCTGGAGTCGAACTACCCGTTCGGCACCTACGCCACGCAGGCACAGATGGAAATCGCTTACGCGCACTACAAGTCGCAGGACCAGGCGCAGGCGCTGGCCGCGGTCGAGCGTTTCATCAAGCTGCACCCGAACCATCCGCAGGTGGACTACATGTACTACCTGCGTGGCCTGATCAATTTCAACGACCAACTCGGCTTCCTGAGCGCGCTGTACTCGCAGGACCCGACCGAGCGCGACCCGAGGGCCACCCGTGAAGCCTTCGCCGCGTTCAAGGCCCTGGTCGACAAGTTCCCGAACAGCCGCTACGCGCCGGACGCCGCCGCACGCATGAGCTACCTGATCAATGCGATGGCGCAGTACGAAGTGCACGTGGCGAACTTCTACTTCCGTCGCGGCGCCTACCTGGCCGCGGTGAACCGTGCGATGGGCGCGGTCGAGAATTACGCGGACTCGCCGGCGCGCGAAGAGGCGCTGTTCATCATGACGCGCGCCTACGACAAGATGGGCATGCCGACGCTGCGCGACGACACCCGCCGCGTGCTGCTGGCGAACTATCCGAACAGCCGCTTCCTGAATCCGAACGCCCGCGTCGAAGCACCGTGGTGGCAGTTCTGGTCGAAGGACCTGGCACCGAAGGACGCGGTCAAGTAAGGAACAGGGGTGCCACCCGCAACGCGCGTGGCACTGTGGCGGCCAGCAAACTCGCACCGCCGTTCTCCCGCCAATAAGCACAGTCATTCCCGCGAAAGCGGGAATCTATGCTGAGTGAAGAGTTTAGCTGCCTTTTGGTCTAGCCGCGACGGCAAAAGAAGTGACTTCGGCAGTGGCGTATGGGTTCCCGCTTTCGCGGGAACGACTGGTTTTACCTATGAAAGCTTCTTGAGCTAGCATAAATATTCCGGACAGCAGTGTGCGCGAGCGGCAACGACGGGGTTCTTCAGTCCTGGCGGCGGCGGAACAACCAGTCGCGTTCGCTAGAACCCCGTTCGTCGAAAGCGTAGCCGTCCACGTCGAATTCCTTGAGCCGCTCGGGATCGACAATGCCGCGCTCGGCCGCGTAGCGCGCCATCATGCCCCGGGCGCGCTTGGCGAAGAACGAAATGATCTTGTATTTCCCGTTCTTCCAGTCCTCGAACACGGGATTGATGACCGGCACGTCCAGCTCCTTCGGCTTGACCGACTTGAAGTATTCTTCCGAGGCCAGGTTGACCAGGGCCTTGGCGCCGATCGCCGCCGCCTGCCGGTTCAGAGCCTGGGTCACGAGGCTCCCCCAGAACGCATACAGGTCCTTGCCGCGCGGGTTGGCGAGCCTGGTGCCCATCTCGAGGCGGTAGGGGTGCATCAGGTCGAGCGGACGCAGCAGGCCGTACAGGCCGGACAGGATGCGCACGTGCTCCTGCGTCCAGGCCAGTGCCTCCGGAGCCAGCGTGCGCGCGGCCAGGCCAGTGTAGACGTCGCCATCGAAGGCCATGATGGCCTGGCGGCCTTCCGCATGTTCCTCGCTCCAGTGGGCGTAGCGCGCCACGTTGAGCATGGCGAGCGGGTCGGAAATGCGCATCAACTCAGCGATCTGCCCCGGCGAATAGCCGCGCAGGACGGAGATCAGTTCGGAAGCCTGCCCGACGAAATCCGGCGTGGTGAACGCATCGGTCGTGGACGGGGTTTCGAGGTCAAGGGACTTGGCGGGCGACAGGACAATCAGCATAAATGAAACACAATCAGCAAGCGAACAATCCGACATGATACCTGCTCCGGCGAAACGCATAGTGCTAGATACCAACGTCTGCCTCGACCTGTTCGTGTTCCACGACCCGCGCTGGGCCTCGCTGCTCGATGCGCTGGAGAGCGGCGAACTGGAAGCCGTCACGCGCGCCGACTGCCGCGACGAGTACCATATCGTGCTGCACTACCCGCACCTGCCACTGGATGAAGCCTCGCGCGCGGGCGCGGCGGCCCGCTTCGACGCACTCGTCAAGCTGGTCGCACCGCAGGCCAGGCCCCTGCGCCTGCCCATCTGCACCGACCGCGACGACCAGAAATTCCTGGAACTTAGCCGCGATGCGGGAGTTGACGTGCTCATCACCAAGGACAAGGCCCTGCTCAAACTCGGCCGCAAGACCGTGAAGGAAGGCATGTTCCGGATCATGCAGCCCGAGGCGTGGGTCAGGCAGCGCGCGGCCACGCTAGAATAACGGCAATATCACCACTTTCCCGCACCATGACCCGTCCCGCCATCCAGTCCCGCCTGCCGTCCGTCGGCACCACCGTCTTCGCACAGATGTCCGCACTGGCGGCCGAACACGGGGCGGTCAACCTCGGCCAGGGCTTCCCGGACTTCGGCTGCGACCCCAGACTGGTGGATGCGGTCGATGCGGCGATGCGCGCCGGCCAGAACCAGTACCCGATGATGTCGGGAGCGCCCGTGCTGCGCGCGGCGATCGCCGCGAAGATCCAGGCACTGTACGGGCGCAGCTACGACGCCAACGCGGAGATCACCGTGACCACGGGTGCGAGCCAGGCCGTGATGACAGCCATCCTGTGCTGCGTGCACCCGGGGGACGAGGTCATCGTGATCGAACCGGCCTACGACTGCTACCTGCCGTCGATCGCCCTGGCTGGCGGCACCGCCGTTCCCGTGGAGATGCGGCTGGACGGGACTGGCTACCACGTACCCTGGCAGGCGGTGGCGGCGGCCGTCACCCCGCGCACCCGCCTCATCGTCATCAATTCTCCACACAATCCGACCGGCTCGATCCTGCGCGCGGCCGATCTCGAAGCGTTGGCCGGCATCGTCGAGGACACGGGCATCCTGATCCTGTCGGACGAGGTGTACGAGCACATGGTGTACGACGGCCAGCGTCATGAGTCGGTCAGCCGCCACCCGGTGCTCGCCGAGCGCGCGTTCGTGGTGTCGAGCTTCGGCAAGACCTACCATGTCACCGGCTGGAAGGTCGGCTACGTCGCGGCGCCGGCCGACATGATGGCCGAGTTCCGCAAGGTCCACCAGTACAACGTCTTCACCGTGAACGCGCCGATGCAGCACGGGATCGCGGCCTACATGGCCGACCCCGCGCCCTACCTCGAACTGCCCGCCTTCTACCAGAAGAAGCGCGACCTGTTCCGCGCCGGGCTCGAGGGCAGCCGCTTCAGCCTGCTGCCCGCGGATGGCACCTACTTCCAGTGCGTACGCTACGACGCGATCTCAACACTGCCCGAGGCGGAATTCGCCAGGTGGCTGACGGCCGAGATCAAGGTCGCCGCGATTCCGGTGTCCGCTTTCTACACGGATGCAACCGAGTCCGGCATCGTGCGCTTCTGCTTCGCCAAACAGGACGAGACCTTGCGCCTGGCAATCGAGCGGCTGGCCAGGCTGTAGGGTGGGCACTTGTGCCCACCGGCGGCGCACGCGATGGTGGGCACAAGTGCCCACCCTACACAAACCGGCGGCGCACGCGATGGTGGGCACAAGTGCCCACCCTACACAAACCGGCGGCGCATGCGATGGTGGGTACAAGTGCCCACCGGCGGCGCGTGCGGGGGTGGGCGCCAGCGTATTGCGCGGCCCGCCCCCCTACCGCGACAACTGTCGCAGCCGTTGCTCGACGAAGGAGCGCAGTTCCGGCGTCAGGTTGGGGGCCGACAGCGCGTTGTTGTAGGCTTCCACCGCCTCCGGGCCGCGCCCGTCCGCCTGCAGCGCGATACCCAGGCCCATCCACCATACCCCGTTGCGCGGGGCCGTCCTCAGCGCCGCGCGGTAGTGGTTCGCCGCTTCGGCATGCCGGTTCGCGCGTGCCAGCGCCGCCGCCAGGAAGGCATGGTAGGCGCCGTTGCCCGCTGCGTGCGGGAGGCTGCGCACCAGGGTGTCGATTCCCGGTTCGCCGCGCTCGATCTGCATCCGGGCAAGCAGCATCGCCAGCGCAGGCTGGGCCCGGTCGGCGGCCAGGGCAGCCTCCAGCTGCGCCATCGCCTCTTCGTTCCTGCCCGCCTCGATCAGCAGCCCTACCAGGGTCTGGCGCGAAGCCTCGTGACGTGGATCGAGGTCAAGCGCTTCGTTCAGGTCGCCGATCGCATCGGTGATCCGCCCTTCGGCCAGGTTGGCAAGCGCCGCACGGTAATGCGCTTCGGCCGGGCGCGAGCGCGTCACCTGCGCCTGCGCAGGCTCCTGCACACGTGCCGCTTGGGGCTTCGCCCGAGGGGCCGACGGCGCCGGTCTGGCGCGCGTGGGCGCAGGGCGGTCGGATTCGCCTGACGATGCGAACGGTGCCGCATCTGGTTTCGCGGTTGCTGGCGGCGCCGGGATTGGGGCCACGACCGGGGCGGCGGCCGCAGGAGGGGTTGGGGCCGGGGCGGCAGCCGCTGGAGAGGCCGCGGCCGGCGCG
>FWWL01000804.1_pt1 | contig 82899 bp, 79 predicted proteins | sample 2228331 | NCBI WGS metagenome assembly FWWL01 (sample SAMEA103939775, study PRJEB20133) | metagenome | reverse complement strand
CAGCGCCAATGGTACTTGGACCGCAGGGTCATGGGAGAGTAGGACGTTGCCAGGCCGGAGAACAAAAAAGCATCCCTCGCGGGACCCTCGCGGGGTGCTTTTTTTGCACGTTCGGAAAGGATTAGTTTTTTGTCGCAGGGTTAACAATAGCAGGGCGTTTTTTTTATTAAACTCAACCTGCAAATATTCCCTGAACTCCCATAAACTCAAACGCTGCACAATCCCTCCCGATGCAAACACTACCTTTACTCTGTATGAGGGGGAGGTCTCCTTTCATGATTGGTTCTCGAAGCGCAAGCAGGTTTGGGTTGATGATCTTATTCTTCATCATGGAGTTTGCGCTTGTTAGTTGTATGGGCAACACCAAACCGCTTAATAGCGAGGCTTTATTCCCAACGGGCTGGTCTCATCAGAAGGTAACCAGCAGACTAAATACGGCAGAGTCAAGTTCAGAAACCAATCAAGATGATGTTCGTCCGCTCTCGTTAATAAAAACGACGAAGCCTGTCCGAGCTATCTATGTAACTTCTCATGTAGCCAACAGCCGGAGGATGAAGGATCTAATTGCTCTTGTGGACCAATCAGAGCTTAATGCAATGGTTCTAGATATCAATAGCGAGATCTCGTTGTCATCAACCGTCCAATCAAGAAGCATGGATAATCCCGCCCATTTTGCTCCATCGACCAAACGGTCCGCGAACCATTTTCGCCAAGTGATACGGGAGCTTAAGAAGCACAATATTTATCTGATAGCACGAATTGTCACGTTTAAGAATCCCTCGCTTGCGAATGAGATGCCGGATTGGGCGCTTAAACGTAAGAACGGTAATATATGGAGGGACAAAAACGGCACACCGTGGATAGATCCTTTCCGTCAAGATGCTTGGGAACATCCATTGGCTTTGGCCGAACACGCTGCACAAATCGGATTCGATGAAATTCAGTTTGATTATGTACGGTTCCCGGAAAATGCGGCAAAGGTAGATCGGGAAGTCGTTTATGCGAACGATCAAGGCTGGACCAAGAGCGAAGCCATAAGCCGCTATCTTCATCGGGCAAGCATGCGTGCACACAAATATGGGGTGCGAGTATCAGCAGACGTGTTCGGAATTGTAGCTTCCTCAAATGATGATATGGGTATCGGACAGAAATGGGACGCGATTGTCAGGGAGATAGACGTTATCTCTCCTATGATCTATCCGTCACACTACTCCAAAGGGATATGGGGCATCGACAATCCGGATCTGAATCCAGGACCTATCATTACAAGGACTTTATCGGATACGGAAAAGCATAACAAGAAGTTAAACCAACAAGGGATTGCGACCGCCAAAGTGCGTCCATGGTTACAAGGCTTCACCGCGGGATGGATTCATCCTCATCAGAAATATGGATCAGCACTAATTCGTGAACAAATTCAAGTGGCGCGCAAAGCCGGTTTTAATTCCTATATGCTTTGGAATTCAGCAAACCGCTATCCCGATTTTAATGCTTAAATAACACATCTTTGGATTAAAGAACGCTTACATGGTGCGGCTTTCCGGCTTTCGATTGTGCTTGACAGCCTATGGTGCCTCTGCTAAGATTGACGATAATCAATCGGAGACATTAGTCGGATAAGCAACCGGCAAAGGGGGTAAATATCTGTGTGGCAAACGAAATTCGCCAAAGAAGGACTTACATTTGATGACGTACTGCTCGTTCCCCGCAAATCATCCATTCTTCCGCGGGACGTAGATGTATCAACAGTGCTTAGTCCTTCGGTGAAGCTCAACATACCGTTGATCAGTGCGGGGATGGATACGGTCACGGAAGCGGCTTTGGCGATCGCGATTGCGCGCGAGGGCGGAATCGGCATCATTCACAAGAACATGTCGGTAGCTCAGCAGGCTGAAGAGGTGGATCGCGTTAAGCGTTCCGAGAGCGGGGTTATCACGAATCCTTTCTCGCTAACGCCTGACCATCACGTTTACGATGCGGAAGAGCTAATGGGCAAATACCGGATCTCTGGCGTGCCAATCGTTAATGAAGAAGGAAAATTGGTCGGTATCCTTACCAATCGCGACTTGCGTTTCGTGCATGATTACTCCATTAAAATCAGTGACGTTATGACGCACGAGAACTTGGTTACGGCACCTGTCGGAACGACGTTGCAGCAAGCGGAAGGCATTCTGCAGCGCCATAAGATCGAGAAATTGCCGCTCGTCGACGAGACGAACACGCTCAAGGGTCTCATTACGATTAAAGATATCGAGAAAGCTATTCAGTTCCCGAACGCAGCCAAAGATAGCCATGGGCGTCTGCTGGTCGGAGCGGCGGTCGGCGTTTCCAAAGATACTTTTGAACGGGCGGAAGCCTTGGTTCATGCCAGTATTGACGTGCTTGTCGTTGACTCGGCGCACGGTCATCACATAGACATCGTAACGATGGTGCGTAAATTGCGGGAGAAATATCCGGAGCTTACGATCGTCGCGGGTAACGTGGCAACGGGCGAAGCGACACGGGATTTGATCGAAGCAGGCGCATCGGTCGTAAAGGTCGGTATCGGCCCTGGATCGATTTGTACCACGCGGATCATCGCCGGAATCGGCGTGCCGCAAATTACAGCCATTTATGATTGCGCATCTGTAGCGCGCGAGTATAATATTCCGATCATCGCTGACGGCGGAATTAAATATTCCGGCGAAGTAACCAAAGCGATTGCGGCGGGCGCTAGCGTTGTCATGTTGGGAAGCTTATTCGCCGGTACGGAAGAAAGCCCTGGCGAATCGGAGATTTACCAAGGCCGTCGTTACAAATCCTATCGCGGCATGGGCTCCATCGGTGCCATGAAAGAGGGCAGTAAGGATCGTTACTTTCAAGAGAACGAGAGCAAGCTTGTACCGGAAGGAATCGAAGGCCGTGTTGCTTACAAAGGTCCTTTGAAGGATACGATTCACCAATTGCTCGGCGGGCTTCGTGCCGGCATGGGATATTGCGGTACGAGTACGATCGAAGAATTGAAGAACGATACTCAATTCGTTAAGATCACGGGCGCCGGACTACGCGAAAGCCATCCGCATGACGTGCAAATTACGAAAGAAGCACCGAACTATTCAATGTAGATCCTGCTTAGGTCTAAGTCCTATAGAGGAGCCGAGGGACAGGAACAATCTGACCTTCGGCTTTTTCCTTTGAGGAATCGTATGTTACAATAGAGCGTAATGCCAAAGCCAATCACGAAGGAAATCATTTTAGCGAAAAAGGAGAGAATGCGTTGAATCGCCATCATCTATTGTCGTTATCCGGAGCATTCATCACGAAGCGGTTCATTGCCGTTGTCGTTTTACTTAATTTTTTGTCTTTATTCGTTTTTTCATCTCTGGCTTCAGCCGCTCCATCCATTCCCGGCGCTCCCGAGTTAGACGCCAAATCTGCCGTCCTTATGGATGCGGAAAGCGGTCAGATCCTCTATCAGCTAAATGCGGATAATGCTGCCCCTCCGGCCAGCATGTCGAAGATGATGACGGAATACTTAGTATCAAGAGCGGTTAAACAAGGCAAGCTCCAGTGGGATCAAACCGTTAAGGTTGGGGAGAATGCTGCCAAACAAATCGGCAGCCGAATTTTCCTAGCCGAGGGAGATCAACATACGATTAAAGAATTGTATATTGCAATGGCCGTCGGTTCGGCAAATGACGCCACAACTCAACTGGCGGAAACGGTGGCCGGTTCCGAGGAAGCTTTCGCTCAGCTTATGAACGAAACCGCCGTGGAATTGGGTATGAAGGATTCTCATTTTATTAATTCCACCGGGCTGGACCGCGCGGATATGCCGGAGAAATTCCGACCGGCTTCCATAGAAGGCGAAACAGTCATGTCGGCAAGGGATGCAGCGACACTGGCCTATCACATTCTGAAGGAAGAGCCCGAATTTCTGGAAACAGCCAAGATTCAGAAATACAAGTTCCGCGAGCGTGACGACAAACCGATCGACAACTGGAATTGGATGCTGGGCTCCAATAAAGATAATCCTAACTTGCGTAGGTTCGCTTACGAAGGCGTAGATGGATTGAAAACGGGACATACAAGCAAAGCCGGCAACTGCTTCACCGGTACAGCGCTGCGTAATGGCACGCGGCTGATTGCCGTTGTCATGGGAGTTCCGGGGAGTTCGAACGACGGTAAACGGTTCCTGGAAACGGCTAAGCTGTTCGATTACGGCTTCAACAACTTCGAGAAGAAGACGATTGTCGATGCGAAAGCGGTTGTGCCCGAGAATGAAACTTTAAAGGTGAAAAAAGGAAAGTCCAAGGAGCTGCCGGTCGTAACGGCAACGGATATCACCGTGTTGATTCCTAAAGGCACTGTGGTGGAGCCGGTCGTCCAGGAAGTGAAAAGCACGCAGGATCCGCTTATTGCGCCAATCAAGCTCGGTGATAAGGTGGGTACGGTCACTTATAAATATAAGGACCCTTCAACCCAAGAAGATAAAGTGATCGCAATCGATTTGATTGCGGCGGAAGATGTCGACAAGGCTAGCTGGTGGCGGCTGTTGTTCCGTGCAATCGGCAACTTTTTCTCAGGCCTGTTTAACGGGATCGTAGATCTTTTCTAACACGATAAGATGAATATAAGTTGAACATTCTTATACTAATCTTATCGCATGATACAAGCGTATACAGCCGTCCGAAGGACGGCGAATCCGCTTTACTTGATTCCGACTTAAATGGTTGCCTATATAACATTCTTCATGTAAAATTTATGTTTAGAATCTTCGGGAGGCATAAAATAATGGAAACGGGAACTTCGAGAGTTAAACGCGGTATGGCCGAGATGCAAAAAGGCGGCGTCATCATGGATGTCATGAGCGTCGAGCAAGCGAAAATAGCCGAAGCGGCCGGAGCGACGGCAATCATGGCATTGGAGAGAGTACCATCCGACATCCGTGCTGCTGGCGGCGTAGCCCGCATGGCTAACCCGGAGCTTGTCGAGCAAGTTATCAAGGCGGTAAGCGTACCTGTAATGGCCAAAGCGCGAATCGGTCATTATGTCGAAGCGAAAGTATTGGAATCCCTTGGCGTCGATTATATCGATGAGAGCGAAGTGCTTACTCCCGCGGACGAAGTATATCATATCGACAAGTCTTCATTCACGATTCCATTCGTGTGCGGTGCCAAAGATCTTGGAGAGGCATTGCGCCGGATTCAAGAAGGAGCATCCATGCTCCGTACGAAAGGCGAACCGGGAACGGGTAACATCGTTGAAGCGGTGCGTCATATGAGAATCATTACGGGCCAAGTTCGCAGAATTCAGAATTTGTCCAAAGACGAGTTGTTCCACGAAGCCAAAATCCTGGGAGTCGCATACGACTTGTTGTTGGATGTTCATCATTCGGGTCGTCTGCCGGTCGTTAACTTCGCTGCGGGCGGAGTAGCTACTCCATCCGATGCGGCACTAATGATGCACTTAGGCGCGGACGGCGTATTCGTCGGTTCGGGTATTTTCAAATCCGACAGCCCGGAGAAATTCGCCCGCGCGATTGTCGAAGCAACGACGCACTACGAAGATTATGAATTGATCGCTCGCGTATCCAAGGATCTGGGCGCACCGATGAAAGGGATCGAGATTTCCAAGCTCCATTCCTCCGAGCGGATGCAAGATCGCGGATTGTAAGCTAACGCATAGTTCGCGCAAGCGAATAACTATAAACGGCTTCCATTCGGCGCAACGATGCGCCGAAGGAAGCCGTTCGCAGATTTAGCCAAGTTGCGGGGGAAGAAGGAAGAGTTATGAACATCGGAGTATTGGCGCTGCAAGGGGCAGTCGCCGAGCATATTCGAAGCATCGGGCTTGCGGGCGGACAAGGCGTCGCAGTTAAAAGAACCGAGCAATTGGCTGAAATTGACGGTCTTATTATTCCCGGGGGCGAGAGCACGACGATTGGCAAGCTCATGCGCAAATATGGTTTTATAGAAGCGATTCGCGATTTCGCGGGCCAAGGCAAACCGGTATTCGGAACGTGTGCCGGATTAATCGTGTTGGCGGAACGCCTAGAAGGCTCCGAAGAACCCCATTTGGGCTTAATGGATATGACGGTGGCGCGCAATGCGTTCGGACGTCAACGGGAAAGCTTCGAGACGGACCTGGACGTTAAAGGCATAGACACGCCGCTTAGAGCAGTGTTCATTCGCGCTCCGCTTATTAAACAAGTCAGCGAACGGGTGGAAGTGTTGTCCGAGTATCGGGGAGAAATCGTTACAGCCAGACAAGGCAACTTACTGGCATCTTCGTACCATCCCGAACTTACGGATGATTACCGACTGCACGAGCTGTTTATTCATATGGCCCAAGAAGCCGCAAGCGCTAGAGCGGATTAGGGTTTCGTTTGGCCTATAACCTCCCTGTTAGAGGGAAAGGGGATTTCTTCCATGTTGGACGTTAAATTGCTTCGCAATGAATATGATAAAGTGGCTCAAGCACTCCGCAATCGCGGAGCTTCGCTGGATTTAATAACGGGGTTTCCTCAGCTAGACATCAGCCGCCGCGAGAAGCTGACGGAAAGCGAGCAGCTTAAGAACCGCCGTAACGTCGTGTCGCAGGACGTTGCGAAATTGAAGAAAAACGGCGAGAATGCCGATGGCTTAATTGCCGAGATGCGGAATGTGAACGACCGAATCAAGCAATTGGACGATGAGGTTCGCGAGCTCGAAGCGGAGATGGATACTCTATTGTTGTCGATTCCGAACGTACCGCATGAGAGCGTGCCGCTGGGTGCTTCGGAAGAGGATAATGTCGTTCTTCGTACGCACGGGCAGCCTCGGCAATTCGAATACGACCCGAAAGCGCATTGGGATTTAGGGTTAGATCTTGGCATACTGGATTTCGAAGCGGCTGCGAAGGTAACGGGTTCGAGGTTTGTTTTCTATAAAGGATTGGGCGCGCGTCTTGAAAGGGCTCTTATTAACTTCATGATGGATCTTCATTCCGACCAGCATGGATACGAAGAGATATTGCCTCCGTACTTGGTCAATCGGGACAGCCTGGTAGGCACGAGCCAGCTTCCGAAATTCGCGGAAGATCTGTTCAAGGTGGAAGGAACCGATTATTATCTCATTCCGACTGCCGAAGTGCCGGTTACGAACTTTCATCGCGAAGAGATATTGTCTCCTGACGTGCTTCCTAAAGCATTCGTCGCTTTCAGCAGCTGCTTCCGTTCTGAAGCCGGCGCTTCAGGAAGAGATACGCGCGGCTTAATTCGCCAGCATCAATTCAACAAAGTAGAGTTAGTCCAACTGGTCACTCCGGACAAGTCATATGATGTATTGGAGCAACTGACGGGACATGCAGAGCGAGTGCTGCAATTGCTTGAGTTGCCTTACCGGGTATTGGCGCTATGTACAGGGGACATGGGCTTCGGCTCAGCGAAAACCTATGACCTGGAAGTGTGGCTTCCAAGCGCGGGGACTTATCGGGAAATTTCCTCCTGCACGAACTTCGAGGATTTCCAAGCACGCCGTGCGGGCATTCGCTATCGTCCAGAGAACGGCGCGAAACCGGAATTCGTGCATACGCTTAACGGCTCCGGTCTTGCTCTCGGCCGTACGGTCGCAGCCATTCTGGAAAATTACCAGCAGGCTGACGGAACGGTTAAAGTGCCTGAAGCGTTAAAGCCTTATATGGGTGGAGTGGAATTTATTGCTCGTCGCTAGGGGTTGAAGTTTTATTGCAGATTATGATATGATAACGTGGCAGTATCGGCAAGACCTTTCACGGGTAAGTCGTCTGCCACTCGTGGAGAGGTACCGAAGCGGTCATAACGGGGCGGTCTTGAAAACCGTTAGGGTGCAAGCCCACGTGGGTTCGAATCCCACCCTCTCCGCCATAATATACTCAAACATGAATCGATCCTATAACCGGGGTCGGTTTTTTTAGTTTTTTGCACCGCATAAGAATGTTTCAATGGGTCAACCTAACGAAGGTGGAGGTGCTCATCATGTCAAGCAATGACGAACTGACCGTACCGCAGGACGATCTGGCCGAGGCGTGGCAACGAACGTTGCCTGAGCGGCTGCACGGCGGAGACAAGGCCGAGGTGATGGCCGATGAGGCCGATCCCCGTACGCTCCGGGTCCATATCCGGACAGCGGGGCATCAGATGATGGAGTTTGATTTCGCGGTTCAATATGTCGATAGCCGGGAGATCGATATTCAACTGACGGATGTGGAGAAGGATGGACAGTCGGTCGATGAACGAACCGAGATCATGCAGGAGTTAATTGCAGACTATCGAAGACACCTGCACGAAACCGCACAAGCGTTGAATCATTATACACATTCGTAAGAGGAGGTCATCAAGTTGTCCGATTCTAACGGCTTTGGGGATAAAAACTTAAGCAACGTGGCAGAGGACTTGGCTAAGGACCCGGTAAATTCTCACCAAGCCCAGCAATTGCAGCAGCAAACGAATGATCGACGTCATCAGGATGCTCTGAATCACGATAAACCAACGGATCTTAAGCATTTCAAATCGTAAGGAGGCTTTCCTCAATGAGCAAGCCTAAGACGCTGCCGGTGCCTCAGCCTGAAGACCATAAAGCGCGTGATTCGGAGGTCAACCACCAGCTGAACGAACCGCTCTCAGGTTCCAAGTCCGTTAAGAACCGTAACCATACGAGACATAACAATGGTGAAGGTTAGTCAGTTAGTCAGGTCCCGGCGATATGCCGGGATTTTTGCTATAAAGTGACTTGAAGAAGATTAGATAAATCATGCTGGACATGCCTCCGTCGGTTTACCCCAAGTTTTTACATTGGTATAATTAAAGAAACTAAATACATAAGGAGGAACTTGTACATGACAGACCAAGCATTGCTCGTGCCGCCCCGCCCACCTAATCCTATACGCCATCACAAGCAAACCCCTTTGGAAATTGCTCGTCGTATTGCATTTATCATAGTGGGTGCCATTCTCGTTGGTGTTGCCTTGGAAATTTTCCTCGTTAACAATTCCATCATTGATGGGGGTATCACGGGTATCTCCATTATGTCCTCTTATTTATCCGGGGTGCCGATCGGGATATTTCTATTCGTTCTCAATCTACCTTTTCTCATATTAGGATACAAGACGATCGGTAAGACATTCGCGTTATCAACTCTACTCGGCGTTATCGTATTATCTGTTTCCACAACCCTCTTGCACCCCGTTGACCCCTTTACTGACGATGTTTTTCTAGCTGCCGTGTTTGGCGGTATTTTCTTAGGAGCAGGCACGGGTATTGTTATCCGGGCCGGAGGTTCACTGGACGGTACTGAGATCGTTGCGATATTGCTCAACAGAAAGTTGCCCTTCTCCGTAGGCGAGACGGTTATGTTCATCAACTTCTTCATTCTTGGAAGCGCGGGTTTCGTCTATAGCTGGGATCGTGCGATGTTCTCCTTGATTGCCTATTATATTGCGTTTAAGGTTATTGATCTTACATTGGAAGGTTTCGACGAATCCAAGGCATGCTGGATTATTAGCGACCATAACAAGGAAATCGGAGATGCAATTGTAGATCGTCTGGGGCGCGGAGTGACGTTTCTGAATGGCGAAGGCGGGTATACCGGCGACCAGAAGAAAGTTATTTTCTGCGTTATTACCCGTTTGGAAGAAGCAAAGCTGAAATCGATTGTTACCGAGCTTGATCCTGTTGCTTTCTTGGCAGTAGGCAATATCCATGATGTAAGAGGCGGTCGCTTTAAGAAAAAAGACATTCATTAACAGTAATTACGTCATTTAACAGAATTTAGAAAAACTTTAACAAATAAAAGTCTTTTCGCAGATGCGAAATTGAGATACAATGAACTTTGTTTGATTTTTAAATGAGTTGATTATGGGGAAGGGGTTTTTGAATTTTGTTTAAAAGTAAATTAGGCTTCGTTATTCTATCGATCCTGTTGACGGTTGTTCTTGTGCTAAGCGGTTGCACCAAAGAGAAGTCGCCTAAAGAAGCGCTGCAAGCGTCCATGTCGAAATCATCGGATATTAAATCTTATAACTTCAAGGGTAACATGAAGTTCGAGGACTTCGATTTCCCGGTAGATGACATGAACGCTGATGAAGGGGCTGCCCTCATCAATATGATGAAAAGCGCCGAGTTGTCATGGACGGGTGCTTACCGCATGGATCCAATGCTGATGGAAATGAATCTAAAGCTAGAGATGAAGGGCTATCTGGCTGTTACATTCAACGTACCGATCGTAATGAATGGCGAGAAGGTTTGGGTGAAAATCCCGAACATTCCAATGCTGCCGATTCCGGAAGAGCTCGTAGGTAAATTCGTTGAGTTGGACCTGAAAAAGCTGGCGGAGCAATCCGGCCAAACCATGCCGACCCTGGACGTAGTGAAATCGCAGAAGTTTGCTAACGACGTGCTGGAAATCGTGTTTAAACACGTTGATGAAGAAACTTATCTGAAGACCGTGGCCGAGAAGGATGCAGGATTGCCTGAAGACGTCGATGTGGATCAAGTCGTGCAATTCCACATGGACAAAGCGCAGCTTGAGCCTTTCATCAATACCGTAATCGATAAGATTGCTCCGGAAATCATTGATCTTCTTTCCAAGAATGAAGACTACCGCAACCTGCTCCAATTGAAACAGGAAGATCTGGACGAAGCTTCGAAAGCGTTGAAAGACGTGAAAGATGGAGAAGTATCCGAAGGCTTGGCGGAAATGCAGAAACAACTTAAAACGCTTGATATAACAGCTAATATCGGTATCGACAAGAAAGAGTACCCTGTGTATACGGATGCGACAATCAAAGCAGCCATTGAATCCGAAGAATTGACAGGCAGCTTTGCAATCAAGGTCGTTTCCGAAACGACGGGAATCAACGATGAAGTGAAGTTCGAAGTCGGCGAGCCGAAAGGCGATGACGTCATTTCGATGGAACAGCTGGAAGAGCAAATGGGCGGCATGTTCGGCGGAAACTTCGAAGCCATGGATGAAGATTTGTAAAATGAAGTAAGGGAAACCCTCGCCAGAGGCACTGGCGGGGTTTTTTTTAAATCATCGTTGTCTCATTCATGGAATGACCCAACGGAATAGGTATTTCATTCATTGGCATAATTGAGCCTGCTCATAATAAAAAATCGCAGCACGAGAGCTGCGATTTCCGTTTATTAAGGTTAGTTATACAAATGGCGGCCCCGAGAGGACTCGAACCTCCGACCTGCGGTTTAGGAAACCGTCGCTCTATCCACTGAGCTACGGAGCCACAATGGTTATCATTATAACACAAAGCTCCGCTCAACAATAGAATCCCGACTAACATTATGGTAATATCAGAGGGTATTTTCCGGAAAGAAGCGGGGTGTGAGCAAATCGCTACCAATATAAGGGATGTTGCCAGAGCAGCGGGCGTATCGGTTGCAACGGTGTCCAAAGTGTTGAATGGATATACGACGGTTAATAAGAAGACCAAAGAGAGAGTGTTGGAGTTTGTTAAAGAAATGCAATTTCGTCCGAATTCCGCAGCGTGTGCTCTAGTCGGAAGACGCTCGATGACGATCGGAATTTTCCTGACTACAGGTCTGGCGCATCCGTTCTTCACCCAGATTTTATCCGGGATGGAGCAATCGCTGAAGTCCAAGGGTTACGATCTCATCTACTTGGCGCAGCTCTCCTGGAGTAATGACTACAGCTTCGTTCGTCATTGCCAGAGCCGTAATGTCGAAGGCGTCGTGGTGTTCGGTTTTCAGCACGATGATATGAATTTCAGCGAATTGATCGAGTCTGGCATTCCTTCGCTGTTCATAGATTTAGACGTCTGCGAAGGGCGTGCAGGATATATAAGCTCCGACAACCAAGATGCTGCCCAGCGCACGGTTCAATATTTAAGCGGTCTGAACCATCGTAAGATCTCTTTCTTATCCGGGAATAAGGAATCTTATGTGAGCCGACACCGGCTCGAAGGTTATCGAATTGGCTTAGAACAGGCAGAAATTCCTTATCGCGAGTATTATGTAGCGGAAGGGGATTTCACAAGAGAGACGGGATATACCGCCATGCAGAAGCTTCTGGCTCTCCCGGAGCCTCCGACAGGGGTTATATGCTGTTCGGATATGAGTGCGGTGGGTGCGATGGATGCGATCCGCGATGCCGGATTGTCGGTTCCGGAACACATTTCGGTCATAGGCTTCGATGACATCGAAATTGCGAGCAACGTAAGGCCTGCTCTTACAACGGTCCGCCAGGATATGATTACGATCGGCAGAAGGTCGATAGAGCTTCTCGACGATCTCATTAATAATAAGGAACTTTCGCCTCCCGAAGTGATTGTTCCGACAAAGCTCATTATTCGGGATTCCTGCGCACCTGTTAGGGAGTAGAAGCAGAAAGGGTGATCTTAGGAGCCAAATTCGGCTGCTAAGATCACCCTTTATTATTTAAGCCTCCTCGCGCAATTCCTCGATCAGGTTCGCTTTCTCCATTCGACGAAGCGGACCTTGTACGGAGATTAATCCTACGAGTAATGCGGCACCGCATGCAATGAGAGAAGCACCCCACGGGAAATCGAAGGGGAAACCCTGAACGTTGGACAGCTGCTTGTATAGGAAGTAACTGAAGCCGACTCCAAGCAGAATGCCCCAGAAGCTTCCGATGACCCCGAACCATACGCCTTCCGCGGACGCCATGCGCCGGATTTGTCCCATGGTCATGCCAACGGCTTGCAGCAATCCGATCTCGCGGCGCCTTAGCAGCAAGTTGGTCTGTACCGTGTTAATGATATTCAGGCTTCCGATAACCCCTATGATTACTAAGAAGCTATAGACGAAAATTTTCATCTGCAGGTTGAAATTGCGTGTTTCCTTCTGCTCTGCGGCAATATCGATCAAGCTGCTCCCATGGTTATCGTGCGCGAATTCCTGGAGCTTCAATCGGATGGGCTCCGGGTCGGCACCATCCTCGAGGGAAACCTCCAGACCCCGCCTTTCCGCGTTGTATTCAGATGGAGGATACTGCCCTGCAGCCGCTTCAAGCAGCTTGGCGAAGGTCGGTTTCGTTGCGATGACCGTCAGCATATTTCCTTGATAGGCGGCATCGAATGGGGATTGCGTCAGAATTCCCGCTACCGTCACCTCTCGTACTTGCTTCTCGTCCGAAGCGGGATTGGAGTTAAGCCACAGGGAAATCTTGTCTCCCACCTTGTATCGGGTCAGGGGCATCAGCGCTTTTTTGCCATCGCGTTGATAAGGCTTGATTGTTTGTATAAGGAGAACGCCATCTTCAATGGTCAGCTTGTTGAAATCTGTCGTTCCCGATTGCAGGTATTTGACGGTTTCCTTAAGCCTCTCTTCGTCATATAGCAGAACGCGCGTATTGATGGCTTTGACAGAAGCCCCGTTCCATTTGGTTTGCGCGTATTCCATATCCGTCTTCTCATTAATTTCCGGATTAAACTCCTCTTTGGGCACTAAGGCTTGAAAAATAAGCTTGTGATAGCTCCCGTACACCCCATACACTCCGGGCAGCTCGCTAATTTGCTTCATCATGTCTTCGGGTATTAAATTCTTTGCTTCCCCAGGCTTGCCGTCCTTAACGGGGAGAACCGTGCGGTTAAGCTGGAAAGCGATGCGGTCCTCCTCATTCGTCGTTGTCGTCATACTTAGAGCTTGCTGGGTAAAATAATGGAACACGATAAACAGCATGATACTGATGACGATTGAGAAGGTGGTGATCCGAAATTTGGTCCGATTACGGCGTATATTATTCGAAGCCATCCGACCTTCGATACCCATTAGGCCAAGAAGCGATGGAATACGCAAGCGCCTGTACGATTCCCGAACGATACTGCCGGCCCCCTTCACGGCCTCGACAGGGGAAACGCTCGATGCTTTGCGGGCAGGGAGCCATGCAGCCAAGTATACGGCGAGGAATCCGATCACGAAGCTTCCGCCCATAATCCACCAATGGAACGTTAATTCAAAGGTTTCCATCATCATGATTTTCATGCCGCCTTGGTCCATGAGCCACAGCGCAAACCATAAACCGAACCACCCAACGAGCAAGCCTAGAGGAACGCCGATGGCGGACAATACGGTTGCTTCGCGAAAAACCAGGCTGCGAATTTGCCCGGGCGATGCGCCCAACGTACGCAGCAGCCCGAACTGCCGGATTCTCTCCAATACGGCGATGTGAAAGGCATTATAGATTACGGCAACAGTGGATAACACGACAAGGCAGACCAGTGTGCCGAAGATGATCCCGAGAGCCTTATTGAGGCCCCTATCGCCGGATTCGCCCAAGAGAGCCAATAGTTGATGATTGGTAAAAAAGCTTTCGTTAAGCTTGGTGAAGCCATCGATTTGTCCGTTAATATCGACGCCGGGCTTAAACGTGAGGTACAACTGGGCTTCGGAATCGATAGTTAGATTGTTAGGGTCCATGAGGGTGAATGCCCTCGAAGTACCTTGAATCTGACTTTCCTTTTGATTATTCAGGACCCCTACGATCCTATAAGTATGCAGTTTCCCGTCTGGACCGTTCAATTGCGTTGATCCGTTAAGCTCAGGCGTCCCAGGCAGCCGTTCCAGGAGCCATTGCTCAACGATCAGCTCATCAACCGATGCAGGCAGCCGTCCTTCGTTAAGATGGACCGGAAGGAGCTTAAAGCCTTCTTCGTCAGCAGAGTTAACCTCAACGGTGTAATTGTCTTGAAGAGATGTTGTGGCGCCTGCACGATATACGCCCAGTTGATCTACAAGCACGTGTTTCTTGAGCGTTCCATACAATTCCGGGGTTGGTTTGCCATAGGCAAAATGAAAAGAGCCTTCTTCGTATTTGGCGTTAAGAATCATATTGTCCTTCAAGGCTTGACCCATTGTGCCGAGCGCGCTAATGAGGGCTACGGACAAAATGATGCCCACAATGGTCAGAATAGATCTTCTGCGTTGTTGTTTCAGATATCGCCCCGCCATTGCGCCATAGCTTCTCATACGCCCCTCCCATGGCTGCGCGTATCATTGACGAGCCTGCCATCTTGCAAATTCAGGACACGATCCGCTTCCGCAGCCACGTTCATATCATGGGTAATGACGATGACCGTCTGATGGTACTGGCGTACCGCGAGCTTCAAGAGTTCTATGACTTCCTTCCCGTTCGCGCTGTCCAAGTTGCCCGTCGGTTCATCCGCCAGCACAATGGCGGGACGGTAAGCAAGCGCTCGACCTATAGCCACTCTTTGCTGCTGTCCTCCGGACAGCTCGGAGGGCAAGTGCTTACGGCGCTCGTGCAGTCCAAGCGTATGGATAAGATCGTTGATGTACGCTTTATCAGGTTGACGGTGGTCGAGCAGGAGCGGCAATTGTATATTCTCTTCTACGTTCAGGACGGGAATGAGGTTGTACGATTGAAAAATAAACCCGATTTTCCTGCGGCGGAACACCGCGCGGCTCTTCTCCTTAAGCCCGTATAAATCTTCTCCGTCAATGTGGACATAACCGCCGCTCGGTTTGTCGAGACCGCCTAACATATGAAGCAGGGTGCTTTTCCCGGACCCGCTCGCTCCGACAACCGCTACAAACTCTCCTTGTCTGATAGAAAAGGATACTTCGTGGAGCGCGTTGACTTGTGTCGTTCCTTTGCCATAAGACTTGCTTAATCCATCTACATCAATGACGTTCACGTATGATTCATCCTCCGATTATTGGATTCGTGAGAGACCGAGCCGATCCGGCCATTCTCTGTTGCAACAAACCCAGTATATCGCGGCAACCTTACAGCATAGAGGGGGATAAGCTTACAGTTCTGTAAGCTTCGGTGATTTCGCTGGAAATGGACGATGGGGTAAAGTTAAATAAAATATCGTACCTCCGGTCGGATTGGCTGCGGCGGATAGTATGCCCCCGTGCCTTTCGACAATCGACTTGGCAAGCGGCAATCCTAGACCGACTCCGCTGCCCTCCGAAGAACTTCGATAAAATTTCTTGAAAATATGAGGCAAGTGCCGCCTCTCGATTCCGTGGCCCTGATCCTTAACGTGCAGGCGAACGAACACGGGCGTTCGCTCCCAACCGATCGTTACGTGGCTGCCCGAAGGACTATGCTCAACGGCATTTTTCAGCAGATTTGCGATCGCTTCCGCTAACCAATGGGAATCGTGAGGAATAATCAGGCTTTTGTCTGAATGCTCCTCGACAGCAACGTCAATCTGCTTATTCTCTGCCAAGCGGCCAATCGAACTGACGGCTTGTCTGACGGTGTCCGCGAGCGGAGTCTCTCCCAGGCTCATTTCCAAGGCGTCAGCTTCTAGACGGGCTAGCTTAAGTAACGTAAGGGTTAGCCACTCCATTCGATCGAGCTCGCGCCTGCACGTTTCCAGGAATTCAGCGGCATGATCATCATCGATCTGCCCTTCCCGCAACAAATCAATATAAATTATTAAGGACGCTAGCGGAGTTTTAAGCTGATGAGAAATATCCGCAACCGTATCTTTCAGGAAAGTCTTGTCCCGGTCAAGCTGTTCGATTGTTTCTCTAAGGCGAATTGTGAGCTCCTGCGCTCCGCTGGCTAATATTCCGAGTTCCCCTTCATCATAACTGCGATAAGCCATAGGCTGGTTATGCTTGACAGCGTCCTCCATTGAAAGTGCGAGACTACGGACTTTCCCGAGCTGTTTGCGGGACTCTCGCAGCAATAACAATGCCAGAAGGGCAATGAATGCGATGGCGCTGCTCATTAAAATCCACAGGGTACGGGATTGGTATTCACCAAGCACGGGCAGCCAACGAGAATCTAGAGCAGGAGTCAATCCATAGTGCTCCATCATTCGGCGGCCTTCCGCAACGGCTTCCTGTGAAGGATTGGTCTGAGCCAGTCCTTGAAGCCACTTCTCGGCCAATTCAGGCTGCTCCGAACTCAAGGTGCCGAGCATGGCTGCTTCCTTGTCCAACCAACCCCTTTGCAACCTCTCGGTCGAGTAATGGCTGTACCATCCAATGAAAATAATGGCCACGACCAAGAAAATCCCGAGGATGAAGGCAAGCCTGCGCACGGAGGGGTTCCGCCACATTCTATTTACGCTCAGCCGCTCTCCTTCTATACGTTCCATCGATATCCGGCTCCTCTAACCGTCACGAGCATTTGCGGATTTTGCGGGTCGTCTTCGATTTTTTCCCTTAGTCTGCGGATATTAACCGCCACCGTATTTTCGTCCAGAACCTCTGTTCCGTCCGGCCATACCTGCTGAATAATCTGATCCTTCGACAGGACGGACCTTGGATGAGCCATGAACAAAGAGAGCAATCTAAATTCAGTTATGCTAAGGGGAACGTCTTGCCCTTCCTTCTCTAGCCGCATCTCGCCGACATGCAAGATTAGGTTGCCGGCGGCTAGCAGGTTCTTGCCATCTTCACGTGCGAGGGGAGCGCGGCGCCTGAGTACCGCATGAACGCGCGACAGAAATTCCCGCAGCCTGAATGGCTTCGTAATATAGTCGTCCCCTCCGAGGTCGAGGCCTCGGACAATGTCGAATTCTTGGTCGCTGGCCGTCAAGAAAATAATAGGGGTATCCATGTGCTGGCGAACCTCCGTGCAGAAATCGAAACCGTTACCGTCAGGCAGATGCACGTCAAGCAAGAGAAGGTGGATTTCAGTATTCTTAAGCAGAGTTCGCGCTCCTTCCAGACTGCGGGCTCCGAACACGTTGAATCCTTCCTGCTTAAGCGTGAATTGGATACCGCGATGAAGGGATTCGTCGTCTTCAACCAATAAGATGTGGACGCTCAAGGCTAGGGACCCCTCCTTCCTGTTTAATCAAACGTAATAAACTTAAGACTATTGAACTAGTCTAAAATACCTATCTTTGTCGGAAAATAATTTAGTAATGAGTGGATATTCTCGACATCGTTCTACAAAAAAATGGATAATTTTGTCCTATAATGAGATTAGTTCGATTATCTTATCGTTGTATGACAAAGCGTGACGAAATTTCTTAGAAAGGAGCGGTCAGATGACTCGCTTGGAAACCTCACAACTAATACGTCGTCTTCAATTGCTGCAACGCCGTCTGTGTGAAATGGCTAACGACCTGGGCAATCTGACCGATCCCGAGATTGTAGCTGTCAGCGAGGAAGCGGATCGGCTCATCATTCAGCTACAGCGTCTGCGCAAGGAAGAGGCGGAATATCGGAAAATGGACTGCTCTTGTTCCGTATCCGACTTATCGGCTTCGCAGTCGACGGAAGAAGTCGGTCAACAAAGCCGCGCAATCCTCGTGAAGCACTCCTGATGTCCAGGGTGCCACATGGTTAAAGCGGGAATCCTGCAGTAAATCCATCAACGTGCCCACACAACCGGCTTTCGGATCGGACGCGCCATATACGACTCGTTCCACTCGGGATTGCAGAATGGCTCCGGCACACATTGGACAAGGCTCCAAAGTAACGTATAAAGTACAGCCTAGCAATCTCCAGGCTTGCAAGGCTTCACTTGCTTGCCGAATGGCGATCATTTCGGCGTGAGCCGTCGGATCGCGGTCCCTTTCACGCAGGTTATAACCAGCGCCAACAATCGATCCGTCACGAACGATGACCGCACCGATCGGAACTTCACCTAGAGATTCAGCTAGACGTGCTTGCTGGATGGCTTCTTTCATCCACCGTTCGTCTTCCTCAATTGTCATTTTTTCCACTCCTAACCAGCGAACATGTATTCGTTGTTAACATGCTGTGTATAGTTCTGTGGATAACCACCCGGTTATCCACAGAGTTATGCACAATTTTTGTTTTTCGATGGGCACAAGTCCATTTAATTGTATCAGGTTGGAAAATAAGTTCAAACCGCGTGAATATCTGAATAGACTCTAGAGAAGAAGCAGGACAGACTATGCCATTTGCGATTAAGGATGAAGGGAGTTGCGTGGATGGAAAAGGTCGGTACCGTGTTTCGCAAGCATCCCGAACTAGAACCTACGGGGAAGCTCTCGTTATTAGGCGAGGCGCGTTGCTCGGCGGAGAGGATGAACGCTTACGCGAAAAGGCGAAATCCGAAGGCACCGGAAATTGCCGAATTGTATTTGCGACAGGGGAAACGTTATGGGGTAAGGGGAGACGTTGCCTTTTGCCAGATGGTGTACGAAACAAGGGGCTGGACCGTAGAGATTTCCGGACCCTCCTGGGCTCCGATTACGCTGAATCAATGGTCTGAAGAATCTTGGATTGAAATACAAATGCAAATTCTTTATACCTTTGCTACGGAGCTGTCATTGCCGCAAGAGCTCCATACAGCGCAACGGCAAATCGCGCTGCTAGAACGAGCGGGATGGAGAGGAACAGCACCTTGTTGGGAGGATCTGAACGGCAAGTGGTCAGTAGCAGGCCGCCGTTACGGTCAAGACATCGCAGCGATGTGGCGAAGCATGATGGAATGGAATGGGAAAGGGGAGGTCATGATGGAACAGCCGAGCGGCAGGGATACGCTTCGTTCCGGTCCCGCAAGGGAGAGGATTGCCGGTAATGTCGATTGGTCATCCTTCAGCAATGAAGAGATGAATTGGCTCAAAGAGATGGGGCTGCTTCCGAGTCCCGTGCCTCACCCGGACCGTAAAGTCACTTGGGCGGAACTTGCCGTTCTGCTCCACCGATGGGAAAATCGATCATCGACTCCCGTATTCGAGCAAAATAATGGTTCAAGGGGATAATGGTATCGAGTACTAATTTTCTAATCTATAGAGATTTGAAAAAGACACATCCAGATCATGTACCGGATGTGTCTTTTTCCTGAGATAAGCTTCTACTGTTTGGTGTCTTGGGCAACGGCGGACAGGGTAATCTGCTCGCTGCTATCGGTTGGTTCGAGGTACTTACGGAGGATCGAGACTTCGACCCGGCGGTTAGTCGCACGGCCTGCATCCGTAACGTTGCTGTCAAGAGGCCGGAATTCTCCGTAGCCTATGGCGCTGAAACGCTTCGGATCGAACGCCGTATTTTCCAAAAGTATCTTCATGAAGTTAATGGCTCGCTTGGAACTGAGCTCCCAGTTGGAAGGGAATTCCGTCGTATTGATCGGTTGGTTGTCGGTATGCCCTGTGACCAAGATTTCGTAATCGGGGTATGCCTGCAACATCTGGCCGATCGCCGAGGCTAGTTTCTGAGAATCGGCCTTAATATTCGCGCTGCCGGATGGGAACAAAGCATTATCCCTGATCGTGATCAGAAGCTCGGATTGATTGAGCAGCGTTTCAAGCTGAGAGGATAATCCGTTCTGCTTGATATACTTGTCGAGCTGCTGTTTGAGTTGCTCGAGATTTTGTTGTTCCTCTTTTTCGAGCATTTGCCTGGACTTCTTCCCATCGTCCTTGCGATCGAGTTCCTCAGCGGTGCGTCGTTTCTGCTGGTTTTCTTCGGTTATCGCTCCATTATCCAGAACGCCAAGACCGGAGCTAAAGGCCGTCTTGAATGCTTTGCTCATCTCTTCGAACTTGGAGGTGTTAACGGCGCTGGCTGAATATAGCACGATAAACAAAGCCAAAAGCAATGTCATGAGATCGGAATAAGGAAGGAGCCAGGATTCGTCCGGGTGCTCCTCATGGGGTTCATGCCGTTTTCTGCTCACGCTGCGGATCCTCCTTCTCAGCGAACGCCAATCGCTCCGTAGGGGTGAGGAAGACAAGCAGTTTCTGTTGAATCGCGATCGTCGATACGCCGGATTGAATGGAGAGCAGGCCTTCAACCATCATCAGCTTAAGATCGACTTCGCGTTTGGAGAGTCGCTTCAATTTGTTGGCGATGGGATGCCAGAGAACGTACCCGGTAAATATCCCGAGTAATGTCGCAATGAAAGCGGCCGCTACCGCATGAGCCAACTTCTCCATATCGGATAAATTGCCGAGCGCCGAGATCAAACCGATAACGGCTCCAAGCACCCCGAGCGTAGGTGCGTACATACCTGCTTGGGAGAAGATTTGCGAGCCGCTGCGATGGCGCTCTTCCGTTGCCGAAATATCTTCCAGAAGGACATCCCTTACGAAATCTTGGTCATTACCGTCAATAATCATGCGCATTCCCGATTTAAGGAAGGCATCCTCAATTTCGTCTACGCGGGCTTCGAGAGCAAGCAAGCCTTCGCGACGGGTAATTGTTGCCCATTCCATGAACATAGTAATGAGCTGTTGACGGGGGAGCAATGCAGGCTCTACGAATATGATCTTGAACAGCTTGGGTACTTTGGCGAGATCCGACATGGGAAAAGCCACGAAAACGGATGCGCATGTTCCTACGAGGATAATGATGTAGGCAGCCGGGTTGTTCACCAGGCTGACGAGGGGAGCCCCTTTAAGGAACATCCCGAAAATAAGAGCGACAAAACCTAATGCTAAACCGATAATTGTTGAATTTTTCATCGTACACCCCGGTATATGGAAGAATGATATATATACGCGACAGGAGCTTACTCTCACAACCGACACGATAATAGGTTTATCGACAAATCTTAACCAAAGCTTTAGAGGATATCGGTGCGTTTTACAAATTCGTGCGATATAAATTACAGGGAAGGTTAAGTTGGATGGAAAGGTTTTCGGGTGGACAGTCCCTTCGAGCGCATGATAAAATGGCTACACAAGTGAATACGGCGGAGAACAGGTGCTCGCAAGAGCTTAATAGGGAAGTCCGGTGCAAAACCGGCGCGGTCCCGCCACTGACCATGGGGAGCCATTCGGAACGGCCACTGCTCGCGTCTAACAGACGCCGGCGGGAAGGCCCGAACAGCATTGATCCAGGAGCCAGGAAACCTACCTGTTCTCGACAAACACCCAATAACCTACGAGGAATAGGGGAGGTGTGGCGGCACATTCCGCGGTCAAACGCGGCAGAGTATAAGACGGGCCCGGTCTACGATTAGACGGTTTGTCATCCGCGCGTAGCGCGGCAAGCTCTGGCCATCACGCGAACATCTTCCGATCATACGGGGGATGTTTTTTTGTTGCCTTCACTCGGCATGGGAAGTTAACTTCGCTGCCGTTGACAACTGACCTAATAGCCTTTGGCTAACGGTAACAGTTGCAATGAAGCGAAGACATTCGAGGAGGAGCGTGGATTTATGAACGGGGAAGCATTATCGAAAGAACGCGGGAAATTAAAGGTCTGGCTGCGCATCGGCTTGGCGTTGGCATTGGCGCTGCAATTGGCATTAGGCAGCGCATGGTCGGGAGTCGTGCAAGCGGCCGATTCAACGGTTGAGGCAGATGGCGGAAAGTCAGCGGTTACCGCACCGACAAGGGAACAAGTTGGCAAAACGGTATCCGAATTGCAAGCTATCTTAGGTAAAGCGGATCCGGTCAGCGATTGGGTCGCTTTCGGGTTGGCCCGATCGGGACAACCGGTACCTAGCCGTTATTTGCCTCAGGCAAATAAAAGCGTGGAGAGCGGCGACCTTCGTCTGGTGACGGACTTCGCGCGTGTAGCACTTGCGGTTAACGCGAATGGCGGCGATGCTCGCAAAGTCGGAGCGGGTAAAGTCGATCTGCTAAGCAAAATCGCCAACTTTGAGAAGATAACCGCCCAAGGACCTAACGCCCCGGCTTATGCGCTTCTTGCGCTTGATGCGGCCGGATACGAACCGGGAGCCAGCGACCGTTGGTCGCGGGATGATCTGGTCAAGTGGTTAATCGACCATCGCAACGCGGACGGCGGCTGGTCGCTGGGTTCGGGCAGCAGCGATGTGGATATTACGGCAATCGTTCTTACCGCGCTTGCCCCTTATAAAGAACGTAAAGATGTTACCGGCATTATAGATGAAGCGTTAACTTGGCTGTCCGGCGTTCAGAGGGAAACGGCGGGCTTCGGTACTCCGGCGGAAACTAGCGAGAGCTCCGTACAGGTACTGATCGCTCTCACGTCTCTTGGCATTGATCCGGTAAATGATCCGCGGTTCGTTAAGAACGGTAAGTCGCCGCTTGCAAGATTGCTGGAATATCGCCAAGCTGACGGTCAGTTCGCTCACCTGGCAGCCGGCAAAGCCGACGGAATGGCGACGTTCTCGGCGCTGCTCGGATTAACGGCGGTTGAGCGCTGGATGGACGGACTTCCGGGATTGTATTCGGGGGTTGCGGCGGCATCGAAAACGATCGTAACCGTGAATGGTTTGACGGGCGTTATTACAACCGGAACGGCAACGGGGAAAACAGCGCTGGAAGCTTTGATCAACGTGCTCAATAACGGGAATATTTCCTACGGCGTAGATCGCCATCCGCAATTCGGAGCGTTATTGAAATCCGTGGCGGGCGTGGAGAACGGCAAGTTCGGCGGGTACGATGGCTGGCAATATGCGGTAAAACGCGATGGCGCCTGGGTCACGATTCAAGAAGGAATGGGCTCCTTTGCACTTCAATCGGGCGACGAACTAACCGTTTACTACGGTGGCGGAGAGACGATGCTCGTTCATTCCGTTAAGATCGAGCCCTCCGTTCCCCGCGAGGGACAGCCGGTTACGGTAACGGTTGAGAAGCAAACCTATGACTGGGAATCCGGCAAAGTCGTCGTGAGCGCTGCAGAAGGCGCGCAAGTCAAGGCAGGCGACCGGGTTGCCAAGACGGATAAGGATGGGAAAGCACAGTTGGAATCGCTGAAAGCGGGAGCGTACGACTTGTCCGTGGACGGTTATCGCACCGATGCGGCGCCTTCTTATCTAGCTTGGACAACAAAGCTCGAGGTCGCATCTTATATCAAGAAAGTATCCGTTCGCGTAGAAGGCGATGCCGGCGCGCTCGCTTCCGGAAATGCCCAAGGAGGAACGGCTCTGGAAGCGGTGGAACAGCTTCTGAAATCCAGCGGCGTGAAGAATGAGATCAAAGATTCCGCGTATGGTAAATATATCGGTTCGATCGGCGGGATCGCGGCGGGCAAATACGGCGGATATGACGGATGGATGTTCGCGGTCGTACGCGGCGGCTCCTGGATTATACCGGCCGAAGGAGTCGGCACGTTCTTGTTGGAAGATGGAGACGAGGTGGTCGTCTACTATAGCGGCGATGCAACTAAGCTGGCGGACCCTATTGCGGTATCGCCTGCCCAGCCGAAGCCGGGTCAGGCTTTCACCGTGACAGTTACAAACCGGGCGTGGAACTGGACGACGAACCAATTCGATGCGGCTCAACCTGTGGTTGGCGCCAAAGTAACCGTTGGAGCGGTCGAGGCTGTCACGAACGATAAAGGTCAAGCAACATTGAAGGGTTCGACTGAAGGACTATACCAGCTGCAGGTGACGGGTTATATGAAAGATGCGGCGCCGTCCATCGTGCGCTCGGTTGCTTCCTTGACTATCGTTGGCAGCTATAACGATCAAAGCGCGATTGCCGCTTGGGCGTTAGAGTCGGTAAGGACTTCGCGAGCGGCTCCTTTCTTGCGCGGCGTTAACGACGGAACAACCGTCTTTAAGCCAAAGCAAGCCATTACCCGCGCGGAGTTCGTCGCCGCGCTGGCTCGGGCGCTTGGGTTAAAGGGGAGCGCCGGCGCTTCCTTTACAGACGTTCCGAGCAACGCATGGTATGCGAAGGATGTTGGTGCCGCGGTATCCGCAGGTCTTGTTGGCGGAGTCTCCGCAGGAAAGTTCGCTCCGGATGCGACATTGACTAGAGAGCAGGCGGCGATACTGCTTACCCGTGCTTTGAAGCTTAAAGCAACGGCTAAGACCGTTTTAGTCGATGCGAAGCAAGTAAGCGCCAGCGCATCGACTTCGGTGCAAGCGGTGCTTCAGCAAGGCTGGATGACCGCTTATGAAGGTAAGTTTTCACCGAAAGCATCGCTTTCCCGTGAGCAAGCTGCCGTAATTTCCGTCAGGGTATCGGCTGCAAGAAAATAAAGGAACGAGCCGTAATAAGGAAACGGGAAGGAGGAAGCAACAGTGAGGAAATTGCGGGCGGGGAAGTTGTTTGTGCTTGGTGCGGCATTATTGTTCATCCTGGCGGGGTGTTCCGGCGGAAATGCCAGTCCATCTACGGCAATCCCTTCCGGTCAGGCAAGCCAGACCGAAGACAAGGAAGCGGAACAATCCCCTGCGGTCACACAGCCAAGCAGCAACTCGGAAGAACAAACGCCTGTTTCGTCCGCTGTTGCATCTCCTTCCTCCGAGCCTGCGGAAGCCGTGGATGCACCGAATGAAAGCGAAGAAGTATCGCAGACGCCGATTCCTTCTCCACCCCCGAAGGCAACCCCAAAACCGGATACGGCGACGCCGGCAGCCGATGGCATTACCCTCTCTATCATAGGAAATTCAGAGTGGGGAACGGTGATTGCTCCCGAGATCGTTATCCTGGTGAAAGGGGATACCCCTGCGGAAGTGCTCAAGCGTGCGGCTAAAGCGCATCGGCTCTCCTATGAAATTCGGGGAAGCGGCGCCATGACATATATATTAGGCATAGACGGGCTTTACGAGTTTGACGACGGACCGACTAGCGGTTGGAAATATCGCGTCAACGGCAAGGTTGCCGATATCGGCGCAGGCTCTTATAAGCTCGAGCTGGGAGATGAATTGGAGTGGTTCTATACCTCCGAGGACGAGTCGGCGAAAGAAGATAAGGAGTCCGGGTCATGAATGAAGGCTTTGGCGTCCGATCTCTTCATCCTATTGTTATAATGACGTACTATGCCGGAGGGATAACCTTCGGCATGTTGTTGTTTCACCCCCTAATACTGTTGACTGGCTGGGCTGTTGCCGTTATCGTTAATCTTCATCTGGACGGAGGCCGGGAGTGGCGTAAATGGAGTATGCCTATGCTTGCCGGCGTTATCCTAATTGTTGTAATGAACCCGATATTGTCCCATAAGGGACGAACGGTATTGTATTATTTAGGGGATATCCCGATTACCCTGGAATCCGTTATTTACGGAGTGACGCTAGCGATATCCATGCTGAATATTCTGACGTTTTTCGTTACTTACCGCTTGGTCATGACGGAGCAGAAGTTTCTCTTTCTGTTTACCCGCGTGTCTCCCAAAGCGGCGCTAGTCGCGATGATGGCCATGGGGTTGGTGCCCCGGCTGCGTCGGCGCATGCAAGAGCTGATGCTCGTTCAACGGACTCGCGGCATAACGGTCACGGAAGGCTCCTTGGCGCATAGAGCGAGAAGCGGTGCGCGGCTTGTCGGAACGCTGCTCTCCTGGACGCTTGAGGATGCCCTGCAGACGGCGGATTCGATGCAAGCGCGAGGATACGGAACGGGATCGCGCAGCTCGTATTTGGGCTTCCGGTTCCGCAAGCGGGATGGCATGACAATCGCCGGACTTGCCGCCTGCGCGGCATTGTTGCTCGGGGCTTGGGGAAGCGGACATGGCATTATGAGCATCTATCCCCGGTTAGGAACGTTCGCGCTGTCTATGGGAGACGGGTTGGCTCTCTCGGCTTATGTTGTGTATTTATTACTGCCGTTAGGATGGGAATGGAGGGATCGCAGTGCATGGCTCATTATGAATTACAGAAGGTAACCTTTACTTACCCGGAAGAGACTTTGCCTGCGCTCTCCGACCTGTCTCTCACAATACAACCCGGGGAATTCGTAGTATTATGCGGGCCGTCGGGGAGCGGTAAGTCAACGCTTCTTAAGCTATTGAAGCGAGAGGTTTCACCGGGAGGCAGAATGAGCGGATCTATCCTGCTGGATCATGAGCCGCTGCATGAGTGGCCGGCTAGGGAACTTGCCGCACTTGTAGGACTTGTCATGCAAAACCCGGACAATCAATTGGTCGTTGACACTGTAGAGCATGAACTGGCTTTCGGGCTGGAGAACTTCGGACTGGAACGGGATGCCATGCGTCGGCGGATGGCGGAAATGGCGGGTTTCTTCGGGTTGGAGCCGCTGTTGGCGCGCAAGACCGACGAGCTGTCCGGGGGGCAGAAGCAAACCGTAAACCTGGCGGCCGTTCTTATGCTGCAGCCTCGGGTGCTGTTAATGGATGAACCGCTGGCGCAGCTTGATCCGCTTGCCGCACTCGAGTTGCTGGGGATGATTAAAAGGCTGAACGAGGAGTGGGGAATTACCGTGATCATGAGCGAGCATCGTATCGATGATTTGCTCCCGCTCGCCGATCGGGTCGTTCGCATGGATAAGGGCAGCATAACGTTTAACGGCACCCCTCGTGCCTTCGTTCTTGAGGCTTGGAATCAATCTGGGGAGGAATCGATAAGCGCTCTTCCATCAATTACCCGTTGGGCTTTGGAGAATGCGCTCCCTGAATCCCATCCGTCTGCCGTCGAGCCTCCGCTAACTGTAAAAGAAACAAGGCAATGGCTGGAGAGTGCGGGGATAGGATACAAGCAGTCCGAAGCCCGTCCTGCAGCACGTAATCACAATAGTTCAAGTACTACGGCAAAACCGCTTCTTACGGCTGACGGGTTATTTTTCGCATACGACAAACATTCGCCTGCGGTGCTTAAGGGATTGGAATGGCACATCCGGAGCGGGGATTGGACGGTTCTGTTCGGCGGAAACGGGAGCGGGAAGTCCACCTTGCTGCAGCTGCTCTCAGGTATTCGCCTTCCGCAGAGGGGAACCATCCGTTGGGAGGGAATCCCGTTCGCACGGATGACCTCGCAGCAACGTTACTCGGCCATCGGTTATTTAGCCCAGAATCCACTGCTTCACTATTCTTACGAGAGCTTGCGGGAAGATCTGCGGCAAGCGGCTATTCAGGCAGGAACCGCCGATCCGGAGCGGGAAGTAGAGAGGATGGCTGTGCAATTCGGGCTCGGTCACTTGTTGTCGCGACATCCCCACGATATGAGCGGAGGAGAGCAGCAGCTAGGGGCATTGGCCTTAACGCTGCTGAGCAAACCGCGACTGCTGCTGTTGGATGAGCCGACCAAGGGGTTAGATCCATTGGCCAAATTAAGGCTAGGAGAGCATTTGCGGCATATACATTCTCAAGGGACCGCATTGCTAATGGCTACTCATGACATAGAGTTTGCCGCGGCTTACGCTAATCGATGTTCGCTGCTCTTCCATGGAGAGATTGTGGCTGATGGTGAACCGGAGTCGTTCTTCCAAGGCAACCTGTTCTACGCGACTCCGCTGCATCGGCTAAACGCGTTAAGGAAGGCGGCGTCCCGATGAATTCAAGCACGACAGGAAAGAGGCTTCTATCGGCCAAGCTGATTATCGTTCCTATCGCCATTGCTTACATCGGACTGTCGTACTTGGCGATGCAGCGGGGCAACTCGCTGCTCATCGGAATCGTACTCGTCCTGCTCTCTATCATCCCTTTCTTGCTTCGCTTTGAACGCCGTGAACGCAAAGCGAGGGAACTCATGCTCATTGCCGTCATGGCCGCTGTCGCTACCGTTAGCCGGATTCCTTTCGCAACGCTGCTTCCCGGGTTCACGCCGGTTACTTTCGTCGTTATCGTCTCCGGAGTCGTATTCGGTGCGGAAGCGGGTTGGATGGTCGGAGCGGCAACGGCGTTAGTATCGAATTTCTTCCTGGGGCAAGGGCCGTGGACGCCATGGCAGATGTTCGCCTGGGGGATGGCGGGATACACGGCGGGTATGTTCGCGCACCGCGGTACTTGGCGCCGAAGTCGGCTTCCGCTGGCTGTGTTCGGGGCAGCATGGGGTTTTCTGTACGGATGGATCATGAATGTAACGCTGGCATTGGACCAGTGGATGCAAACCCGTTCGTGGGAAGCGGTTATCGGCAAATACGTGACAGGGTTGCCGTTTGAAATCATCCATGCGACGGCTAATCTATTTTTCATCCTCGTATTCAGCCCCTCATGGATTGCGTTATTGGAGAGATACCGCCGCAAGTATGGTACGCTTGAGAGATTAGAATCCCTAGAGGAGGATACGAGCGATGAACCGACAGCCGCTGTTAAATGAGATGGAACTGAGAGAGGGCATGCTGGAGCTGACAGGGTGGAAGGTCGAGGAAGACGGCAAGTGGCTTGTCCGCAAGAGGATGTTCCCGACTTTCCTGGATGCTATCGCGTTCGTGAACTCGGTTGCGCGCATAGCGGAGGATATGAACCATCATCCTTTTATCGGAATCGATTTCAAACGCGTCACTCTTCGGCTTACGACATGGAACTCCGGCGGATTAACGCTACTAGACATCGACTCCGCAAAGGCGTACGATCGGTTGTAAACGATTATGATTCCGGCTTCACGGAGGTATGCAGATGATTCGCCGTTTTCTCTCTTATTACCGCCCTTATAAAGGTTTATTCACGCTAGACTTCAGTTGCGCCGTATTGGTCGCCTTGCTGGAGCTTGGCTTTCCGCTAGGCGTTCAATGGATGATCGATTCGTTGCTGCCTACGAGAGATTGGGGGCTCATCACTTGGGTTTGCGTCGGATTGATGGCCCTTTACCTCATCAGCATGGTATTGCAATTCGTCGTTAGCTACTGGGGGCACAAGCTTGGCATCAACATTGAAACGGACATGCGCAAGCAGTTGTTCCAGCATGTGCAGAAGCTGAGCTTCCGCTTCTTCGACAATACGAAAACCGGTCAGATCATGAGCCGGATGACGAACGATCTGTTCGATCTGGGGGAGATGGCGCACCACGGACCGGAGGATCTGTTCATCGCGCTTATGACGCTGGTAGGCGTATTCGGCATCATGTTCATGGTGAATTGGGAACTGGCTACCATTACTTTTGTCGTCGTTCCGATCCTCGCGTGGATTATCGTTTACTTCAATAAGAAGCTGCACGATGCCGCCACGCACATGTTCGAGAGAATCGCGGACGTGAACGCGCGAGTGGAGGACAGCATCTCGGGAATCCGCGTCGTGAAATCGTTCGGCAATGAATCGTTCGAGCTGGAGCGGTTTACGAAGAACAATCAGGGCTTCCGTCTTGCCAAGCTGCGATCCTACCTGACCATTTCCTTCAGTGCGTCGAGTATCTATATGTTGACGAGGTTCATCACGCTGGTGGTGCTCGTATTCGGTGCCTGGTATGCGTATCAGGGCAAGCTGACTTACGGGGAATTGGTCGGGTTCCTGTTGTACGTGAATATTTTCCTCAAGCCGATCGAGAAAATCAATGCGCTTCTGGAGCTGTACCCAAGGGGTATGGCCGGGTTCAGGAGGTACTGCGAGCTGATGGATACGGATCCGGACGTGAAGGACGCGGACGATGCGATCGCAGCTCCTCGATTGAAGGGGGACATCGAATTCCGCAACGTCACTTTCGGTTACGAGAACCATGCGCATGTGCTTAAGAACATCAACCTGCGGATTCGCGCGGGGGAAACGGTAGCGTTGGTCGGACCGTCCGGCGCCGGGAAATCGACGCTGTGCAGCTTGATTCCACGATTCTACGAGATCGACGACGGAGAGGTATCCATAGACGGTATCGATATCCGTCATATGACGCAGCATTCGTTGCGCAACCAGATCGGGATCGTGCAACAGGACGTGTTCTTGTTCAATGGAACGATTCGTGAAAATATAGCCTATGGACGATTGGATGCGACGGAAGAGCAGATCTGGGAAGCGGCCCGTCAGGCACACTTAGAGGCGATGCTGCAAGCTTTGCCGGATGGGCTCGACACGTTCATCGGGGAACGCGGCTTGAAGTTATCGGGGGGTCAGCGGCAGCGCTTGTCCATAGCACGCATTTTCCTCAAGAATCCCGCGATATTACTATTGGATGAGGCGACTTCGGCGCTCGATACCGAGACCGAATCGATGATCCAGCAGGCTTTGGAGCAATTGGCGCACAATCGCACGACGCTGATTATCGCCCATCGGCTGGCAACGGTGCGGCATGCCGATCGCATAGTCGTGGTAACGGAAGAGGGCATTGCCGAGCAAGGACGCCATGAGGAGCTCATCGCGGCGGGCGGTACGTATTCTCGCTTGAATGCGGCTCAAATCGGGGTTGTACCTTGACAATAGATTAAGTTCTTATTATGATGAGGTTGGGTGATTGGGTGATCCAATTCCCCAATTCCTTGATCATAACGCTTTACGGAAAGGCGCTCACAATGACGATAAAGAAAATAAAGTACCATCGCGTTTACGAGGACGTAATCGAGCAGATTGAAACCCTGATTCTAGAAGGCAATCTTTCACCGGGCGATGTCCTGCCTACCGAACGAGAGCTGGCTCAGGCATTCGGGATTAGCCGGGGAACACTCCGCGAGGCTTTCCGTATCTTGGAAAGGGAAGGACTTATCGAAGCCCGTCCGGGAGGAGGCCGCTTCCTCTCGAAAGACCTTAATAAAGCGGAAGACAAGAATCGGATCATGGAGAATATTGAAAGGGCTACCATTATTGAATTGCTCGAGGCCAGAGAAATTTTCGAAACCGGGATCGTTGAATTGGCAGCCAAACGCGCAACCGACCAAGATATTCTGGATATTGAAATCGCATTCGAGAAGTGGGGGAAAATCGGTTTCGACGACGACGATCCGCAGAACCCGGATCAAGCATTCCATCTCTCCATCGCCAAGGCGACGCATAATGTCGTTCTAGTGAATTTGATCGAGCTGCATATGGATCTGCTGAAGAGGACGCTCGTCAAGACGGTCAACATTCCGGGCCGCAAAGCCGAAGTGTACGAAGAGCACTTTTTAATTTTTCAAGCGGTCAAAGAAAGAGATCCTATTAAAGCGAAACAGGCTCTTCTTGATCATTTGAATAAAGTGAAGAAAAATATACAGGCCAACTATAGTGTGCATCTTTGAACGGATGCATGCCTTTTATTCGCATAATTGGGTAATCCAATTACCCATAGATCCACATTAATAGGTTTACCATTCTAATAACTGCAGAAGAGGGTTGGCTATGGATCAAGACATACGCATTTTATCGCCTAGCGGAATGTTAGGATATGGTTTTCCCGAGGAATCGTTCTTAAGGGGCTTAGAAACAAAGGTTCACGGCATTGTGGTCGATGCAGGCTCGACGGATGCGGGACCGCATAAGTTAGGTGCCGGCGTATCGATCGTGAGCAAACGCGCTGCCAAGAAAGACTTGGAGATCATAATTTCAAATGGTTTGCCTAGAAGCATTCCGATTATAATAGGATCGGCTGGAGGATCGGGAGCCAAAACGCATGTCGACTGGACGCTGGATATTATTCAGGAAATCTTAGATGAGCGTGGGCTTCAAGCCAATATAGCCGTTATTTGGGCGGATTTCTCGCAAGACGAGATCATGAAAGCGAACGGCGAAGGAAGAATTACCCCCATGAGCGCTAATATCCCCGATCTAACGGCGGAAATGATAGCGGATACAAAGAGCATCGTGGCGCAAATGGGGCATGAGCCTATTGTCGAAGCGCTTGAAAATGGCAGCGATATCATTGTATGCGGGCGCGCATACGATCCCTCCCCTTTTGCCGCGATCGGCATCTATCATAAGAAGGACCCGGGGCTTTCCTATCATTTGGGTAAAATATTAGAGTGCGGGGCATTATGCGCTGAACCTGGCACTACTAAAGACAGCATTTTAGGTACGATAGGCGATGATTTCTTTACGGTCCAGTCGCTTAATCCCATAAGAAAATGCAATCCGATCAGCGTAGCGGCCCATACCTTTTACGAAAAAGAGCATCCCTACATTCTCCACGGTCCAGGGTTCGTATTGGATCTGGAGGCGTGCAGGTTCGAAGAACCGGAAGATGGTGTCGTTCGAGTTTCAGGCAGTAGATTCCACCGAAGCGATACGTATCGAATTAAACTGGAAGGCGCGAGGTTGGTTGCGTATCGAACGTTCGTTGTCGCAGGAGTAAGGGATCCCATTCTGCTAGGCAAGCTGGAAGAAGTCGAGGAGCTCGTAAGAAGACAGACCATGGACTATTACAGGGAAATTCCCGAGCAAGACTATAATATTCATTTCTATAATTACGGGATAAACGCGGTATTGGGAAACAAAGAACCGGAAACGTTCCAAGGCCATGAAGTCGGCGTCGTATTCGAAGTGATCGCGAAGTCGCAGGAGCTTGCGAACAGCATATGTGCAACGCTTAGATCGACTTTCCTGCATTACGGATATGAGAACCGGAAATCGACCGCGGGAAATTTAGCCTTTCCCTTCTCTCCAAGCGACGTAGAGTTTGGGCCGGTATACGAATTCTCTATTTACCACCTTATGGAGATCGAGGAAAACCCTTTTCTTATACAGTATCTATAGGAGGTTGCGGGGATGAGCCCATTGGTTCAATTGGCTAAGGTATTAAGGAGCAAAAATTCCGGTCCGTTCGAGATAACGTTAGACGTATTGTTCGATTCCGAAGAGAACTACATGAGGGTTAAAAATTCCGGGAGAATTACCAGACAACGGATTAGCGAACTGTATCGGATTAATGAGGAGCAAATTCATCATCTTATCTTCTTCGATCAAGCGTTGGGGTTTAAGATCACGCTATCCCGAGATATCTCTTCGGGTACCGAAGGAGACCGTGACGTATACGGCGCTCAACAGCATGCCCCTTTGATGGGGATCATGATCGACTAAGACGGGATTTATAAGAAAGATCGCCGTTTCTGGAAGGAGGCAAGCCATGAAGCTTATGAATCGCCTTAAGAATGACTGGATTATATATGCCATGTTATCCCCTGCCCTGCTCTATTTCTTCATCTTTCACGTCATCCCTATATACGGAATGAAGCTGGCTTTTCAAGATTATCGATTCATTGGGGATAACGTATGGGTCGGGTGGAAGCATTTCAATCTTTTATTCAGCTCTCCGGCATTTATGGATGTATTGAGAAATACTGTCACGATTAGCGTGATGAAAATGGCGTTTTTCTTCCCGGTACCGATCGTGCTGTCATTACTCATCAACGAAGTCAGGCGAGCTAAATACAGAAAGTACGTACAATCGGTTATCTACTTGCCTCACTTTCTGTCCTGGGTCGTCATTGCGGGGATTTGGATCAATTTGCTTAACCCGATCGATGGCGCGGCGAATATGGTCATGAATTTTTTTCAGCTTCCATCCATCGATTTCATGACGAGCAAGGACCATATTCGTTGGGTGTTGGTGTTCTCCGAGATATGGCGAAGCGCGGGGTGGGATTCCATCATCTACTTAGCCGCCATTATGAAAATAAGCCCCGGTCTTTACGAGGCGGCCCATATCGACGGCGCAACCCGAATGCAGCAGATGAGATACATCACGCTTCCGCAATTGTATAGCACGGTGCTCACGGTGTTCATTCTGAATTTAGGTTTCTTCATGAACGCCGGATTCGATCAAGTGTTTAATCTAATGAACGATTCCGTCATCAGCGTCATTGATATTTTAGACACTTACGTCTATCGAATCGGTTTCCTTAATAGCCAATTTGCTTACGCCACGGCGGCCGGACTGTTTAAGGGAGCGATTGGGGTCGTGTTGATTCTGGGAACTCATATGATCTCGAAACGCATCTCTGGAAAAGGGCTCTGGTAAAGGAGGGCAATATGCGGAAACTTGAGCTTTCAAACGTCGTTATTTATCTCTTGCTGTTTCTGTTAACGCTTACGATTTTAATTCCTATCTTGAACTTGCTGGCGCTGTCGTTGACGGATCCCTTGCAAGCGCCCGAGATGAGCGGGCTGGACATCCTGCCCAATGGCTTCTCGATTATCAATTATCAAATTCTGCTTTCCAACCCATTGGTTACGGGAAGCATTCTGAATTCCATATGGATCACGTCGGCGGGTACCTTTATTAATTTACTCTTAACCTCTATGGCCGCTTATGTCCTGGCTAGAACGAATTTTGTCGGCAAAGGGGCCGTGCTGATCTTTCTGATTGCCATTATGGTATTCGAGCCGGGAATGATTCCGCAATATTTGCTGGTCAGGGATCTCAATTTGTTAAACAGCTATACCGTTCTTATTGTGAGCGGCGCCGTTAACGTATACTACCTGTTCATTCTTATGCGCTTTTTCCAGGATGTGCCGGAGGAAATTCTCGAGGCGGCCCGGCTCGACGGGGCGGGGCACTTCCGAACGTACAGTCGAATCATTCTGCCATTATCCAAGCCCGCATTGGCGACGATCGGTTTGTTCTACGGCATCTTTCACTGGAACGAGTACTTTCGGGCCACGATCTACATCACCGATCCGAATAAATGGCCTCTGCAGGTAGTGCTTAGGCAGTTCGTGGTTCGCAAAGACAACACGGCCATTCTGGGGACGCAAAACCTTCTTTCATACGACCAAGTGGCCGCTCTCGATTTCGCTTCCCTGCAAGCGGGGACCATCATTATCGCAATGGTTCCCCTGCTGATTGTATATCCTCTTATTTTGAGGTATTTTGCCAAGGGATATTTAGAAGGGGGGGTCAAAGATTAAAGAAATTCGATTATAAGGCGTAAAACGACTAGGTTCTAACCGAAATTAAAACAGTATCGAGGGGAGCAAGATAAACTTGAAAAAGATAATGAGTTTCTTGTTAATCGCCGTATTGACGGCAGCGCTGGCAGCCTGTGGAAGCAACAATGAGCCAAGTCCGACAGCGGGTGAAGCAAGCAACAGCGGGACAAATGCCAACGAATCGACGGAAGCCGCCAGTGAACCCGCGGGTAATGCGGAGCCGGTCACGCTCAAGATTGTTTACAAGGATGAAGGCAATGCCAATCCGGTTTCCGTCAAGTTTTTCGATACGCTGGAGAAGGCATTGCTGAAAGACGAGAATCTCAACGTGAATTTTGAACTGGTCGATGTACCGCAAGGCGGTTATGCGGAGAGTCTGAACATGGTACTGATGAGCGGCACGATTCCCGATATCATTTATTTCCAGGGCGGCGGCGATCTGCAAGTATCGCAGCAAGGTCTCTTAGAAGATTTAACGCCGTACATCGAAAAGTCGAAAAACGTAAAAAACATCCTTAACCCGTATAACAAGAAAAGACTTGCAAATTATCCGTACCTGCTGTGGATTAAACCGCTCTCGGCGGCGGCTCCGTCTATTAGAAGCGATTGGTTCGACAAGATGGAATCCTCTAAAGCGCTAATGGATAACCCGACCGTCGACAATTATCATGCCTTCTTCCAGGAGCTGGTAGCCAAGAAGCCGGGCGGCGACAAACCGAAATACGCGATCACGGTTGCCGGCAGCATATCGGAACTCGATGCTATTTTCAAAATGGCATTCGGATTAAATCAAACGTGGCTGAAGAAAGATGACGGCACGTATGAATATGCGACGGTATCGCAACAGGAAAAGAACAAGTTAGCTTTCTATAGTCAATTGTACAAGGAAGGCCTTTTGGATCCCCAATACGTGGTCCAGAAGTGGGATACCAAGGAGGATGCGTTCTATAAAGGCGATGTTGGCGTCATTGCGGGAACGGTAGGAAAAGTCATCGATATCTATAACGGTAAAATGGTCCAAGTGAACGGAGATCAAGCAAAGCTTACGGTATTGCCTGCGGCGAAAGGGGACTATCAAGGATTCGGTGCAGTGGATGTTACCAAGGAATCCAGAGGTTTGGCCATCTCCTCGCAGTCTAAGCACAAAGACATCGCTTTTCAAATCTTCGATTATTTGGCCAGCCCGAAAGGACTTGCCCTGGACAGACTTGGATTCGAAGGCGAGCACTATGAAATCGCGGACGGACAGATCGCGCTTAACGACAAATATTATGCGGAGTGGTACGCGAGATTCTGGGAGCCGAATGAATTCAAGCCGGAAATTCCTTTGAAGACGCCGTTGCTTGGTGAAGCCTCCCAACAATCCTTAAAGCTTGCAACGGAATATTATTCGGAAGATAATAACTTTCTGATCCCGGAGCAATATGTGGCAAGCTGGGATGCTATGAATAATCTCTATCTTGAATATTCGTCGGATATCATTACCGGCAAGCGTCCGATCTCCGATTTCGAAAAATTCGTGACCGAGTGGAACGCCGCCGGAGGAGCGGACCTGACGAAATATGCGAACGAAACGATCAAGTAGTATACGAGTTAAATAGGGTCGAGGCTTGGGGCGAAGGATTAGGGTTCGCCCCAAGCGTTTATATGCGATTTCGATGAATGGAGAGGGTATAATATTGGATCGTTGGCGGCGGGCACGACCTAGAGGTGTGGCTGCAAGGATTCAGGGAAGGCATTATATACATGTTTGGGCAGGAAGAGAAAACATAAGGTTAGGAGCAATCCAATGATATCGTTTCAGGATCGAGTGAGAGGCGTTGTCGCTTCGACTGCATTGGGAGATGCCATGGGTGCTCCCGTAGAGAAGCTGAGTTATGAGCAGATTAAAGATCAATACGGGCGTGTAGAGACTTTACGGACTAAGTGGTATAAGGCAGACCAACCGGAAGAAACAAGGCTTGGAAGAATGAGGGGCAACGGCATCGCTACCGACGATCTGCTGATGACCGTCGCCCTTATGAACGTATATAACACGGAAAGAAGGCATCTTGACGCGTATGACATGGGCAATGAATTCGTCAAGGAAATCGCCTTCCGCAAAACGTTTATTCCGGAGTTAAATAAAGAAGCGCCAATCATGGATCGGCTCTTCTATCCGGAAAAATATATATTTATGCGCCATGTGCTTGCCAATTGCGAACCTAGGGAAGCAGGGATCGGGAATATGGTGAACTGCGGCGCAGCCATGTATATTGCGCCCGTCGGGATCGTGAATGCGGGTCATCCAAAGGCCGCCTACGATGAAGCCATCTTGTTTGCCATGGGACATCAAAGCAGTTACGGCCTGGAGGCTGCCGGGGTCTTAGCGGCTTGCGTAGCAAAGGCTTTCGAGAATTCAGTGACGGTAGATGAGGTTGTAAAGACGGCGATTCATTATGCGAAAGACGGTACCAAGAAGGCAATCGAAGAGTTGACGGCGGCGGCAAAGACGCTTCGGCCGGAGAAAGAGGATATGGATAAGGTCATATCCGTATTCCAATCTATTCTTCTCAAATACTCCCCGATGGGGGACGATGTCCATCGCAGCATCGATAAGATCGGCATACCGAGCAATCACTATACGCCGAGCCGCCTATTTTCCATCGAGGAGCTGCCCATGGCATTAGCCTTCATCGTGTTGAATGACGGTGATTATTACAGGTCCGTATGGGACGGCATCAATTCGGGCCGCGATACCGATTCTATCGGCGTCATGATTGGAGTCATTCTTGGCGCCATATACGGATCGGGCGTCATCCGGGAGGAAGATATCCGTCTGCTTAACTCTGCCAATAAGATCGATCTGCTGCAGCTGGCGGATCGGTTCTGCGAAACCGCTAAAGCCATCATTACGGCAGACTTGCAAATTAATGAGAATAGAAAACGGATGGTTGAGACCATCGGTTAGGGCAGGGAGGAATACCATTGATCTCCGAACGTTACGTAGAGCAAGTATACGCCGGTTTCTTGGGCATGAATGTCGGGATTCGGCTAGGAGCGCCAATTGAACCGGTCGTATGGACTCATGATCGGATTAGGGAAGTATACGGGGATATTACAGGGTACGTCAAAGACTACACGAACTTCTCTGCCGACGACGATGCGAACGGGCCGATATTTTTTATTCGGTCGTTGTACGATGACGCCGTTGATCGAGAACTCGAGCCGGAGGATGTTGCTAAAGCTTGGTTGAACTACACCCGGGAAGGAATCGGCATGTTCTGGTGGGGCGGAGAAGGCATCAGTACCGAGCATACGGCTTTCCTGAATCTCAAGAAGGGGATTCCGGCTCCTCGCTCAGGCTCGGTTGAAGTCAACGGTCTAGTCATGGCCGAGCAAATCGGCGGACAAATTTTCATCGATTCATGGGGTTTGTTGTTTCCTGGGCGAATGGAGAAAGCGGCGGAGTATGCCGAGAAAGCTGCCAGCGTATCGCATGACGGCAACGGACTGTATGGCGCCAGATTTATGGCGGCATGCATCTCCAAAGCGTTCGAGGCTGCATCCATACAAGATATCATCGAAGCGGGCTTGCAAACCATCCCAGGCGATTCCACCTATGCAAGAGTTGTTCATGCTGTAACTGAATTCCATCGGAAGCATCCATCCGATTTTCATGCATGTTTCAACTATTTGGAACAGCATTGGGGATATGATAAATATACGGGAGTATGCCATATCATCCCTAATGCCGGAGTTTGCGTGTTGGCGCTCTTGTACGGGGAAGGCGATTTCTCGCGAACGGTTGAAATCGCGTCCATGTGCGGATGGGATACGGATTGCAATGCAGGAAACGTAGGAACCATTCTTGGCGTATTCCATGGATTGCAAGGCATTCCCGATCACTACCGCAAACCGATTAACGATTGTATCGTCGCCTCCAGCTTTTCCGGATACTTAAACATCGTCGACCTTCCTGCCTTCTCCAGGGAATTGGCCTTGCTCGGTTACCGGTTGTCCGGACAAAGCGCCCCTGGGCAGCTCGTTAATCGGGTTAGGCCTGGCGAAATTTATTTCGATTTTGATTTACCGGGCACTACGCACGGCTTCAGAGTGAGTAATACGTTCAAAACCAATGTATTGCGCCATAGCGCCAAAATGGGCTTCGACAGCAGGGGCTCGCTTGAAGTGGTCTTTGATCGATTGGTTCAAGGGGATCGGAGTAAAATATATTATAAGCCTTATTACCGAAGAGAAGATTTCAACGATGAGAAGTATAAGCCTACATTTGCTCCGCAAGCTTATACCGGACAGACGGTTTCCGCGAAAATTTTCCTGGATCAGTGGGAAGGGGAGAAGCTTGTCCTTCTCCCTTATGTGCGGGATACGCACACAAAGCAAGACATCGTACTGGATCCCGTTATACCAGGGAACCGGAAATGGACGGATATCGAGTCCGTTATTCCAGAAACAAACGGTGCCCTCATCGATGAGATCGGTTGGATTATCGAAAGCCCGTCACCGCTGTTGAATCGGGCAATCGGCAGCTTGCATATCGGACAATTCCGTATTTTCGGGCGAGCTAAATATTCTATTGATTTCACGAAACAGTCTAAGGAATACGCTTGCATTACACCATTCTCGCATAATAAGGGAGATTGGACTCTGGAAGAGAACTCCATGCGCTGCGTTTCGAATGACGATTGCTCATCCTACACGGGGAATTATTACGCCAAAGATATAATCGTGGAAGCGATGGTTAAACCGGTTGCCGGGATCAGTCATTGCATAATCGTTAGAGCGGCGGGTGTCATGCGGCATTACCTGGTTGGATTCGACGGGCCGGGAAATCTATCGTTCATTAAAAACGACTTCGGTTATGAGCGCTTATGCCAAATCGCCTATGACTGGAATCATGGCGTCGAATACAGCTTTCAAGTTGAAGCGAAGAACGACCGCTTCACGGTATTCATTAACGAGAAGAAGGTCCTGGAGATGGAGGATAATTCGTTTGCCTATGGGATGTACGGATTTGGCTGCTTGAGCCAAGGAGAAAGCTATATTAGTGACGTGCATTTTGCAGAGTTGGGTTAAGGGATCGATTGGGATGGATCGTAAAAAACTGCGAGACCATCCCTAAGCTTATCGCCAAGGATAGTCCCGCAGTCTTCAAGCACTCGCTTTAATCGTCTTTAGATACTTTGGGGAATAGCGCGAGCGCGTAGAGCGCCGCAATACCGACGACGGAATACACGATGCGCGACCCCACCTCATCCGTTCCCCCGAAAATTTCGCTGACGACGTCGTACTCGAACAGGCCGACCGATAGCCAATTCAAGCCGCCTAAGATGACGAGAATCAGGCTGATTACATTAAGCGCCTTCATTCAGAAACAGCCTCCTTATTGGGAATTTACGCCCTTTTCTGGTGAAACTGCCTGACATAAGCATGCCGATTCTTGGTTGTTCACTATAGTTGTATGATAGGGTTTTAATTGTTATGCCACACCATGCAGAACACGCTCACGGTTCCATGAGAAGCTCTGCGATCATATTCGTCCGTGATAACGAAGCCCGATTTCTCGTACACCCGGACCGCGCGCTTGTTCCACTTCTCTACCTCGAGATCGATCTCATAACCCGGTCGACGACGCTGCGCTTCTTCAACGACCAACCCAGTCAAGATTGTCCCCCAGCCCCGATCGCAGCAATCCGGCCGCAGACCCATTCCGATACGCAGTGTCCTATCCATAGGAAAAAGCTGAACATAACCGACCAGCTGACCGTCATCCGCATTCCGTACGGATACGTATTGCTCAAGACGGATGCGAGCATCTCCGAACTCCCGTCCTTGCTTCACCATCGTCTCCCAAGGAGGCCATCTGAACAACTCGTAAGGAGCGGGATATCGCCATTCGCAGATCGAGCGGCCGTCCTTTTCCGTCATAGGAGTTAACTTGAGCAGGATGCCTGCATTCATGAGACCCCCCCTTTTTTTATCCCGTCATAAATCCTCATTGGCCTTATTATAATAGTTGAAGAGAAATGGCGATACCGCGGGATTTCGATCTGCAAAATTTGTCGAAAAAGATATTGTTAATTATGGGAAATACAATTAGTATTAACAAAGTGCAGATGCACAATATTGGTAAAGGTGGAATTAGACACGTGCCGACAAATGCAGAGTTAAGGGCAATGGCAAGGGGAAGTTTGTCAGGAAATTGGACGAGTGCGGTGCTTCATTTACTATTGTTTTACGTCATTGAGGGTGCGATTCAAGGCATATTAGGTATTATTCCTATCTTGGGATGGATCGGAAGTTTACTCGTATCGGGCGCTTTGACTTTCGGACTGATGAGCTTTTATTTGATGATATCCCGAGGCGAGAAACCTTCCACGGGGGTCCTGTTCAGTGGGTTTAACAGGTTCGTGGATACGTTTTTGTTGTACTTATTAATGGGTATTTTTATTTTATTATGGACCTTGTTGCTCATTGTCCCGGGAATCATTGCCGCGCTGCGGTATTCCCAAGCCTATTATCTATTGAGGGATAACCCGGATATCGGCGCCATGGAGGCGATCCGTCGAAGCAAAGCCCTGATGGACGGACAGAAAGGGAAGCTGTTCATGCTTGCGCTCTCCTTCATCGGATGGTTCCTACTTACGATCTTGACTCTCGGAATCGGAATACTGTGGCTTGCTCCGTATGTGTATACTGCATTCGGTCACTTTCATAATTCCTTGATCTCGCGTTCCGCAACGCTGCCTCCTCCGCCTAATCCTTACTCGGGCGTAAACGTCTGACAGATATAATTGAAGCCGGGCCTTTAGGGCTCGGCTTTTTCGATTTCCGATGCGTAAAGGCGAACCGGAGGGAAAGCAAAAATGGTATGATATAGGAGTTGCTTGACTGGATTGTTGAAAAGGGGATCGAATAATGGCTCGGCTAGTCTTCTTAGGATGTATCGCATATTTGGCTGTCGGGCTTGGGCAATTGGTCGTCGGTACGATCATGGAGCCTATGGTTGATGCATATGGCGTGCAGTATGGCGATGGCGGTCAACTGGTGATGAATCAGTTTCTGGGCGGTATGGTAGGTATTATGCTTGCCCCTTGGTTAATCGGACGAATAGGGAAAAAGACGTTGCTGCTTTCTGCGCTCGCCATTATGGTAATAGCGCAAACCGTGTACGCCTTCCAGCCGGAATGGGGAATAATGCTTGCCGTTGGACCCTTCGCAGGGTTCGGCTTCGGCATAACGGAAGCGGTCGTAGGTTCGTTCATAATCGGTTCGGCGCTGGGCAACGCCAACGTGGCTATGAGCAGGGTCGAAGTGTTTTTCGGCGTTGGGGCTTTGCTCATGCCTTTCGCGGGTGCAGCTCTCATCTCGAGAGGGCATTGGGTCGCCGCTTTCTTGGTCGTTGGTGCCGTAACGGTGGTAACGTTGGCATTGTGGCTCTTATTCTGGCCGAAAATATTGGATAGACCGCACGAGAGCGCCGAGCATGGGGAAGCCCGTTTAATGAAGATGCCGCATCGCGGGCGGACTTTGGTCGTTCTGGCGGCATGCTCGCTGTTCTTCGTGGTTTATGTCGGGTTCGAGATGAGCTTTATCCACTACTTGCCCTCGTTGCTGGTGAATAATAACGGGTTGTCGGATTCGACGGCTTCGTTGTCTTTGAGTATTTTCTGGGGAGCCATGGTGTTGGGGCGTTTGGTATCGGGGCATGCCGCGGATCGTTGGGGCGGAGGGTTTTATATGCTGGCAACCTGTATCTCCGCGGCGGTGTTGTTCGTACTGATGGGCGGGCTGGAAAGCGTATGGGCGACGTTCGTGCTTACTTTCTTGACCGGACTGGCGATGTCGGGGATGTTCTCCGTTGCGCTCGTTTTCGCCAACCGGGCGGTTCCGGGAATGACAGAGCGGACGACAAGCTTGCTAATGGCATCCGGAGGAATCGGCGGGGCGTTAATGCCGAGATTGACGGGCTGGTTCCTGGACGAAAACGGCGCTGATGCGACTCGCTGGTTGTTCGCCGGTTTTGCGGTGGTGATGCTTGCGGTCATCGTGTGGGCTTTGCTGTCAGCGAAGTCGTTGGAGCGGTTGCGGACGGCTTCGGTGGGGGATGTAGCGGCTTGATTAGCAGAAGAGCCGGGGATAAGATTTGCTTAGTACAAAAACCATAAGTAGAAGAACAAGGGAAGTAAATTCATTCGAGAAATAGAAGAACAAGGACTTAAATTTACATTCGAGAAATAGAAGAACAGGGAAGTAAATCAACATTCGATAAGGTGGTTGTCTCTCTCATGAAAAATATCGTGCCCGTTAAATGGTTGTTGGCCCGTATATACGAGCCGGATATCGTCATCGTGGATTGCAGATTTCAATTAGGCAAACCGGAGTCCGGACGTGCTGCGTATGAAGAAGGACATATACCGGGAGCCGTGTATTTGGACTTGGAGAAGGACTTGTCGGCACCGATCGGAGAGCACGGTGGCCGCCATCCATTGCCGGACTTGGCTACGCTAGCGGCTCGGTTCGGACAAGCGGGCATTAGCAACGAGTCACGGGTTGTCGCTTACGACGACCAAGGCGGAGCGATGGCTTCGCGGCTGTGGTGGCTGCTTCGTTATCTGGGCCATACGAACGTTTTCGTGTTGGATGGGGGATTCTCGGCATGGCGGGATGTCGGATGTCCGGTGTCCAGCGAGCAGAAAGTCGTTATTCCTGCGAGATTCCTGGCGTCCGTGCAGCATAACATGCTCATTGAAATGGACGAGGTCCGGGAATCTCTCGGGACTGGACGTTTCGTGCTATTGGATTCACGCGAAGCCCCGCGGTATCGCGGGGAGGCGGAGCCGATCGACAAAGTGGCCGGGCATATCCCGGGCGCGAGGAACTTGTTCTGGGCCGAGGGCCGGCGGGCCGATGGCACGTGGAAGGACGCGAACGAGCAGGGCGAGCGGTTCGCGGGCTTGGGGTTGAAGCAGGATGACGAGCTTGTCGTCTACTGCGGCTCTGGGGTGACGGCGACTCCCAACGTGTTGGCTCTACAGGAAGCAGGATTTGACAAGGTCAAGCTGTACGCGGGCAGTTGGAGCGATTGGATTTCTTATGAGGGGAATCCGGTTGCGGTGGGGGAGGAGGAAGTTTCGAATGATGTATAGCAGTATGCGAACTTCCATACAACTCAAAGCGGAGTGTAATGTTTAGGTGATGTATTTAGAATTATTTGAAGTCAACAGAGAATCAACACGCGCTCGGTGAAAGTACTTGCATGAACCTGGCGTCATAGTTTGCTTTTATCCACTATTCAGGCACAAAAAAGGCCGGGAAGCTCACATTTCGACGTGCTTCCCAGCCCTGCTACTTTTAATCAACATTCAATAGAACTTGTGTCGATTGGTCAACAAAGAATCAACAATTCAATAATTAAGTTATATTTGGCTTCTCGTCGTATATAGCGCCGCTTCGTTTATAGGGAACAAACCGGTGAATCGGCTGACGTAGACCGAACATCGGGCATAGGCCGATTGTTACCTTTTTTGGGTTCGGTCAAAAGGGATTCATCTACATTTGTCGAATAGTGGGGGGTGACTGTTCATCGGAGGTGGGCACGTGAGTAGTGTGTTGAAAGTATTGAATGTTGGGCAAGGCGATTCTTCCATAATTACCATCCAGGATGGCTGTAAGTATGCGGATTATGATATTTTTATCGATGTAGGAAACGGTCTCGGGGTAAAAGATGTCTCGAACGTGGGCAGATCGACCAATCAGATATTAATCTTATCCCATGCCCATGAAGACCATATCGGCGGTTTGTCCAGATTTATTAGTACTTCAGGAATTTCCGGCGGTTTGAAAGAAATTTGGATGCCTCTCTTCTTCGAGGAGATTTCCATCATCACGGAGAAAATTCTTCAATTAAGAGGCATTCAACATGTTTCGATGCAAAATGGCGCGTATCTAAGTGCAAAAAACGCCGTCTCCTCTTTTCATATGCTACGTACCTTATCCGCCCATACCCGAATTAAAATGAGAGGTATGTTTGAAGGCAAAAGAAGCTGTGCGCACTTCCAGGTTTATCACCCGCCGATTGATCCGGCATGGTGTTTGGGAATAAGTCAGGCACAGGTGCAAGACTACATAAGAGAACTCGAGGAATCGAATTATGCGGAGATCAGAAGCTGGTTTCATGTTGAAGCTTATTCCAGCCAGATTATTCGTTTTTTGAGGAGCGGAAATCCTGACTTTAGAGAAATAAACCGAGAAGATGACGGATTCTCCGGAACGACGTTTTTTTCTCCGAATGACGAAATACCGGTAAATGTAAGAACGAACTTTTCACATGGCTTACTGTTGAGTTTAAGAAAGTTAATCGCACAGTTCATTGAAAAACCCGGAGATAAGTCGCTCCAACAAATGTATGACGCATTAAAGAAAACATCGAATGATTGCAGTATTGTGTTTAAGTATTTGAATCATAACCTCGATGTTTTGTTTACTGGAGATATTGGCAAGAATATACTAGACCACTTGACAAAGAAACATGGCTTGAAAGCCGCCATTCTGAAAGTTCCTCATCACGGAAGTAAGAGAAACCTCAGTATAAGCACGTTAAAAAGCATAGGCCCTAAATATGCGATTATTAGTCACAATAATGGCAGATTCGGCAGACAGAAGGACCCTCATCCGAATCAAGAAGTCATCGATATGATGAATCAATTAAAAATTAACGCGATTTACACGAATGATGTGATTAAAAATAACGTTACGATTGTTCAAAAACCGGCTCGAGTAAATGTAGGTCCTAGCCTAGAGTATTACGATACATATTGATATCAAGCTGGGACGCCAGTGAGGCTTCCCGGCTGTTTGCTATAAGGGGCATTGAATTTTGCCGCCTCTGATTCATCGGAAAATCTACCCAACAAGTTTCTAGTAAGTTGTGGGTGGCCTTAACGAGGATTAAGGATTTTCTTGTTGAATGGTGAACAGTATACATTATTTAATAATCTGCGTCGTAAAAACTAATAGCTCTCTATCGCAAATAACCAAGAATCCAGCAGTTATCCTCTGTAAATGTAATTCGCTGTAGAACATCAAAGGACCGGATCAGGAACCATATTGGTATGTGCCCCCTGCCCTCATGGTAAAAGGTCTACAGGGGAATCAACTAAGTTATTTTGGGAGATATTCAATAATTTAGGAACTGTTTTTATACATATACTTTTCTAAGTTTATTTCGACCTTTTTCATTGGTGTCGTCTTTCCATAATGTTATCAAATCAACATTATCACTGCTCGGTCGTAACTCTTTGTTATCTATATAGTTAATTTTTGCAAATACCGGCATGATAAAAGCGGTTCCTGTGATAATACAGCTGCCAGAAGATAGGGTCGGAATTGCTAATTTTGACACACGATCTAGAGTGGAGATGTGTTATCCAGTAACTCTAGATCCTTATTATTCACTAGACGGTGAATAAAAAAATTGTGGACCTGCGAAATAATTGTAGGGGATATGTCGGCAGGTCTTTGGCTGGCTATTGTTAAGAAAAATCCAAATTTTCGTCCTTCTTTTATTACCTCCTCAAACAAATCAAGTCGATAATCCTTCCATTCTCCAGCTTCTCGATTTGATTGTTCAGAAAATATATTATGGGCCTCATCGATGATTAGATGTACAGTCTTGTCTATTGATGCTTGTGTTGTTTTCTTTTTATGTTCATCAAAAATCATCTTTGCTACTAGTAAAGGGATAACCTTTTTTATCTCTATATTACAATTTCTTAGAGAGATTACATTAAATAAACTGTTGTCACTAATATCATTCTCCCCTTTTGTTAACTGTATTACTTTATCTAGATCTTTTATTCTTGACTTTGCTCTGTTGATTAATGGATTAATATGGTCAAATTGAGCGTGCTTTTTTAGTAAGTCTGAGACTAATTGTAATCTAAAACGAAATACTAGTAATTCAAAAGAGGTTTTTTTACCCATATGTTCAGACATAATTGTCTCACAATCAGTAATCCCTACATATGATTTAAGTGCTTCTGTTAGTTCTTCTCCATTAAAGTAAATGTCTCTGTCTCTTCCTCGTATATAAAATTTACTCATTGATCCATGCCAAGCTATTTTATTAATTTTTTCAATGAGACTTCTCGTTTCCTCTATGGTAAATAACTCACTAATCGATTCCTTAAATAGGTCAAATGCTTCTTTTGATGGTGAAACAGATTCAAGAATCGATTTGAATAGTTTGGGAGCCCAAGATTTTAGTTGAGAACCATTTGATTCTGCCCATTTTGCACCCTTGATTACCCTATTTATAAAAGGCTTTTGAGTCTGTTCTGTCGCATTAAACAGTATTGAGAGAACCTCTGTATTTAATAAAACATCATCATTTATTTTTAGTTTATGCCCTTTATCTGTTCTAGTATTAAGTTCAAATACTTGCTTGGTTTTGCGGTCAAGCCCAAACATGTTTTCTTTGGTGTATTCCCCATTAAAATCAATTAGGTAAAATAAGCTTTTGTTTTTCATATTTTGATAAGGGATAGCAGAAAACAATTCGTGATATAACCGTGATAATGTGTTTGATTTACCACTGCCTGTATTTCCAAAAATCCCAACATGTGAAGCGAAAAATGAATTAATTGGTAACTCTACCGGAACATCTTCGAATACAGTTGTACCAATTGTTATAGTTGGTATAGTTTGACCAGTAGGAGCAACAATTAACTGTTTATTGCCAGAATAAATCGCTAGGATTTCTTTTTTGGTTGGTATAAACGCTTTGTTTCCAATCATGGGAAGCTTTTTAATTCCATTATTAAATTTAGTATCAATATAGCCTACTATTTGAATCTCTAGTACTCTTCTAATGGTTCCTTTCGTGAATCTATCATCCTTCAGTGTACTGTTTTTATTATTTAATAAATCATCAATATATTCTGCATCAATTTTACCTACAATATCTACTTTACCTTGCTTAATAATTATGAAAGCATTAACCGTAATATTGTTAATAATTTCTCCTTGATAAATGAAGGTTGAATGATTCATGGTTTTTTCTACTGCTATCTTTACCCGTGTTCCTCTGACTTCAAATACCTCACCAATCTGGAAGGCTTCTATCATAATTTAGGAACCTCCGAATATTAATTGGTTGAATACTGTGAAGTTAATAGAAGGGTCGTCTGTAGGAGGGCTTATGAAGATTATATTTGAAGGCATACTTCTAAAACCTAGTCTGAATTTTATATCTCTTTCCGAATCTTCGTTATAACAGAAAACATATACTTGAAGAAATGGGTTGGATAGTGATCGTTTTACTAAATTCGCTATATGTTCATCAGCGAATGAAAAACCAAAAACAATAAATATAGATTGATCTTTTTCTAATTCATAACTTAATAGTCGCAACATGCTATAGTAGTATTCGTTAAATACTGTATGCTGAAATTTACTCTTATCAGGGTTTACAATAAGTAATTTTTTATATGCATCAAAAAATATTTTCAGTTCTTCAACCTTTCCCTTTGAAAATGTATTTAAAGCAGTTACATTACCCTCCGATAAATGTTTTTCCAAAACGTGCAGAAGTACACCTCTTATCTCTAAATTATTAAATGCAGCTATTATATCATCTAAAATTCCGCAATGACTGTTTACTCTTATTAGATCATTAATATCTTTCTCCCAAGTAATTGAGCCATGACATTTGATAAGGTTAATCATGGGAATTTCTTTTTGATAATTATCAAAAACCCCGTTTGAAGAAATTGTTTTGTGATAATTCTCTGAACTTAGAATTCTTGTAAAGTATCCATGTGCTCCGTCATTGAAAAATAGATTTGAATTAACTTGCATTTTCGTATCTATGGCTTTTTCAAAAAACAAATCGTAATTTGTTGTAAAAATATTTGCTCTATTCGGAGACAAACGACTATTTCTAAGCCTCATTATTTCCGTTAATTTATCAATAAACTCAATATAGCTTTTTAAGACTTCGGCTTTATTTTTTACTTCCTTCTCTCCAATTAAATCCTTATTTTTTTTAATAATTTTATTGAAATAGATAGCATAAATTAACTGCTTGGCTTCATCACTTAATGTGGTGTTGGTCAAAGCGATCTCGATATTTCCCAATGTGGGGAAGAATGGAGTGGAAGCTCCAGATCCTATTAGGAAGTTAATATTTTTCTCTGTAAGTAATTGTCCAATATTTTCTATTACCGAATGTTTAATCAAATAGTTCATCTCCTGATAGTAAACAGGTATTATATTGAAATTTATAACAACTAGATCTTGATCATATATTTTATATATATAACTTTTGCTAATATTTCGATTTCAAACCATCTTTAGACATTATTCGATGCGTACCAATAAATACCTGCATAAATGGCGTTTGTTTTAACCTACTAGATTAGAGATTTGGGATTGCTTATTAAATAATTATAAAGTTAAAGAGCTTTGACGAGTAGTTTCGCAACCTTACAAATAGGAGAGAGGCGCGGTTGATTTTAGAGATTTTATGTCACAGAAGAGACCAGATTCTTTAGTTACCTGTATTCTGTAACTGATAAATGATAATCGAAAAGAACTACAGTAAGGATCTGTTTGAGAAAATGACAGCTGGAGCGATTGGATTAGCTATGAGGGGAATCCGGTTGCGGTGGAATAAAAACTACGACTATATGCAAAAAGATTACCGGAAAGTACTTAATAGTACGATAAAAGACATTTAAGTTGACAAAAGTAAATTTAAGTATTAAAATGTACATATAAGTAAAATCATATTAAGGAGGAGTTGTTTTGAGTAAATATCATTCCATGATGAACGAAATGGACAGAATAATTGAGGAGGTTAGTAGCTTGAGTCTTGAAGAAGGAGAATTATTTCGTAATGCCTTTCAGAAAAGACAGGAGTATATTGACCTATTAATTCAAGCAAAAAGAACAAAAGCAAGCTTTCAAAATACGTTGAATGAGACGCTATTACAAAATGAAGGCCCTATTCAAACAGACAATGTAGGTAATGTAGTGTATGGAACTACAACTGTTACTGATAATGATCTAAGATTTGGAATACTAAGATTCAGTAAAATATCCGAAGTTGCAAAAAGTTTGCAGCCAAACAGCAAAATATTAATTAAGTATAAAGGCGACAACTACCAGGGGAGCATACCAAAGTCTGTTCCGGGAAGAGTAAATGGGTTGGCAAACCTGTATAGCGAGCATCAAGAATTTTTGGTACAACGTAAAATTACATTACAGTATGACTTAACTACCAAAATCATGATTATTCAATAAGATGTAAATGATAGAAGGAGATGATCATGGAATTGAAGTTACCAAACAGAATGGTTGTTGCAGACCTATTATTATTTAGATTGTTTTATCTTAGGAAAATATGTGCTAAAGAGGCCTATAGTTTATTGGCTGAAATTATCGGTTTTACAGATGAACAATTAAATGTAAAAATGAGCTCAGACGGTCGCAATCATTGGCAAAATAGAGTGCATATGTTTTTCAGTTGCTTCCAAGAGGAGCGCCGAAAATCCGTCGTATTGTCCAGTGGGAAGGGGTGGCACTTTGGGGGATGTCAGACTTCTATACTTCAACTATTTTCCAAATTTGAAGTTCCTAGTCTTCCAGAACTATGTTATAGTCGAATAGTCCAAGTACATATTCGGGAGAGTGCCCAACCTTGAAAAAACTGCTCTTGATCACGACAATATTCGCGGCTTTATTTAGCATTTTCCCAAGCTTCGCAGGCGCAGCGACGCGGTCCGACGGTAAAGAAATCGTCGAATTGACGGCGGGCATCGAGCACGTCTTGACGGAAGGCGGCTTCACCACGTACGTTGACGTCTCACAATTGCCGGACGATGTCGCGGCGAATTTCAGAAGAATCGGAGTCGCTAGCTACGGGGGAATGCAACCCGATGTTTCTCGCTTCGAGGGTGCCAACTTTTTACCTCTAACAGCGTTTACGACGATCAATTCGGATACAGATCCGGGTTGAACAATCCGGGAACCTATTATCCTTTGTCCATTCTTTACGACGCGGACGGCATGCCGCTGGCTTACTACCTTTCGAGAATCGAGTATACCGGCGGCGGCGGCGCTACGGTCGACCATCTGGAAATTTCCGAACGCGAAATCGTCGTCGGAGTCGGCAAGTCGCAGAAGCTGAAGGTATACGCGGTCTATACGAACGGCAACGAGAAGGACGTCACCTCGGACAAAGGCTTGGTCGTCCGCAGCGAGTCCGCCTCGATCGCCGACGTCAGCAAAGGAACCGTCACAGGCAAGAAGGAAGGCTCTACCCGCCTCGTCATCTCCTTCGCGGGACAGAAACTGCAAGTGAACGTGCAAGTAACGAAAGACCCCCTTATCTCCCTGAAGGCATCGACCCGCAGCGCGACGATCTCGGTCGGCGATACGAAGCAAATCAAGCTGACGGGCGTCTACTCGAACGGCAGCGCAAAAGACGTGACGGGCTTGGCGTTCTGGATGACGGACGACAGCGAAGTCGCCGACGTCGAAGGCGGGGACGTGGATGCGGTAGCGGAAGGAACGACGAAGATTACCGCGACATACGCCGGACAGACGGTGGAAATCGAAGTCACGGTCGTGCCGGAGGATGAAGAGGAGCTTGTGGAGTACGTGTCCTTGGTCACTTCGAACAAGAACATCAAGATGCTACCGGGCGAAGAGAAAACGGTCCTCATCTATGGCATCAAGGAAAACGGAGAGAAGGATGAAATCACGTCGGACGTTGTCTGGCAGACGAGCAAAAGCGACGTCGTAGACACGGACTCCGGGATCCTGACCGCCGGCAAGCCAGGCAAGGCGATCGTCTACGTCAGTTACGGCCAGGCCGAGTACGCGATCAACGTAGAAGTCGTGAAAGAAAAAGCGATCAAAACGCTGACCACGAGCCCAAAAAAGGTCGAGCTCAAACGCGGAGCCGAGAAGCAGCTATACGCGCAAGTCACGTATATCGATAACGCGAAGCTGGACGTAACCGACCGCGCCGAGTGGACCGTCAAGAACGAGACGATCCTCGAGGTCGACAACGGTACGGTAACCGCCCTGAAGAAAGGCAAGACGATCATCACCGTCAAGTACAACGGAAAATCCGCGAACATTGAGGTCACCGTCAAATAAAGTAAAGCTTGGAAGATCGCACTCGATGCGCCTTCTTCTGGGCTTTTTTTCAATATATCAGAAGGGGGCGCTGAAAATTAACAACCATGTTCAGCTATTTTCAGCGATTCTGTATTAGCGGAACAAAATAACAACAATATGCAACTGTTTCCGGGAAAAGCTTGGCTCAATAAAGTCCCCATCATAGTTGGCGGTGGCTTTTCTATAAAATTTTGCTACATAGAAGACGAGGAGGGATCTATCCATGACAAAAACAAGAAGATTTATCGGTATGTTCGCAGTAATGTTTATCATGCTAGGTACATCGGTAGCCGTTGCAGAGTCAAGTAACGAGTCAACCGTCGTGCAGGACAACGACGAGAATAATATTGCTAATCTGGAGCAATTAGAGCCGGAGCAGCTGCCGGCACCACCCTTTTATTATTATTTAAGCTCGTTGATCGATCCCAAAGCCGCGGAGAATATAACGAAGAAATTGACATTAAAGCAGAATTCGGTCAAGACCATTTCGGTTATCAGGGACGATTCCACAGCCCTTCAAGCCTCCGAATATGCGGTACCGAATCCCTTCCGGAATATCGAAGGCAACCTACCCGCAGGCATTCCGACCGAATATAAGGGACAAATGCTGGTTCACGCGATTAGAGGGGCTAACAATGTCATTCTGATCTACGGATTGAACTTTGGCGAAAACAGATACCTCGTCGTGCTGGACAAGTCCATGACCAAGATCGTGAAAGCCTACGATTTTATCGACTACGCGATTTCTCCCAAATACGTGAAAGAGGACTACGATTTTATTTATCAGCAGATCCGCTGGGCGGTGGTCGAGAACGGGATTCTCTATGTCTCCCATGCTCACTTGACATACGCCAAGAGCTCGAAAGGAATGAACGGCTACATCACGGCGATCCGTCTCTCCGACAACAAATTGTTGTGGAGATCTTCTTCGCTTGTCAGCAATGCGAGGAATTTTCAAATTGCCGGGAACGTCATTCTGTCGGGATACGGGTTTACTAACGAGAAGGATTACTTCTATCAGATCAACAAACGGACAGGCAAGACGTTGGATAAAATAGCGCTGAAGGACGGACCGGAATACATCGATAAACAAAAAAACGGTTTTCTTGTTTATGGGTATTCGCATTTGACTAGTTTTCTGATCAAGTAGCGATACCGCAGCGGCTAGAAAAATCTATCGGTCAAGAGCAAAAAATACAGAGCAAGGACACTCATCCCGTCATGTTCTGTATTTTTTTATTTGCCCCAGATAATTTATTGTACTTAATGAGGAAGGAAGTCACACGCATTTTACCGAATTCCTAATGGTTATTAATCCTAAACCCCGAGGGGCGTTGTTGAATGCGGTCAGTCTTTGTCAAATCTAAATCCCTAATTCTCGTTATTTGCAGTCTATTCATATGCGGAACCGTCTATGCTGATGTCTCCGCCGGTGATACGAACGGTCCGAACGTAAAATTTACCGATGTTGCAGGTGAATACTATCACTTTCTCGCTCTAGACGATAAAGGGAACGTGTGGGGTTGGGGGACTAATATCGCGAATCAACTTGGCGATATCAACCAAAACTATCGTGTAGTTCCTGTTCAAATTAAGGGATTCGAGAATAGTAAACTCATTGCTGCCGGTTATGATCATTCTACGGTCGTTAAACAAGACGGAACGGTCTGGGTTTGGGGTCAAAGCGATTCGCAGCCGTATCAAGTAAAAGGGATTGCTGATGTCACTGCGATCGCTGACAGCGCCTATTACACGTTGGCCCTTCGCAAAGACGGCACCGTATGGGGGTGGGGGCGAAATAGCGTCGGTCAACTTGGATACGGTCAGATTAGCGGAAACGAGGAGACGCCGGTTCAAGTCAAATCCCTATCCAACGTAACGTCGATCTATGCCTCATTTGACGAAAGCTACGCCGTTACGTCTGATGGAAAGGTATGGAGATGGGGGGCGGTGGTTAAATGCAGCGGCAGAATTTGCAACCAGGAAACCGAGACTTCGCCTATCTTGTTTGAAGGCTTGGACGACGTAAAGTCCATTTCCGATGGGATAGCCATTTTGCAAAACGGGACTGTTGTAAAATGGGGAATCAATTATCAAGGCAGTATGGGAATTGGAACAATGGAATACAGCTACTTCCCCGATCCGATCAAATTGCCTGCCTTAACGGATATCGTTGTTGTCTCAAAAACTCGAGCGCTTATGAAAGACGGACATATATGGTCGTGGGGCAGGAATGAATACGGACAAGTTGGAGACAACACGAAGGACCCGCATCCCGAACCGATTTTGCTTAGCGAGATCGACAATGTTGCTGACATTACGAGCGGAGAAGAAGTAACGGTTGTACTTACTCAGGATGGCAAGTTGTATGAATGGGGAAATAACAGCAATGGAGAAATTTCCAACGCTGCCGTGGACATCATGCCTCCTACCCCCGTTCCGATGACGCAACCGATCGTAAATTATGCTTTGCCAATCCCCTGGCATCCCAATTCATGGACGTATGCGTGGACTTATCTAGACGATAAGGGCTCGATCATTAAAGACAATCAAATCTATTTTCGAGTCAAGCCTTTCTCGGAAGGATTGGCCCCCGTACATCTTGTTTCCAATAATATGTGGACCTTCATTAACGTTCATGGCGAACCTGCTTTCCCTGGACAGTTCACGATTGTGAAGGATTTTCATCAAGGCATGGCTGCGGTTAAGGATCAGACTGGCTGGCATTTCATTAATACAAATGGGGGTTTCATCAACCAGGACAGCTACCAAAATGCAGACTCTTTCGCCGAGGGGCTTGCACCAGTGTTAGTCAATAAGAAGTGGGGATATATCGACTTATCGGGAAAGATGCAAATAACTTCGCGGTTCGCATCGGCCCGGCCGTTTGCGAATGGTTTGGCGGCAGTGCAAATCAATGGCAAATGGGGTTTCATTGATTCGACAGGCAAACTCGTTATTAAAGCTGTCTATTCGGCCGTAGGATCCTTCTCGGGTCAATCGGCTGCCGTTAAGCAAAACGGAAAATGGGGGTATATCAATAAAACCGGAGCTTGGACGATAAAGCCGCAGTACGATGACGCCAAAGCATTTTCAAATACCAACTTAGCCCCCGTTAAGGTAAACGGGAAGTGGGGGTATGTCAATCTCTCGGGCAAGCTTGCAATAGCGCCTCAATATGAGGATGCCGCTCCTTTCCAAGAGGGCTTAGCCAGCGTAAAGAGAAACGGCCTATGGGCTATGATCAACAGTAAGGGCAAACCGCTGACTTTATTTCAATTTGTAGAGGTGCAGCCTTACAGCAACAAGGTTGCTTGGGTCGTTACCGCAACGGATTACGGTTATATCGATACCAATGGAAATTGGTACTATAAAGATAAGATTCAACAGTAGAAACAAATCTAAAACCGGCTGCAATACGACAGCTGGAGCGATTGGATTTCGTATGAGGGGAATCCGATTATCGTTGGAGATGAGAAAGAGCAGAAACTTTTATAGTAGTTTTTGTAAATTAAAAATACAGAGCACCGGAGGCATGACCTCCCACGATGAAGAATATACGCCTTAATTCACCATTCTTCATGCGCATTGTCTGGATGTTCTCATTATGAATAAGGCCGGGTAAGCCACCCTCTACAAGGTGACGAACCCGGCCTATTGTTATGCCTTTTTTGTTTTTGAAGATGAGTGAGTCAACAAGTCGGGTGTACGAAAAGACAGTTCAACTCGAAAACAACAATACTCAGGGGCTTCTATGCTTGAAGGGTCCTTAATTGTCTGTCGACTGCTTTAACAGGGACTGCTTAATCCAAGATCAATTCTTTGTATGGGTTTCTCTGGAATTCGAACATTAATTTTATTTGTTCTAAGGTATTTCGTTCAGTGGAAAGCTCGGGCAATTTGCTTTCCTCAAAGAAGTCAACTGCACTTGTTTCAATGCCGCTCTGAGCGTTTCCACCAACGATTTCACATTGTATAAAAAATTTGTACACATGGTATGGTTCAGGCGGATGGTTATGGAACTTCTTATCCAAAACGGCTAGTAGTCGAACTGTTACCACAGTATAACCGGATTCCTCTTTGACCTCCTTAACCACTACTTCCGAGGGGGAAAGCCCAATATCGGCCCATCCACCGGGTAAAGCCCAAGCACCATCAATCTTTTCACGAACTAACAGAACTTTATTTTGCTTAAACACAACTGCTCTTATATCTACTTTCGGGGTTGCATATCCCGTTTCACTTGCAAAAGTGAGTTTTATTTTCTCATCTCCGACAGTTGCATAATTCGAGAGAATATCTATGCTCAGCTGTCTTAAATTCTCATAACGCTCAATATCGTAAATATCCTTTGTATATGTCAATCCAATTTGGGCAATTGCTTGTATTTGTTTTGCCCATCCCAGCCATTTAATTTCCATATCTGCTATAACCCCTTTGGACCAGTTCAATGAATTCCTGGGTATTCGAGAAAATCAAATCGGGTTTGACCTCAAATGTGGCATTTTGATATGTAGATAGCCATTGTACTCCATATGTACTTATACCCGCCGCTTTACCGGCATTTATATCAGCGTTACTGTCACCAAGGAAAATGACTTCTTTCTTGTCTACTCCCATTATTTCAAGCGCTTTAAAAATGCCTTCCGGATGAGGCTTAGGCTCCTCAACATCATCCCCCGTAATTTCTAAATCAAAGAATCTTGAAAGCTGTAAGGCTTCGGATGAGATATTGAATGCTTGTTTGCTCTTTCCGGTTATTACTCCAAGTTTTATATTTTGTGATTTAAGATAATTCAGTAAGTCCATTATCTCTTGATTCGATGGTATGTCATCAAAATGACCTTGCTTATATATTTCATAATAATCGGCAATGGCTTTTGGTACAGCCAGGATATTCTTCAGATTCATTGCGATGATTTCGTCCTCTGTTGGGCCGAACATTCCCACAAGTTCTTCTTCCGTTACAATACGCCCATCGTATTGGTTAAAAACCGTTTTAAAGGCTTTAAAAGACAATGGTAATGTATCAGCTAATGTACCATCAAAATCAAATAATACGGCTTTAAGGGGCACGTATTCACGCTCCTAACCAAACTATAGTACTATCAACACATATCTTACTACCATTTCCAATAAAATCCTAGGGGAATGAGCTTCGTGCAAGGAATATGACAGCAGGAGCGATTGGATTAGCTATTAGGGGAATCCGGTAGCGGTGGGGGACGAAGAAGAGTCGAAGGGCGAATAGCAGTTTATTAATTTTGAATACAGCACACTTTTATCAACATTCAAGCTCATTTTTTGAACTCCTCATTCCGATACAATAATACGGATGGAGGGGAAGCGTGGTGAAGCAAGCGGCTTACATCTTTTTGTGCGTGTATTTTTGGGTCGGCGCTCTTTGGCAAGGGTATTTCTCCGAGATCGCCTTTTTCAGTGTGAATCTGATTTTATTTGCCGGGGTTGCGTTCATGATAGGCCTGAAACGGGAGTTGACCGTTTCCTGGGTACATCTGATTATCTTTGTATTCGTGGCCGGATATTGGATCGCCGTTCTATACGCGGTCGATGTGGAGCAAGCGATTCTCGAGGCGGGACGGGTATCCGGCTTGCTGCCTCTGTCCTTGTTGATCATGATGATTCCGGATGATCGATTGGCCCGGTTATATCGAATATGGCCTTGGATCGGCGCTCTCCTAACGATCGCAGGCATCATGCTCGGCTTGGAGCGGAATGGACGGCTGGAATCAACGTTTGATTATGCGAACGCGCTGGCCATTATTTTGCTGGTTAATATCGGGGTGTGCTTGTTATCGTACCTGCAGGAGCGGCGAATCACGCATGCGGTGCTGCTGACTGTAAACGCGGTCGGCTTGCTGCTCACTTTTTCCCGGTCGGTGTGGGCAACAATCGGTCTAGCCCATCTATGCAGTCTTGTCATCGCCTTGGCGATCAGAGGGGATAGGTTATTTTTCTGGCAGCGAGTTTCGTCGATTCAGAGCAAAACCTCCGAGTTTCAAATCCGGCTTGTTTATTGGAGAGACAGTCTGGGGATGATTCGGGACCATTGGTGGGGCGGCGGGGGTGGCGGGGGCTGGAGCGTGCTTCTCCCTCTATATCGGTCGCAGGATTATTACGTGAAATATGTTCATAACCACTTCGTTCAAGTGACGCTCGATATCGGCATATTCGGGCTGCTCGTATTCGCGGTATGGCTAGCTTTTTTTTATTGGAGTGCCATTGTTCGACTCGTGCGGGCGAATAACGAAAACTCTTTATGGACGAAAGGCGCTCTGTTGCTAGTAACCGTCATGGTGCTGCATGCCGGATTCGACTTCGATTTAACCTATCCGTATTTGTTCGGGATGTTGATAGGTTTGACGGTTCCCATGTTTAGGAAAACGTATCCGATTCGCGTCTCAGGACGGGCAGTCGGTTTGGCCGCGCCGGCTGTGGCCGGGATCGTTTGTTTATGGGGCTGGCTCGCAGTGGGGTATGGTTATAACCAAAAGGCCGACTACTACGTGAGATCGGGACAATTGGCCGAAGCTCAGGAAACGTTCGCACAGGCGGAACAAATGCTGCCCTGGTCTTCTTGGGTACTATACGGGGAGGCCAAAGGATATGTCCTTGAAGGCAACGCGTCGGGGGACGTATCCAACTACAGATTGGCGGAGGAGAAGCTTCGTCTGGCGCACAAGATGGTGCCGCATCAGACTGGTTATACGGATTTATTGAATCAACTTCCGTAAAAAGAGACAAATTGGATGAAAATGTATAGGAAAATATTCCAACTGATGGTATGTTAGTAGTGGGTTTTATTTCCTATAAAAACATTATCGATAAAGGCAACCACGTCGCAAGGCGTGAGCGCAAAGTCATGGGTCCTTAGCCGGACCGCCAGACTGCCGAAGTGATGCGAATGATAGCCGCATCCTCTTTAGGTATGCGGTTTTTTGTTTTATCGGTCCCAAGGAGAGTGAGCGGAAAACAATAGTGTCGGTACTAGGATTCATTCAAACAACTCAAAGACTACTAGCGGAAGGGTGAAGAAGGAATGGCTTTTAGACTTATCAGGAAAACAAGTATTTTGATTTTATTCTCGATCGCGTTTTCGATGCTAGTACCGGTCATCTCTTCCGCAGCCCCCTTGATGGAGTTAATTTATCGGCCAGCATCCGAAATCGTGTACAAGACCAATATATCCGGCTACATCTATTCAAAAGACCCCAGTAGCGTATCGGTTCTGGCCAACAACAGCGATAGTTCGGTAACGCAGGTCACGTATAATTGGAATAACAGTTATTCAGGTTTTTACGATGATAACAATACGAAGTATTACTATCTTAAATACTCTTTTGAAGACACCACTATGAAGCAAGCCCCTACAAGCTTATCGGTCGACTTGGAGGGATCGAAGTATACTCTGGCAGGGACTCCGTATACTTTAGGTGATCCTGGAGAATACCATTACACGTCCAGCTTAACGGACGACTTTCTCGGTTCCTATCGCATGCCGGGACAGCTCCTCACCTCCGTTGCGCAGGCAACCTATTATTTACCCGCGGGTTCCGACATTGTCAGCTTCACTCCCAACAACATCGGCAGCTATGGGGAAGGGATTATCATTCAACTTCCTTTCAATAATTCCGCAAGCACGACCTTTAACAGTGATGCGATGGACTTTGTGGTAAGAGATTTCGAGATCATAGACCAATCGGTAAACTCCGCCGTATATTACAACGGTTATACGTACAGCACCAGCGGGGAACTTACCTTTAATCTGGATCAGAAGCTTGTACAGGGCCACCAATATCTCGTGAAACTGTCGTCTACCAGTTCCGGCAATGAAATCATGCTGCCGTCGGACGGAATTTATACGGCCTTCGTAAAAATCGGCTTTTGGGGCAACGGTTATCCACCCGCAGGGCCCCTCGAAGATTATAATAGCGTCTATTTCCGCAATTTGACCATCGGCAATCCAACGGTCGTAACGGATCCGCCTGTTACAACCGATCCGCCTGTTACAACCGACCCGCCTTCTACAAATGTTCCGTCTACGCCTACATCTTCTACGCCAACTTCGCCTAGCAATCCGGATCAAAAGATTGTTAACGAGGAAAGCCTAAAGAACGGAACGAAGGATAAAGTGGCGGTCGAAATTGCGGACGGCACGAAGCAAGTGCTGCTGCCGGCCAATGCTGCCGCAACCGTCGGCGATCGGAAGCTGGAATTAGAAAATGACAAGCTGTCCGTGGAAATTCCACAGGGAGTGCTGAAGAAGCTGCAAGGCTTGGTGTCCGCTGACCAACTGGCCGGAGCCAATATCTCATTCATGATCAACCCTATATCCGAATCAGATTCGGCACAGTTGTTGAATAAGGCTTCGGACAAAAAGAACTTGAAGTTGAAAGCGGCCGGCGGAGTCTATGACTTCAAGCTTTCCGTAATTACCGCAGACGGTACAGAAACGGTGCTTAGTCAGTTCGATCAACCCATCACCATTCGGCTGAAGGTTGCGTCAGACGCAAATCCGGCTCTTCTCGGCATCTATTACATTGCCGATAACGGCGAGCTGGAGTACGTAGGCGGTCAGTTGACCGATGGGGAAATCGTTGCCGATGTCCATCATTTCAGCACCTATGCCGTACTGGAATACGACACGACGTTTGACGATGTTTTGGAGCAATATTGGGCTTCCAACGTCATCAAAGAACTTGCGGCGAAGCAGATCGTCAGGGGGGCAAGCGACAACACATTTGCGCCGATGCAGCAAATGACCCGAGGCGAATTCGCGACGTTAATCGCGCGTACGCTCAATTTGACATCGGCCAATGCGGTAGCGTTCACCGATGTTGATAGCGTTAGTGTCCATGCCGACGCAATCGCGGCGGTCAACGAAGCGGGAATTATACTAGGACGGAGCACAGCTGCATTTGCTCCAGACGATTATATAACCCGTGAAGAAATGGCTGCTATGATCTTAAGAGCGTACGAGTATAAGAACGGCAAAAAGGTCGAGCCTGCTGCCGCATACGCATACTCGGATCGCGATTCGGCTGCAAATTGGGCACTGCCTTATATCGACGCCGCATCGGAAATCGGGTTTGTGAAGGGCCGCGGCAATAATGCGTTCGCGCCGAAGAAATTTATGACCCGCGCCGAAGGCGCGCAAGTGATTTATCTTTTGTTGAAAAGCAACTGAGCGTAACATTAACAAGCCCCGGAGAACCCTGACAGGTTCGTTCGGGGTTTTTCATATTACTGGAATACCGTCGCCATTGAGCAGCCCGAACAGGACGTATTTGCGAGAGTCACTGAGATTGCAAGGAAAACATTAGGTGAAGAACAATGGCGAGAAATCAAACCCAAATTAGCAGCGTATAACATTTATTGTTAATCCATAGGAAGATGATTGGTAAGGACGAAGAGACGATTTGAATTTGAGAGAGTTGTTTGAAAATATCGAAAAGAAGGGTACTCCATGATGGTACCCTTCTTTTCGCCTAAGAGATGATACGCTGAACGTATCACAAATAGTGGTAAAGTGGAAAGTGGAGGAATAGGCGCTGTTAATGCTTAATGTTGCTTAGGCCAATCTCACCGCAAACGCCGTCTCGCCTCGCGGTTCAAGCCGGTTGTTTTCTGTGTGTATAATTTGTCCCAGCTCTCGCGATATCGCTGATAAACAAGCGGATATTTGGTTTGCAGACGGCGAATGCCACTGGCAAATAGCTCGGTCATAGATTCCATTTCTAGCAATAATTGCGGTGGTATTTCGGCACGAACCATAGAGGCTTCCTCTTCATCACCGATTTCTTCATAAAACCATTCCAGTGCTTGCATCCAAACAAGAGGCATCATGTCCATATCGCGTTCCATTCGATCCAATTCTTTGCTAATTCGGGATAACTCTTGAATTTCACGTCTGAGAGTCTGAACCATCTGGTTTTTCGGGTCAATATAATAGGCTAGATCCAAAAATATTTCCGCATCGCGAAAACGCATTACATCACAATACTCGCGGCTTTCTGAAATTAAAACGATTACAGCCATCCATCTGTCGTCGGCATCGGTCATCTTCTTCAAAAATTGTTTTACACGCTGTTGAATTTTTCCCCATAGATTCCATTTTTTCAAATCGATCATCGCATTGATCCAGGCGACAAACAGATGAATATCTTCCGGTTGTTCTTCCCCGGGCGAAGGAATGTCAGCATCGATCAATTTCCAGGCATCCTCGCTACGGCCAAGCCGCTGATATACTTGGGAAAGTAATGCGTTGCATTCATTCGCATGGGAAGGGTAGTTATGCTGCAAAAGCATCAATACGCCAAGGGCTTTGTCTAAATAATCGTTTTCCAATAACAACTTGGCCTTGATCATAAGCGCCTTCACTTTATCATCAATAGAAGAGGCTGATAGGTAAGCTAGCTCCATTTGTCGCTCAAAAGCATCAAACTTATCCTGAAGAAGAAGGGATTGTGCCAGCCCGAGTGCCGCTCCGATTGCGTCAGGTGACAGTTCAAGTATTTGTGAAAATAGATTCTCCGCCTGTGCCCATCGCTCCTGCTCCATATATTCCATAGCTTCTTCGAACATTTTTTCTACGGAGCCGCCGAACTTGCGTTGAAAATCGTATTGTTGCCGCTTTACCGGATCCCGCAGCGTTTCGTAGGCTCTGCGAATGCGTTGAAATTCCTCAGGATAGTGTTCCGGCGAATACTGCTTGACAAGAGTGATGTAACTTTTCTTGATGATTTCGTTGGTAGCGTTAGCTCGGATGCCTAATATTTTATAATAGTTTTCGACTTTTGGCTTTTTTTGTTTGCGCATGGGTCTGGTCCGTTCCAAATTTTTACGCCTCCTACAATTCCAAATCAATCAGATAGTCGGTCGTCTCATCGATCGCTTGCTGTAAGTTATCGATATCATCCGATTGTATAGCCTGATCCAAAGCTTCGATCGACCTCATTGCTTTCTTCCGCTCAGCCGCATCGAGACGATCCAACTGTTCTAGGACACGCTGGCGAAGTTGCTGAGCTTCTTCATGAAGGACAGTCTGCGATTGCTCTTCGTCGTTAGTTAAATGCTCGTCCAGATCTTCATCCGACAGAGATTCGTATTCCCAGAAACCATCATAATCTTCCAATTCCTCGAAATCATGCTCGAAATCGCTCTGCGCAGGATCGTTCCAAAGCAATTGCAACCGCTCCTTACTCTCCAGCAGCGCTTCCTTCGAATCCCGATTTAATCCATCCTGAACGATTACGGACATTTCTTTTCCATTTGAGTTGGATTTTGCGGTAACTTCAAGGATGCCGTTTAAATTGTACTTGAACGTGACATCCACGGGTTCCTGCTGTCTGCGATTGACCGGCAAGCCTTCGAGCAGAAATTTCCCCAAGCGGTGGTTATTCTTGACCCATTCATGCTCCCCTTGGTACACTTCGATCGAGACTGCGGTTTGTCCAGGCGCCGAAGTGTAGAACGTTTGAGTGCGCGTTACGGGAATTGTGGTATTGCGGGGAATGATTGGTGCAAAACCGCCAGGCCGCTCCATCGCGCCTCGCCATTCTTTAAGGACGGAGATCCCCATTGAGAATGGAGCGACATCCGTGGCCACGAGCCCGCTGCCCGATAACGCCCCCGACTTCAGTCCAGCCTGTACGGCTGCGCCTAATGCGACTACTTCGTCAGGATTAACATCTGCACGCGGAGTTTTCCCGATCAAGTTGCGAATAAGTTCGCTGACTCTCGGGATACGGGTAGATCCGCCTACTAAGAGCACTTCGTCGATATCTCCTGCATTTAACTCGGCATCCTGCAGCACTTCTCGAACTTTATCCATCGACTCCAGAAGCATTGAATCGATTAACGAAATGAACTGTTCGCGGGTGATATCAGTGGACAGCCCGACAGGAAGGTTATCTTTCACGGTAACAAGCGGAATCATGATCGATATGGCGTCTTCTGTGCTTAATGTCTTTTTCACGTCTTCCGCTTTTTCTTTAAGCAGCGCTCTCGCCCGTAAGTCATAACGAGGGTCAATCCGGTGTTCAGCGATCATCAGTTCAGCGAACCAATCAACAAGTTTCCAGTCAAAATCTTCGCCTCCCAAAAAGCGGTTGCCATTGGAAGCCTTAACCTCCAGAACGCCGCTCATCATCTCTACAACGGATACATCAAACGTACCGCCTCCCAAATCATAAACAAGAAAGATTCGGTCCTCGTTCAAATGCTCTAATCCGTAGGCAAGCGCTGCCGCCGTCGGTTCATTGATGATCCGATCCACAACAAAGCCGGCTAACTCTCCCGCTTCCTTCGTCGCTCTGCGTTGCTCGTCGGTAAAATAAGCGGGAACCGTAATAACGGCTTCCTTCTCGCCTTCTCCGTACAAATCATCCACATAAGTCTTCAGTTCTTTTAAAATGAGCGCAGATATTTCTTGCGGCAGCAGTGCTTGTCCTGCTAGCATAGTCGCCTCGTTCGAGCCCATCCGGCGCTTGACAGCGGCGATGGAGCGATCGGGCATCGCCACTAATGCGGCTCGCGCGTCTTCTCCGACGATCGCTTGGCCTTGCGGATCGATCAGCACGACGGAAGGGATGATTCGCTCTCTACGCGGCGATTCAATCATGCGGGGTTTGCCTTCGGATATATAGGCGACGGCGGAATTGGTCGTTCCGAGATCGATCCCTACGATTGGACGGAAAGATTCGTAATTCATTTGGTTATCGTTCGACATTGGTTTTCTCCTCTTCTAGAGTGATGACCAGAGCTTTTCGCAGCACAGTTCCGTCTTGAGTTGCAAAGCCCCGCCTTACCACTTCCATAATTTGATAAGTGACGAGAAGCTCTCCGTTGTTGTTTATGACCGTTTCTTTCGAATCTATTTGAAGCTTGTCTCGGGAAACCGTACCGACGGATTCCGCCCATTTAGAATTGAATCCGATCCCCAAGAGAGGGATTTCATAGGTACCTGCATTCGCCAGTGTTTCCAGAAGGCGGGTGGACCATTGTTCGATCAACCCCTTCCATGCTTGTGATTCGTTGCCTTGAAGCCGCGCGCAGATGGTATCAAAATCATCCAACTGGCGGATTAGTTCATCTTTCAGCTGATCCGTGATTTGTTGTTGTTTTGCTGAGTGTTCTTGTATAAGGGCGATCGAATTTTGCAATTTTTCATTCTGTGTTGCTTGTTCGGATAAGCGATCCAGCTTAACCTGTACATCCTGACCTGTTTTATAATGCAGCCGCGTTAGCTTGGTAAGCTGCTCGCTAATTATCGCGTTCATTTCTTCATAGCGTTTGCCCAATTGACCGATAGCCTCGGATTCTGCCGAAGGTTTTCGGTTAAGCCATTTCCACATGACAGATTGCTCCTTAAATTCTTTTATCACTCTAATCCAAATAACTAACTATCATTTTATATTATTGAAAAATAAAAAGAAATCGATCTTTGCATAACCTGAAACACTCCACGAATATCTCATGATATGTCAACTATATGCAAGTTATCCGGGTTTTGAGGACAATTCATCGTATTCATGTAAGAAAAATGCCATAACTGTCTTGGCTAATTCGATTTTTCAGATAAAATATTAAATATTTGCGATAAGCAATTTGGTTATTCCTTCTCAGAAAATCCGTTCTTCTATGGACCTGTGCCACAAGATAGCACGCTGCAAATGTACATGCTAAAGTTCCGAAAGCAGGTGGAACTGGCGTTTGCACAAGAGTCGAATTAACTAACCTCTGTTATGAAACATAAGAAGGTTCCGGTTCGTACAACCGAACGAGTCGAGAAATGGTTCATCCTTAGAGATGCATTCCGCTTGATCGAGCGAATGATCCAGCATGTTCGAGCAACTGTACTGCCACTGAATCATGTGGCAAAGCTCAAAAGGCTACAGGAGATTCAAGTGGAGCAGTTATCGCTGCCGCTAGCGGGTTAAAAATGTACTGAAATAAAAAACGATGGTCATCGAACACGGGATACGTCTGTCCAAAATAAGACATCGGAGAAGTCGCTTGTGATGGGACGCCTCACACAACTCCTCGCGGCCCTTTCATTTCCATTTTTGGAGTCTGTATTGCTTGGTTAAGCTATGACATTTACAATGAATTTAGGCTTTTGAACACGCTCATTTAGTTTGAAAGTCAACAATTACTAGGACCGAAGTGTGTCATTCAACGTAAAATCAACAGATGTGTGGAATGTTATGGCGAGAGTGGGTTTGTATTCGTTGGTTTTCGCGGTAAGCCGCTTAAGTTCTCTCCTGAGAACTGCGTATATATCGAGGATCAACCTTCAGACATAAGGGCGGCCGATAGAGCACGAATGAAGAGTATTGCTGCACTTTGGGGAGACGGGAAATTTGAACGACTGAAGCCGGAGTGTCCAACCATGTTGGCTAATAAACCGATGGACATTTTAACCTTCTATCAAAAGTCATGGATATAGAAATTTAATCGACATTTACATAATATTAAAAATTAACGAGTTTAGATTCTAAGTAATCAATATGCTTTTTAACCTCAATCCAGTTTGAAGCACGATATACTAAGTCATTAGTAACTGACAAATTATATGGCTGTTCATATAAAATAACTGGCTTATTTACCAGAGCGAACTCCTCTGCATAGTGTGGACCATCATCAATCAACACATCTACCTTTGAATCAATACATTCTTGGAGTTTGTTTTCGACAAGTACAATATGATGATAATTGATCCTATGGAGATTAAGCCATTCGATAGTAACATCACGGAAAAGTAGCGGTCGAGCAGTAATAATTGATATTTGATGCTGATTAAATAGCTGCTGTAATATTTCTACTGCCATCCGGTAAAGGTGATGAGTTTATATGGATATCATACCTCTATATTTATTATAAATGGCATCTCGTTCTCGTTCTGCCTTATCCCACCCATATAATCGGTATAAATAAAAATCATCAACGTCGTCGGGCGTTAACGATAAGCCGGACGCTTGATTATAATAGTGTAAGTGGGCTATAGTGGCATCAAGAATTGTGTTGTCTAAATCTATTCCGATATGCAATGGATAGCAACTCCCAATTAATATTTCATTTTTTTTCTGCAAATCATTATACCATATGCTGGATTATGCTATTTTTAAGCGTTTCATTCATCATTTAAGGATGTGTAGATTATAGTGGATTTTCTACTAAATGAACAAGAAGAAATCATAAGCGCGGCTGAACGGTTTTGCAGATCAGAATTGGAAAACGATCCGACCGGTCACGATTGGTGGCATATTCATCGCGTAGTACAGATGGTGAAGAGGTTGGCTCACGAAGAAAGCGCGAATTCTTTCATTTGTACGATCGCTGCGCTTCTACACGATGTCGCGGACGAGAAGCTCAATGACTCGAAGGAGAGCGGACTTCGCAAAGTACGCGAGTGGCTTGAGGGACAACCCATGGCAGAAGAGGAGCGTCAGCACATTATGGATATTATCTCTACAATGTCCTACAATGCCGGAACAAACCCGCCAATGCGTACGTTGGAAGGGGAAGTGGTTCAAGATGCAGATCGTCTCGATGCCATCGGGGCGATAGCGATTGCGAGAACGTTCCTATATGCCGGATGGATAGGTCATCCTATTCATGACCCGCAGTTATCACCTCGCGACTCAATGACATCTGGGGAGTATCGGCATAATAAGAGTACGGGCATTAATCATTTTCATGAAAAGCTTCTAAGGCTAAAGGACCGTGTAAATACGTCTTCTGCTAGACGAATCGCTGAGGAGCGGCACCGCTATATGGAGCAATACGTAGAGAGGTTCTACCAAGAATGGGAAGGACAAGTGTAGATGAAGACGAGGGCGGTGCTATGAAATTTTCAGTTGTGGTTCTTGACCTTGACGGGACCTATTTAAATTCTAATAAACAAGTATCCGAACGAAATCTTGCCGCCGTACTCGCTTGCTTCAATTCGGGTATGAAAATTATTATTGCGACAGCTCGTCCACCTAGAGCAGTCAAATGGTTCTTGCCTGATCAATTGCAAAGTATAGCAGCTTTCGTCTACTATAATGGAGCTCAGGTGATATGCAGACATTCCAACACGGAGTTGTATGAATCCATTCCTGCTCCTCTAACGGCTAAAATCATAGATTTTTGCTTGAATCTGAATCCGAATATGGAATTGACAATGGAAGTTCGGGATGAATGGTTTAGTCTGAGAGAACTCGATTATTCTGTCACTATGAACGTAAAGGCAAACCCCGTCGTTAAATCTCTTAACCAGTTGAAACAATATGAAGCAACCAAAATATTGCTATCGGGAGCTATAGAAATAAAGCAAATCTACGAAACGTTCGGTCAACAAGTAAACATAATAGCGACGGATAATAATCAGTTGCTACAAATTATGCCAATGAATGCATCTAAGGAGCAAGCTATTACAAAGCTATGCGAGATATATAACCTTGAGGCTGATTCTGTCATTGTATTTGGTGACGATCATAATGATATTGGATTATTTAAGACTTTTGGGTATTCAGTTGCAATGGGAAATGCGATACCTGAATTAAAAGAACTAGCAGACGAAATTACTGAAAGTAATGATCAAGATGGAGTAGCTTTAATTTTAGAAAAGTACATGGTGTAGTTTTATAACAAAAGAGTTCAAAGCCAATCCGACAGCTAGAGCGATTGGATTAGCGATCCTAACAATCCCGTCGCCACTGGAGATGAAGAGGAACGGAAAGACACTTAACAGTCTGTGAAGTCCGAGTACAGAGCATTGTATGCAAGTTGGTCTGTACAGTATGGCGGCGATTCCACAGATCGTTGTAGAGTAAAACGTTGCCATTTGCGTCTTTCGCCTTCAAGTCGCGCGGTACGACGGTATATGCGCAACGAACGCCTGTAAAGCCAGCTGTTTTGGAGAAGCTGCGAAATTCGATAGCGACTTCTTTCGCGCCTTCGATTTCATAAATACTCCGCGGCACGTCTTTCTCTTGAATGAAAGCTTCATATGCCGAATCGTACAAAATGATGCAGTCGTTCGCTTTCGCGTAATCAACCCACCGTATAATCTCTTCTTTCGACAGCGTCATTCCCGTTGGATTGTTCGGGTAGCATAGGTAGATCAGATCTACTTTACGATCCGGCAAGTTTGGTGTAAAGTTGTTGCTTGCATCGCATTTCAAGTAAACGATATTCTCATATTGGTTTTTCTCTTTGTTAAATTGACCGGAACGGCCAGCCATAACGTTCGTATCGACATAAACCGGATAGACCGGATCTTGTACAGCAACGATGGCATCTTGGCTAAAAATCTCTTGAATGTTACCGATATCGCATTTGGAGCCGTCGCTTACAAACACTTCGTTCGTCGTGATATCGATGCCGCGCGCTTTGTAGTCGTTCTCGATAATGGCATTAATAAGGAAATCGTAGCCCTGCTCCGGGCCGTAACCGCGGAACGTTGCCGGATTCGCTAACTCGTCTACCGCTTTATGCATCGCTTGTACAATTGTATTCGGCAGACCGCGTGTTACGTCGCCAATTCCGAGACTAATAATTTCAGCATTTGGATTTTCTTGCATAAATTTTGTGCGACGCTTAGCGATTTCAGAGAACAGGTAGCTGCCTTGCAGCTGCGTATAATTGTTGTTGATTCTAGTCATTTGGACTAACCTCACCTTTCATCATAAGAACATAATCGTGTTATTTGTATCAATCATAATGTAATTCAACGCTCCAGCAATATAATGAAATTAATGAAAAGTTTGCACTTTTCAGCATTTACCGTTTACGCAATAGGGATGTGGTTCAGAAGTAGGTACGCCTATTGGGATTACGTTCTTGCCGCTCCAATGACCGCAAAATCACAAACTTCTGCAGTCCTTTAGCACTTGCCAAAGCAAGCCGGCCAGCCCGCTCCGATTCCTCGTGGTTGCCTCGCTTAAATGCAGCTTCCGCATCAATGACGTAACGCATCGCCTTGTTGCGTATGCCTGCCTGGAATTCCTCAGCACGGTCCCAATCATTCTCCGATATAGCAATTAGAGCCTTAAAATAATTGCGGTTAGACGAGAATTTAACATCATCGACTTTACTGCGTGCCTGCGCGATCTCCTGTCGCTCTAAATGTAAGCTTATAAGGGCAGAAAGCTGCACCTGTTTGTTGCGTATGAGAGGAATAAGGCGCTCCACCTCGTCAAAATTGCCGTTCGCCACTTCGAGCATCAGGGCATAGATCGAATTCTTCACTTTTGACCGATTGAGAAATAATTCGACCTTATCCACATTTTGCGAAAAATACAAGGTATATAAAGTTGGAATGCTGAACAAGAGGAACAAAGATATGAAAAGGCAAAACAAGAGAAGCAATTCTTGGAGGGGAGTAAATTCATTAATTCCAATCCATATGCCGACAGCCATGCCAAGTACGAGTAACCCGACCCATTTCCACCATCTATTCATTCGTCAGAAGTCTCCCTATCAGTTCATAAAATTTGAATTGATTCTATATATACAAGCATTATTAGCAAGTTGTCTTGTACATAGACGAAGAGTAACCTGATAAGTTTCGGACACTTTACCCATGGGTCCACAATAGATCATTAAGGCGAAGCCAATAGAGCTGCATTTTTTTTCATATGCCCGTATCTATTCGCGAATTTCTAACGTTAATGGGATAGAATTATGAAAAGGAGAGTGATGGACCGTGGAAAAAATCGTCGCTAATATCAGCAACATATTCATACCGGTAACGGATCTGAAGAGGTCGGCGGACTGGTATGTCAGGATGTTCGAGATGGAAATAATCGAGTTTGAAGAGCCCAAAGCGGGACTCGCATTTCCAGACAGGGAAACGTTCATTGTCTTATGGAAGGTAGCTAAGCCGCAGCCGGTACGATTCGATACGGGGGAAATCATGCTGCACTATTACAATTTTACTTCGTACGATATTAACCGGTCCTATCGGGAGTTGGCCGCAAAAGGAGCAGTATTGAGCGAAATTGACGAACATCCGGGGATCCGGTTTTTCGAAACATACGATCCGGACGGTAACGTGTTCAATATTGTGGAAACGTTTGAGGATTCGCCTTATTATGCTCATAAGATGAAATTTCAGAAAGAAGCAAAGACGGATGTAGCGAGCGAATGAAGGTTGAAAGATCGGACGACGGGTATGATTCGTTTACGGAAATGACGCTTCCGATGCATGCCGACCTGAAGCGCTATTGCATGTTCAAGTCAGGCTCGGCATGGGATACGGACGATTTGTTCCAGGAGACCCTGGTCAAAGCGTATCGATGGCATGTTCGATTTCCGGAAAGGGAAATTACAAAGCCGTTCCTATTTCGGATAGCTGCCAACGTTTGGGTTGATTATTGCCGCAGCCATAAACTGCAGCCGCAACCCGGACAGCTGAAAGAAGATCAGTTCGGCGCCTACAATGAATGGAACTACTGGGATGTGCGGGAAGCGCTAGAGCTGTTGTCGGATCGGCTGGAGCCGAAGCAGGTTGTGCTCATTTTGCTGATCGACGTGTTCGCCTTCACCGTCAAAGAAGCAGCCAGTCTGTTCAGCCAAACTGAAGGTGCAGTGAAAGCTGCGCTCCACCGAGCGAGGGCAAGGTTGAAGTAGGCCGTAGAGCGGAACCCTGAGTATTGGCATGACGCTGTGCTGACGGCCCCTCGTCGCGGGCTTCGAATCGAAGTGTTTGAAGCATTCATAGACGGCTTCCGCCGTTCAGACCCTTATGCGATCTTCAAGTCGTACCAGTCGATGGTTAGCGACGGCGCTACAGTAGAGAGAATTGAGCTTCACGGCAAGATACTATATTTTACGATCATGGATCCGGATGGAAACGAATTGACAATAACGAGCATGTTGCCTGAAATCAAGAAATGACGAGTTTAACGAAACACACACGCCGCTGTAATGGTCGATTCTTGAAGTCCACACTGTAAAGGCTCGGGAATTGAATCAACAAGAGGTCAACAAGGAATCACGGATGTATCATTAAGCAATTGTTTTATCTGTAACCGATATGTTAAAATGATATTAGAAAAACCGAGTGCTGCTAACACTCGGCCTATACAATTGGCTTGGATGGGATGTCCCTTCAAGTTAATGAATGGCACAAAACCCACCTGCGGCGCTAACCTTGGGGTGGGTTTTTACTTTCTCTTGTAGTTATTTGCAATGTATGTTAAAAGGGCAATAACAAAAGTTGAGAATCCAATCATGATGACAATAGCTTCACCTCCTTTCGAAGGGAAACTATGCCCACCCAAGATTCAATTGTACAAGTTCATCTTACCTTTTATTCGATATGCGATCAAGTGTTCTGTTAAAGTTTTAGCCTAAGCTCCCATTCGTTGGGGCTTTTTTTTCGGAGAAAATAGTTGCAATAACATCATATCCGGCATATACTTCAATTAGTTGCAATAACATCCTATTCGGGAGGTGAGGAAGGTGAAAGAGGATTGGGCTCAACAATCCAAGGGAGCTACTGAATCGCATGGAAAGTACATTTCGGCTATTTATCGCCATATGCAGGTTCTGATCGCAGCCGAGCTGGCACCATATCGAATTGGGAGCGGACAGTATATTTTTCTGATGGCTATCGCAGGTCAAGAAAGAATGACGCAGAAAGCGCTAAGCGAGGATCTGCTCATTGATAAAACGACAACCGCGAAGGCGATAGCTAAGCTTGAGGCTGAGGGATACGTGCGAAGGGAAGCCGATCCCGCGGACAATCGCTATCACTTGCTCTATTTGACGGAAGCGGGCCGATCGGTGGTCCCGAAGGTTCAAGAAGCGTTGAACCGTATCACGAACACAACTCGAAAGGGCATCACCGACGAGGAGTATGCATTCATGCTGGACCTGCTAAAGAAAGTGCTCCGCAATATAAGCGAGCAGGATGGAGGTGTTGAACCATGAGTGCGAATGGAAAGGCAGTCTTGACCGATGAGTTGCTTTCTTGGGCAGGCGTCACGGTGCAACCCCATCGATTCGGAGGGATTGAATTTGTTGTGGAAGGCAAGGAAATCGGACATCTTCATGGCGATCGCCTCGTCGACCTGTTTTTACCGAAATCTGAGCGTGATGAATGGATCGTTGTCGGAAAAGCCGAGCCCCACCATATGTATCCGGAGTCGGGTTGGGTGTCCATCTATTTGAAAACCGAGGAAGACGTTGCCCATGCGATTGAAATTTTGGGCTCTAAATATGAGCACATGACGATAGGGAGGATGAAACCATGATCATTGCCAATCCGTTTGTTGTGGTAGAGAATTGCAAAGAAGAGCTCAAGTATTACCAGAGCATTCTTGGCGGCGAGATTACCATTTTGAGAAAACAGGGGGAAGAAGTCTTCAACGCGGATCTGCATCTGGGGAGCAGTAAGATCACTTTTGCCGATACGCTCGCAGCCAAGCCGTCTTTGAAAGGCGACTATGTGAGAGTCTTTCTGAAGATTGAGACGGAAGAGGAGTTTCGCAAAGCATATGGAGACCTAGCAGCGGGCGGCCATATCAATACGGAAGTATATGAGGCTCCATTTAATGGGCTGCTGGCAATCGTCACGGATCGAAACGGCATTTGCTGGGTACTTTCCTATTATCGCTAGGTGGAGGGTTCGACAAAGGGCTAGGGAGATACAAGTGAAGTATTATTTCAGTAAAGTTGCAATCGAACAGAAAAATGTGTTGGAAATTTTTTTACACGATATCCTGGGAGATAATGCTGCAGCCAGTTGAAGAGCAATGTTCCAGCCGTGCGGTTTTGGAAAAATGTTTATGCGAAAAATAATGTGGACGTGTATGAATTGGAACGAGAAGACGAAGGAAACTTACTCGTTGAACAGTACTTTAAGGTATAGACGAGCAGCATAGTTGGGGCGTAAAACTGCAAACAAAGGCCCGGGGTGCGGCGACACGCTCCGGGCTGTTTGTTTATTAGATAGGTGATGAAGAGTAATTGCTTCAATTGCTGGTTGCCACTGTTCGAATATCTCCGGAAGTTCCTGCTGTAACCGTGAGGTGATCAAACTTCACCTGGCATCCATCGCTGATTGGCGCTTGGGCTGCAACGCCCACTTTGATCTCCTCGGGGCATTCCATTCCAAAGTACCTGACCAGCTTCCAATGCTGCCCATCAAGCGAATAATGAAAGGCAAAGCAATTCCCGGAGCGTGCCGCTCTCAAATAAGGTTGTTGAACTTCTACTGGACTGGAGACGCAGTCATCCGAGGTATTTCTTGTAACAACGCTCAGGATCGAAGGCCGGTTGTCAAAAAATTCGAAGCATACTTTGGCCCAATTGCGATCATTCGCCATGATCATCAGGCAACCGGAGTCGTATTGCTGCTTCATCTCCACGTTGACTCGGGTAACAATGCTGAAATCGCCTTCTATAAGGGTATATAAATAGGGGGCTGAATCCTTGTAGGTTTCTCTAGATGGATCAATGAAAAAGTCTGCGATAGCAGGTGCGGCCACGGATAAGCTATGATCCTCATTAAAAGTCCAATGGCTCGGTTCGTTCAGCCAATGCAAATTAGAAGTCAAGGATTTCTCAGAACAGTTATCGAATAAATTCATTGGATGCACTCCTAATTAGTAGTTGGGATGTCTTAGTCCTTCGGAAGCTTCCGCAGTATAATCGCAATCATCTCGATCACGAATATATTTGGGATTACGGCGATGTCATTGGGGCCGTTTTTACGAATTCTTGAACTTATATGTCGACAGAACAAGCTTTACCTGCTGAGTTACGAATTGAACGTGTTTATTGTCCCGGGTTAGTCTGCTCGCCATTACCCCGCCTTCGAGTGATGAAACGATAAATGATGCAACGGCTTCGGTACCCATATCGGGTTGGAACTCCCCATTGTCGACACCTTTAACCAATATGCTTTGAATGAGGGCTACGAATTGGCCATGCGCGGCCACTGCTTTCTCTCTTAGTGGAAGATATCCGTCATCGGCTTCCACCGCCGTGTTCAACAAGGGGCAACCTCCCTCAATCGGAGGGTTATTGACCGGATCGCTATGCACTCCGCATACCGCCATGATGTTGTCGATCGCCGACCCTGCTCCTTCAGCAGCCCTCTCGAATTGCTCCATCAGAATCCGCTCTGCATAATCGAACGCTTCGGCTGCAATTTCGTCTTTTCCGGAAAATGTCCGGTAGATTCCTCCCTTGCTCAATCCGGTGACCTGCATAATGTCTTGTATCGAAGAACCGGCGTACCCTTTATGGTTAAAAAGCTCGGCTGATTTTGCAATGATAAGTTGGCGCGTTTTCTCGCTTTTACGCATAACGGCTAACCTCCGCAATCGCTTGGATAGGATTGATTACACTATCTATTGTAACATCGCTATGGCATTTACGACAAAACTCTGATAATCTGAAAAAGACCGAACGGTTCGGTTTCTTTTTTAATAGGAGGTAGCTAGATTATGGAAAAGGTTAGAATTATTCGCATTCCAATTCTTCCGATGCACATGGTAAATGCCCACTTGCTCGTTGGATCGGATGGTTGTGTCCTGGTCGACGCTGGGCTCCCGGGCTCAGAAGGTAAAATTCGAAGAGTCCTGGACAGAGAGAAGCTGACATTCAAAGACATCAAGCTCATTATCGTGACTCATGCGCATGTGGATCATGCGGGAAGTGCGGCGAATATAAGGGAGCTGACGGGAGCTCCCATACTCGCTCATGAAGATGACGCCAAGCACTACAGCCGGGAAACGCCGATGACGTTTTGTCCAACCGGCTGGTTTGGGCGTTTGTTCGTCAAGCTGCCTTTAATGTTCGAGCCTTATGTTGGATTTGAGCCGGATTTGCTGGTTTCGGGAAAGCAGACCATCGACTTGCAGCGTTACGGGGTGCCGGGAACGGTTACTCATACCCCCGGACACACAATGGGCTCTATCTCGGTCGAACTGGCAACCAAGGAAGCGATGGTGGGGGATCTTCTGGCTTCGGGTATTTTGCTCGGCGGCATCATGAGGAAGAACCATGCTATACGCCCTCCTTTCGAGGACGATCCGCATCGGGTAGCGCGCGAGCTGCAGCGTCTGATCGAATCGGGTCACCGGACATTCTACATGGGACACGGCGGTCCGCTAGCGGCGGAAGAAGTTCGGCGACACGCGCAATATCTGATGGGGTTGCCTGTTGCGAAAGGCCATGCAAGGAATTGAAATGGGCAACAACGAAAGGTCGCAAACGAGCGAGATCAAATCGATCTTGATTACGCCGAAACCGGACGAAATCAACAAGATGGGATGCCCCTTCTAAGTTATAGGAACGCGAAAACCCACCTTTGGCAGCTAACCTTGGGGTGGGTTTTTACTTTCTCATGATTGAGGGGAACTGATATTTTTATAATATGCTGGACAGGCATCCAAGCATATCTAATTGATTGCCGATAAGATAATTCGAAGCAATTCAAATGGAGGTGTTGAGAATTTGAGGAAGAAAGTGGCAACCAGACAAGTCATACCCAATACGGGGTTCACTGTAAAGGGCAATATTCAGAGCGCCGTGTTTCAACAGGACGGATGGTCGAGACGGAAATTATCCAGCGGTTGTTTTGAATACAAGGCCCGTTTTGATGGGGTCGATCTGTTCATCCGATTCGCTAACGGCAGCACACAAATTCATCTTTTCAAAGCAGGCAGCAAGGTTATCGCCTGTAACGGATTTCTTCACATTCCTGAAAGTGAAATCGTTGGCGTTGATACAAATTCAAGGAAAAAGCGTAAGCCTACATGAACTCGATCTTTATAGTGAAAAGTAATGAAGATGGGACTCCGAAGCGGGGTCCCATCTTTTATCTGAGCGCACCTCTTAGTCGGCATCAATCCCTATGGTATTACACTGAGTTATATACTTATTTGGACGGTTTTTTCCGCTCATATGATAATTATTGCAAACAGCTTTAAAAACGTGGGATCATGATGGGAGAAAACAGACCTTTTGGGGCAGAAAAGAGGTGACAAAATAGATGAGTGGAAGGAAAAATGTGTTGCTTCAACGTAATATAGTAAAGGCGATCGTTATTTTACTTATTTTTTTGGTTACATTTTTTGGTGGTCATTATTTGCTCTCAACTAATAAAATGAATAAATCGGACGTCGCGCTCTATAATGATTGGAGGGTCGGCTTGTCTGTAACGCAATCCTTTTTGGAAAATGCACTGGATAAAAACCTTGCCGGACCGTCGACTGCTTATACCATACCTGCGCTTGTAGCATATCATAGAGCACAAGGACAAATTGATGGGATTATGAATTCTACAATAAAAAGCGGTTTAAGAAACGCGGATATTATTCTGCGACGTAAAATGGAGCGTCTCATTACTCCGAATTCAGAAGAAGCGAACATTCAGAAAGCAATAGATTTTCTGAAAATGATACGCGCTGAGCTCCGGGGAGAAAATTACTAGGATTGGCGACATTGATAAGGAACAGTTAAGATAGACGTACTTTGTGTTCATCAAAATTATTTCATGTCTCTTACCCGGCGTGCGGCTTCTTCACGATCCGTCACCTGCAGTTTGTTTAAGATATTTGCAATATAGTTGGATACGGTTTTGCTGGTCAGACCCAGACTTGAAGCAACCTCGTGGTTAGAAGCTCCTTTGGATATCAAAAATAACACCTCACTCTCGCGTATTGTCAAATCCGGAAATAGTTCACGAGATGTCGTCAAACGAGCATTCGAAAAGAATTCAACCATGCGTGACGCGATTCCTGAACTAAAAATGATTTCACCTCTGCCGACCGCTCTGATCGCGCGCAAGATGTCGTCCCTTTCCGCGTCCTTGAGGATGTAACCTCTTGCTCCAGCCTGTATCGCGGAAAATACATATTGATCATCCTCGAACATCGTGATGACCAGTATATAGATACTGGGGCAAAGAGACGAGATTTTTCGTGTCGCATCAATTCCATTGAGACCCGGCATTTGAATATCCATCAGGATCAGATCCGGACGAAGGGACGAGGCCATCGTAACTGCCTCTTCGCCGGATTTGGCTTCACCAATAACATCGATATCCGACGCATTGCTTAATGCCGTTTGAACGCCTTGGCGATAAAGAGGATGATCATCTGCGATCAAGACACGAATAGCATTCATGAAATACCCTCCTTTATGTCTCTGGGTTTACGAGCGTGACTTTTGAAATAGGGATTGTCGCTTTGACGCAAGTACCGCCGAATTCGCGAGTTTCAAGTAATAACCTTCCCCCTATTTCCTCTACCCGCTCTCTCATAACCTGTATCCCGATGCCGGAAATGCGATGGCTCACTTCATGATTGGCTGATCCAACCCCATCGTCTTCAATATCTACAGCCAGTTCAACGTGCCCATTTTTGTTCACCATTTCAAGCTTCACGGAGCAATTTCCGGCCCCTGAGTGCCGGATTACATTCATCAGCGCTTCTTGAACCACCCAGTAAGTCGCTACCTCCACTGCTGCGGGCAAAGAAGGCAGAGTCTGCGGCGCCGTCACCGTCACATGAAGAGTCTTTTCCCGTTCGATTCCGAAACCTTTAATAAAATTGTTAATTTGCAAAGCGCGCTCTCGAATCGCAGCGACGAGACCCAGTTGGTCCAGCGCCGGAGGGCGAAGATCATAGGCGAGCCTTCGTATATCTTGAACGGTCTCCCGGATGGAAGACCGCAGTTGTTTGATCAGCCGCTTCGCCGCTTCCGTGTCCGATTCGATCAAGTCTTCTGCTGTCGATGCATTTAGGGCTAAAGCAGCTAAAGTAGGGGCCAATTCATCATGCAAGTTTCGCCGGATTCGCCTTCTTTCTTCTTCTCTTGCCAGAACCAGATGTTCCCTGGATCTCTGCAAATCTCCCGCAAGCTGCTGAAGATCCCTCGTCAATCTTACGCTTTGAACGGCTGCTCCCACTTGACGAGCCAGACCTTCCAGCAAGTTTCGTTCGGAAGGGGTGAATGGCTCTTCCCGGGATCGTTGCGCAAGAACAAGATGACCTGCCTCCTGCCCGCCATGAACCAGCGGGATTCGTTCGAGTCCGTTGTCCGACTTTCCTGCGCTTGCCGCAATCGTTACTTTTTCCTCGCTTATGATCTCGATGGCGACATACGGAAGCCTCAAAGCTTCTTTAATCGTCGAAGCGGCTTCCGGAAGCATCTGGTCATGGGGAATTTGCCGTGCTAATTGCTTTCCGAGGCGAACGATTAAGCCGTAAGGGTCTTCCCGATCCCCATACATCATGCGATTGATCATGCTTTGGAGCCGATTGCGCAGCGGGACGAAACATATCGTGATGATGGCTGTTGCCATGACAGATATAATCAGATTTTCGCTTTCCAAAAATTTTGCGCCTATAAACCCGACGATGAAAATATATATTCCGGAAACGATGGCGGTTAGAGAACCGTATAAGATCGTTCGGTTAATGAGGAGGTCAATGTCCCACAATCGATATCGAAAGATTGCGATACCTAAAGAGACAGGAATCATGATTAAAGAACCGCGAATTCCCAGATTGATTATGAATTGCATCCATAGCCCCCCTTGGCTGTAATACGTAGGGGAGATCAGAATATGAGGCCCTATCGTAAAAAGTGAAAAACCAAGCAGCACAATGGAAACGCCGAAAATGACCCATTTTGTCTGGTTGCGTTCTACAGCCGTATATAGGTTACGGTATCTATAAATCTGCAAGATGACGATGCTCCCCATAAAGCAGAAGAACCATAGCGCAATAATGGGGACAGGTAGGGTCCAACCGAATAGAGACCGGATCGCGGGAAATCCAACCGGTAAAATGATGATCCAGGTCCATCTCGGAGCAAAGCTCCCTGTTGGGAATAGAAAGAAAAATAAAAGGAAAAAAGGAAATGAAAGAGGAAGGAAAGATGGAGGGAAAAATAAAGAAGAAAGATAAAAGGAAAAAAGGAAAAGAAAAATAAAACGGTGCGATGTCCGGGTAGCGCGAGATCATGCTGTTTAGGCTGTCCGTTTCGCTTAGGCAGAAAAAGACCAGCATGAACGCGCAAAATACTCTCATCGTTTCTTTTGATTTCGCTTGAAGGATCAATATCGCTGCAAGGAGGTAAGAGGCAACAAAAATAATATCCAGTGCAGTATAGAACGATGCATACAACGTTTCGGAAATACCCAATTGTTGAAGTGACGCAAGCCCTGGGGCCGGCGCGGGACAAAGAGTCGAGTTGGTGATTACGCATACGGTTTTCAATTGAGCGAAGTAAAGGGGCAGGCTGATCAGAAATAAAAGAAGAAGCCCCCCTGCAATAAGGACTCCGAGTATTTTGGAGTATACGAACCACAGGGGTTGAGTTCGACTGCTCGTTATGATTCCCGCTTTATTTGTGGTCAGCGGTCGTCCCCCCTCCGATGACTTCGTATTCGGATTGTATTCTTCCGCGCTCGAATAGATTGGTTGCAATTCCAATATAACCAATTCCACCCAAAATAGATACGATGCCTCCAAAGATCCCCCAGCTGCTCTCTTGATCTGGAACCGTTAAGGCGGCAATCCCTAAGAATAGATATGCAATTCCAATCAGAGCTGCAAGTTGTTTCCATCCGGGCTTACGCGTTGCAGCCAATAGGCCGGCAATAATGATAATAAAGTAAAGCTGAATGCTTTCGGCCCATCGATTATATTGGGAATATTCACTAACAACATTTAATTGCGAATTCAACTGATGCCACATGCCGGGAGCCATTATGATCAAAGCGGTAAAAGTCAGCAGAAGCAAAGGACGATGATACTTCGCGCGGTTAAACATATTGTTCCAAATGCCTTTTCCGGGGAATGTTAAGGCAAGAATGACAAGCGGGGCTAAAAAAATGAGTATGAGAAAAGGCGAAGCATCCGGGCAATGTCATTAAGTTAAGCTCAAAGACAAGACCTGGAATAAAAATGAAATCCGAAACGGCATGGGGAAAAGCCCTGTGCTGTTTGTTTTTTTGGTCCAAGCAAGGAATAAGCGTACAGCAAACAAAGCGGATGGAATATCCGCTTAAAAAATGTTCATGTGAAACGAATTATGCTACTCTGTAGACGAAGCTAACAGCTGATTTATAACGGATTTTGCGCGTATTCTGCTGCCCTGGGCGAATGGGTCGAATCGGCAAAATGTTTTTGCGAATCAGCGCTTCAACATCGGGCGGGGGTTCATCGTCTTGTGAGCGCAGGAAATGTCTACAAACGTGAACGGCAACCGTAAAGTTAACTTGGTAGGGGTGCCGTTTATCCATTTGCGAAATGACGACGTGCGAGGTCATCATTTCTGCGAAATTGTACAGGATCATTCTTGCGAAAATCTCTTGGATGATGGACTCTTGTCTCTTTGCGTGGAAATTCGCCAGACCGACGGTGTATTTTAATGCCCTGAAAGAGGTTTCGATGCCCCATCGCCTGTTATAAATGGATTTGATTTCATCTGGTGGGAAATCAGCGGCAGACAGATTCGTTATGATGGTTTCATAAGCGCCACTAGGCAGAATGAAACGAACAACCCGAAAGGAAATCGGGTAAAACAAGTTCTCGTGCAAATCCAAAAAATCAAAGGTTGACGTGGAAGGAACGAACTTGTACATCTCGGGATGAGCCTTGACCTCTTTGGTTTGTTTTTTGGTGAGTGTCAGATGAATGTCACGATCAAACGCTCCGCTAGCGGGCAAACGCAAGCCCGAAAGAATACCACTGGAGTCCAAATCCTTTACCCGTACGACATAGTTCCACCCTTTGCGCTCCATATGCGCGAAATTGTTGTAGCTTTCATAACCTCGATCGGCAATCACGATGGTTTTGCCCTTGATGGGAGAACGATCAACCATCGCAGCTAGCGCCCTTCCCTCGTTGCACAACCTACGCGGTTGAACAATGGCATCCACGTAAAGTCTGTTGCACAAGTCATAGGCTGCGTTCAAATGCAGAAGGTTATAGCCTTTCGTGTTTGGTTGACTTTGAAAATAGGTGTCTGTGTCCGCAGCGTCCGTTGCGATATGCAAATCCGAACCGTCAATGGCAAGTAAGCGATACCCTCGGTAGTGCTTGATATCCGTATACGACTGCGTAAATTCGTGAAACAAGAATTCCAAAGCAGAGGGCAGGATTTTATTCCTCTGTTGGACAAAAGCAGAAGTCGTTGCGGTGTTTACGTCATAGCCCTGCGATTCCAAGAGTTCCTTATATAGGCTGTTACCGCCCATTGAGATTAGGAGTTGCATAACCGTTTCAAAGGGCAACTTTTTCTTTCGGGTAAAATCTTTTCTAGGGTTTTTGACATAAGGTGCTGGTGATGCTGACATTTCTCGTATGAGGGATGTCAGCGTTTCTTTTAGCGAATTCGCATACGCATTCATTGGCGTAACCTCCTCGTTTTTTCAAGGGGCTTCGTCACACCTT
>FWWL01000802.1_pt1 | contig 83023 bp, 67 predicted proteins | sample 2228331 | NCBI WGS metagenome assembly FWWL01 (sample SAMEA103939775, study PRJEB20133) | metagenome | reverse complement strand
CCCTAAGTAGATTTTGGTTATTTGCCTTATCTACTTAAGGGATATCATATCAGTTTACCCAGTCCGTATTTAAAAATTTCGGAATCAGCATATCCCGTACCTCAAGAACTCAGGCAGCCGGTGGAAAGAAGATCTCCCTAGACAGCCTCAGAGCCGGAGATCTGGTATTCTACGCAAGGGGTGGAACAATCAATCACGTTGCCATTTATATCGGTAACGGAAAGGTAATCAGTGCAAGTAGTCCGGAGACCGGAATAAGAATTACGAATTTATATTATAGGCAACCATATAAGACAGTCAGATATACAAAATAACGTGCTTAACCAACAGCTTTGACTTCCAAGTCAAAGCTGATTTTTTTACTTGGGAAGCTAGAAATACTAGGCGATAGAGATATTATATCTGTGGGTTTTTATGTGAAAACTAACACTTTGTACTGGACAAATAGAATTAGTATGAATTATGATAAGATTATAGTTAATAGCAGATATGGAAAGTATTGTTATTGATTAGACTTTCAGATCACAATTTGACATGAATAGGAGGAAACATTATGGATTGGTTTACTTCATTAGATCCAGTCATTCAAGCATTGCTAGCAACATTATTTACTTGGTTTGTCACCGCTCTTGGAGCGGCAACCGTATTCATATTTAAGACAATTAATAAGAAGATCTTGAACGGAATGTTAGGATTTGCAGCAGGCGTTATGATTGCAGCAAGTTTTTGGTCCCTGCTTGCTCCTGCGATATCCATGGCAGAGGAAGCGGGTATGATAGCCTGGGTTCCGGCGGTACTTGGGTTTTTAGCCGGTGGTGGTTTCCTATGGCTGGTGGATGTCGTAATGCCTCATCTTCATATTGGTTCAGATCAAGAGCCGGAAGGTGTCAAAACCGGTTTAAAGAGAAGTGTCTTGCTGGTACTGGCTATTACTCTTCACAATATCCCGGAAGGGCTTGCGGTTGGCGTTGCCTTTGGTGCGATAGCATCAGGCAGTGAATTGACTACACTTGCTGGTGCAATTGCTCTAGCATTAGGTATTGGTCTGCAGAACTTTCCGGAGGGAGCAGCAGTATCCATTCCGCTTAGAAGAGAGGGTTTGTCCCGATGGAAAAGCTTCGTTTATGGTCAGGCCTCCGGCATCGTTGAGCCGATAGCAGGTATCCTCGGTGCCATTGCGGTAATTACCATGAAGCCTATATTACCCTATGCCTTATCCTTTGCCGCCGGAGCGATGATCTATGTTGTTGTAGAGGAATTAATACCGGAGGCACAGCAAGGAAAGGAACACTCTAATATCGGTACGATTGGTGCAATGGTGGGCTTTGCTGTTATGATGATGCTTGATGTTGCATTAGGTTGATAACGTACGATAAATTATAAATAAAGGCTGTTGTAAGCAACTTTTTATGCTTACAACAGCCTTTATTTTTAATGATTATATAGGGTTTTTAGTCCTCAGCCTCAGCTTCGTTTTTCTTGAAAAATTTCGAATTAGTAACCTTGCCAAGAAGAACTACGATCATTGTCAAAATGAAGATAACAATGAATATGGACAACATACCTTTTCCCATGATTTCAAATCCATAAATTACGTTCTGTTCCATAATATTTGCTCCTTTCGACTAGCCTGCCATATTCTTCAGAATCTGGCTCACGATATTAATAACAACACCGCCGGCTACTACGGAACCAATCTGTCCGGCAACATTAGCGCTGATAGCATGCATTAAAAGGTGGTTCGAAGGATCTTCTTTCAGACCCATCTTCTGAATTACACGTGCTGACATAGGAAATGCTGAGATACCAGCAGCTCCAACCATAGGGTTAATCTTCTTTTTAAGGAAGAGGTTCATTAACTTAGCAAATAATACACCACCGATGGTATCCATTACGAAGGCCACTAAACCTAAGCCCATAATCATAAGTGTCTGCCAATTTACGAAATCCTCTGCTCTCATACTAAAGGAAATCGTAATACCGAGCAATAAAGTAATCAGGTTGGCCAGATTGTTCTGTGCTGCATCGGATAAGCTTCCGAGAACACCACATTCCCTAATTAGATTACCGAACATTAAGAAACCAACCAAAGCAACGGACTGAGGAGCGATTAAACCAGCGATTAATGTAACGATAACCGGGAAGAGAAGTCTGGTTAATCTTGTTACAGATTTGGGATTATAATCCATTCGGATCATACGTTCCTTCTTCGAGGTTACCAACTTGATAGCTACGGGCTGTACGATCGGAACCAAAGCCATATAGGAATAAGCAGCAACTGCGATAGCTCCCATATATTTTGAGTTAAGAATTTGCGATACAAGAATGGAAGTAGGGCCATCCGCTGCACCGATGATACCGATAGAGGCAGCATCTCTTAATTCAAATCCTAAGAAAGCAGCAACTACGATGGTAAAGAAGATACCGAACTGGGCGGCAGCACCGAATAAGAACATCTTCGGGTTGGATAACAACGGTCCAAAGTCAATCATTGCACCGATACCAATGAATAGCAAAATTGGTAATGCTTCTGATGTCTCTATGCCTGTCTCAAATAACCATTCAATAATACCGTGTGTGTTGCCAACACCTTCAACCACCTGATTAAGAACACCGGATGCCGGTATGTTAACCAGAATTGCACCAAAACCCATCGGCAGAAGCAGGGAAGGTTCAAAGCCTTTAGCGATAGCTAAATAAATAAGCCCAGCGCCTACTGCATACATAACCCACTGCTGCCAAGTAATTGCCAATAAACCTGACAATAAGAATTCCATAAATAAAGTCCTCCTTAGCATGATATAGTCATTTCATTAACGGATATCATGTGAAAACGCACACACACAGTACTCTGGTTATGCACGTTTTATGTAACTGTCACCTTCATCTTTTGTGAAATGACATGTAAATGAAATTGGTTTAATTGTAGCTCATTTAGTCCATGCATGTCAATGCTGTTTCCAAAGAATTTACTTCATTTTTAAGGTAGAGGATAGATATAAATATACATAAAACTGCATAAAGTAAAAATAACGAATTGAAAAGAAAAGAACAAAGCATATTGCACAAAAAACAATATCGAAAATTGTAGTATATGTAGAAAGGGATGGGTAAATTATGAAGAAAATTCGACACAGATATACAGAATGCCATAAATAATAAAAAAAACGGATTACTGTTGCACAAAAATAGTAAACGTGATAGTATTTGTTACAAAGCGATTTTTTTGCTTCAAAAAATGAAAGGGAGATGAACATCTTGAGTTTATTGTTTTTTCAAATTGCATCAATCGTTATTGCGTTTCTATCCTTTGGAGCAGCGGTTTGGCTTTACCAATGGGTAGTAAAACAACCTTCCTCAAACAAACGAATTGCTGAGGTAAGTAAGTTAATCCGTAATGGAGCAAACACATTTTTAGCAAAAGAGTACAAAACACTAGTTAAGTTCTGTTCAGTAGCCGCAATCATCATATTAATATTTCTTCCCCAACCGATTTGGAAGGGTAATATCTTGGAAAATGTAATGATGGCTGTATCCTACATATTTGGTACTGTGTTCTCCGGAGTTGCCGGTAAGATCGGAATCAGTATTGCCACAATCGCTAACGTTAAAGCTGCTGAGACAGCAACAAAGGGAATTAAACAGTCCTTTATGTCAGGCTTCCGTGGCGGCGCAGTTATGGGTATGGCAGTAGTAGGCTCCAGCTTACTTGGTGTAACTTTAGTTCTTCTTATTACTGATAACACTACAGCACTTTTAGGCTTCAGCTTCGGTGCAAGCTCCATGGCTCTGTTTGCAAAAGCAGGTGGCGGTATCTTCACGAAGACAGCAGATATCAGCGCTGACTTATGTGGTAAGGTAGAGCTTGGTATTCCTGAGGATGACCCGAGAAACCCTGCAGTTATCGCAGACAATGTAGGCGATAATGTTGGTGACGTTGCAGGTATGGGTGCAGACTTATTCGATTCAAACGTAGCTTCTATGGCAGCAGCGCTTGTTATGGCAGCTGGTCTTGATAAGGTTGCAGGCGGAACTGGAAATGCCATGATGGTATTCTGTTATGCAGCAATCGGTTTATTTGCGTCCATGATTGGTGTATTAACCGCAAGAATGAAAGAAGGCGGAGACCCTACCAGAGCATTAAACAGTAATACCTATGTAACAACCATTATCTTTGGTGTATTAACAGCTGCAGCAACCTGGGCCTTTGATTTCGAATGGCGTATCTGGGGAGCAAGTGCGATAGGCCTTGTAGTAGGTGTTGTTATCGGTCTTGCAAGTGATTATTTTACCAACGATACGAAACCTCCGGTTCATGCAGTTGCGAAAGCTTGTGAATCCGGCCCGGCATTCACCATTTTATCCGGTATTTCCTACGGACTTATGAGTGTTCTACCGTCTATGGTTGGTATCGGTGTCTCTGCTCTTGCAGCATATAAGATTTGTGAACCTCTTGGACCTGGATATGCAATGTTTGGTATCTCCATGGCAGCAGTTGGTATGTTATCCATCGTTGGTATGATTATATCCAATGATGCATATGGCCCGATTGTTGATAATGCACGTGGTCTTGTTGAAATGGGTAATTTGGGTGAAAAAGCACTTGAGATTACCGACACTCTTGACAGTGCAGGTAACACGGTTAAGGCTGTAACCAAAGGTTTCGCTATTGGCGCTGCCGGTCTTACCGTAATCGCTCTTTTAGGAGCATTTATGAGTGAGGTTAATACAGCAGCTGTTGATTTGGGAATTGTTGAAGAAGGAATTCAATATCTTCAGGGATTTGATATCATCAACCCTGTAGTATTCTTTGGTTTATTATTTGGTGCTGCTATTCCGGCTGTATTCTCCGCAATGTTAATGCTTGGTGTTGATCGTAACGCTCAGCGTATGGTTGCAGAAATCCACCGTCAGTTCAAAGAAATTGTTGGCCTGAAGGAAGGTAAGGAAGGTGTTGTTCCGGAATATGATAAATGTATTGAAATCGCAACAACCGGTGCTATTAAAGAACTGATTCCTGCCGGCTTAATGGTAATTGTAAGCACGCTGCTTGTTGGTTTCATCGGTGGTGTTCATGCAATTGGTGGTTTCATCACCGGTAATATCATCAGTGGTTTATTATTTGCTTTGTTTATGTCCAACTCCGGTGGCCTCTGGGATAACACCAAGAAATACATCGAATCAGGTCATAATGGTGGAAAGAATTCAGATGCTCATAGAGCAGGTGTTGTTGGCGATACTGTAGGTGATCCTTTCAAGGATACCGCTGGTCCTTCCATCAATACTCAGATTACCGTAGTTTCCTTAGTTGCTTCCTTGACAGCAACCATCTTCTTAAGCTTTTCATTATTTGGCTAAAGATTAGATCGAATCTAATAAAAACCTGTGGAGCCTGCTCTGATGAGCAGTTTCACAGGTTTTTTTTGCATATGTCTCCGGGTTTTTGCGACATTGGCTAGAAGGTAAGACAAAATTAGATATCAGGAAAATTGCTGTTTTCGTCCAAGCGGTCAGCAAAAAATATAATATGCTAAGACAGAGTAAGGATTTATCTTAAATAATCATGAGTTTTTGTATGTTTATTTGCGCATATTCGCAATAATATACAGCTTGTATAATAGTTGTTGAGAACCGTTGCAATATTTGATATCCACTGCAAAGTGATAATGGATACGAAGTAGTATAACAATGACAATAATGCATATAGATATAACATAATACTATATGGACAAAATGTATAAAAACAGGAATAATACAATTGGAAAAGTATAAATATTACATATACTATAGAAAACGCATATCAGAGAATGGCAACCCATAATACTGTTGATAAAAGAGCAATTTTGGTATATCATTAATTCAAGTACCTAATTGATAGGAGATGAAGATTTGTCGCATACACATTATTTTATTGAAAATCCGAAAGGACAGATTTTGTCCCTCAATCCGGAACTTTTATATACTGGCTTGGTCGCAGATGATCCGAACTGGTTTAATGTGCGACATCTTCATGATACCTGCGAGCTACTGTATGTAGCCGGAGGGCAAGGCCAGATTATAATAAATGAAACGATTTATCATTTAAAAACGGGTAATCTGGTAATTATTAATCCCTATATTTTCCATGAAGAGAAGACAGCTAAGGACAATCCTTTGCAACTGATATTCTTGTCTATGAAGAATTTCTCATTACCAGGATTAAAGATTAATCAACTGATTGACGAGAAGTCACCTCCGGTAATAGACTGTGGAAATTATAAAAATCAAATGGATACATACTTTCGGATGCTGCTTATGGAGTCATCAAGCCAGATATTATACTATCAGCAGATTACAAAGAGTTTGCTTATAGCAATTATTGTTCTCATATTGCGAATGATCAGTATAGAGGATAAGGGGCAGGATGAGATATCAACAAATTGCCAGAAGATCCGGGATTATTTGGATAAGAATTATACAGAACCCATTACCTTAGAATCTTTATCAGATATGGTTTACGTCAGTAAATGCTATTTGTCCCATATGTTCAAGGAACAGACGGGGATATCGCCGATTAAATATCTAACGCAAAAGAGGATTGAAAATGCATGTGCCTTACTGAAAGATACAGATATGTCAATAAAAGAAATTAGTAGGACCGTTGGCTATGAGAATCCATTATATTTCAGTCAAGTATTTAAGAATGTTATGAATGTATCACCACTTGATTATCGAAGTAATCATATTAAAACAATTAAAGAAACGAAACTACATCAATAACTGGTAAACGCATCAAACCGTTATATATGAAATCTTGCGATGCTTTTATTAGTCATCAATATAATATATATTCAAGAAAACCAATGGTTTAAGGAATTGTCCTTTTAAACCTTGGTTTTTTTATTTGGTCTATATAACATGACAAGATGACTGATATGAATGACATGATAACTTATGTACAATTTCTACAGATTATTGGATAATAATAACAAGATCATCAACATCTTGAATAAAAATTTCAATTCTTTAAGATGATGGGTTTCTAATCTGCTGAATTAAAATACAAATTAATATTAAAAATAACGACTGCGAATATGACTTATGAAAGGAAAAAGAGAATGATAACATATCCTAAAATAGGTATTAGGCCAATTATTGATGGTAGACGACTTGGAATTAGAGAAAGCCTGGAAGAAAAAACAAAAGCAATGGCAGAGGCAGCAAAAGCTTTAATTGAAGCTACAGTTACATATCCGGATGGTACTGCAGTACAATGCGTTATATCCAATTGGACAATCGGTGGAGGTGAAGAGGCTGCCAGATGTGCAGATCAATTCTCAAGAGAAGATGTATGCGCAACCTTAAGTGTTACTCCTTGTTGGTGTTATGGCAGTGAGACAATGGACATTGATCCGCAGACGATCAAAGCCGTATGGGGATTTAATGGCACGGAACGGCCGGGTGCCGTTTATCTTGCAGCAGTTATGGCTGCTCACAATCAGATGGGACTTCCTGCTTTTTCTATCTATGGACACGATGTGCAGGACCTGATAGATAACGATATACCAGAAGATGTTGCGGAAAAAATGATTCGGTTTGCCAATGCTGCTATAGCGGTAGGACTTATGAAGAACAGGGCTTATGTTGGGATTGGATCAGTATCGATGGGTATCGCAGGATCCAATGTAGATGCCCAGTTTCTAAAGGATTACCTCGGGATCAGAACGGAATGGGTGGATATGACTGAGGTTCTAAGAAGAATCAAATATAACATCTTTGATGTTGCAGAATATAGGAAAGCAATAAGCTGGGTCAAAGCTAATTGTAAAGAAGGATTTGATAAGAATCCTGAAGATATCAGGCATTCATCAGAGCAGAAACAGGAAGAGTGGGAGAGCTCAGTAAAACTTACTTTAATATGTAGGGATATTCTGAAAGGCAACCCTAATCTGGAAGGCATGGGATGGAATGAAGAAGCACTTGGTCGAAACGGAATCATGGGAGGTTTCCAGGGACAGCGTATGTGGTCTGATTGGTGTGCAAACGGTGATTTTACGGAATCAATCCTTAATACAAGCTTTGATTGGAACGGAAAGAAGCAACCAACCATATTTGCTACGGAGAACGATCATTTGAATGCAGTTTCGATGCTGTTCGGAAATCTTTTGACAGGAAGAACCAGTATCTTCGCTGATGTCAGAACCTATTGGAGTCCGGATGCAGTTCAAAGAGCAACCGGTTGGAAGCCAGTGGGTAAAGTCAAGGACGGTTTCATCCATTTGATAAATTCGGGTGCTGCAGCCTTGGATGCAACCGGTGCAGCAAAAGAGAAAGGTTCCTCAGTTATGAAGAAATGGTGGGATATGACTGAAAGGGATATCAATGCGTGTCTTGAGGAGACAGACTGGTGCCCGGCAGATTTGTTTTATTTCAGAGGAGGCGGCTTCTCTTCCCACTTTAGAACAGGAACTGAAATGCCGGTAACATTAATCAGGGTAAACCTGATTAAGGGTATCGGTCCCGTGCTTCAGCTAGCAGAAGGTTATACCGTAACCCTACCGGAGGATGTACATAGCTTAATTGATCAGCGAACAGATCCTACCTGGCCTACTACCTGGTTTGTACCTAATATTACAGGATATGGTGCCTTCACAGATGTATATTCGGTAATGGCTAATTGGGGAGCGAATCATGGAGCCTTTGTTTATGGGCATATTGGTAAGGACTTAATCACATTAGCTTCCATGTTGAGAATACCGGTTTCCTTACATAATGTTAACAGGAAGGATATTTTTAGGCCACATGCCTGGAGCTCCATCGCAACAGAATGTCTAGAGTATGCAGATCAAAAGGCTTGTGAGATTTATGGACCTAGATATCGATAAAAACAAGGAGATGAATCAGTGCTAAGTTTAATAAATGACATACTGGAAATACAGTTTGATAAAAAAAATGGCGCCATACGAAGACTTATTGACAAGGTAAGGAATAAGGTGATTACCGAAAATCAAGGTAATGGGATATTCCGTCTGGAAACAGATGAGGAGTTATATGTTGAAGATTTTCAATCTTTCGAATACAGGGAAGATAATGATGTATTGGAACTGCGGTGGAAGATCAATTCGGACGTGGAGCTTATTGCTATATGGAAGATATGCCTTAACGCTATCTCCGTGGAGTCCCGTGTAGAAAACATCGGTTTGCAAAAGCTTTGCAGTATGGAATATCCGATATTGGATGGCATCAATGATCTTTGCAGTGTTTACTGCGAGAATGAAAAGGCAGGGGTAAGTTATATTGCTCATTCCTATGCAACCGGTTTATTGGTAGAAAATCCCATTGACAACTTCAATGAGGAAGAGGGATTTCGATACATGCCGTATCCGGAAAGCTTCTCTGGAGCAACGATGCAGTTTTTTACCTATTACTGTGATGGTATTGCCGGATTATATTTCGCTGCGTATGATGGCGAGTATTATCAGAAGTGGCTGAATTTTTACAAACATCAAGGTAAATTAAGGGCAAGTCAAATCTACGGCTATGAAAATATAGGAAGTGGTAACGGTCTGGAAGCTCCTTGGAGATTTGAAATCGTATTGACACACGGAGATGGCTGGTACGAAGCATGTGATATTTATAAAGAGTGGGCATTAAACCAATCCTGGTGTTCTACAGGCAAGCGAAAGGACAGGTGTATAGGTAAAAGAGCGGATTGGCTTTTTGAAAATATGGGAGCCTGCACCTTCGGTATTAATGCATGCTACGATAGATCCTTATGGTTAAACCGCTATTCCGAGGATCTTAAAACTCCGATATTTCATATCCTGGGTCCCGACTGGAGCAGAGTAGAACAAAATTATTATAATTCTTTGCCGGGTGGATATAATGACTGGTTTCCGACCAGATTTCATGCAGAAAACATGAAAACAATACGAAAGAATGGTGACAGATTTGCACCTTTTGAATTCGATTTTCTCGTAGCTATTGATAAAGATGAGAGTGACAGTATCTGCAATAGTCTGCAGAAATGGCCGCAAAAGCCGAAATCCAAGGATGAGTATAAGTTTACTATGCTTTGCCCGATTTGTGATTATACAAAGAAGCTTCATGTTAACAGGGATGCGCAGATTATAAAGGAAAGTTGCTGCGACTCAATGTACTATGATATTTCAGCAAATAATATTATTAAAATTTGTATGAGTGATGAGCATGGACATTCCGTAGGAGCTGGTAGAGAAATGACAAAGGCTTATCGGGAGATCTATTTTAAGACAAAAAGCAGATTGTCTGAGGAAAAAGGAGAATATGTACCCCTAGGCACAGAAATGATGAATGAAGTTTTCCTGGATTGCTTGGATTATTATCAGGCAAGAGCGAATGCCCAACCCTGTTCCTTTTTGGAAACAGGTATCTTTAGGAATATAATCAGACTTGGAAAGGCTCAGGTAATACCGATGTTCCAATATGTTTATAGCGGTTATGCCCCGCTCCGGATTGATGGATGGGGCAAATTAACGAAGGAAGGAGGAGACTTGATTTTCCATACAATTGCTAAAACATATCTCTGGGGAGGATTATTTGAAATCAACAGTGAGTATAGCGAAATGGAGGCAATTGGAGAACAAGTCAATTGCTCTGAGGATCATTATAGTCGGTTTAAACATGTTGGTTTCCAATATGATAAATTCATCGCAGAATATCTTGCGAGATTTGCATCGCTAAGAACAGGCAAGTATAATAAAGTGTTTGCTTATGGTGAGATGAAGCGCCCACCCCAGATAGAATCTTCCAGAGTATGGAGAACTTATCACCAGTATAATTCCTCACAGCACAGTATGGAACAGGGAGATAAAGGTATTATTCTGCAGGATAGTGTAATATCAGCCAGATATTTGCTTGGGGATAAAGAACTGATAATCCTGGCGAACACCGCGGATTTCACGAGGGAGATTACCTGGAAAGATAATAGTCTACAGAATGATGTACTATATAATGTCTGTATAAATTATATCTCAGAGCTCAGTACATATAATAAAATCAAGGGTAATGAGATTAAATCAATGAAGCTTTTGCCATTACAATTAATGGTAATAGAAAATTATATTATGTAAAGGGAGGAACTTTTATGAAAATCAAGAAAATGATCGCTTTATTATTAACAGGAGTAATGCTGCTTATGACCTTAACAGCATGTAGCCAGGACAAACCGGAGGCGGATGAAAGTGCAAACGTTTCTGACAGTGATACACAGAATCAGGAGACGACAACAGAGAATGATACAAGCACTGAGGCTCCTGTAAAGGTTGTTGTATGGAACCAGATTTTTGAGGAGTGGAACCAGGAATTCTTTACACAGAAGGCTGAGGAATACAATGCTCTTGGTAGAGGTTATGAGGTTGAACAGGTATTTATTGCCGGTGATGCTTGGACAGAGAGAATGGCAGGAGCTCAGGCAGCAGGAACTGCACCTGATACCTATGTAATGTCTTATAACGGTATTGTATCAGCGGCAAGAGATGGACTGATTATGCCACTAGATGATCTCCTTCCGGCTGCGGCTTTTGATGATCTGCATGATAACGTTAAAGAGATGGTAAGTCTTGATGGTAAGTATTTTGCATATCCCCAGCTTGTAGAGCCTTCCACAGTGCTTTACTATAGAACCGACCTTTATGAAGCTGCCGGCATAACAGAAGCACCGAAGACTTGGGATGAATTAATTGCAACTGCAAAATTATTAACCACAAATGACGTATTTGGTCTTAGCATTCCTGATTTTCCTTCCATGGGTTGGTGTACTTGGGGTTTACAGAATGCTACCTCAGGTCATCTTGCAATCAATGATAATTGGGATGCTCCGATGATTGATCAGGGTTATATTGATTTAGCTAATTTCTATAAGAAATGCTATGATGAAGGTGTAGTTCCTGAAGTTGCCTTATCCGGTTATGCAGATATGAAGGACTTTGGTGAGGGTAGTGTAGCCATGAAGTTCTGCGGATCCTGGGGTATTGCTCAGATCATTAATCAATATCCTGAACTTGCAGATAAATTTGCTGTTGTTGCACCTCCTACGAAAGACGGTAACCAGGATACAGTTCTAGCAACAAACGGTGGCTGGACTTATGTAGTTGATGCAAAGACTAAGGTAGCAGAAGGTGCAGCTGACTATATCAGCTGGCTGCTGGCAGAGGATATTAAGACCAGTGCAGACTTCTTTGAACTGGCTAAATATGCGAAGGCGGCTCCCCGTAAGAGCGTATCGGAATATCTGACTGCGAATGCAGGAGACAGCGAATGGGCAGCAACAGTAGGTTATGTTTCTTCACATGCAATAGCTGAGCCGATCTATCCTTGGGATATTTCTGTTTCTATCGCATTAATGTTTGAAAATACAGCTTTAGGTATGATGAGCGCTGAGGATGCAGCTGCTCAGACAGCCACTACAATTCAGGATATCATTAATAACCAACAACTTGCTGGTAAAAATCCTAAAAAATAAACAATAGAAGATGATTCAATCATAAACCATTGATCCGTTGTTAGCCGTTTCGATTATTAATTTAGAAACAGCTAGCAACGGATAAACATAATCTCATGACAGGAGGGATAATGATTTGAAACGAGAGAAGGTAAACGTTAATAAAGTTACAAATATTGATAAACGAGATATGAGGATCGCATATTTGTTGCTGTTTCCTGCGGTGATTATGCTTACGATATTTGTAATTATCCCATTGATCGTTGCTTTACAGAAATCATTTTATGACTGGAATTACTATATTGATTCTGTATTCGTCGGTTTTGATAATTATCGTATGATTATTAATACAATTTATTTTCAAAAAGCAGTGATTAATGTCTTAAAGTTTGTAATTACTATAGTTCCGTTGCTATTAGTGCTTTCCTTTACATTTGCCCATGTGCTGAAGAACTTAACAGCAAGAATGTCTAATATGATTAAAACGGCAATCTATATACCGGGAATAATATCCGGTATCGCTACTTCAGTAATATTTATCTTTATCTTGGATTATAAGGGCGGAATCATTAATCAGGTACTAATGCAAGTAGGGGTAGGAAGAATTGGATTTCTGAATAATCCTTTTTGGGCATTCATCGCTATCATCCTTCCTACGATTTGGGTTGGACTCGGAGGTAATACAATACTGATGTATGCTGCTTTAGTGAATGTACCTCAGGAATATTATGAAGCGGCTTCTGTAGATGGTGCAAGTGCATTTAAGAAAATGTTATACATAACATTACCGCAGATGAAAAATATTTTTGTACTTATGTGTATCAGTCTTACAGCAGGAACACTTCAAACCTTCGAGATTCCTTATATGCTGACCGGGGGTGGACCATCAAACTCAACCTTGACTCCGATGCTTTACTTGTATAACAACTACAGGGATGCTAGCAAGGGCATGGGTTATACCATTGCTGGTGCAATTTTAATGCTTATCATTGTTGTTATGATTAACTCGGTTGTATTTAAAGTAATTAAGTCTGAAAAAAGTGTGGAGGGCTGAGGTGCTATGAAAAATTACAAAAAGATGATTAGCTGGATAATTAGTAGCATAATTGCAATTTTCGTTGCATTGTTAGGACTTTTTCCTCTAGTGTGGATGATTTTAGCTAGCTTTAAAAATAAAAAAGAAGTGCTGGCAACACCACTTAAGATATTCCCCGAAAAGTTTACGATGGAGAATTTTGAGAAAATATTTAATGATGAGACAATATCCTTTACCAGGTCGATACTCGTTACATTTTTTGTTGCGGCAGTTGCAGTTTTTCTGTCCCTGTTAATTAACATGATGGCGGGTTATGTGTTTGCTAGAATGAATTTCTACGGAAAAAAAATAATTTGGGCTTATTGTATTATTCCCATGTATGTCCCGGGAATGACGATATCCTTAACCTCCTTTCTTGTTGTCCAGAAGCTTGGTATGCTGGATTCATTGGCAGTATTAATTCTGCCCGGTGTAGTTTCAGGATATAGTATTTTCTTCTTCCGGCAGTTCTTCCTGAACTTGCCGTCAAGCCTGGAAGAAGCGGCGATGATAGACGGTGCAGGGAGAATTCGAATATTCTTCAGTATATTTATACCATTATCCAAATCACCGATGGTAGTATTAGGCGCAGGTACCTTTATCGGCTATTGGAATTCGTTTATATGGCCTTCCATGACGATTTCTACTCCAAAGTATATGCAGATTATGCAGATTATTCGGTCGATGAGATCCATGTACTCTACCGATTATGGTTCGGTAATGGCTGGTACTGCCATTGCTGTAATACCACCAATTATTCTATTCTTTCTATTCCAGAAGCATATTGTTAAGGGCATGGTATTGTCCGGTTTAAAATAAATTTAATAGGAGGCATGTTATGAACAACTATCAGGCAGCTGATTTATCAAACATTATGTTACCAAGAGAAGGTAAAAGAAGACGGGAATCATCCTATGACAGAACGGGAGGTAACGATGACAGGATCTATATTAAGCCTGGTGACACTGCGGTGATTGCAGATATTAAGACACCCGGAATGATTACCCATATTTGGATGACGATGATGAATGATGGCTTTAAGGAAGAAAAAGACAGCTTTCGTAAAGTCCTCCTTCAATTTTATTGGGATAATGAGGAAGCACCAAGTGTAGTGGCACCAATCGGAGATTTCTTTGGTATGGGGCATGCTATGAGCCGTAACTTCGTATCAGCACCACTTCAGATGAGTCCTGAGGACGGTAAGGGTTTTAATTGTTGGTTTCCGATGCCGTTTAAGGAAAGAGCGCTTTTAACTGTTAAAAACGAATGTGACTCCAATTTGATCCTGTACTTTTATGTTGATTATGAGGAATATAAAGCACCAAAGGAGGAGATGCTTCATTTTCATGCCCAGTGGCATAGGGAGCTTCCTACAGAAGGTGTTGGCAAGGAAAGCTTCAAAACTCATAGGGATTGGTGTTTCACCGGTGAGAACAAGACTGGTGAAGAAAATTATGTAATTCTTAACGCCGTTGGTAGAGGGCACTATGTAGGAGCGAATGTAAATATTCATAATCTGAATACTGACGGCTTATGGGATTGGCCAGGTGAGGGTGATGACATGATATTTATTGACGGTGACAAGAATCCCACCTTACATGGTACAGGAACAGAAGATTATGTAAATATGGCTTGGTGTCCGACACAGGAATATAATGCTCCATATCATGGTTTAATCCTTGGAGGTAAGAATAACTGGAAGGGCAAAATCACCTATTACCGATATCACATCCAAGACCCGGTAATGTTCGAGGAATCAATCAAAGTAACAATAGAACATGGACATGCGAACCATAGAAGTGATGATTGGTCAAGTACTGCTTATTGGTATCAGACAGAGCCACATCTACCGTTTGGATCAATTCTCACTGTAGAGAAGAGACTACCTGTGAATGAGGAAGCTCTGGGGTGGAAAGACATTACTTTCTAATAGGAACATTGCAAATAACTCCATTCCAAAATGATATGCTATGAGTGCAGAAGATATCATGATGGAAGGAGTTGTTTCTTATAAAAGAATTATTGATTTTTGCTGTAAGACGGTAGCACAGAATATTAGGTTGTCTTACGGGGTAAGGAGATTAATTGAAGAAAATAAGAATTACTCTATTAATTTTATTAATGCTGCTTCTGTTTTCAGGCTGTACAGTGAAAGAAGAACCAGGCAAGACGGAACCACTTACGGAGACCGACGAAGTCACTGCGACTGATCTGGAGAAAGCTGGGGATGACACGGAGAAGGCAGCGGATAATGGATCTGAAGCTGACAATATAACTGAGGCTGATAATGCAACGGTATTAACAGAAGAGGTCGTATTAACCGGAGCGGAGGCGAAAGCTGCTGAGGCTAAACAGATATTAGAAGTACATAGTAAGAAAAACCTGACCTATGCACCTTTAAATGATCCTAATGATGAATTTAATTTAAATATCATAAAAAATATTCATATGATTGCAATACAGACCGGTGAATACTCGATCAATAAGACGAAGAGTAATTATGGGGTCGGCGGTACTGATTTAGGTATATCCTTTAATCTCGGTGATAAAACCTTCATTGCTTACGGTGATACCTTTTTGAATGAGAATATGCAGGGGGCATGGCGTAGTAATGTTATGGCGGTTACAACGGACATTGATTATACGGACGGTATCCTCTTTGACTATATGATTACCAGACAGGGGCTGAAGAATGCGAAGGAATTAATCCCAAGCCGTAAGACGGATAATATCGAGATGACTACGATACCTACCGGTGGTATATCCATTGGGGAAACCCTGTATATGTCTTTTATGTCGGTTAAGCACTGGGGAACCCCCGGTGGTTGGGAGTGTAATTATGGTGCTGTAGCAAAAAGTGTGGATTACGGACAGAACTGGGAAGTGCTTGACCAGTTAAAATGGCCGGGCGATAGTCAGTTTTGCCAGATGGCACCGATCATTATCGATGATTATGTCTACATTCTCGGAATAACCGGAGGACGTAGCGGCCCGGCAAAGCTTATGAGGGTTCCGGTGAAGGATTATGAGAACTTTGAGGCCTATGAATATATGATGGGTTATGATGAAGAAGGCAATCCCATGTATGAAAAGGGTACGGATGCTATGTATAATGCCTACAACGTGTTAAAAAAATCCGTTGGTGAAATGTCGGTCATGTATAGCGATTACCTGGAGGAATGGCTGGTCACTTATATTGACGGCTCTGCAAATCTGGTTGTACGTAGTGCCAAAAATATCTATGGTCCATATTCAAAGCCGGTAATTATCGCAGCTCAGAAGGATTTCCCAAGCCTGTACGGGGCTTTTGTAAACCCGAAATGGGTCTCAGAGGACGGCAGAAAAGTTGCTTTTATGATGTCCATCTTTGATCCGGTATATAATACGGTACTCATGGAATTTGAATTGGAACGATAGGAGACAGCAAATGGGAGATAAGCCTTTAAGAAGTAATACGCAAAGAGTATATAATAAAGAAGCAGCAGCAGCCAGATTCCTATTGGGAGGAATCGGTACCGGTAATTTTTCACTCGGTTCGAGAGGAAATCTTGAGGATTTTGAAATTAACGGTCTGCCAAGCAAAGGAATGAAACCACCCTTTACCTTCTTTGCAATCCGTTCGGAGGATACCAATGGTCTAGCAGTGATCAAAGCACTGGAGGGAGAGATATCACCGCCTTTCGATCATTCACATGGATTTACAGCTTGGGAATTCGGCGGTCTGCCAAGATTTAAAGACTCCTCCATGGTGGGTGAATATCCCTATGTATGGATTGATTTTAAGGAAGAGAATTTCCCGGTTGAGGTAAGCCTAGAGGCTTATACACCGATGGTTCCCCTGAGTGTTAAGGATTCCTCCATACCATGCGCTATTATAAAATACAAAGTTAAGAATATCTCTTCTTCTGTACAAGAGGTGAGTATCGTTGGTTCCATGGCTAACCTTTGCAACTATAGTGGCCGTGATATATGGAATAAACCGCTCTTCGTGGGTACTTCTGTGAATACATATGTGGAGCAGGGAGAATACCGGGGCATTCACTATACAACACAAAGCAAGGATATCAATGAACTGGGTTATATGGATATGGGTTTATTTGTAACTGAAAAGGATACATTTTACAGGGAGTACTGGAATGAAGGCAGCTGGTGGGACGGACTTCAGGATTTTTGGAATGATTTTTCGGAGGATGGCAAGCTCGATTCCCAAAGAAGTATCACCGGTACGGGTAACAACATGCACCAAAGCGACATAAAAATAGGTTCTGTTGGTACATTTAAATTGCTGGAACCTGGACAAGAGGAGGAATTCCAATTTATCATAAGCTGGTGCCATCCTTGGAGAATCAGATCCTGGGACCAGCTCCAGAATCACCTTGAGAACGGAAGAAATCTGATTAAGAATTATTATGCAGCTTTGTACCCATCAGCGATTGCAGCAGCAGACTACCTAACAGGTAAACAAGAGCAGATGGAGGATATGACAGCGAAGTTTCACAATAGTCTTTTCTCAAGTTCGTATCCTGATTATGTATTAGACGCTGTCTCGAGTAATCTTACTGTAATACGCAGTAATACTGTCTTTCAGGTAGAAGATGGAACTTTTTTTGCTTATGAAGGATGCTTTAATAATGCAGGTTGTTGTGATGGAAACTGCACCCATGTCTGGAATTATGCTCAATCCATAGCTTATCTATATCCCGAGCTTGAGAGGTCAATGAGAAGAACGGAATTATTGGTGGAGACGGACGAGACTGGGGCTATGTGCTTTCGAGCTAGAAAATATCTGCAGGATGAGGTATGGGAATTCCCGCCCGCAGCCGATGGACAGCTGGGGTCTGTCATCCGGTTGTATCGAGATTGGAAATTATCCGGTGATGATGAGTATTTGAGAACACTTTGGCCTACAGCCAAAGAACTTTTACGATTTGCAGAACTTCATTGGGATGAAAACAAGGACGGAGCACTGGATGGTACTCAGCATAATACTTATGACATAGAATTTCATGGCATGAATTCCATGATAAATTCCATCTATATCGCAGCGTTACAGGCTGCAGAAAAGATGGAGTTGTATTTGGAAGATACAGCAGAGTCGAAGCGTTATGGGAGACTATGGAGGACAGTATCTGAGATTGTTGATCGTTGTTGTTTTAATGGAAAATACTATATTCAAGATATTGATGATGTAAATCGATACAAATACCAATTTGGTAAAGGATGTCTGGCAGATCAGCTATTTGGACAACAATTGGCTCATTTATCAGGCTTAGGGTATGGGCTTAAGAAGGAAAATGTTAAGACGGCCGTGAAATCAGTCTATGATAATAACTTTATGGATAATATGCGTAGTCATTGTAATCTGCAGCGTACCTATGCACTGAATGATGAGGCTGGCTTATTGTTGTGCACCTGGCCTGAGGGTGAGCGTCCAGAGTTTCCGTTTGTTTATAGTGATGAAGTATGGACAGGTATTGAATATCAGGTAGCAACCCACTTGATCTACGAGGGTTACCTGGATGAAGGTTTGAATATCGTCAGTGCAGTACGGAACAGACATGACGGAATGAGGAGAAGTCCTTGGAATGAAGTTGAGTGTGGACATCATTATGCGAGATCTTTAGCCAGCTATGGTCTTCTACTAGCTTTGAGCGGATATCAATGCGATCTTCCGGCAGCAGTTATCAAGCTGAATCCTCTCATATCTACCAATAAGTTCACAACCTTTTTCAGCTGCAACAGAGCGTGGGGGACAATAACGGTATTAACTGATCCGGTTACTGGGAAAAGACAAGTGAGTACAGATGTTTTATATGGTAATCTCGAAGGTATTGAAGTATCACTGGTTTGATATTCATAAAAAAGATCAAAGAAAAATGGATAAGGAGTAGATAGCATGTTAATAGGAATTCCACAGATTATTTCACCAGAAGCCCTAAAAAGATTATGTGAGATGGGTCATGGAGATCAGGTGGTAATAGGTGATGGTAATTTTCCTGCAGAATCAATTGGTAAAAACAGTTATGTCATTCGCTGTGATGGACTAGGTGGAAAGGAAATGCTGGAGGCGGTATTAAAATTAATACCTCTAGATAGTTTGGTTGGACAGCCAGTTACGTTAATGGAGGTAACGGAAGGTGATTCCTCGGGGGTTCCGATTTGGGAAGAATATAAACAGGTCATATCAGAGGTAGATACCAGAGGTGAAAAAACAATATGTTACGTTGAACGTCAAGATTTTTACGAAATGGCATCCAAAGCATATCTCATTTTTGCTTCCGGAGAGAAAGCTATCTATGCGAATATTATCTTACGAAAAGGTGTGATTACGACAGTTTAGGTCAGATCAATAAATCATTAACCAGGGGGTAACTCGACAAAGAGAATTGGAAGGCACTGCCAAATTTTCTTTGTCATACCCTCTGTTCTTCTGTTGTTATTTCAAAGATTATGTAGTATAATAATCCATGAGATACAAGATGTGGTAAATTGTCCCTATTGAGATGAAAGTACTAGAAAAAACGATCGATAAGTATTAAAGATACCGCAGTAAAGTATCATGGAGGTAAAAGTGAGAAAACAACTTTTTTCTATAGCGATATTTTTAATTATGATAACAATTCTTTCCGGCTGTAGCAAAGCCGGAAATTATTATAGTGACGGCAAAAGTAACTTTAGAAGCGGCAATTATGAGATGGCCGCAGAGTGCTTTAATAAAGCAATTGCTACGAATCCGAACAGGGCGGATTATTACATAAACTATGGATTATCTTTGATTAAACTGGGCAAGTATAATGATGCTTTGCACCAATTTGGTCTGGCTTATATGAATAAAGACATGTTAATCATAAAGCAGAATAATAAGCGAGCTTTACGTGGCGAAGGAATTGCTTATTATCATATGCTGCAGTATGAACAGGCAATTGAGCAATTTAGGCTTGCCCTTGAGATTGACGAATTATCCGCTTTGGATATGGATATATTGTATTATATGGCGAATTCACTTCATATTATTGGATCTTATGAAGAAGCGATCGTTGCTTATTCTGATATCATAGAGATGGATTCTAAGAATGCGTCAGCATACAGTAAGAGAGCCTGCAGTTATAAGTATCTTGGCGATTATGAGAAGAGTCTTGAAGATTATGAAAGTGCCATCAGTTTAGAACCCAAGAATTTTGAACATTATTTTGGTGAATATTATCTGAGAGCTGAAAACGGAGACGATACTGGAGCTTTTGGCATACTTGCAAAAGCAGAAGCAATCGCAGAGGTTACTAGTGAAGACAGTTATAACGTTGCAAAGGTTCATTTCTTGCAAGGAGATTATGAAACGGCTCTTTCTGAATTGAGTGAAGGTTATGCCGGTGGTTTTACAGAAGCATATTACTACATTGGTGAAATTTACCGCATCCAGAAGGATTATGAGAAAGCAGCTTACTATTATGATATTTATATAAACAGAGGGGAACTGAGTTCTTCCAATGTGTTTAACCAAATAGCAATCTGCAGAATGAAATTAGGGAATTATGAAGATGCGCTTAACTATCTGGAACAAGGCTTGAGTTATAATTATGCAGGAACATTGCAGGTACTAAAAAAGAATGAAATAATCGTCTACGAATATCTGGGTCGATATGAAGAAGCAAAAGAGAAGATGGACGAATATCTAATTAGCTACCCCGAGGATTCGGATGCGAGCAGAGAGATGCAGTTCATTGAAACCAGGATTACGACATTGGTTGATGCGAATATTACAGAGTAATATTAGGTTTATGATAAATAAGGAATGACTTACAGTAGTATGGAGGTAAAGTATGGCGCAAATGTATGATATGAAAGAACAGGAGGAACGTTTTGTTCTGGTAGCAGTATCTTCTTCAGATAGTGATGATACGGTACAATCGCTTGATGAATTAGAGGAACTGGCGGCAACAGCAGGAGCATTGACCGTAGGGAAGATTATTCAGAACAGAGAGAATGTTCATCCCGGTACTTATATAGGAAAAGGTAAGATTGATGAAGTGAAGGCACTTGCTATTCAAACGAATGCAACTGGAGTGGTTTGTGATGATGAGTTGTCCCCTACTCAGTTGAAGAACTTAGAGGATGCGCTCCAGATGAAGGTACTGGACCGCACCGTAATTATCCTTGATATTTTCGCTGATCACGCCTCCACAAGAGAAGGTAAGATTCAAGTAGAACTGGCACAACTGCGTTACCGTTCCACAAGATTAATCGGTCTTCGTAATTCGCTTTCCAGATTGGGCGGTGGTATCGGAACCAGAGGTCCGGGTGAAAAGAAACTCGAAATTGACCGACGTTTGATCAAGGAACGTATCACCCAGTTAAGACAGGAACTTGATGATGTCAAACAGAATAGAGAGACCTCCAGAGGCCTTCGTAATAAGAATAAAGTTCCCGTAGTGGCTATCGTCGGATATACGAATGCAGGTAAATCAACTCTACTTAATCATCTGACGAATGCCGGAGTGCTGGAAGAAGATAAACTATTTGCAACTCTTGATCCTACCACCAGAAACCTGACTCTAGACAGTGGACAACAGATTTTGCTTACAGATACAGTAGGGTTCATCCGCAAGCTGCCACATCACCTGATTGAGTCCTTTCGTAGTACACTGGAGGAAGCAAAGTATGCGGATATCATCCTCCATGTAGTGGACAGCTCCAATCCGGATGTTGACCGCCAGATGCATATCGTCTATGACACACTTCATAAACTAGGGATAGAGGATAAGATAATCATTACGGCCTTCAATAAGCAGGACAAACAAGATGCTGAGCAGGTACTAAAGGATTTTAAAGCGGATTATACGATCAAAATCTCTGCAAAGACAGGCCAGGAGGTCGACAAGCTTTTAGAAATCATAGAAAAGATTCTAAATGAACGGAAGGTTCTAGTTGAAAAGCTGTTTTCCTACCAGGATGCAGGCAAGATTCAATCCATAAGAAAGTATGGGCAACTCCTCGAAGAAGAGTTCCAGCAGGATGGTATTTTTGTCCGGGCTTATGTTCCTAAGGATCTGTTTCAAAGCTTATAATACTTTTGGCTGATTTAAAATTACCAGCTTTCGGCATTTTATCAAAAAACTTTATAGGACATAATAACTAATTTTAAATACTAGATGTAGTGGGAGAGTAAAAATAATCTCATATATCTAGTATTTTTTTATTGACTAAGCTAGCATAATCTGGTACTATTGTATCAAAGGTTATCGCATGGAACACAACTATGTTAGAAGCGGGAAGGGAGTAAGTTACATATGATTAACGTAATAAAAAGAGATGGTCAGATTGCAGAATTTAACCTGGGTAAGATCAGTGAAGCAATCACCAAGGCCTTCAAAGCAACAGAAAAGTTTTATACAGAGGAAATTATTAGTTTATTAGCACTCCGGGTAACTTCGGATTTTCAGAAAAAGATTAAAGAAGAAACCATACACGTAGAAGATGTACAGGACAGTGTGGAAGCAGTATTGGAACAGACGGGGTATACCGATGTTGCAAAAGCATACATCTTATATCGTAAAAATAGAGAAAAGATCCGTAATATGAAATCCACTATCCTGGATTACAAGGAAATCGTTAACAATTATGTGAACGAAGAGGATTGGAGAGTAAAGGAAAACTCAACAGTTACTTACTCCGTAGGCGGACTTATATTACATAACTCAGGAGCAATTACAGCAAACTATTGGCTGTCAGAAATATACGACGAAGAAATCGCAAATGCTCACCGTAACGCGGATATTCATTTACATGATTTATCCATGTTGACCGGATATTGCGCAGGTTGGTCCTTGAAACAGCTGATTAAAGATGGTCTGGGCGGTATTCCCGGTAAGATCACATCAGCTCCGGCAAGTCATCTTTCCACTCTTTGCAACCAGATGGTAAACTTCTTAGGAATTATGCAGAATGAATGGGCAGGTGCTCAGGCATTTTCTTCCTTTGATACTTATTTAGCACCATTTGTAAAGGTTGATGATTTATCCTATAAGGAAGTGAAACAGTGTATCCAATCTTTTGTTTACGGTGTAAACACTCCGAGTCGTTGGGGAACACAAGCTCCATTCTCTAACATTACATTAGACTGGACCGTTCCGAACGATCTTGCTGAGCTTCCCTGTATTATCGGTGGCAAAGAAGTTAACTTTAAGTATAAAGATTGTAAAAAAGAGATGGATATGGTGAATAAAGCCTTTGTCGAGATCATGATTGAAGGCGATGCGAATGGCAGAGGATTCCAATATCCGATTCCTACTTACTCCATCACCAAAGACTTTGATTGGTCTGATACAGAGAATAACCGATTATTATTTGAAATGACAGCAAAATACGGAACACCATATTTCTCAAACTATATCAATAGTGATATGGAGCCGAGTGATGTTCGTTCTATGTGTTGCAGACTCCGTCTTGACCTGAGAGAGCTCCGCAAGAAGACCGGTGGATTCTTCGGTTCCGGTGAGAGTACCGGTAGTGTTGGTGTTGTAACAATCAATATGCCCCGTATTGCATATTTATCCGCAGACGAGAATGAATTCTATGCACGTCTGGACCGTATGATGGATGTATCAGCCCGCTCCTTAAGAGTAAAAAGAGGCGTTATCACAAAGCTGTTAGAGGAAGGTCTTTATCCTTATACCAGGCGTTATTTGGGATCTTTTGAAAGCCATTTCTCCACCATTGGTTTAATTGGTATGAATGAAGTAGGTTTGAATGCGAAGTGGCTTGGTGAAGATATGACACATAAAGAGACAAAGGAATTTGCTGTTAAGACCTTGAATTATATGAGGGACCGTCTCTCTGATTATCAGGAGAAATTCGGGGATCTCTTTAACCTGGAGGCCACACCGGCAGAATCCACAACTTACCGTCTTGCGAAAGCGGATAAGAAGCGTTGGCCTGATATCAGAACGGCAGGTAAGGAAGGAGATACTCCTTACTATACCAATAGTTCTCATTTACCGGTAGGTTATACCGAGGATATCTTCGCAGCACTGGATATTCAGGATGAGCTTCAGACACTCTATACTTCAGGTACTGTATTCCATGCATTCCTGGGGGAGAAGCTTCCGGATTGGGAAGCAGCTGCTAAGCTTGTCAAAACGATTTCAAGCAATTACAAATTACCTTATTATACAATGTCTCCTACCTACTCAGTATGTAAAACACACGGTTACTTGGTCGGAGAACAGTATACTTGTCCTCATTGCGGTGAGAAGGCTGAGGTTTACAGCCGTATTACCGGTTACTACCGCCCGGTACAGAACTGGAATGATGGGAAAGCACAGGAATATAAGAACCGTAAAATTTATGATACCAGACATTCCAGAGATATGGATGTTATGGGACAAAACGTGGAAACCCCGAGGGCAGATGATCAGACAATCCAGATGTTAGATGGACTTTATCTGTTTACCACTAAGACCTGCCCAAATTGTCATGCAGCGAAGGAATATTTAAAGGGAAGTAATTATGCTATCGTGGATGCTGAAGAGAACGCGGAGTTAGCTAGGGAATTCAGCATCATGCAGGCTCCGACCCTGGTGGAGATTAAAGAGGGTAAGCCGAAGAAATATGTGAATGCCTCTAATATTAAGCGTTATGCCGAGGATCAGCTGCTTTGCTGTAACTAATCGATTATGATACGGCTGATTAAAATGTTATTAATAATTGCTTACAAGGATAACTGACATAGATATTCGTATCAGATTAGACATATACCCCATATTATGCCTATCTGGTACGAATATTTTTTGCCTTTTTCTAAAGGATGCGCTCAGAACTAGTGTTATGTTTACTGAGTGAATTTCATTTTACATAAGTCTGTTCGGTTGTTATAAGTTGATTTTAAATGGGATAATTTTTATCGATGATAATAGATATCTGGGAAAATTAATATTGATTTGACCTACCTAGTAAGGTACAATATTTTATTATAAGAAATATGCTGATCGCTTGGGATTATCTATCCCGTTGAACGGACAACATATAGGAAGAAAGCCGGGAGGGACAGATATGAGTTTAGCAGATAATATTTTTATAACAATGTGCAAGGATATCTTAGAGAATGGAGTCAGCACTGAAGGTGAGAAGGTTAGACCGAAATGGGAAGATGGTTCCTATGCGTATACCATCAAAAGATTTGGTGTGGTAAACCGGTATGATTTGGCCAAGGAATTTCCGGCGATGACCTTGCGTAGGACTGCTTTTAAAAGCTGTATCGATGAGATTTTGTGGATATGGCAGAAAAAATCGAACAATGTACAAGAGTTAAACAGTCACATTTGGGATGCCTGGGCAGATGAGAATGGATCCATTGGCAAGGCTTACGGTTATCAGATGGGTGTAAAACATATTTATAAAGAAGGCGAGATGGACCAGGTTGATCGTGTGATTTATGACCTGAAGAATAATCCTTACAGCAGAAGAATCATGACCAATATCTATGTTCATCAGGATCTACATGAGATGAAGCTGTATCCCTGTGCTTATAGCATGACTTTCAATATCACAAAGAAAAAGGACAGCGACAAGCTGATCTTAAACGCAATCTTAAACCAGCGATCCAATGATATACTTGCTGCGAATAGCTGGAATGTATGCCAGTATGCGGTACTGGTGCATATGCTTGCCCAGGTCTGTGGATATGAAGTGGGAGAACTGGTACACGTAGTTGCCGATGCTCACATCTATGACCGCCATATTCCAATTATACAAGAGTTGATTGAGCGTCCTACGTTCGATGCACCAACCTTCTGGATGAATCCTGAGATTACGGACTTCTATCAGTTTACCATAGATGACTTTGAGCTTCGGGATTACAAATTTGGTCCTAAAGTAGATAATATTCCGGTGGCGGTATAAACTTCTCCCGGTAGCATAGGGAGTTTCATTAGAGAATCCCATAAGAAAAAAGGAATTAAAAAATCTTTAGAAATAAGGTAAAATGAGTCTTTATATATTTGATTATAGTTAAGAAAGGTAAGATAAATCATGAATTGTATCGTAGCAGTTGATAAGAATTGGGCAATCGGTTATCAGAATAAATTATTAGTCAGCATTCCTGCAGATATGCGTTTCTTTCGAGATGTAACAACCAATAAGGTAGTTATTATGGGAAAGAATACGCTTGAGAGCTTCCCGGGGGGACAACCTCTGAAGAATAGAGTAAACATTGTAATCGCTCTGGAGAAAGACTATAAAGTGAAGGATACTATCGTAGTATATAGTATTGAAGAGGCACTTGAAGTAGCTAAGAACTATAAATCTGAAGACATCTATGTGATTGGTGGAGCAAGTATCTACCGTCAGATGCTTCCTTACTGTGATGTTGCACATATCACGAAAATAGATTATGTCTACCATGCGGATACCTATTTCCCGAACCTTGATGAGATGGAGGACTGGATTTTGGCTGAAGAGACGGAAGAGCAGACTTATCACGACCTTGTATACAACTTCTGCCGTTATGAGAAGAAAAAATAAGTTAGTAACAAATCATACACAAACCACACATCCTGTGAGGTTTGTGTATACTTATGTGCGCCCAGCATGGGCGCAATCTAATGGGTGAAAGTCCCGAGTGCGGGTTAGTAGTGCCAAGCACATAGCCAAGAGCAAGGGTGTCCTCGGCGACGAGGAATCTGAAGGAAGCTGGAGGCAAACTTCTGGTCTGACGAACAGAAATCACATCAGGCAGATATAGACTGGGTAAGGTTGCATAGCAAACCAAAGCCCTAAACTACTCAGAAGTCTATAGTGTAAATGTGGCAGATATATGGAAGGAAAGATTGCGTTCTTACCTGGGGAGATCTCACGAACGTGTGGAAACATAATGTATGAAGCATGGTTGAAATAAGATTTATCGTGAGAAGTCAGCCGAGGTCATAGTACCAAGTGAAGTCGACATCATTTGGGAAGGACTGAACTTTAGGAGATGAAAGTAAATGAATGTTACCAAAAGAGAAATTAAATACAGAAAACTTCATGAAGCTTCTAACGAGGCTTTAGAAAGCTGTCTGCAAATGGTATCCGCGGAACGGAAAGAGTATGCAGAAGCGTATGCTTCTTCAAGGATAACTGAAAACAACGTCATCAACACAGACCTGCCGACGGATTTGTTCGCTAATGAACAACGATTATTGGAACAAATATTAGATAAAGACAACATGAACCTTGCATTTAAGAAAGTGAAATCTAATAAAGGAGCAGGCGGAATTGATAAGATGGGAGTGGATGAACTTCTACCATATCTTAAAGAAAACCAAAAGCAACTAATCCAATTAATCAAGGATGGAAAATACCACCCGAACCCCGTAAGAAGGGTAGAAATACCCAAGGATAATGGGAAAACGAGAAATCTAGGAATACCTACTGTAGTGGATAGGGTAATACAACAAGCAATAGCTGGGGTTTTATCACCTATCTTTGAGAAGCAATTCTCGGAGAACAGTTATGGGTTTCGACCAAAGCGCAGTGCGCACGATGCCATGAAGAAATGTGTGGAGTATGCAGACCAAGGATATAAGTATGTAGTAGATATGGACTTAGAAAAGTTCTTTGATACAGTAAATCAGAGTAAACTAATTGAGATTCTATCAAGAACCATAACAGATGGAAGGGTTATTTCACTCATCCATAAATACTTAAGAGCGGGTGTAGTAGAGCACAACACATTTAAAGAAACTGGTGTCGGCGTACCTCAAGGTGGACCTTTGAGTCCCCTTCTTAGTAACATCATGCTAAATGAATTAGACCATGAACTAGAAAGAAGAGGGCATAGATTTGTAAGGTATGCAGATGACATGATAATCTTTTGCAAGAGTAAAAGGAGTGCATATCGGACATTAACGAACATTTTGCCTTTTATCGAAGAGAAACTATTTCTAAAGGTAAACCGAGAGAAAACAACGGTAGCGTATGTAGGAAAAGTGAAATTTCTAGGGTTTTCATTCTACAAGAAGAAAGATGGAATGAGACTGAGAATACATCCGAAAGCAATAAATAAGATGAAAGCCACGATTAAGGCTTATACATCTAGAAGCAACGGGTGGGGAAATGAGTTTAGAGCAAAGAAAATGGGGAGATACATCAAAGGATGGATTAATTATTTTCGGATAGCAGACATGAAGAACTTACTGAAAGAAGTGGATGAATGGATGAGGAGACGAATTCGTATGGTTTACTGGAAACAATGGAAGAAAATCCGAACAAAGTTTAAAGAACTAAAACACTACGGTATCAATGAAGGGAAAGCATGGGAATTTGCGAATACAAGAAAAGGCTATTGGAGAATATCCAACAGCCCAATCCTAAAACGAAGCCTAGATAACCAAACATTGAATGACCTAGGATACTTAAATTTTTCTATTTATTATACGCAGGTCTGTGTAAACTAAAGAACCGCCGTGTACCGAACGGTAAGCACGGTGGTGTGAGAGGTCGGTAGGTAAATTAATTACCTACCTCCTACTCGATTATGAAACCCAAGAAATTTTCATTTCTTGGGTTTGCGGTTAAGCTATATTTTAATTATTGCTCACTTTGCTTATGCAATGTGGTTAGTAGCCTTTGATAAACGGGATACTTTTCTTGCAGCTGTATTCTTGTGTAATACACCCTTGGAGCAAGCCTTATCAATTTCAGTAACTGCGTCAACTAAGCTTGTCTTAGCAAGTTCTTTATCTCCGGCTGCAACAGCAGCGTCAACCTTCTTAATCATTGTCTTAACCTTAGACTTAATTTGCTTATTTCTAACAGCCTTAGTCTCGTTAACTAAAATTCTTTTCTTAGCAGATTTAATGTTAGCCAATTCGTACACCTCCAAATATAAATTTATTTATCAACCAGAGCGCCAAGAACACCAAATTGAGAGTGAGATGTTATCTTGGATTTGATCGTTTCGAATACCTTTGTTTCACTAAATCCGGACACGGACGTTCTAATGGAAACATACTATTATATAGTAGTCTATTGGATTTGTTCTGTCAATACATATTTTGAAAAACTTTGCAGAAAATAAACAGGAAATATGCAGTAATCCTAAGAATTGTTGGATTAGGAAATGCAACGAAATAATTATATATGATATTTATCGAAAGAACAACCGTAACTTATTGATTTGGAGGAAACCGATGAATAAAAAGATTAGAACGGATCTGGCACTGGAAGTAAGAGAAAGCTTTCCGGAGGATGATGTTGAGATTAAAGGTGTAATACTTACGGAGAATTACGATGAAAAAAATAATATCAGAGTCTCCACCGTAGTCATCAAGGATGAAAAAGGTGCGAGGGCAATGCAAAAACCGATTGGAACTTATATCACCATCGAAGCACCGGAGATTATAAAGTCCGATGAATCATATCATAAACCAGTTTCAGATGAGATTGCAAAACAACTCAAAACCCTAGCAGGAGATCTGAAACGGGAGGAGGTATTAATCGTTGGTCTCGGCAACAGAGATGTAACGCCAGATGCTCTAGGACCACAGGTTGTCGATAACTTGTTTGTCACCAGACATCTGATCCGTGAATACGGCAAGGATTTCAAGGAGAAGCATCACTTGGGAAGTGTGAGTGCTATATCACCGGGTGTTATGGCACAGACTGGTATGGAGACGGTGGAAATAATCAAAGGTATTATCAAGGAAACAAAGCCGAAGCTTTTAATTGTTATAGACGCTTTAGCTTCCCGTAGTGTAAGCCGTGTGAACACTACAGTTCAGCTAACGGATACCGGTATCAGCCCGGGCTCCGGTGTGGGTAACAACCGGAAGGCGTTGAATGAAGAAAGCCTGGGGACTAAGGTTATAGCTCTTGGTGTCCCAACGGTAGTTGATGCAGCAACCATAGTAGCAGATACCTTAACGAAATATATGGAGAAGAGTGGGTTTGAAGAAGAAGAAATTGATAAATTCATTTATGAGGTACGTGAGCAGCAGATTGACAACATGTTTGTTACACCGAAAGATATTGATGAATCCATAAAGCGTATCAGTTATACGGTATCGGAAGCCTTGAACTCCTGTTTTGCACAAATGGTATAGTTTCAGTTATAATTAATGTCCCCATGAATATAATGAATCAGGCAAAGGGTAAAGCAGACTATATTCATGGGGGCAGCTATGCGTAAAATTCGTATTAGAATCAGATTAAAGGTCTACCCGGTATTATGGACGATCATAATTCTTTTATCTGTATATATTTTGATAAGATTTGCTGCGATATCATTTTCTAAAGATATGGGCCAAGCTAGTTTTAAAGAAGCTCTGGAATCAAAATTTTGTAACCTTATGATAGAGGCCGGAGCATGTTTAATCAGTTACTCAGCGAAGGAAGAGAATGCTTATGCATTTCCCATTAGCGTAGCAGAGAATGGAATTCCGCTTGAGAAGTTTGTAGAGGATACGGTTACATTCCCTGTAGATCAGCAGGAACGATATATTCTTGATTATTATGATGATACTGCCTCGGAAACCGTCGTGGAAGCTGGTGAAGAGCTAGTGTTTCCTGCAGAAGTGGAAGAATCCGGGGAAGACATTAACATATATGAAATAAATCAGGATAAAGTCAGTATGGAATACCTTCTTACCAATGGCGAAGTTTTGCAGAGTCTGACCACAGGTATTTTACTTGGAGATGAGACGCTGATAGATGGACAGCTTCAAATCGGTTATCTGGAGGGGAATATAAGCCAGAAGGATATTAGGGTGGAGATGGAAGAGGATGAAGAAACAGTCGAAGCTGCCACCTCTAATGATGCATTTGATTTTACTTTGGATGATTTACAGGACATCAGTTTTCTGGTTCGGAATTTCTATACGGTTGATGCTTCGACCAGAGTTTCAGAAACCTTGTTTGATGCAGAAGAACTATTAAATAAGGATATGAAATTAAAACAGGGAAATGAAGCTCCGCAGATATTAATTTATCATACCCATTCCCAGGAAGCATATACAGATAGCAGACCCGGTAAAAGTGAAGACACTGTGGTTGGTGTTGGAGAATATCTTACTAAAATCTTGCAAGAGGAATACGGTTATAATGTCATACATGATACTACCACCTATGATATTCTTGATAAAGAAAAACTTAGTAAAGTAGCTTATAGTGAAGCATTAGACGGATTATCAAAAATTCTTGAAGAGAATCCTACAATAGAAGTTATGATTGATTTACATAGAAATAGCGGAGATGCAAAAACAACGGTAATCGATGGGAAAGAAACGGCACAGATCATGCTTTTTAATGGCCTTTGCAGAGATCAGAACGGTCCGATGACTTCTCTTGATAATCCCTATCTTCAGGATAATCTCGCCTTCAGTTTTCAGATGCAGTTAAAATCCAAGGATAGTTACCCAGGATTATTTATCAAGAACTATCTAAAAAGCTTTCGTTTTAACATGCATCTTAGGCCAAAAAGCATGCTGGTTGAACTCGGCACTTGGAAAAACACATTGGAATCAGCTAGGAATGCTATAGGGCCTTTTGCTGAAATCCTTGATGATATCCTGAAAGGTGAATAAGTTTGTAGCAGCCGCATAATAATATTAATTTGAAAATCGCATTATCTTGCTACAATTGATTGGTTGTGTTATAATCAAACAGAAAAATTCGTGGATATTATTTACGCAGGAGGAACAAGATGTCTGTAGACCAAAGTAAAATTAGAAATTTTTGTATCATTGCTCATATAGATCATGGTAAATCAACCCTGGCAGACCGTATCATCGAACTGACAGGGCTACTTACAAGCCGTGAAATGCAGGCACAGGTACTTGATAATATGGACCTCGAGCGTGAGCGTGGCATCACAATCAAAGCACAGACGGTTCGTACGGTATACAAAGCTAAGAATGGTGAGGAATATATCTTTAACCTGATTGATACACCGGGCCATGTAGACTTTAATTATGAAGTTTCCAGAAGCTTAGCGGCTTGCGAAGGAGCGATTCTAGTCGTGGACGCAGCCCAGGGTATCGAAGCTCAGACCTTAGCCAATGTATATCTGGCATTGGATCACAATCTGGACATCATACCGGTTATTAATAAAATTGACCTTCCCAGTGCGGATCCGGAACGTGTCATTGCTGAAATTGAAGATGTGATCGGATTAGAAGCTCATGATGCTCCTCTGGTCTCAGCAAAGGTCGGTCTTAATATCGATCAGGTACTGGAGCAGATTGTTGAGAAGATTCCTGCACCGAAGGGAGATCCGAATGCTCCGTTACAGGCTTTGATCTTCGACTCTGTTTATGACTCGTATAAAGGTGTTATCATATTCTGTAGAATTAAAGAAGGTACCGTTAGAAAGGGTACTGAGATTCGATTGATGGCGACAGGAGCTACTGCTGATGTAGTAGAACTAGGTATCTTCGGGCCAGGCCAGTTTATTCCTGCGGACGAGCTGTCAGCCGGTATGGTTGGTTATATTACAGCTAGCATAAAGAATGTGAAGGATACCCATGTCGGTGATACAGTGACTGACCATAAACGACCTTGTACGGAAGCACTACCCGGTTATAAAAAAGTGCATCCGATGGTTTACTGTGGTATGTATCCGGCGGATGGTGCTAAATATCCGGATTTACGTGATGCTCTTGAGAAGCTTCAGTTGAATGATGCTTCCCTGCAGTTTGAACCGGAGACCTCCATTGCCTTAGGGTTTGGCTTCCGATGTGGCTTCCTTGGATTGTTGCATCTGGAGATTATCCAGGAGCGTCTGGAACGTGAATATAATCTCGACTTAGTTACAACAGCTCCAAGTGTTATTTATAAGGTTCATAAACACGATGGGACAGTGATTGACATAACAAATCCGACCAACTTACCGGATCCTTCAGAGATTGAATTTATGGAAGAGCCAATGGTCTCTGCTGAGATTATGGTTACCACAGAATTTGTCGGTTCAATTATGACGCTATGTCAGGAACGACGTGGTATTTATCTTGGGATGGAATATATGGAGACGACACGTGCTTTATTAAAATATGAGTTGCCCTTGAATGAAATTATCTATGACTTCTTTGATGCGTTAAAGTCGAGATCCAAAGGATATGCTTCCTTTGATTATGAGTTAAAAGGATATGTTCAATCCGAACTTGTTAAACTGGATATCCTGATTAACAGGGAAGAGGTAGATGCGCTTACCTTCATCGTACATGCGGATAGCTCCTATGAGCGTGGAAGAAGAATGTGTGAAAGGCTAAAGGAGGAGATACCTCGTCAGCTATTTGAAATACCGATCCAGGCAGCCATCGGAAGCAAGGTTATCGCTAGGGAGACGGTTAAAGCCATGAGGAAAGATGTACTTGCAAAATGTTACGGTGGTGATATTACCCGTAAGAAGAAGTTGCTCGAGAAACAAAAAGAAGGTAAGAAGAGAATGCGCCAAGTAGGAAATGTAGAGATTCCGCAGAAAGCCTTTATGAGCGTATTAAAACTAGACGAAGACTAAGAAATATAAAACAGGCTTTTGCACAAGCAATGCACTATAAATTATTATAGCTGGTTTGTTGTGCAGAAGCCTTTTCCTATCCGAAGGGAGACTAATATGGATATTTATAAGAATGCAACAGATACCTTTTATCTTAGAAAACCCCGTGATCTTGGGATATATATTCATATTCCCTTTTGCGTTAAGAAATGCGATTATTGTGACTTCCTATCAGCTCCTGCGTCTGAAGAAGTAAAACATCAATATATTAGAGCTTTGATTACTGAGATTGAAAGTTATCGAGGCAGGATGGAAGAGTATGTAGTTCCTACAATCTTCTTCGGCGGAGGTACTCCCTCGAGCATTGAAGCAGATGGAATCCATCAGATTATGAAGTCGATCAGCTCAGTATTCCAATTGGACAGAAACAGGCTTGAAGTTACAATTGAGGTTAATCCGGGAACTATCACAGAGGACAAACTTCAAGTATATAAGGATGCTGGAATTAACAGGCTGAGCTTTGGGCTTCAGTCCGTTAATAATAAGGAACTTAAGTTGATAGGTAGAATCCATACCTATGAGGAATTTTATAAAAACTATAACATGGCAAGGAATATGGGTTTCACCAACATTAATATTGATCTGATGTCAGCATTACCGGGTCAGTCTATTAAATCTTGGGAAAATACTTTGAAAACAGTAATAGATTTGGCTCCGGAGCATATCTCAGCATACAGCCTTATTATTGAAGAGGGAACTAAATTCTATGAACATTACCGAGAAGGAGCGGATTGTTTCGCAGATCTACCGGATGAAGATACAGATCGCCTGATGTATCATAGGACGAAGGAACTCTTAAAAATGCACGGATACGAAAGATATGAAATTTCAAACTATGCAAAAAGTGATTACAAATGTGCACACAATTGCACCTATTGGAATGGTACTGAATATCTAGGTTTCGGATTGGGTGCATCCTCATTATTAAATGGTGCAAGATATTCCATTTTGCATGATATAAAGCAATATATCCAATTGTGTGCAGAATTCAATCATAAATCAATAGCGAGAATTGGGGAGGATATGGTAGAAAATCGAATGGGTAGTTGTCTTGATAACCCAATTGGGTTAATTAAAGATCATGATATTCTTACAGTTCAGCAGAGGATGGAGGAATTCATGTTCCTAGGACTTAGGATGTGTTCCGGAATCAGTCAGAAAGCCTTTTTGCAGAGGTTTGGAACTAATATTAATTTAATTTATGAGCCTGTATTACAGAAATTAATGAAACAAAAACTGATCACAATATCGGGAGATAACATACGGTTAACAGACTATGGAATCGATATTAGTAACTCGGTGTTATCAGAATTTTTATTGTACGAAAGTTAAGAGTGCATTTTTGTTACACTAATTTTGCTTTTCCTAATATTTTGCACAAAAAACTGTTAGATAATTATGCGTTTTGACGATGTACATCCCTTTTTCCTTATGGTAAAATTATTACGTAATGTTGGTGCGAAAATCTCGTACCATAAAATACATAATATTAAGAGGAGGAGATATTACATGAAGTTATTTAAGAAAGTTTTATCAGTAGCAGCAGCGATAGCACTTGTTGTAACAGCAGTTCCTGCTAACGCAAAGGCAGCAACAGATGTAGTAGATTTTGAAAACGGGGATTTGACAGGTTTTGAAATGTTATTAACAGATGCTGACTCTGATCAATCACCTTTATCAGTTGCTGAATATAACGGATCTAAGGCTCTATTCGTTGATAAACAGGATGCTGGAAAAATTGCTAAGCTTCAGATTGATGCTCTTGCACTTGTTGGTGCTTCTAATCTTGACAAAATTAAATCAATTTCTTTTGATGTATTTGTTATTAATCCTGATGGCGAAGTTCTTAATTGGAACGGTGGCGGCATCGGCGCTAAGATCGGTCCCGAAGGTATTATCTGGTATCAGGGCGGAAGCTGGGAAATCAATGATGCTGAGAATTCTGAAGGAACTACTACTTTCACTGAGACATTCGTTGATACCATGGGCTTCACGAAGGATGCTACTGCAAGTGGTTACTTATTCATGAATTGGTCTGGTAACTTAAATGATTTCTACCTTGATAATGTTAAGTTCCTTGATGTTGATGGAAATCCTTTGGAAGTTGCAACAGCAGCTGTAGAAGCAGTAGCTGATGAAGCAGCACCTACCGATGTTCCTAAAACTGGTGTTGTTGGTTTAGGTATCGTTTATGGCTTAGGCGTTCTTGCTACAGGCGCAGTTGTATTAAAGAGAAAAGAAAGATAATAATTATTATAATGATTCATGAAGGGTTGCCTTAAACGGCAACCCTTTTTTATCGTCGCAATATGATTGAACACATTTATTATTCCTATTATAAAGTTTATGTTTTATTACAACACAGCTGCAAATTATATCTATGAATTAACATAGATAGAGATTGATCTCATTCCTATTTATATTAAGGAAGCTTGTTTCTTTCTAGATAAGGAAAGCCTCTTTTTTCTTTGTAATTTTCTCATTATTTTTTAAGAATTTATTTATGAAATCACCTTGACAAAAGAAATTGATAGTGTTATTTTATTTATAGATGTTAGCACTCTATTGAGTTGAGTGCTAACAAGATAAGTTTCCTGATAACTATGGTATCTCCATTAACGATGAATTGAGGTAGATCATGCAACAGCTACTGGATGAAAGAAAATTAAAGATTTTACAGGCTATCATCCGAAATTATCTGGAAACGGGCGAACCTGTAGGTTCTAGAACCATTTCAAAGTATACGGATTTGAATTTGAGCTCGGCTACCATTCGTAATGAGATGTCGGATCTCGAAGAGCTTGGATATATCATTCAGCCTCATACATCCTCAGGTCGTATTCCTTCTGATAAAGGCTACCGATTATATGTAGATATGTTATTGAAGGATAAAGTTCAGGAAGTAGAAGATATGAAGGAATTATTACTCCAGAAAGCTGACCGTCTTGAAACGATATTGCAACAGGTCGCTAAACTTTTAGCGGTAAATACTCATTATACAACAATGGTTTCAGCACCTCAGTATAAGAAGAGGGTTAAGTTCATCCAACTAACCGAGGTTGAAGATAATCAGCTTCTCTGTGTTATCGTATTTGAACGTAACATTGTAAAGAATAAAATCATTAATATATCAACATCCTTAAACAAGGAAACCTTATTAAAGCTGAACCTGGTAATTAATACTTTTTTACAGGGTTTAGATTTAGGAGAGATTAACTTAGTGGTTATCTCCCAGATGAAGGAACAGGTAGGAGATTACCGTGATATTGTTAATAACATTCTAGATGCCATTATGCAGGCAGTTACTGAGGAAGATGATGTTGAAATATATACATCAGGAACTACGAATATATTAAGATATCCTGAATTAAGTGATAAAGATAAAGCAGCTGATCTGTTATATACCCTGGAAGAGAAAAAGGTTCTGTCTGAACTGATCGTTGATAAAATGGAGGGTGAGGAAAGCAGAGGGATTCAGGTATATATCGGTGACGAAACGACGGTTGAGTCTATGAAAGAGTGTGCTGTTGTAACAGCCACTTATGAAATAGAAGAAGGTGTTTATGGTAAGGTAGGAATAATTGGTCCGAAAAGAATGGATTATCAGAAGGTAGTTAGCACACTTCAATCTTTGATGGGACAGTTAGATGACATTTTCAAAAAGAAAACATAGGAACAAAGATAATTTAAGTGCATCATGTCAGTGCAAATAAATTGCATATTGAAAGGTGGTAATAAGGATTGGAGGATATGGATAAGGCGATTGAAATAATGATAGCCGCCATGGAAAAGGAGAAAGAAATGAAGGAAAAGGCAAATGAATCTATGGATCAAAATATAGAGGATGAGACGCAGGAAGTACTGGGTGAAGAAGCTCTCCCAGAAGAAGACTTCATTGACAACGACGAAGTAGATGATGCTGCAGAAGCTGATGTGATTGAGGGAATGGAAGGGAAGCATGAGAAAACCGGGAAGTCCTTCTTCAAGAGTAAAGCATCAAAGGAACTAACAGTAAAGGATCAGAAGATTGAAGAATTGACTGATCGCTTGATGAGAACAATGGCTGAATTCGATAATTACCGTAAACGTACAGAGAAAGAGAAATCCGCAATGTACGACATGGGTGTTAAGAGTGTCATTGAAAAAGTACTTCCGACAGTAGATAATTTTGAGAGAGGTCTCGGGGCGATAACTGAGAAGGAAAAAGACAGTGCATTTGCTCAAGGTATTGAGTTGATTTATCGCCAGTTAATTACTTCACTTGATGAGATCGGATTAAAACCGATTGATGCAGTAGGTAAAGAATTTGACCCAAATCTCCATAATGCAGTTATGCATGGTGAAGATGATAGCCTTGGGGAGAATGTTGTCTCTGATGAATTCCAAAAGGGCTATAGGTACCGTGACATGGTGGTACGTCACAGCATGGTAAAAGTAGTTAATTAACTAACAGATACAAAACGTTAATCAATGATTGACAAATATGGTTATTGAAATATTTAAATTATTTAGGAGGATAATTCCTCCTGACTACACTATTGAAATATTAAAATTATTTAGGAGGAATTGAACATGGGTAAAATAATAGGTATTGACTTAGGTACAACAAATTCATGTGTAGCAGTTATGGAAGGTGGAAAACCTGTTGTTATCGCTAATACAGAAGGATCCAGAACAACACCGTCCGTTGTTGCATTTACAAAAACAGGAGATCGTCTGGTAGGTGAGCCTGCGAAGCGTCAGGCAGTTACCAACTCCGAGAAAACAATCTCTTCCATAAAGAGACATATGGGAACTGATTACAGAGTTAAAATTGACGACAAGAGATATTCTCCGCAGGAAATCTCAGCAATGATTCTACAAAAGCTGAAGGCTGATGCGGAAGCATATCTGGGTGAAAAGGTTACAGAAGCAGTTATTACTGTTCCAGCATATTTCAATGACGCTCAGAGACAGGCAACGAAGGATGCAGGGAAAATCGCAGGCCTTGATGTTAAGAGAATTATCAACGAGCCTACCGCTGCAGCATTAGCATATGGTCTTGATAATGAACATGAGCAAAAAATCATGGTATATGACTTAGGTGGTGGTACCTTCGACGTATCCATCATCGATATCGGTGACGGCGTTATCGAAGTTCTTTCAACTTCCGGTGATAATAGACTCGGTGGTGATGACTTCGATGAGAGAGTAACCAGACACATGATTGATGAATTCAAAAAGTCTGACGGTGTTGATTTATCCTTGGATAAGATGGCACTTCAGAGATTAAAGGAAGCTGCTGAGAAGGCGAAGAAGGAATTATCCTCCGCTACGACAACAAACATTAATCTTCCTTTCATCACAGCAACTGCCGAAGGACCTAAGCATTTTGATTTAAATTTAACACGTGCGAAGTTCGACGAATTAACCCATGATTTAGTAGAAAGAACGGTAGCTCCCGTACAGAATGCACTTCGTGATGCAGGTCTTACACCGTCCGAGATTAAGAAAGTATTATTAGTTGGCGGCTCAACCCGTATGCCTGCAGTTCAAGATAAGGTTAGACAATTAACCAATCAGGAACCTTCGAAGACTCTGAATCCTGACGAATGTGTTGCAATTGGTGCTTCCATTCAAGGTGGTAAGTTAGCTGGCGATGCTGGTGCTGGAGATATCCTTCTTCTTGACGTAACACCGTTGTCCCTTTCCATCGAGACTCTGGGTGGTGTAGCTACCAGATTAATCGAAAGAAATACAACCATTCCTACAAAGAAGAGTCAAGTATTCTCTACAGCAGCAGATAATCAGACCGCAGTTGATATTAATGTAGTTCAAGGTGAAAGACAATTTGCGAAAGATAATAAGAGCCTCGGTCAATTCCGTCTGGATGGTATTCCGCCGGCAAGAAGAGGTGTTCCTCAGGTTGAAGTTACCTTTGATATCGATGCGAACGGTATTGTAAATGTTTCTGCCAAGGATCTTGGAACCGGAAGAGAGCAACACATCACAATTACTGCAAGTTCCAATCTTTCTGACAATGATATTGATAAAGCAGTTAGAGAAGCAGCTGAATATGAAGCTCAGGATAAGATACGCAAGGAAGCAGTTGATGTTCGTAATGATGCAGACTCTATGGTATTCCAGACAGAGAAAGCATTAAAGGAAGTTGGAGACAAGATTGACGCCGGAGCGAAATCTACCGTAGAAGCTGACCTAACGAGATTGAAGGAATTGATCGAGAAATCCAATCCTGAGGTTATGAGTGAAGGTGAAGTAGCAGACATTAAGGCTGCTAAGGATAAATTGATGGAAGATGCGCAGGCATTATTTGCTAAGTTGTATGAGCAAAGTGGTGCAGCCGGTGCAGGCGGCCCTGGTCCTGACATGTCAGGTGATGGACAATCCGGATCCACAGGTGGCTACAATGAAGATGTAGTTGACGGAGATTATCGTGAAGTATAACCTCCACGGTAAGCGGATTAATCAATGAAAAGGCTTGCAGATGCCGTGCTTGCACGAGCAGATGAAAGGATTTTCATTGATAAGCGCAGCGTGAACGAGAAAACATCGTTTTCGAGTTAATCCGTTAATCAATGAAAATAAAATAAGTTGGAGGATGGGCGGTCAGCTATGACTGCCTGTTTGCCTTGTTAAAAGCGATACCAAATACGAAAACCCGTAGTCGGCATCGCTTGAATAGAGCAATAGGAAAGGTGAAGGAGAAGATGGCAGAAAAACGTGATTATTATGAGGTGTTAGGAGTCAGCCGATCAGCAGCGGATGATGAGTTAAAAAAGGCATATAGACAACTTGCTAAGAAGTACCATCCCGATACCAATCCAGGGGATACAACAGCGGAAGCTAAATTCAAGGAAGCATCAGAAGCTTATGCAGTTCTCAGTGATGCCGATAAACGCAGACAGTATGACCAGTTCGGACACGCAGCCTTTGATGGAGGTGCGGGAGCCGGTGCCGGCGGTTTTGATTTTTCCGGAATGGATATGGGTGATATCTTCGGAGATATCTTTGGGGATCTCTTCGGAGGCCGCTCCAGAAGACCAAGTAATGGACCGATGCAAGGTGCCAACCTCCGAACAGCTGTCAGAATCACCTTTGAAGAAGCTGTATTCGGAACCGAAAAAGAATTAGAACTAACACTGAAGGATGAATGCGGAACCTGTCACGGAACCGGAGCAAAGCCTGGAACTACGGCGGATACCTGTACGAAATGTGGCGGTAAAGGCCAAGTTGTATATACCCAGCAGTCCTTATTTGGTATGGTCCGTAATGTACAGACCTGTCCGGATTGTAAAGGCACCGGTAAAATGATAAAAGATAAATGTGCAGATTGCTATGGCACTGGATTTATTAATAGTAAGAAGAAAATTAAAGTTTCTATCCCCGCTGGTATTGACAGCGGACAAAGTGTAAGAATCCGAAGCAAGGGTGAGCCGGGAACCAATGGTGGACCAAGAGGAGACCTGCTGGTTGAGGTTGAGGTAAGTAGGCATCCTATCTTCCAACGCCAGGATCAGGATATTTTCTCAACTGCTCCGATTTCCTATGCTACTGCTGTATTGGGCGGCGATGTTAAGATCAGTACGGTAGATGGAGATGTGATCTATAATGTAAAACCCGGTACACAGACAGATACCAAGGTAAGATTACGGGAAAAAGGTGTTCCCAGCCTTAGAAATAAAGCTATGAGAGGTGACCATTATGTAACTCTTGTAGTTCAAGTGCCAACGAACTTAAATTCGGAACAGAAGGATTTATTAAAGAAATTCGATGATGCGATGACCGGTAAAGCAGTGAATGGTACCGACAGTGAGAATGAAAAGGGTAAGAAGAAGTTCTGGAAATAATACTTATCTCTGATTATTCAGGGAATGCCGAAGTTGTAAGGCAGAACGGAGAAGAATATGAAGTGGACAAAGTTAATCTTGGATTCTACCACGGAAGCTGTCGATCTGGTTAGTGATATGTTAGGAGAGCTAGGTATCATCGGAATAGAAATTATTGATAATGTCCAAATTTCCGAAGAGGATAGAAAGCGGTTGTTTATCGATATCCTACCTGAACTTAAGGAAGATGACGGATCAGCACAGATTAGCTTCTATGTTGATGAAAGTGAAGATCTTGAGGAACTTTTGTTTCAAGTGAATAAGGGTCTTGAGGATATTGCTCAGTATGTGAATATCGGCAACGGTACGATCACTGTAACTGAAACTGAGGATAAGGATTGGATTAATAACTGGAAGGAATTTTTTAAGCCATTTCGTATTGATGATACAATTGTAATCAAACCTACCTGGGAAAAGCTTGAGGATCAGAAGGAAGGCGACTTAATCATTGAGATAGATCCGGGTACTTCCTTTGGAACGGGTGCTCACGAAACCACAAAGCTTTGTATTGTCGGAATGAAGAAATACATCAATGAAGATTCCATCGTACTTGATGCCGGAAGCGGAAGTGGTATCCTGTCAATAATTGCCAAGAAGTTAGGTGCAAAAGAAGTCCTTGGAATTGATATCGATCCGAATGCCACTCAGTCTGCGCTAGAGAATGCAGAAGTAAACCAATTAGTGATTGAGGAAGGATGTCTGATATTTTCGACTGGGAATATTATTGAGGATAGCGGCATCCGTTCAAAGATCGGCATAGAAAAATATGATCTTGTCGTAGCAAATATTCTGGCGGATGTTATCATTCCACTGTCTGATGTTATTGCAGAGAACCTGAAACCGAATGGTATCTTTATCAGCTCAGGAATTATTAACACCAAGGAAGAAGCTGTTCATGAAGCTTTAATTAAGAATAACTTTAAGTTGATTGAAGTGAATAAGATGAATGATTGGGTATCCTTTGTTGTTCAGAAGCAATCTAATAAGTAAAATAATAAAAATTAATTAGGAATAATCCTAAGTTGTTTCATAAAGTTCCTCATGCTAGCATAAGTTGATGTGAAACATAATAAAGCTACACCGATAAAGGTTACCACCTTTATCGTTAAAATACTCCCGGCGGTATCTTGCGATATTGCCGGGAGGTTTTTGATTCCTAGAATTTGCTATCAAATACCAGATCAATAGGATGTTTATTTTCGGAACTGAGGATTCGTATACGCATTAATTGTTGTGCCTATGCAAATTACTATCAGAATTACTGTTAGTAATATAATAAGCCAAGTTACTTCGAATATACCTGCTACTAAGACAAGGATCAGATATAGGTCCGCAAAGAGAAGTACATTACCAAAATAACGGCACAAAGCTTGTTCCTTATATCGTGCTTTTTTCTCTCTTGACATGATATTGTAACCATTAAGAAGTATAGCACCACGGCCGGATCTTAAAAGCATACTGATACCTAGCAGTACAAAAAATATAATTCCGCATACAATTAATCCATTGATATCATCCTTCATAGGATAACCTCCCACATTTTATATTTAAATTACAATAGAACCGAGATTAATAGAATGGTAATAGTCTTGTAAAATATTAACTTTATTCCATTTCATATTACCATGCTATGGATATGAAAGCAATTAATTACAGATAATAAACGGATTAGAAGACAATTAATAATAATCCAAGCAGGCCTTCAGATCAGCAATAGAATATAAATAGTTGTTGAACATACGTTCTTGATGTTATATAATGTAAGGGTAGTTAAAATATACTAACCTCCATGGGAAAGTAATAGTTTAATTACACTAATGCGGAACATGCTTCAGAGATGCTGAAGTATAATTCGACACAAAGGAGATTAAGAATGCATCGTTTTTATGTTGCTCCGAATCAAATACAAGCGGAATCTGTTACGATTATGGGGACCGATGTGAACCATATTAAGAATGTTCTTCGTATGAAACAAGGCGACGAAATTGTAATTTGTAATGGACAAGGAAAAGATTGTTATTGTATAATAAATAAGGTGTCAGAGGCAGATATTACCGCTAAAATCATCTCAACGAAAGACACGGGAACTGAGCTGAAATCAAAGATTACACTATTCCAAGGGCTGCCAAAAAAAGATAAGATGGAACTAATTATTCAGAAGGCAGTGGAGTTGGGGGTTCATGATATTGTGCCTGTTATTACTAAACGTGCCGTGGTTAAATTAGAGGACAAGAAGAAGGAAGAAAAGAAGCTGGAGCGTTGGCAGGCAATAGCAGAAGAAGCTGCAAAGCAATCCGGCAGAGGCATAATCCCTATCGTTAAACCGGTTCAGAGTTTTAAGGAAGCTTTAACGAATGCAAAGAAGATGGGTCAAGCAGTGATACCTTATGAAAACGCAACAGGTATGACCAGAACCAGAGAATTAATAAGCAGCATGGGACAATTAGAAACCATCGGAATCTTTATCGGACCGGAAGGTGGCTTTGAAGAGTCAGAGATTAAACTTGCAATGGATAACAATATTCTTCCAATCACACTCGGAAGAAGAATTTTACGGACAGAAACAGCCGGATTGGCAATCCTGTCCATGATAGTACTTATGATAGAAGAATAAAGGCAGAGGTAACTTTTGCCCGAATTCTATAAAGGATTATGGTAGGAGGTAAGCTTTAATGGAAATACAACTTTGGAGAGAAATTCTCGACCCGTATTCCTTGGCCGTTGATGAACTTATTACAAAATTCAATCATATCATCGACGAGTATAAGCATGTCGGTGCATATTCACCAATTGAACAGGTTACAGGGAGAGTTAAAACGATATCAAGTATTCTGGAGAAATCACTGAAGAAGAACACGGATCTGATAAGATTTGAAGAAGAGATCGATGATATCGCCGGTATCCGAATTATTTGCCAGTTTGTAGAGGATATCTATAAAGTGGTTGATATCATTAATAAACGTTCCGATATGACGATTATCAATGAGAAGGATTACATTAACAACAAGAAGAAAAGCGGTTATCGTTCCTACCACCTGATTGTTTCCTATGCCGTAGAGACATTAAAAGGCAAGAAAGAGCTTCAGGTAGAAATTCAGATCAGAACCTTAGCGATGAATTTTTGGGCAACCATAGAGCATTCTCTGCAATACAAATATAAGCAGAATATGCCGGAACATATCAGGGAGAGACTTTCTTCTGCGGCAGAAGCCATCTTAATACTCGACCGCGAGATGTCCGTAGTCAGGGATGAGATTATGGACGCGCAGAATTCCTTTACGATTAAGGCTAATATCGTTGCTGATATTCTTACAAACATACAAAATTTATATAAGGTTGCAAACAAACAGGAGGTTATTAAGATACAGGACGACTTTTTCCGGATTTATCAGAACGGGGATCAGGCAGAGTTGACTAGATTCAGTCACGAACTAGATATGATTTCAGCAAGATACCGGGCACAGAGCTTAAGATAATACCCTTGATAAGAATGAAAGAGCAATAGGATGCTATTTATACGGAGTGTGAGAATGAATTTACCAATATTATTTGAGGACAGAATGAGAAAGCTTTTGGGGGAGGAATATGAGGAGTATTTGCAATGCTACGAAAAGCCGCATTTTGGTGGGATACGAGTAAATACCCTGAAGATGACCCCGGAAGAGTTCGAGCATATCTGTCCTTTTTCCATAAAACGAATACCCTGGGTGAAAAACGGCTATTATTATGATACAGGCGAGCAGCCGTCGAGACACCCTTATTATTATGCAGGCCTATATTATATCCAAGAGCCAAGCGCGATGACTCCGGCGAGTCTGCTTCCGGTATCAAAAGGTGATAAGGTTCTAGATATTTGTGCTGCCCCGGGAGGAAAAAGCACGGAATTGGGAGCGAAGCTTAGCGGCGAAGGAATTCTAGTATCCAATGATATCAGTAATTCAAGAGCTAAAGCGCTCCTTAAGAATATAGAGTTATTTGGAATTCGCAATGCGTTAGTGCTTTCGGAAGCTCCGGATAAACTGGTGGAGTATTTTCCGGAGTATTTTGATAAAATATTGATAGATGCACCCTGTTCAGGGGAAGGCATGTTCCGAAAAAGCCCCTCAATGATCAAAAATTGGGAGGAATTCGGGGTGGATTATTATGGACAATTACAGAAAGAAATCATTGTTTATGCAGCCCGTATGTTAAAACCAGGTGGTTATCTGCTGTATTCAACCTGTACCTTTTCTCCGGAGGAGAACGAAGAGACCATTGCTTATCTAATGGAGAATTTTCCTGAATTCGCTGTGGTAAAGGCTCTTCCGGACGAGAAGTCTCAGCAGGAATTAGGAATATCCTATGAAGGTTTTGATCACGGAAGACCGGATTGGATGGATAGCGGGAAAGAAGAGTTGAAAAACTGTATCCGGTTATGGCCACATAAGATCCAAGGAGAAGGACATTTTATAACCCTACTTCATAAGTCCGAAAATGCACCAGGTGGGTATAAATATGACAATAATTCTGTGAATATTACGAATGCAAAGGGTAAGCGTCTTCTATCTGAGGAATTCCTTGATTTTGCGAAGAAACTTAAAATTCCGTACAAGCAGGAGCAGCTGGTGGTTCATGAGGAGCGAGTTTATCTGATGCCGGAAGGATTACCGAATTTAAAAGGTCTTCGGATTCTTAGACAGGGGTTATTACTGGGGGAGATGAAAAAACAGCGTTTTGAGCCATCTCAAGCTCTCGCAAATGCGTTAACTATTAAGGAATATGATAAAACAATACAATTAAGAGTTGATGATCCAAATATTATCCGTTATCTGAAGTGCGAATCAATTGAACTGGAAGGTGACTATGAGGATGGCTGGTATCTGATTTGTGTTGTGGATAAGCCTCTTGGCTGGATGAAGATTACTAAGAATAGTTTTAAGAATAAATATACCCCCGGATGGAGATGGGTATAAGTCCTTTGAAGAAAGGTATGGTTATAAATATGGCAGAACAGCTACGACTGGATAAATATCTGGCGGATATGGCGATCGGAACAAGAAGTGAATTGAAGACCTGGATCCGAAAAGGCAGAGTTAAGATTAATGGTGAGATCTGTAAATCTCCGGAGCAGAAGGTTTCTATAAAAAATGATTTAATCACCTTTGATGAGAAGCAGATTAATTATGTAGACATGGTTTATATCATGCTTCACAAGCCTATTGGAGTTGTATCAGCTACCATGGACAATGTCAGTGAGACAGTACTGGATTTGATTGAAGACAAGCAGCGGAAGGATCTCTTCCCGGTAGGAAGACTGGATAAGGATACGGAAGGTCTGCTTTTATTGACCAATGACGGAGAACTTGCGCATCAGCTTCTATCACCGAAAAAACATGTCAATAAGGTTTATTATGCAAAGATTAATGGGCGAATCACGGAAGAGGATAAAGTGATATTTACAGAAGGAGTGGATATCGGTGAAGAGCGATTAACCATGCCTGCTAATCTTATGATTATACGATCCGATGAGATATCCGAGATTGAGCTTACCATCCAAGAAGGTAAATTCCATCAGGTAAAACGGATGTTTGAAGCGGTAGGGAAAGAGGTAATCTACCTGAAAAGACTTTCCATGGGAAGTCTGATTCTTGACCCTGAGCTGGCGCCCGGGGAATATCGGGATCTTACTCAGGAAGAAATTGATTACCTGAAGGGTGTATTATAGTCTATTTGTTTCATAGATTATTGCATATGCAATTGAAAGGTATTCACTTTCTAAAGATATTTAAGAGATTTACCTTTTACCATAGTTAGAAGATGACGACTTTTATTAAGGAGAACTTATGTTAAAGGATATAGACGCAGTAATATTTGATTTAGATGGTACCTTAGTTGACTCTATGTGGATGTGGAAAAGAATTGATATCGAATACCTTAGTCGGTTCGGCATAGAGATGCCGGAGAATCTCCAAAAAAGTATCGAAGGTAAGAGCTTCTCTGAGACAGCAATCTTTTTTAAGAATCATTTTGACCTGTCTGATAGTCTGGACCAGATAAAGGCTGATTGGAATGAGATGGCATGGGAAAAATATCTGAATGAAGTCCCGGTGAAAGAAGGTGTTATGGAGCTTCTGCGACATCTGAAGCAGATGAATATTCCAGCCGGTATCGCCACCAGCAATTCCCGGGAATTAGTGGAGCTTGTCATAGAGCGACATGGAATAAAGGAATATTTTTCATCTGTTAGAACCTCCTGTGAAGTGGATAAGGGGAAGCCCTCACCGGATATTTTTCTTCTGGTAGCTGAGGATCTTGGAGTAGCACCGGAGAGATGTCTAGTCTTTGAGGATGTATTACAGGGAGTAATGGCAGGTAAGAGTGCGCATATGAAGGTCTGCGCAGTACATGATGATTATTCAAAGCATGATCAGGAAGAGAAAGTAAAACTTGCTGATTATTTCGTATATTCGATGACCGAGGTGTTAGAGCTAAATTAAACGAAAATGTTCGCTATGGAAGTGAGTGTTGAAGTGTATTCGTCGTATACAAGGAAGAATATCTGCATCGTTCGATACGAATTAGTCGCTCAAGTATGCAAGGGCGTACTTGAATAAATGAAGATTTAGGAGAAAACAATGAAACAGTTTTATGTACAACAGAATGAAGCCGGACAGCGCCTTGATAAGCTGTTAAGTAAGATATTAGGCAAGGCTCCGAAAAGCTTTCTATATAAAATGCTTCGTAAGAAGAATATAACATTGAATGGCAAGAAGGCAGAGGGTTCAGAAAAGCTTGTTGTAAACGATGAAATTACTTTATTCCTATCCGACGAAACAATTAAGGAATTTAGTGAACCAATCAGTGCTCCGGAAGTTAATACGACAGATGTAGAATTGAACATTGATATTATATATGAAGATAGACATATCATGGTTGTGAATAAGCCTTTGGGTGTTTTGTCACAGAAAGCAGAGAAAGAGGATGTCTCCATGGTGGAATATATCCTTTCGTATCTCTTAAAATCAGAACAGATTACGAAGGAACAACTAATTAGTTTTAAACCGGCAATCTGTAATCGCCTTGACCGTAATACCGGAGGTATTCTGATTGCAGGTAAATCACTTCTCGGACTTCAGGAGATGGCACGGCTGTTAAAGGACCGTTCACTGAACAAGTATTATCTTTGCATTGTAAAAGGTAAGGTTAATGTTAAGAAGCGGATTGAAGGTTATTTGAAGAAAGACGAAGAGAAGAATCAGGTTAGAATATATCAAAATGAGCAGGAAAACACGGAATACATCTGTACTGAATATGAACCAATTGCATATTCCAAGAATGCACTAAAAAATGAGAAAGAGGCTAAGGAAGAGGCATATATTCGGAATTTGAAGAAGTCAACCTGGGATAACAGAGTGACAAACGCTTCTGAAATCAGGAGAGAAGAAGATACGGAGGGTATTTTTACGCTACTTCAAGTAAAATTGATTACAGGTCGCTCCCATCAGATTAGGGCACATCTTGCCAGTATCGGACATCCGATTATCGGTGACTTTAAGTACGGCGATCAGAATACAAATCATTATTTTAAGAAGAAATATAACTTAACCTTTCAGCTGCTGCATTCTTATCGGATGGTATTTCCTAAGATTGAAGGAGAGCTGTCCTATTTATCGGATAAGGAATTTGAGGCGGAGGTTCCGGAGTTATTTAAGAAGATTAAGAAAGATTTATTCCATCAGTGATAGATCTTATGATTGATTTTAAGATACTATTAATTCGTTCCTCCAATAATGGAAGTCTTCCTTTATACAGGAGGAAGTGATGAAGTCATTAAGATTATAGGAATTATAAAGGAGGCGTAAGAAATGCCATCATGGAATTCAAGAGGACTCCGAGGCTCCATGCTTGAGGAGATGGTTAATCTAACTAACACCAGATATAGGGAAAAGGGATTAGCTTTAATACAGAAGGTGCCGACACCGATTACACCCATTAATATTGATAAGGATAATAGACATATTACGCTTGCCTACTTTGAACAGAAAAGTACGGTGGATTATATCGGAGTCGTTCAGGGCGTTCCAATATGTTTTGATGCAAAGGAATGTGCCATTGATACCTTCTCTATCAATAATGTACATGAGCATCAGATAGACTTTATGAGAGAATTTGAAGCCCAGAATGGAATCGCTTTCTTATTGATTTACTATAAGAAGCAGGACCTCTATTATTACCTAACCTTTGATAAGCTCTATGAGTTTTGGCTCAGAGCAGAGAGTGGTGGAAGGAAGAGCTTCCGTTTTGAGGAGCTAGACAGCACCTATCAGATTAAGATGCAGGGCGGAGGTTGTATTCATTATCTTGAGACCTTAAATATGGATTTGGAGCGTAGGGAAACTGAATAAGGAAATCGAGTAACGTGTTTCTTTCAATTAAATAAAAACATTACCAAAAACGGATATAAATTAGGTTGACAGAAAAAATGTTATCAATTATAATAAATCAACATATTAGTAAGGTAGCGAATTATCACGTTACCATGGTAAAGTACATATTTAATATTATGATAGGAAGGCAAGGTGCTTTTATGAAGGAAAAACTATTACATACACCTGAAGGAGTCAGAGATATCTACAATTCTGAATGTGCAGCTAAATTATTGTTGCAGAGTAAGCTTCATCATGTGCTTGAGCACTATGGTTTCCGTGACATCCAGACACCGAGCTTTGAATTTTTTGATATATTCAATCAGGAGCGTGGTACAGTAGCTTCCAAGGATATGTATAAATTCTTTGACCGTGACGGCAATACCTTGGTCTTAAGACCGGATATAACTCCTTCTATTGCACGATGCGCGGCGAAGTATTATAAGGAGGAGAACCTTCCGATACGAATGTGTTATATCGGAAATACCTTTATTAACAATACCAGCTATCAAGGTAAGTTAAAGGAAGTAACCCAACTTGGAGCAGAGCTTATCAATGACGACAGTATAGAAGCTGATGCTGAAATGTTGGCATTAACCATCGAATGTCTGCTGCATTCCGGCTTAAAGGAATTTCAGGTGGAGATTGGTGACGCAGATTTCTTCCGTGCGTTAATTGATGAAGCTGGCTTCGATGAAGAAGAGATAACGAATCTTCGTGAACTGATTGAGAAGAAGAATATGTTCGGGATTGAAGATATTGTTAAATCCAAGAACATCAACGATGAGTTAAAAGATATCTTTTTGAAGCTGCCAGAACTGTTCGGTACCCTCGATATCCTCACCTATGCGAAAAGTTTAACCTCGAACATCCGAGCAATCAAGGCTATTGAACGGTTGGAGAAGCTATATGAGATTCTGACGGAATATGGGTATGAAAATCTGGTTTCCTATGATCTTGGTATGTTAAGCAAATATAATTATTATACCGGAATTATCTTCAAGGCATACACCTACGGAACCGGTGATGCGGTTGCAACTGGCGGGCGTTATGATAACCTGGTCGGACAATTTGGCAAGAACGCTCCTGCCATTGGTCTGGCAATCGTTATAGATCAATTAATGTTAGCCTTATCCAGACAGAAGCTTCTTCATGATCCGGAAGCTTCCGATACCTTAATTCTTTATAAGAAAGATTACCGTAAGCAGGCGGTATCACTAGCGAATCATTTCCGTCTTGGAGGAATGAATATTATTCTACAGAAGTCGAATGATATTGCTACATTAGAAGAATACATGGAATATGCGAAACGTGTGAACGCGGGAGGCATTCTGTACTTTGATAATGAAACAGAGATTAAAGTTATTGATGTGATTACCGGTCAGATTCAGATTGCACCACCACTTAATGAATTACTCAGATAACAAAAGCAGCTATTCAGCAATTATGTGGACTATTCGTGATCTGTTATCAATAGAAGGGATGGATAAGATGAGATATATAACCATAGCTCTGGCGAAAGGGCGCTTGGCTTTGAATACCTTGGAGGTTTTTGAGAAAATCGGAATTACCTGTGAAGAAATCAAAGATAAATCCTCAAGAAAACTAATCTTTGTTAATGAAGAACTGAAACTAAAATTCTTCCTTGCCAAAGCGAGTGACGTTCCCACTTACGTAGAATACGGAGCAGCGGATATCGGAGTTGTTGGGAAAGATACCATCCTGGAAGAAGGACGGAAAATGTATGAAGTAGTTGACTTAGGACTTGGTAAATGCAGAATGTGTGTTGCGGGTCCTGTTTCCGCGAAAGAGTTGTTACAGCATGGAGAATTAATCCGTGTTGCTACGAAATACCCGAATATCGCGAAAGATTACTTCTATAATAAGAAGCATCAAACTGTTGAAATCATTAAATTAAATGGTTCCATTGAGCTTGCACCGATTGTCGGCTTATCAGAGGTAATCGTCGATATTGTAGAAACCGGTTCTACCTTAAGGGAGAATGGTCTTGAAATATTGGAGGAAATCTGTAATATCTCAGCTCGTATGGTTGTGAACGAAGTCAGTATGAAGATGGAGCATGAGAGAATCACAAAGATCATAAGTGACCTGAAGATAGTAATATAGAATTTTAAATAATTGGTGAGAAAAGGAAGGATCATTCCTATGCGGATCATAGAATTGAACGATGAAACTAAAAAGAATATCCTGGAAGACTTGTTAAAGAGAAGTCCCAATCAATACGATGAATATGCGGCATCTGTAGCTAAGATATTAGAGGATGTCAAGGTGAATAAAGACAAGGCAATACTCGCTTATACAGAATGCTTCGATAAGGCAGTATTGACTAGTGATACGATGAGAGTAACGAAGGAAGAGATAGAAGAAGCCTATCGGATGATTGATCCGGCAGTGTTGGAGGTCATTCGTAAAGCGATTAAGAATATTGAAAGCTATCATGGGAAGCAGAAGCAATATAGCTGGTTTGACTCTACCACGAATGGAACAATCCTTGGTCAGAAGGTTACGCCCATCTCAACGGTTGGTGTCTATGTTCCCGGAGGAAAAGCAGCTTATCCATCATCCGTTCTGATGAATGTTATTCCAGCAAAAGTTGCAGGAGTTGAGCGTATTACTATGACAACTCCTCCCGATAAGGATGGAAAGGTTTATGAAGGAACCCTGGTTGCAGCGAGTGAAGCCGGTGTTACGGAGATCTACAAGGTGGGTGGAGCACAGGCCATCGGAGCTCTGGCCTTCGGAACAGAGAGCATTCATAAGGTAGATAAGATTGTAGGTCCAGGTAATATCTATGTTGCCTTAGCGAAGAAGGCTGTCTATGGGCATGTGAGTATCGACTCCATCGCAGGACCCAGCGAAATCCTGGTTCTTGCCGATGAGACAGCGAATCCAAGATATGTAGCAGCGGACCTGTTATCCCAGGCAGAGCATGATGAGCTTGCTTCCGCAATACTGATTACTACGAGCAAAGACCTTGCAGTCAAGGTATCTGAGGAAGTGGATCAATTTGTTGCCAACCTGTCAAGGAAAGAAATTCTCAAGAAATCCCTGGATAATTACGGCTATATCATGATTGCAAAAGATCTTAATGAAGCAATCGACACGGCAAATGAAATCGCGTCCGAGCACCTTGAGATAATGACGAAGGATCCCTTTATGGTAATGACTAAGATCAAGAATGCCGGGGCTATCTTTATCGGCGAGTATTCCAGTGAGCCCTTAGGTGACTATATGGCTGGCCCGAATCACGTATTGCCAACGAATGGTACCGCGAAGTTCTTCTCACCCCTGAGTGTAGATGATTTTATTAAGAAATCAAGCATCATTTCTTATTCGAGAGAAGCCTTGGAACCAATCTATAAAGATATAATAACCTTTGCTAATTCAGAAAGCCTTACGGCTCATGCCAATTCCATAGCGGTTCGATTTGAATAGTGTAGAAAAGAGATTTGACTTTTATTTATCATAAGGTATAATAATTAAAAGGACGGAAATCGAATAAAAGAATTGTTATGGAGGTATCAATGAACATTAGAAACACCGTGATTAACCGTAAAACAAAAGAAACAGAGATTAATATGGAGTTTTCACTGGACGGTAGCGGAAAAGCCCAGATTGAAACCGGAATCGGGTTTTTTAATCATATGTTAGAAAGCTTTACGAAGCATGGTTTTTTTGATATGAAGCTCTCCGTGAAAGGTGATCTGTATGTTGATTCCCACCATACCATTGAAGACACAGGAATCGTTCTGGGGCAGGCTATCAAGGCCACTCTGGCAGATAAACAGGGGATAAAACGCTATGGCTCCTTTTTGCTCCCTATGGACGAAACTTTAGTTCTTTGTGCTATTGATTTGTCAGGAAGACCATATCTGAATTACGATTTAGAATTTACGGCTGATAAAGTGGGTTATATGGAAACAGAATTAGTTAAGGAATTCTTTTACGCGATATCCTATTCGGCAGGGATGAATTTACATATAAAGAAATTAAGTGGTGGTAATAATCATCATATTATTGAAGCGGCTTTTAAAGCCTTTGCAAAAGCACTGGATGAAGCAAGCAGCTTTGACCAGCGTATACAAGGTGTATTATCTACGAAAGGCTCCATCGACTAAAATACTTAAGCTTAGAAAGGCAAAGGTGCTTTATGATTCTATTCCCGGCTATAGATATAAAAAATGGACAGTGCGTAAGACTCAGGCAGGGTAGTTTTCAGGACGTATTGGTATATTCTGATATACCTCTTAAAATAGCAAAACAATGGGAAGCTGCAGGAGCTTCCTTTATCCATATAGTGGACCTGGATGGTGCTTTGGTTGGGCATTCCGTTAATGATGATGTCATCAAGACTATTGTATCAGAAGTTAAGATTCCGGTTCAGGTCGGAGGCGGTATCCGTACGATAAAAGATATTGAGAACAAGCTCAATCTCGGAGCGGAGCGTGTGATTATCGGAACTAAGGCTGTAAAGGATCCGGCATTTATAAAAGAGGCTATTACAACGTTTGGTTCCAAACGGATTGTCATCGGCATCGATGCAAAAGATGGTATGGTAGCAATTGAAGGTTGGGAAAAGGTCAGCAGCTATCAGGCTCTTGCCTTGGCTCTAGAGATGAAAAAATTAGGAGTTAAAACGATTGTATATACAGATATCTCTAAGGATGGAATGCTTCAGGGACCGAACATCGCACACACGAAAGAAATGGTAGAAGTAACGGGACTGAATATCATCGCATCCGGTGGTGTTTCTTCCTTAAAGGATTTAGAGTCTCTGGAAGAAATCATGGTTTATGGTGCAATCATGGGTAAAGCACTTTATGAAAATCGAATTGACCTTAAGAAAGCAGTTAATTTATTTGAGAAAAAGAATAAATAGATATAAGAATAAATAGATAAAAATTAGTTGATAAATAAATTAGCTGAAAAATGAATAAGCAGATAAATGAATAAGCAGAAAATGAATAAGTTGATAAATGAAATAAGTAGAAAATGAATTAGTTGATAAAATAATTGGTAAAAGAAAATTAGACAAAAGAGAAATACAACGATAGCATAATTGCGCAGGAGGTATAATTGCAATGTCTTACAAGAAGATCATCCCCTATATTAATGCAGAAAACGAGATACCGGCGAATGTAATAAAGCTAGCTAAAAGCTATGCCTATGGGGGAGCTGATGAGCTGTTTATCTATAATTATTCGAAGGATGAGAAATCAAGAGAAGAGTTCTTATCACTTGCAAAAGAGCTTACGAGGGAAATCGATATACCGATTATCATCGGAAGCTATGTAAAACGGCTGGAGGATGTAAAAAAAGCAATCTATACCGGTGCCGCTAATGTTATGATGAAATATGCTTTATTGGATTCCAAGGTGATAATGAAAGAAGCCGTAGACCGTTTCGGTTCGGATAAAATTATGGTCGAGCTAGACATGATAGAATGCATGGATGATGAAGGAGAGGATATCTGTAAAGTTATAGCAGAATATAAGGTTACAACAGTATTACTCAAGCATGCATCTTTATCCGAATATACGAAGAAGAAGATTGAAGATGCTCCGGTGAAAGTTATTATCCGTGACAGCCTGATCAGAAATGATATGGTTAGTTTAATGAACCTCACCAATGTAATAGGGGTATCTACGAATTTCTTTGAGAATAAAGATATCATAAAAGCAAAAGGTGCACTAAAACAAGAAGGAATTGAGGTTAACACCTTTGAAAGCAAGCTAAGCTTCTCAGAATTTAAACTGAATACAGACGGATTAATCCCTGTTATTGTCCAAGATTATCGTTCGGACGAGGTATTAATGCTTGCGTATATGAATGAAGAAGCATATAATAAGACTGTTGTGGGTGGAAGAATGACCTATTTTTCCAGAAGCCGTGAAGAGCTTTGGCTTAAGGGAGAGACCTCCGGTCACTACCAGTATGTTAAGGAATTAATCCTGGATTGTGACAAGGATACGATTTTGGCAAAAGTACTTCAGGTGGGTCCTGCCTGCCATACAGGTAAGCAGAGCTGCTTCCATACAGAGCTGGTGAAGAAGGAATATAAGAATTCAGATGCGCTTCATGTATTTAAGGATGTCTATGAGATTATCATGGATCGTAAGGTTAACCCGAAGGAAGGTTCCTATACAAATTATCTGTTTGATAAGGGTATTGATAAGATCTTGAAGAAATGCGGAGAAGAAGCTACGGAGATTACCATAGCCGCCAAGAATCCCGGTGCGGAGGAATTGCGCTATGAAATCTCGGATTATATATATCATCTGATGGTTCTGATGGCGGAATGCGGTCTCGACTGGGATGACATCACAACAGAGTTGGCTCATAGAAAATAGCATTGTTTATAGATGTTGGGCTTCTCCAATTATATAGAATTAGAATTTAAATAGAATACAATAATAGTAACGCATATTTATAATATAGGAGGCAACGAAAGTGCAAATATATGGTGTAAATGAATTGAGAAAAATGTTCTTGGATTACTTTGAAAGTAAGGGACATCTGGTAATGAAGAGTTTTCCGTTGATTCCCCATAATGATAACAGCTTATTGTTAATCAACTCCGGTATGGCACCTCTAAAGCCATACTTTACAGGACAAGAGATACCACCGAGAAAACGTGTAGCAACCTGCCAAAAATGTATCCGTACTCCTGATATCGAGAATGTAGGCAAAACAGCAAGACACGGTACTTTCTTCGAGATGCTCGGTAACTTCTCCTTCGGAGATTATTTTAAAAGTGAAGCAATTGCATGGTCTTGGGAATTCTTAACCGAGACAGTAGGACTTGATCCAGACCGTCTGTATCCTTCCGTTTATGAGAAGGATGACGAGGCATTTGAAATCTGGGAGAAAGAAATCGGCATCGCTCCGGAGAGAATTTTCCGTTTCGGTAAGAAGGATAATTTCTGGGAGCATGGTGCAGGCCCTTGCGGTCCCTGCTCCGAGATCTATTATGACCGTGGTGAGAAATATGGCTGTGGAAGTTCAACCTGTACCGTAGGCTGTGACTGTGATCGTTACATCGAGGTATGGAACAATGTATTTACACAGTATAACAGCGATGGCAAAGGTAATTATGTAGAGCTTGAGAATAAGAACATCGATACCGGTATGGGTCTTGAAAGACTTGCAGCCGTAGTTCAGGATGTGATTTCAATCTTTGATATCGATACAATGAAAGAAATCCGTGATAAGGTGTGTGAGATGGCTCATACAGCGTATCAGGTGGATCCCAAGAAGGATGTATCCATCCGTAAAATTACTGACCATATCCGTTCTACAACCTTTATGGCATCCGATGGTGTTATTCCTTCCAATGAAGGTAGGGGTTATGTATTCCGCAGATTATTACGTGGAGCAGCTCGTCATGGAAGACTTCTTGGTATAGAAGGAAACTTTATGGCAGAACTTTCAAAGGTTGTAATCAATGGACATAAAGATGGTTATCCGGAGTTGGAGGAGAAGAAGGAATATATCTTAAAGCTGCTTGCGATAGAAGAAGATAAGTTCAATAAGACAATTGATCAGGGCTTAAGCATCCTTACGGATATGGAGAAGGAATTAGAGAAAAAGAATTCTGAGATTCTTGCAGGTGAAGATGTATTTAAGCTATACGATACCTATGGTTTCCCATTTGATTTAACCAAGGAGATTCTTGAAGAAAAAGGTCTTGAAGTAGATGAGAAAGGCTTCCGTGCAGCAATGGAGGTTCAGAGAGTAACCGCCAGAAGTGCAAGAGGAACAACCAATTATATGGGGGCAGAAGAGACCGTATATCAGCAGATTAATGCAGGTATTACTTCATCCTTCGTCGGGTATGAGAACCTTACCTATCCTTCAGAAATTACCGTGCTTACAACAGAAACTGAAATCACACAGGAACTTATTGCCGGACAAAAGGGAACTATTCTAGTGAAAGAGACCCCTTTCTATGCTACCAGTGGTGGACAAGCTGCTGATTCCGGTATTATTGTAACTAAGGATGCAGAATTTGAAGTAGAAGATACTATTAAGCTTATGGGTGGCAAGATTGGTCATGTAGGAACTGTAACAAAGGGTATCTTTAAGGTTGGTGAAAAGGTGGAGCTGAGTGTTAATAAAGCACAGAGATTAGCGACAGCGAAGAACCATAGTGCAACCCATCTGTTACAAAAGGCTCTCAGAAGCGTCATTGGATCTCATGTTGAGCAGGCAGGTTCCATGGTAAGTGAGGACCGTCTACGTTTTGACTTTACCCATTTCTCCGCATTAACCTCAGAAGAGCTGTCTATCGTAGAAGCCTTAGTAAATGAACAGATTGTAAATGGACTTTCCGTTAATACCAAGGTTATGAATGTAGAAGATGCGAAAAAAGAAGGTGCTATGGCACTATTCGGTGAGAAATATACGAGCGATGTCCGTGTGGTAACCATGGGTGATTACAGCAAAGAACTTTGCGGTGGTACTCATGTAGACAATACCGGCGTGATTACGGTATTTAAAATTTTATCCGAGACAGGTATTGCAGCCGGTGTAAGAAGAATTGAAGCGTTAACAGGAAACGGTGTATTCGCATATTATAAAGAGTTAGAGAATGAATTACACAATGCATCGAAAGCAGCTAAGACAGAACCTTCACAATTGACTATAAGAATCGAAGGCTTACTTGATGAATTAAAGTCAGTTAAGTCTGAAAATGAGAAGTTAAAGAGTAAGCTTGCAAACAACTCCCTTGGTGATGTAATGAATCAGGTGGTTGATGTAAAGGGTGTTAAACTATTAGCTGTTAAGTTAGCTGATGTTGACATGAATGAGCTGCGTAATCTTGGCGATCAGTTAAAGGAGAAGTTAGGTGAGGGTGTTATCATACTTGCTTCTGCAATGGCCCCGGATAAGGTCAACTTACTTGCAATGGCTACGGATGGCGCTATGAGTAAAGGTGCCCATGCTGGTAATCTGATTAAGGAACTTGCAGCACTGGTTGGAGGCGGAGGCGGTGGAAGACCGAACATTGCTCAGGCTGGTGGTAAGAATGCTGCTGGAATCGACTCAGTGATTGCTAAAGCAAAGGACGTTCTTGATGTTCAGGTAAAATAACACATTCAGGATTGTAATATAGAAATATTCAAATAAATAATAATTAAAAACCCCCCTTCTTTGGTGAACAACATGAGAAACCGGTAAATTACCGGTAACAGAATTCACAAAAGAAATGGGGGTTTTCTTTATAAAAAGATAGGAGGAAGGCGTTATGCCGCAGTATGGCTTTATTGGTTACGGTAGTATGGGTAGTATGCTGGTGAAAGAATTGATCGGATCAGCGAAGGTGAGACAGGAAGATATTATCGTAACAAGGAAGAACACAGATCGATTGGATGAAATTAAGGCTTTATGGCCTGATATTATTGTGACGAAGGATATCACTGAGTTGATGAAACAAGCCAAATACATTTTTCTGTGTATGAAGCCGAAGGAATATCTAAGTGTTTTACAAGATATTCGAGAATGTATTACGAAGAAGCACCATTTGATATCGATTAACGGTTCACTGAATATTTCAGATATGGAATATATCGTACGATGTAAAATCACAAGATTATTACCGACCTTAACCTCGGAAGTAAAAGAAGGGATAACCTTGATCTGTCATAACAGTTTCATTAATGACCAGGAAGCGGATGAACTAGAAACGGTCTTTAAAAGCTTTACAAAATTGTTCCGTGTAGAGGAATCGGATTTTGGCTTTGCATCGGAATTCACCAGCTGTGGACCCGGATTTTACGCTGCTATGTTACGGGAGTTTGTAGAAGCAGGCCAGCGCCACAGTGATTGCCTGTCAAAAGAACAGATTTTAGATCTTGTAATGCAAACTGTCTACGGTACAGCGCGATTGATGCTTGATAATAAAATGAACTTTGATGCCGTAATCAACAGAGTAGCAACGAAGGGCGGTATCACGGAAGTAGGCGTAAAGGTGATGGAGGAAGGGCTTCCAGTAGTATTTGATGAGGTATTTGATCAGACCATGAGTAAGCGTAAAGAGGTTGAACGAAATCTGCATGTTCAGTACTCCGATGCTAGTTTATAGTGAATAATTCATAATCCATAAATAAAATATTGGGCAGAAGTGGTACATTTATGCAAATATCGGAATTGAGAAGGCTTCTTTATAGTTTTTATCTATCGATATGAAATATTAGTTGACGAAATTGAAATTTATGCTATAATCATTGTAGTGCTATTCAAAAAATACCCAAACAGTTGTATACGCACAATACACAACTGGAGGGAGGTTAGGGTGAGACTATGTCAAATGTTATCGTAAAAGATAATGAAACTTTAGATAGTGCTCTCCGCAGATTCAAAAGAAACTGCGCGAAAGCTGGTATCCAACAGGAGATCCGTAAGAGGGAGCATTATGAGAAGCCAAGCGTAAGACGCAAGAAAAAGTCTGAAGCGGCGAGAAAGCGTAAATATTAATTTTAAAGAGACTTCCAATGAATTTTCATTGGAAGTTTTTTATATCCACGAAGGTGTAGATTAACTGAACCTTCAAAAATAATAATGTGAATTGCCTTATAAAACCTATTTACGAAATGTACAAAAACCTTGGTTATGATATCTATATTCCAGCTCCGATTATGGAATTGGAATTCACTAACAGATTTCTCATATGGTAGAGCAGGGCTGAAAAAGCGCAAACTCCTCGCTGACATTCGTCAGCTCGTCAGACATGCTTTTTTTCAGCCTGAACCATATTCGAAATCAGTAAGTGAATTGGCCAATTCATAATAAGTCGCTGTCATACACATATCATAACCAAGGTTTATGATTCACGTTATTCGTAATTTCATAAAGCAATGATATAGACATAGATTATTGAAGGTTCAGTTAAGCATAAGCTTCTTAACAACATTCCCATAAAAATATGAATGATATAGTATATTGATGTTATAAAGCAATAATATAGTTTTGATATAAGGGTTCCGAAAGCATAGCTACGGAACCCTTATATCTCATGTAAACATTGATGTTCGAGATATATTCTACATGGGATGATAAAAACATATATTATTACAGTACCGCGAAAGATTTTGGGGGCTGTTATGAGTCGAAGCCAGGAGAATAGCCAGATACGTAACAAGATGCTAAGCCAGATACGTAATCAGGAGCATAGTCAGAAGGATAGCCAGAAGCATAACCAAAAACACAACCAAAAGGTTAACCAGAAGGTTGAACATGAACTTAACGAGGAGCTGAACAAAAAGCTTAATCGAAAACATGACAAGAAACATGATCATAAGCATAAAATTGAATCGTTACATGCTCAGTTTAAAAAAGAGGCGAAAAACACATTATATCAGGGCTTGGAGAAGAAGAAAAAGGAAAAGCCCTACGAAAAGCAAACTTATCTAGAGGAATTGTCAAACCGTCTTCATCTGCCGGCTGATATTTTAGCCGGTGCTCCGATTATCACAGCCACAGGTAGAAATGAATTGTGCCTGGAAAATTACAAGGGAATTATTGAATTTAACGGCTCTTTATTAAAAATCCAAACAAAAGTTTGTCGGATCTGTATCGAAGGGAAACACCTTAATATATTATATTTTACTGAGGATGAGATGCGTATTACAGGATATATCCAAGCGATTTATTACCAATAATTGATATTTTTTATCAGGAGGCATTTTCATGCTAATTAAACTGCTAATTTGGTTCCGCGGTTTTCTGATCATCCGAATTCATGGGACAGCGCCGGAGCGTTTTATTAATTTATGCAGTAACAAAAAAATATATATCTGGGATCTGAAACACACCGGGAGTGACTATCAATTCCATATCATTGCAAAAAATTATAAATTGCTGAAGCCCATTGCAAAAAAGACAGGGATTGTGCCTAAAATCGTACATAAACATGGGTTTCCTTTTCTTTTACACCGTTATAAGAAGAGAGTCGGATTTTTTACCGGAGTTATAATCTGCTGTCTGCTGGTTTATATAATGTCCTTGTATATCTGGGATATCAATATCCTTGGGGGATCGAAGTATACTCCGGATGCAATGCTTAAATTCCTTCAGGAGAATGATATCTATACCGGGATTAAAAAAAATGAGGTTAATTGTCAGGAAATTGAAGAAGAGATCCGATTGGCTTATCTTGATATCGGTTGGGTTTCCGCTGAGATCAAAGGAACCAGATTAATTATTAAAATAACGGAGACGAATATGCCCGCTCCAGCTCAGATTGCTATTGACCCAAGTCATATCGTAGCGACTAAGGATTCGATTATAAAATATATTATTACAAGAGCTGGTACTCCCCAAGTGAAGGTAGGGGATGTTGTCAAAAAGGGGGATACTCTGGTTTCCGGAATCATTACGATTAAAAGTGATTTTGATGAAATTCTTAGCCTTCATCCCACAGTCGCAGATGCTGATATTATCTGTAAAAGCTTTTATGATTATTATGAAGCCTTTCCGATGGAATACTCGGATAAAGTGTTTACCGGAGCGACAAAAAAGGGTTATTATATTTCCTTTTTCGGGAAAAAATTATTTTTATATAATCCTAGAAATTCCTATTCTACCTATGATATAATTGTTAACGAAAATACGTTCCATATAACGGATAGTTTTTACCTTCCTTTTCGTTATGGCAGTATCTTAACCAGAGAATATGAGGAACAGACAAAATCTTATACAGAGGCAGAAGCTGAAACTATAGCAAAAACAAGGCTAAATCGGTATTTTGCACGTTTACAGGAAAATGATGTTATAATAAGAGAGAATAATGTAAAAATAACTATACAGAATAAGTATTGTATCACAAAAGGAAGAGTTACTGTAGAAGAACCAGCTTGGGAATACAAAACGATTTTAGATGACGAATGGAGGATCCCACAGACAGATGAGCATAGTGGAAACAATCATTGATATACCAGCAGAGCATGAGAAGAATGTATTTGGCGGTTTTGACGCATATGCTAAAATCATTGAACGGGCATTTAATGTAACGATTATAGCAAGGAATGGCGAAATTAAGGTAGTAGGAGCCGCAGAGCAAGTAACAAAGGCGAAGAGTGTATTTATACAGTTACTGGAGCTTTCAAAGAGGGGCAACCAGATTACGGAACAGAATGTTAATTATGCAATTTCCTTATGTTTTGAGGACAAAGAGAAGGAAATCGTCGAGATAGATAAGGATTTAATCTGCCATACGATCAATGGCAAACCGATTAAACCTAAAACCCTTGGACAGAAAACGTATGTGGATCTGATTCGCAAGAAAATGATTGTTTTCGGTGTGGGACCTGCAGGAACCGGTAAGACTTATCTTGCAATGGCAATGGGTATCACAGCATTTAAAAATGATGAAGTTAGTAAGATCATTTTAACCAGACCTGCCATTGAGGCAGGAGAGAAGCTTGGCTTTTTGCCCGGCGATCTACAGAGTAAAGTAGATCCATATCTCAGACCTCTTTATGATGCCTTATATCAGATTATGGGACCGGAAGCATATATTAAGAATACAGAAAAAGGTTTGATCGAGGTTGCACCTTTAGCATATATGAGAGGTAGAACTCTGGAGAATGCATTTATTATACTTGATGAAGCCCAGAATACGACTCCGGCGCAGATGAAGATGTTCTTAACTAGAATTGGTTATGGATCAAAGGTTGTTATTACCGGCGATCTCACTCAGAAGGACTTGCCGATAGGTACGAAGTCCGGTCTGGATGCTGCTCTTAAGATATTAGGCAAGATAGAAGATATCGGCTTTTGTTATCTCACCAGCCAGGATGTAGTAAGGCATCCTCTGGTTCAAAAAATAGTGAAAGCTTATGATAACTACGAAGAAAAACAAAAACGGTTTGAAGAAAAGAATGCGGATCAGGGAAAACGCAAATGGGAACGAAAGCTGAATTATAAATCCGAAAAGATCAGGGGAAATCATTATGAAAACAAGTGACAGCAATAAGAATCCCACACCGGTGATGATTACTATATTGCCATTGCTAGCGATGCTGGCATCCATATTGCCTAGCGTTTATTATAACAATGCTGATCTTGATACAGTAAAGTTGGGTTTTATTACTTTTCTTTTAACGGTCATTGTTTTGTTTTATATCCGTGTCAATTCCGATTTATTGAACCAGAAACTGGCAAAGACCGTTATATTACTCAGTTATCTTGGCTCAATTTGTCTTCTTCTTTTCGTTCCGGATCCTTCAACCTTCTGTCTCTGGATGGTTGGGGGATTAGTAACCTCCATGTTGATTGATAGCAAACTGGGTTTGCTGCTTCATTTTAATTTATCCTTTCTAATGGGAATTTTTATAACCAAGAGGCCGGAGGATGTCATCCAAGTCTTAATCATAGGTGTATTGATGAATATGCTTGCTGGTTCATTAAAGAAGCCTGCAACAGTGATATATGCCGCAATAATAATACTGTCATCTAATATCACCTTAGCATTTGCCATTAACAATTTTTCGTTTGAGGGAGATTGGAATAACGATTATCTGAAATCCTTATTCAGTGTATTTGCAGTGCTCCTCGTTGCTTACCTCATAGGTTTCGCGTATCAGGTAAGTGAAAAGAAAGCAACGTCAAAATATTCAGAATCAGTAGATGCGCTATTGGAGGCTTATTCTGAAGATCAGTCACCGGTAAGCATAGCCCATATTAATTATTCTGACAGCACAATTGAGATTACATCAATCAATGCAGAGAACGAGTTATTTCCAGAAGCTAAGGAGGATAATGATAGTATTGATGCAATGATCAGTCACGGAACAAGGACAAGTTATGATGTTCTCTGTGATCTGGAAAATGATTTAATTAAAAAGATGAAACAGCATTCCGCAGTTTTATATGAGCATGCTCTCCAAATTGGAGATTTGTCGTATCGAGCTGCCATGGAAATTGGAGCAAATGATATGTTAGCTCTTGCTGGTGGTTTATATCATGAAGTCGGTAAGATAAACGGTAAGAATTATATTGAAGAAGGCCTTGTCATAGCAGAAGATTATGCATTCCCGAATGAATTGAAAGCGATTATTAAAGAGCATAATATTAAATATGAAAAACCTGGCTCCGTAGAAGCAGCAATTGTTATGCTCTCAGACAGCGTTGTATCAACTATTGATTACATAGTAAAGAATGACGAGCATAAGTTCACGACGAATAAAGTTATCGATAATATCTTCCAGTTAAGAATGGATAAAGGCACCTTTGATTCAGCTGATATTTCCTTGAAGAATTATAAGAAGTTGAAGGAGTTTTACCAGAAGGAATTCAATAAATAAAGAAAGGTGGGGTACAGAAGATGACGATTTATATTGAATATGAAGCATCGGATAAGCTTGGTTTTGACCATGAAACCTTGGTAAAACGTGTTGTTGAAGCCTGCCTTGATTATGAAGAGTGTCCCTATGAAGCAGAGGTTAGCGTATTATTTACAGACGACGAGGAAATCCGCAGGATTAACAAGGAGTTCAGGAACATTGATAATCCGACGGATGTATTATCATTTCCAACCAATGAGTACGATACTCCGGGTGATTTCTCTAAACTGGAGGATACCATTGCGGATTGTTTTCATCCTGAGACGGGAGAAGTGCTTCTTGGTGATATTGTTATCTCTGTTGATAGAGCAAAGTTCCAAGCGAAGGAGTACGGACATTCCATAGAGCGGGAAGTGGCTTTTCTGACTGCCCATAGTATGTTCCATCTGTTCGGTTACGATCACATGGAGGAAGATGAGCGGTTAAGAATGGAAGAAAAACAAAACAATGTATTAGCTAACCTTAATATATTACGATAGATAACGATGTAAACTTGATCATATTCTACAGAAGGGACTGGATAAGGCATGAAAAAGATTACGTTATGGATACTTTTACTTATGACAGCATTACTAATGATAGGATGTAATAAAGCAACGACGGAGGATGGAGTAATTAATGAAATAGAGGATGATGCGGATACTTCCATCCTACCTACTCAGCCACCGGTCGAGGTACTACCAACCGTGACAATTACACCGGAAGAACCAGATTTAAATCATGCAGGAGAAATTAGAAGCTATCTGACCGGGTTATGGGTTAAGGAGGAGATAGGGAAAAAACGACCCCTTGCAATCCAATTCAGTAATTTTAAGACGGTAGCAAACCAAAGCGGAATAGGACAAGCAGATATCGTTTATGAATGCATCGTAGAGGGTGGAATTACAAGACTTCTTGGAATCGGTGAGAATTATACCGGCGACCGGATTGGGTCGGTCCGAAGTTCAAGACATTACTTTGTAAGTATAGCCGATGAATATGATGCTATCTATATTCATTATGGTAAAACAAAATATGCGAAAAGTAAAATAAATAAGCTCGGCATTGATACTCTGGCCGGAGAAGGTGGCATTGGTACTACTGTATTTTACAGAGATAATAAACTCAAAGCACCGCACAATGCATTTGCCAGTCTGGAAGGCATCCTGGCAGGGATTGAGAAGATGGAGTATGAGGTACAATACGCAGAAGGTTATGCTCCTCATTATAGTTTCTACAATGAAGATACGGATTTGACGGTTGGTACCGGTGCAAATAAACTTACATTAGATTTTTCAGGATATACTGCGCCTTATTTTGAGTATAACGCATCGGATAAGCTATATTACCGTTACCAGTTTGGTGATAAGCATATCGATAAGGTTACAGGGGAGCAGTTATCCTTTAAGAATATTATCATTCAGTTCGTTAAAGAGTGGGATATTGATAAAAATGATTACCAGACCATGGACCTGGAGGATGCAAGTGGTACAGGCTATTATATTACCAATGGGAAAGCAGTACCGATTACCTGGAAGAAGAATGAAGCAGACCGGTGGATGCGTTATTATAACGAGGCCGGAGAGGAATTATCCATCAATCCCGGTAAAACCTATATCACCCTGTTCCCGAAGGACAGACCAGAGGATGTAGAGATTGAAAATTAATTGATACTAGCAATAACATGGGATAAAGGAGATATTTATGTCTACTAAAAGTAATAGCAATCATTTTTTGGTTCAAGGAAGTATATTGGCAATTGCATCTCTATTAGTACGCATCATCGGTTTACTTTATCGGATTCCGATGGTCCGTATCATTGGGCTGGAAGGCATGGGGTTTTATTCCCAAGCCTTTGAAGTGTATAATATCGCTTTAATATTATCTTCCTATAGCCTTCCGATTGCCGTAGCGAGACTTGTAGCAGTTAGAAGAGTCAATAAGGAGCATAAGAATTCCTATCGTGTTTTTCTGTGTGCAATGGTGCTTGGGATTTCCGTTGGATTAATTGCTACACTTATCATCTTCTTTGGAGCGGATTTTTTCGCTACTTATATCAATAATAGTCCAAGTTCGGCTTTCCCTATCATGATACTTGCGCCGACAATCTTCGTCTTTTCCATTATGGGTGTATTAAGAGGCTTCTATCAGGGTAAGAATACAACCATTCCCACTGCAATATCACAGGTATTGGAGCAGGTGATCAATGCGATTGTCAGTATCACAGCTGCTTATTTTCTTGTGAGAAACTACAGTGCATCCATCAATGTAGCCTCTTATGGAGCAGCAGGTGGAACCTTAGGTACCTTTGCCGGAGCGTGTATCGGACTAATCTTCCTGTTATTTGTATTTATTTTATATAAACCTGTTATTAACAAGCAAATCCGTAATGATGTGTCAGAAAATCATGAATCCTATTCGACAATTTTCCGATTACTGATTATTACCATAGCACCGGTAATCTTAAGCCAGACAGTATATCAGATCAGTGGTTTAATCGATAACTCTTTATTCGGACATATCATGAAAGCAAAGCAAGTATCAACGTTCGATTTAGAAGTTTTAAAAAATGCGACAGTAACGCAATTATATGATGAATCGCTCCGTAGTAAATTGTTGGGTATCTATAGCAGTGAATACCGGCTGCTTACGAATGTACCTGTTGCTATTGCAACAGCCATTGGAGCTGCAATAGTAACCTCCATATCTGCAGATCGGACAAGAGGCAAGAATGAAGCAATCCGTACCAAGGTCCATACGGCAGTAAAGTTCAATATGATTATTGCAATTCCTTCTGCAGTAGGCATGGCAGTTCTGGCATCTCCAATCATGGCTCAATTATTCGATGATAGTTATAAACTTACTTCAAATATCATGATCCTTGGCTCCATATCCATTGTATTCTTTTCACTGTCAACAATTACTACCGCTATTCTGCAGGGGATTGGTAAACTAAGGATTCCAGTCATTAACTCGGCGATTTCCCTTGCTATCCACATACTTTTAGTATTTGCCTTATTACAATTTACCCACCTGAGTACCTATGCTTTGGTTATTGGTAACGTTACCTTTCCTTTAGTCGTATGCATCCTGAACTGGTTGTCCGTTGAGAAGTATCTGGATTATCAGCAAGAAATTCTTAAGACCTTTATCATTCCTTCCGTGAGTGCCGGATTAATGGGTGTAGCTACATATTTTGCATATCTCGGGATGGACAAATTAACCGACAGTAGATTGATTTCATTGACGGTTGCTATCATAGCAGCTGTTATGATATACTTTGTTCTTCTCATTTTCCTCAAGAGGTTAAGTGAGTATGAACTAGAACTTATACCGAAAGGGCATAAAATCGTAAGATTATTAAAGAAGCTTCATCTAATATAAAAATAGTAGAGAATTCCCATGAGGATCATCCCAAATTCAGTTTTGTTTGACATTTGGTGTGAACCGCTGGTGGATTCTCTTTTTTTATTGTCTTAAGCAGTTTCATAATGCTGTATAAATATGTAAATACTGGAGATAATATTGCCGAAGGAGTGATTCCCTATGAAATGGAAGAAGGCATCGATTTATCTCTTAAGCTTTGTATTCTTATGTGTTATGTTTACAACCTGCTATTATTTGAGCTATCTGCATGCATTAAATGATTTTAATAAACGGTCAATTGAACAAAATATGCAGCTTTATGCTTTGCTGGAGAAGCCGGAGCCGACTCCGGCTGTTACAACCGAGGATGAAACTGTGGATGTTCTTCAGTCGGAGATGACAGTACAGCCATCAACGAAATATACCTTGCAGAATTATAATATGAAGACGGATACGACGGAAACCCAGGTCTTAAATCCTCCGGCAGATCTGGTTGGACTGACCCGTGAAGAAGTAATGGAATATCTGTCAACCTATATGTCTGATATGCCTTTATCCGATTATAATAAGGGCTTGATATCTTTTGAATTGATCTATTTTTCAGAAAATGAGATCATAATAAAGAAGAGTTATAATGAGGATTTCGTTCCTTTCCGCTTTTATGTAGTGATTAAGGATGGATATGTCGTTGTCTATAACAGTGATTTAAAGAGTGTATATAGCTATACTCATATTGAAGCGATGAACTTACCGGAAGAGGACAGGATTGCATTAATTCAAGGCATCTATGTTAACAGTCTGGAGGAGCTTTATGCATTACTGGAGAGTTATTCGAGTTAGCCGGACTGAAACTTCGCTTGTATTTATGATTACTAGATTAAATTAGATTTTTTTATAGTGACCATAGGTCACGATATGGTAGGAATATAACTCATGAAGTTTCAGTAAATAACATCAAATTAAAATAAAGATTTGATTTGCGTATCAGTTTGCTTAACTCCCAGCTGGTACGCTTTTTATTGAAAAGCTTAGTGCGGTCCTAGCGAATAAGTATTGTACTATGAGGAACTCATTTATTATAATTTGATTAGTAGAAAGTAAAGAAAGGCTTATATTACAAAGAAAGGCTTGAAATAAAACCTCGCTTCAAATATAATGAAACAAATATAAAAGTGTTTTCATTTGGGAGGCAATCCAGTGGAGTATGATGTAATTATCGTTGGTGCAGGAGCATCCGGTCTGATGGCAGCAATCACGGCGGCAAGACAGGGAAGCTCGGTACTCCTGATAGAGCAAAAAGAGAAAGCCGGAAAAAAAATATTAGCATCGGGTAATGGTAAATGTAATTTTACAAACAACTACCAGGCTCCGGAGTGCTACCGCTCCGATGACAGCGCATTTGCAATGAAGGTGCTGTCTTGTTTTGACGTATCTGAAACACTCAGTTTCTTTCGTGAACTTGGTATCTTTCCAAAAGAGCGCAATGGCTATTATTATCCCAATTCAGAACAGGCTGCCAGTGTGGTCTCAGTCCTAATGATGGAATGTGAAAGACTTAAAGTATGCTTCAGTTATAATGAGAAGGTAAAAGAGATTCAGAAACCTTTCTATACCATTCTTACTGAGCAGGTATTGAATGATATTACGAAAGATAAAAAGAATGTTACTTCGAATTACAAGATATATCATGCAAAGCGGTTAATCCTTGCAACAGGCGGGTGTGCTTCCCCGAAGCTGGGTTCCGATGGAAGTGGTTATGCTTTGGCAAAGAGTCTGGGTCACAGCATCATCAGGCCTTTACCGGCACTGGTGCAGCTAAAATCACCGGACAAGTACTGTAAGACAATATCCGGTGTCCGTGTGGAGGCTGAAGTAACCGCATTTTCGAATAGCGGTAAGATTGCATATGAAGCTGGGGAAATCTTATTTACCGATTATGGCATCTCAGGAATCCCAATTCTGCAGATCAGCCGCTTTGTTGCAAAGGCCCTTGATAAAGGTGAAAAGGTTCGGTTGGTAATTGATTATCTGCCTTATCTTGAGAAACCGGAGATTACCTCTATGATAAAGAGTAGGATAAAACAAAATCCTGCTAAGACGATGGAAGAAATGTTGGTAGGAATGTTTCATCATAAGCTTTCCTATATAATAATAAAAGAAGCTGAACTTGATCCCTATCAACCCGCAAAGCTGATGACAGAGAAAGATATTGAGAAAATCGCTGATAACATCAAAGGGTTCAAGATGCAGATCAGTGATACAAATTCCTTTGAAAATGCTCAGGTTTGCAGCGGAGGTGTTCCAACTACCGAAATCGATGAGGCTACGATGGAATCTAAGCGATCAAAGGACTTATACCTGACAGGAGAGCTGGTGGATGTAGATGGAACCTGTGGCGGTTATAACCTGCAGTGGGCTTGGAGTACCGGATATCTGGCAGGATTACACGCAGGTAAGGTTGGAAAGATTTTAGTAGATAAAGGAAAGGTATTATGATAAGAATATCCCAGGTAAAGCTTCCAATCAAACATACGGAGGACGATATTAAGAGTGCAACAGCTAAGATATTGAAGCTGCCACCGAATAAGCTCAAAGAATTTAATATTGTTAAGAAGTCCATTGATGCAAGGAAGAACGACATTAAATATATTTACACCGTCGAGGTGACGATGACAGCGGATGTGAAAGAGAATGAAAAAAGTCTTGTAACCCGCATCCACAATGATAATATCACAATTACAGAGAAATCTCAGTATACTTATACGCCAATGGGTACAAATAAGCTTTCTCACCGCCCTGTGGTAGTTGGAACAGGGCCTGCCGGTTTATTTACCGGCTGGCTGCTTGCCAAATACGGATACCAGCCCATTGTTATTGAACGTGGATACGAAGTAAGTAAACGTGTTGAAGCCGTCGAGCATTTCTGGAGGTCGAATGAGTTAAATCCGAGCAGTAATGTCCAGTTTGGTGAAGGAGGTGCAGGTACCTTCTCTGATGGAAAGTTGAATACTATGGTGAAGGATGTTAACAACCGGTATCGTCTTGTTATGGAGACCTTCGTAAAATATGGTGCACCTTCAGAGATCCTGTATCTGAATAAACCGCATATAGGAACCGATAAGCTTCGCTATGTAGTAGAGAATATGCGTAAGGATATCATTAGTCTTGGTGGTGAGGTACGTTTTGCAACCCAACTGACAGACTTAGTGATTGAGAATGGAAGACTCAAAGCAATCGAGTTAGATCAGAAAGAGACAATTCCTTGCGAAGTGCTGATACCGGCTATAGGCCATAGTGCTAGAGATACCTTTCAGATGCTACGGAGCAGAGGCGTTACCATGACTCCGAAGGCTTTCGCTATCGGTCTTAGGATTGAGCATAAACAGAGTATGATCGGCAAATCACAGTATGGTCAGGAATACCTTAGGCTTCCTGCAGCAGATTATAAATTGACCCATCAGACGAAGTCTGGAAGAGGAGTATATTCCTTTTGTATGTGTCCGGGTGGTTTTGTGGTAAATGCTTCTTCGGAGCCGGGTCATCTAGCTGTGAATGGAATGAGCAATTACAAGCGTGATGAAGAGAACGCCAATAGCGCAATCGTAGTTACCGTGCAGCCGGAGGACTTTGGGGGAAGTGATCCCTTACGTGGTGTGGATTTTCAGAGAAAATGGGAGAAAGCAGCCTATGAAGCTGGGAAAGGACTTGTTCCGGTACAGTTATTTGGCGACTTGTTAAGAAACCAGGATAGTGTTACAATAGGAAATGTTACCCCGAATATTAAGGGTCCGTATCAGCTTTCAAATCTGGCAAACTGCCTGCCGAACGACATAACCGAAGCATTGAAGGACGGTATCCTTGCATTTGACCGAAAAATCAAAGGCTTTGGTAATGAAGAAGCAGTCCTCTCAGGAGTGGAAAGCAGAACCTCATCACCGGTACGTATCCAGCGTAATGACGAATACGAAAGTAATATCATCGGAATTTATCCTTGTGGTGAAGGTGCAGGTTATGCAGGGGGCATTACCTCAGCGGCCATAGATGGTATTAAAGTGTTTGAAGCAATTGCCGGTAAATATCGTCCGGAATAGGAATAGAGAATTTATATAGAAGATTACAATTGAGAGGTGGAGGAGAGCTTATTCATGCAAATAAGAGAACAGTTAAAGGATAAGAAAAGAATTATTGTAAAAATCGGATCATCTTCCCTGACCCATCTGGAGACTGGTAGCTTAAATCTGGAGAAGATGGAGAGACTTGTCCGCATTTTAACCGACCTTAGAAACCAAGGAAAGGATGTCATTCTAGTCACCTCCGGTGCTATCGCAGTGGGTAGAAAGGCCTTGGGATTACAGGAACGACCGAAGGAGCGTTCCGTGAAGCAGGCATGTGCAGCTGTTGGTCAGGCAAGTCTAATGATGGTATACCAGAAACTATTTGCTGAATATAATCAGGTCGCTGCACAGATTCTGATGACCAAATATACGATGATTAATGATATCAGCCGTATCAATGCAAAGAACACCTTCGGAGAGCTGTTTAAGATGGGTGTTATTCCAATTGTAAATGAGAATGATACAGTATCCACGGAAGAGCTGGACTTGGATTTTGGCGATAATGATACATTGTCTGCAATCGTTACCGCATTGGTGGAAGGAGACCTGCTGATACTTCTTTCAGACATCGATGGCTTGTATACAGACGATCCACATAAGAATAAAGAAGCAAAATTGATATCCTGTGTTACTGACATTAACGAGGTCATTAACATGGCTAAGGCTTCTGCCAGTGATGTTGGAACCGGCGGTATGACAACAAAGTTATCTGCAGCTGGGATAGCTACTGCATCCGGAGCTGATATGGTTATAACGAATGGTGATAATGTAAGAAATATCAATCATATCATTGAGGGAAACGAAGCCGGCACCCTGTTTGTAGCAAATAAGAAACAGGATTTTCACATCATGGACTATATTACTTCAAAGCAGTATCAAAGATAGAAAGGTTAAAGCATGAACGAAAATACAATTGCAAGAATCAATGAATTATATCATAAATCACAAAAGGAAGGCCTAACGGAGGAAGAGAAAGTAGAACAGGTTAAACTACGCAGCGATTATATTACAGCAATCCGTAGCAATATGCGAGGGACTTTGGAGAATGTATCCTTTGTCAACCCTGACGGATCCGTAACAAAAGCTACCGAGGAAAAGAAAAAGAGATAGGATGTTGCTTATGACTAAAAGCCAGATCAGAAGTGTTCAGAGAGAACAAAGAGATAAGATTACCTCAGAGGAACAACTTCTACTAAGCAGAACAGTTAGGGAGAAACTTTTTGAAACAGAAGCCTATAAGTATTGTAAAAGAGTATTTACCTTTGTATCCTTTGGATCAGAGATAGATACCCGGCAGCTGATCAGAGATTCCTTCGTATCTGGGAAAGAAGTCTTTATTCCGAGAGTGGAATCTCATGGAATGGAATTTTATAGAATACATGATTTGCAGGGTTTAGTGCCAAGTAAATTCGGTGTGTTGGAGCCGATCTCTGAGAATGATAAAAGGTTTTACATACCAATGGCTGATATGAATTTTTCTAATAATGCTTCAAACCCAGAGAATCTGATGCTTCTCCCAGGGTTAGCATTTGACCTTAGAGGAAACAGGATTGGTTACGGTGCAGGTTATTATGATAAATATTTAGCCGAAGGTAGGTCAGCTCAGTTTTATAAAGTTGCTTTAGCCTATGATTTTCAGATACTGGAGGAGATTCCAACGGACGAATTTGATATTAAGGCGGATGTCATCATAACACCAACAAAAAATATATCCTGTAGTTAATTTACGATAATTCAGAAAAAATCAATCATGATATCATATAATTAGGATTGTAATGATGAATTCTGAACAATTAATCATGATATCATATAACTAGGATTGTAATGATAAATTCAGAAAGTATCAATCATGATATCATATACTGTAGGAATAACAAATATAACAGATTTCAGATATTAGGAGTAGATAAAGAAGGGAGGAATAACATGAATTACTTAGAACAACTAGGAAGCAAAGCAAAGAAAGCGGCAACTGAATTGAATTTGATGCTGCAGGAGGAAAAAAACAGAGCATTGAAAGCTTGTGCCAGGTCACTGATGGACTCACAGTTGGAGATTTTGGCAGCGAATGAAAACGATGTGAAGGTTGCAGTAAATAATGGTGTGAAAAGCTCATTAGTTGATCGGTTGCGTCTAAATCCGGACCGTTTACAGGGTATGGCTGATGGATTACTGCAGATATGTGCATTACCGGATCCAATCGGAGAAGTACTTTCCATGACGGTACGTCCGAATGGATTAACCATAGGAAAAAAGATCGTTCCCTTAGGTGTTATCGGAATTATTTATGAATCCCGCCCGAATGTAACAGCAGATGCGTTCGGATTATGCTTCAAAGCAGGCAATGCGGTAATTCTGAGAGGCGGAAGTGATGCGATTCATTCGAATCAAGCTATTGTAAAAGCTTTGAGAAATGGGTTGAAGAGCGTAGGCTGTAAGGAAGATGCTTTGCAGCTGATTGAAGACACCTCAAGAGATGTTGCAAGAGATTTCATGCGGCTGAACGCATATGTAGACGTATTGATTCCCCGTGGTGGAGCAGGTCTTATTAAAACAGTCGTTGAGAATAGTACCATTCCGGTGATTGAGACAGGAACCGGCAACTGTCATGTCTATGTTGACGAATATGCAGATTATGAAATGGCACTGGATATTATTGATAATTCAAAAACCCAACGTCTTGGCGTATGCAATACCTGTGAGTCTTTAGTTATCCATGAGAAGGTTAGTGAAGAGTTTATACCGATGATTTATGACAGATTACATGCAAAGGAAGTGGAAATACGTGCGGATGAAAGAGGTTGCGCTATCAGCAACGGCTGTGTACCTGCATCGGAAGAAGACTTTGCTACGGAATATCTGGATAAGATTATTTCCTTAAAGGTTGTCGGCAGCATTGAGGAAGCAATCGCACATATCAATCATTACAGTACACATCATTCCGAAGCAATTATTACAAAAGACTATGAGCATGCGATGAAATTCTTAAACGAGATAGATTCTGCTGCTGTCTATGTGAACGCTTCCACCCGGTTTACGGATGGTAACGAATTCGGCTTCGGAGCAGAGATCGGAATCAGTACCCAAAAGCTCCACGCAAGAGGGCCCATGGGATTGAAAGAACTGACCACAACGAAGTATATTATCTTCGGGAACGGGCAGATAAGAAATTAAGTACAGTATTATCAAATCACAGAAAACTGCAGTACAAAATCTGCAGGATTGGAAGGAATGGAGAGAAATATGGCAGATAATAAGATTTATGATTTCCCACCGGGAAATGATGTAGGCAGCTTTATCAAGAAATTCGGTAAGCTGTTTTTGCTCCTGGTTGTAGTAGTTATCGTGGGTATTGCATTGTTTGGTTCTTTTTACACAATCAAAGAGCAGGAACAAGCGGTGGTTACTACCTTTGGTAAGGCGAAGACCGTGAGCACAGCAGGTTTACATTTTAAGATACCTTTGATCCAGAGAGTTCAGAAGGTGGATACAACAATTCAGGGCTTTTCCATTGGTTATAATTCAGAAACTAATGAGCGGATTGAGACGGAATCCATGATGATCACGAATGATTTTAACTTTGTAAATGTAGATTTCTATGTAGAATATAAGGTAGCAGACCCGGTAAAGGCACTCTTTGCCTCCGAGGAACCAATAATAATATTAAAAAATATTGCACAGAGTGCTATTCGTATGGTTGTCGGAAGTTATGATGTGGATAGTGTAATCACTACCGGCAAGTATGAAATCCAGTCAGCAATCAAGGATTCCATCCTTCAGAAACTGGAACAGCAAGATATCGGTATCATGCTGGTGAACATAACTATCCAGGATGCAGAACCTCCGACAGCAGAGGTTATGGAAGCTTTCAAGTCCGTAGAAACCGCAAAACAAGGTGCTGAGACAGCGGTAAATAATGCAATTAAATATCAGAATGAGCAGCTGCCTCAGGCAGAAGCCCAAGTAGATAAGATACTTCAGGAATCTGAGTCTACTAAGGCACAGAGAGTCAATGAAGCGAATGGTGAAGTATCGAAATTCAATGAGATGTATGAGGAATATATCAAGTATCCGCTTATCACCAAGAAAAGAATGTTCTACGAGTCAATGGAGGATATACTTCCTTCCATGAAGGTTATCGTTGACAGTGGAGATTCTGATATTCAGAAGTTATTACCTTTAGATACTTTACTGGAAGGAGGAACGAGATAATGAAGAAAGCGAAAAACATTACCGGTATTATATTTTTAGTAATAATAATTGCGGCTTTGATTGTATTATCTTCCTCCGTTGTTATCAACAAGGAAAATCAATATAGCATTATTAAACGCTTCGGTAAGATTGAAAGAGTCATTAATGAGGCAGGTTTATTTATAAAGACACCATTTATCGAGGATGTATATGTGATTCCGAAGAGTATCCAGTTCTATGATATGCAGGAATCAGATGTTATTACTAAGGATAAGAAGACAATGGTAGCAGACAGCTATGTACTCTGGAAGATCGATGATCCGATTGAATTCGCCCAGAACTTAAGCTCTAATGTTGCGATTGCGGAACGTCGTATTGATACTAACGTGTACAATGCCATGAAGAATGTAATCAGTAGTTTGTCCCAAGCTGATGTAATCAGCGGCAGAGATGGTACCTTAAATAATGCATTTATGGAGAATATCGGTGATAATATGCAGCAGTATGGCATTAAACTGATTTCCGTTGAAACAAAACATCTGGACCTTCCCAGTGATAATAAGACAGCTGTATTCGAGCGTATGATTTCTGAACGTGTCCAGATCGCAGCTACCTATACCGCGGAAGGTGCGTCTGAAGCTCAGAAGATCGTCAATGAAACTGATAAACAGGTAGCAATCAGTATCTCTAATGCTGAAGCTGAGGCTGCTAAGATTATTGCAGAAGGTGAATCGGAATATATGAGAACACTTTCCGCAGCATATTCTAACGAAGCACGCGCTGAGTTCTATACTTTTATCCGTTCTTTGGAAGCAGCAAGAGCATCCTTAAGTGGAGATAATAAGACCTTAATCTTATCAGCTGATTCACCGATTGCGAAGATATTCTATGATGTAGAATAATCTCATTTACAAATTAATGTCATAAAATCCGGTTCTCTTCATAAAATGATGTGATGAAGATTACAACGGAGCTTCTTTATGATCGTTGATTTAAACAAAGCGTATTATCCTTATGATCAATTTATCGCTGATGCGAAGAATTTAGTAAATCAATATGAAGCAATCCTTCAATATGTCACGATTGGAAAGTCACACGACAATCGTGACATTGTTTTGCTAAAGCTAGGCATTGGAAAACAATATATGATATGCTGTTCCGGAGTACATGCAAGAGAGACCATCAATCCCATAGTGCTGCTTCGAATTATCGAATATTATGCTGATTTGTATGTAAACTTCAGACAGCAGAAGATAAATTTAAAAAGAAAACTGACTAATCAGAAGAGGCATTTTAAAACAGAGTATGAGCATATGCTTTACGGAGCCTGCATTCATGAACTATTGCAAACGTTTACCATCCTGTTTGTTCCATTACTAAATCCGGATGGGTATATGATCTCATTAGAGGGATTTAATGCAATCAAGGATAAGAACTTTAAGAAAACCTGTCTGTCCATGAATATATCAAATCATGAGTGGAAATTCAATGCCAGGGGAGTGGACATTAACCGTAACTTCCCAAGTAAGCTATGGAAGCAAAAGAATGAATGGGACCAGGCAGCTAGTGAGAATGAGACAAAGGCCTTAATTGACCTGTTTCACGAGTATCAAGCAAAGGGTTTTCTGGATTTTCATTCCAGGGGAAAACAGATCTTCTATTACCGCAGCATGCTTTCGGACCGCTATAATAACTTTCAATTAGAAATTGCGAATCGACTTAAAAAAATTACTAATTATGTACTGATGCCACCGAAAGATGAGGTTGAAGCCGGTGATGCAGGAGGCAATACAGTGCATTATTTTTCTGAACAATTCAATAAGCCTGCTTTAACCATAGAAACTGTAGAGGAAGATGCAACTTTTCCACTTGATATCAATTACCGTTTTGAGACCTTTGATGAGTTAAAGTTAGTCATCTTTGAGTTTGGAAGTTTAGTTATATACAAGTAAATTTGGTTCAAAGGTCATGAGCCAGACATAGATGGTGAGATGAATATGTTTACCAATCGATCGTTTGACATAAGCAAAGAAAAGACGTTTAATTTTAATCAATTAGACGTCTTTTCTTTATAGACTTATTATGATATAATATCTGCTTGTTTGATACTTTTTCAACAGAAGATATGGATACGTATACATTGATAGGAGAAGCATATGCAGATAATTGATTTTGATCAGATAAATATAAATAGCGAGCCACCCATAGACGAGCCTTACCGCCAATGGTATTACATCGCAAAGTGCCGCGAAATAATTAATAAGAAGAGAGAAGAGCTGGGGAGGCCATTATCTTTCTGTGTTACTACCTTTGGTTGCCAGATGAACAGCCGAGATTCAGAGAAGATATCAGGTATATTAAAACAAATCGGATATGTGGAGACGGACTCGGAGGATGCTGATTTTGTACTTTATAACACTTGTACCGTTAGAGAGAATGCGAATAACCGCGTATACGGACGTTTGGGGTATCTTGGTAAGCTTAAAACTAGTAATCCGGGAAAAATAATCGTACTTTGTGGCTGTATGATGCAGGAAGTGACCTCCGTTGAGAAGATTAAAAAAAGCTATCGTTTTGTAGATATCATCTTCGGAACTCATAATATTTTTAAATTGGCTGAATTATTACAAACCCGTTTTGATTCAAAACGTATGGTAATCGACATCTGGAAGGATACTGAGATGATTGTAGAAAACCTTCCAAATGAGAGGAAATACAATTTTAAAGCCGGGGTTAACATTATGTTCGGCTGTAACAATTTCTGCAGTTATTGCATCGTTCCTTATGTTAGAGGACGGGAACGTAGCAGAAACCCGCAGGATATTCTGGAGGAAATTAAGGGATTAGCAGCAGATGGGGTGATAGAGATTATGCTCCTTGGTCAAAATGTAAATTCCTATGGCAAAAACCTTGAGACACCGATGACCTTTGCGAAGTTGTTAACTGAGATTGAGAGTATAGACGGTATTGAACGTATCCGTTTTATGACCTCCCATCCGAAGGATCTGTCCGATGAGCTCATCGAAGTGATGGGTAAGAGCAAGAAGATCTGTAAGCATCTTCACTTGCCGATACAGTCAGGAAGTTCAAGATTATTAAAACTGATGAATCGTAAATATACCAAAGAAAGTTATCTGGAGCTTGTTGAGAAAATTCGTAAAGCAGTGCCGGATATCTCTCTGACAACAGATATTATCGTTGGTTTTCCAGGGGAGTCGGAAGAAGATTTTCTTGAAACTATGGATATAGTTAAGAAGGTTGGTTATGATAGTGCATTCACCTTCCTATATTCGAAGCGTACTGGAACGCCTGCAGCAAGTATGGAGGATCAGGTTCCGGAAAGTGTAGCTTCGGAACGTTTTGACCGATTATTGAATGAAATCCATCAAGGCTCGGCTAAGCTTGCAGGTAAAGAGGTTCATACAACAGCGAAAATATTGGTAGAAGAGGTGAATTCCCAGGATACATCATTATTAACTGGTAGATTGAGTAATAATATTCTGGTTCATTTTGCTGGGAATCCTAATTTGATTGGAAAAATCGTTGAAGTTTATCTGGAAGAGAGCAAAGGATTCTATTATATGGGAATACTAAAATAGTATTTGATGGAGTATTTGATAGATTGATGCTTTAAAATGGTAGAGTATTTTTAGAAAAAACGTCTGGAAATGGAAAATCGTAATTAAATAATACCGAATAATGAATATTTAATCACTTTTTGACCAATACGTTGAATATTTGGGGTTATATTGTGGATTGGGTTATAAATTGTTCTATATATTGATATATTATTATGTCAGAATAGATAAATATTCGTTCCTATACTTGACATATTCACAAAAACAGTATAAAATTTATATGTTGTATTATTCATGACAGGTGAATTCATTCTATGTGAAATCATGTTTTGTGAATTAGCTAAAAGGATTTATCTGACATTGTACAATGAAAACTAAATAAGGAGGTGCTCCTGTGCCAAAAGAGGCTATTTATATTATTGCGGTTGTAATATCCTTGGTGATTGTAGCATTTCTTACCTGGAAGTTTGCGATAGCTTATCGTATCAAAGTATATGAAGCAAAGATCGGCAATGCAGACGTAAAGGCAAGAGAAATCATAGATGAAGCTTTAAAAACGGCTGAAACTAAGAAGCGCGAGGCCTTGCTCGAAGCCAAAGAGGAATCTTTGAAGGCAAAGAATGAATTCGAGCGGGAAACTAAGGAACGTAGAGCTGAGATACAACGCTATGAAAAGCGTGTTCTGACTAAAGAAGAGACTTTGGACAGAAAAACTGAAGCACTGGAAAAGAAAGAATCAAGACTTTCTGTAAAAGAATCTGATCTTGACAAAGTCAAGCAGGAAGTGGAAGATTTCCACTCGAAACAATTACAGGAATTAGAGAAGATTTCTGGTCTGACCTCCGAACAAGCTAAGGAATATCTGATTAAGACTGTTGAAGAAGAAGTTAAACATGAGACCGCTATGCTTATAAAAGATTTAGAAAGCAAAGCAAAAGAAGAAGCGGATAAGAAAGCAAAGGATTATGTAGTTACTGCAATTCAAAGATGTGCTGCAGATCATGTTGCTGAAACAACGATTTCCGTTGTTCAGCTTCCTAACGATGAGATGAAGGGTAGAATCATTGGTAGAGAGGGACGAAATATCAGAACTTTAGAGACGATGACTGGTGTTGATTTAATTATTGATGATACACCGGAAGCTGTTATTCTATCAGCTTTTGATCCGATCAGAAGAGAAGTTGCAAGAATTGCACTTGAGAAACTGATTGTAGACGGAAGAATTCATCCGGCAAGAATCGAAGAGATGGTTGAAAAGGCTCAAAAAGAAGTCGAAGTTATGATTAGGGAAGCGGGAGAAGCTGCTACATTAGAAGTTGGAGTTCATGGAATTCATCCGGAACTTGTTAAGCTTCTCGGCAAGATGAAATTTAGGACAAGTTATGGACAGAATGCTTTAAAGCATTCAATTGAGGTGGCTATTTTATCCGGCCTTCTAGCCGGAGAAATCGGTGTAGATGTTAGACTTGCAAAACGCGCAGGTTTATTACATGATATCGGTAAATCGATAGATCATGAGATGGAAGGAACCCATGTACAGATCGGTGTTGATTTGTGTAGAAAGTACAAAGAATCACCGGTGGTTATCAATTCCGTAGAGGCACATCACGGAGATGTGGAATTCCAGTCATTGATTGCATGTATCGTTCAAGCAGCTGATACAATTTCAGCCGCTAGACCTGGTGCTAGACGCGAAACCTTGGAAACATACACCAACAGACTGAAGCAACTTGAAGATATTACCAATGGCTTCAAAGGGGTAGATAAGTCATTCGCTATCCAAGCTGGTAGGGAAGTAAGAGTTATGGTAGTACCTGAACAGATCAGCGACGCTGATATGGTATTATTAGCACGTGATTTATCTAAGAAGATCGAAAGTGAATTAGAATATCCAGGACAGATTAAAGTTAATGTAATCAGAGAATCAAGAGTCACTGATTACGCGAAATAAAATCCGCGAAAAAAACTGAGATCTAAAAATAATAAGAGACACATAAGGTAAGCTTGCTTACCGAATGTGTCTCTTTTATTTTTAAGGCGAAGCCTACGCGACCGAGCAACCTACGGTTGTGAGGTACG
>FWWL01000798.1_pt1 | contig 83361 bp, 71 predicted proteins | sample 2228331 | NCBI WGS metagenome assembly FWWL01 (sample SAMEA103939775, study PRJEB20133) | metagenome | reverse complement strand
GCATCATCCTCTACAGCGGCACCCCGGAATGGCGGTGGAAGGGTAAGCAGACCGTATACCGCTACCACATCGAGGACCCGCTGCGGTTCCGGAAGAGCATCCTGGTGTCCATCGAGCACGGGCACGCGAACAAGCTCAGCAACGACTACTCGAGCACGGCCTACTACTACCTGCGGAAGCCTGCGAAGGGCGGTCCGGACCTCCCTCCGGTGGAGGAGAGGCTTCCTCGCCCGAGCGAGCCTCAGTATCCGTGACGCCCGGGGTCCGCAGTGCGGGCCATCTCCTGCGGGTCCCCTCGCCCTGCGAGGGGACCCGGTCTTTTTGCCGGTTTTTGGGGAATCTTGAACAGAGCCGTTTTGGCGCATCCGTGGCCGGGTAAAATCCTGTGACTTCCTGGTGAAGCAGTGGCGCAACATCCGGCTTTCAGGGGATGTGGCGCCTTGCCTGCCTGTTCCCCGGCGATGGCAGAGTCAACGCGTCCGCGAGAAAAGATGACCGGACTGATCCGCAGCGATGCGCGGCTGCGTGTGGCTGCTGGAGCGGTCATTGCGGCGGTGTGCTGCGTGTCAGCGCTGGTCCTCCACACGCATCTCCAGCCGTGGCTGGGAGCCGAGGGCCCGTTCCTGCTGCTGCTTGCGGGATGTGCAGGGGCGTCCCTGGCCGGGACAAAAGCCGGTGTCGCCGCACTCCTGGCGGGGGGCATCCTCGGAAGCACGTTCCTGCTCCCTCCCCGCGGGTCGCCCGTCCCTGCAGATGCCGCCGGGGCAGGGGTGCTGGCCTTCTACCTTATCTCCGGAGCGCTCATCATCGCGCTGAACCGGCTCCGGCGTTCCGCGAAGCGGCTGGCCGAGACGAAGACGGGAGAGCTGCGGCAGGCCGAGGCGAGCCTCAAGGCGTTCTCCGAAGGATGTCACGAGTATGCCGTGATGATGCTGGACCGGGAAGGGCATATCGAGGGATGGAACGCGGGAGCCCGCCGCCTGACGGGATACGATGCAGAGGATGTCGTGGGCCGCAGCTTCGAGCTGTTTTTCGAGGGACAGGCGAGGGCGGCGGGGGAACCGCTGGAGCACCTCAGAATGGCCGGCAGGGCCGGGCACGTGGACCTGGAGGGATGGCGGGTGCGCCGCGATGGAAGCCGATTCCTGGCACGCGTCTCCCTGACCGCATTGCGGGATGAATCCGGTGAGGCGGAGGGATTTGCCTGCGTGATGTCGGATATCACTGCGATGCGCGAGGCCGAAGAGCGCGCCCGGCAGGCAGTGACGCGTCAGCGGACATTCCTTCAGCAGGTGCTGCGGAGCGTGACAGAGGGAAGACTCCGGCTGTGCTTCCGGCGGGACGAGCTTCCGGCGTCGCTCGAGTTGGAAGCCGGAAGGCTCTCGCTGGATGCTTCGATGCTCCGGGAACTGCGCGCCAAGCTTAGGGACGTGGCACACACCGCAGGATTCGACGAACACCGCACGGAGGACCTGGTGCACGCGGTGGGAGAGGCTGCCATGAACGCGGTGGTCCACGCGGGAGGAGGAGAGGCCCGCATCTTCCACGACAGAGGAGGCACCATCCAGGTCTGGCTTGAAGACCACGGCTCCGGCATCTCGGAGGACCGACTGCACCTGGCCACGCTCGAGAGAGGGTTCACCACGGCCGGGAGCTGGGGACACGGCTTCTGGATGATGCTGAAGCTGGCGGACAGGGTGTGGCTTCACACGGGACAGGACGGCACCACCGTGGTCCTAGAACAGGACCGCGAGCAGCCTGCTCCCCAGTGGTTCGACTCGACCGCCTCCCTGAACGGCCGGGACGGGCGGCAGGTCAGTCTGGACAGGGCGGACGCTGAATGGATATCAGACCGGTAAAGCACACGGACGAGGACGAGTGGGTGCGGCTGCGGATGGCGCTGTGGCCTGACGCAGACCCGGATGAACTGAGAGAAGAGCTTCCAGCATACCTGGAAGGGGGAGACCGCCGTCTCTACTGCCTTGTCGTCGAGCGGCCGGACGGGCGCCTGGGAGGGTTGATGGAGCTCTGCCTCCGGCCCCAGGCGGAGGGCTGCCTCTCGAGTCCCGTGGCGTATGTGGAGAACTGGTACGTAGACGAGGACCTCAGGCGCCAGGGACTGGCCAGACGCCTGCTGGAGGCCGCCACGCGCTGGGCCAGATACCGCGGCTGCGCCGAGATCGCCTCGAGCTGCGTCGTGGACAATGCGACGGCCATCGAGGTTCACGAGGCGCTGGGCTTCGAAGAGGTGGACCGGCTGGTCCATTTCGTGTACGAGCTGCCCGCAGAGGGTTAGAGGACGCCGGTCACCGGCTTCGCCAGGCCAGTTCTTCAGACAGGTCCAGGTACAGCTTGACAGCCTCCGGCGGTGTGTTCCACGGGATGTGGTTCCCGATGCACATCATGTAGCCGCCGGACATCCTGGCGGTCTCCACCATCCGCTCCACCATCTGGCGGATGGCGCCGGCATCCCGGCTCATCAGGATGCGGCTGTCGCCTTCACCGGCGATGAAGCAGTCGCGGTGACGCCTGGCGATGGCGCGGTAGTCCGTGTACGGCTCGGAGATGATCCCGATGGCGCCGCAGGCCATCACATCGTCGGCGAACGCGTCCATACATCCGTCCGACATGAAGACCACATCCTTTCCCGCATCCCGGACGATGCTCCAGAACTCCTCGTAGCGCGGGAAGATATGGCGGCGCATCCACTCGGGAGAACAGACGGGTCCCCGTGACGTCACGATGTCGTCGTGGCAGATTACGAAGTTGACAGGCAGGCGCGCGAACACCCGGAACACACGCCGGTTTATCTCCGCGAACTCCTCCATGATGCGCTCGAACCGTTCCTCCAGGCATATCTCGAGAAACAGCTCCCAGCCGAACGTCAGAAGCGGCCACATGAACATCGTGTTGTAGAAGCCGCAGGATGCGGAACTGCCCTCCGGCGCGCTGTCGCCCCACTCCTCCGGGTAGAGCGAGCGGTAGAACCTGTAAAGCCGCTCCTCGTCGCGGAAATCGCGGGACTCGACCACGGGAAGACCGGTGAAATCCCCCTGCTCCAGCGGAGAGAACGCAAGCGCCTCCTCGGCATCGCGGAAGTTCTTTCCCCAGTCCCAGTGCCAGGTGTATCCGCTTCCCCAGCGCACGGCGTGACGGCCCTCCTCCACCTCAGCGGAAGAGCGTGTGCGCCCGTCCAGTTCGGGTCTGGGTATCGGAGCATCCTCCGCCGGGACCGGGAGGTCCAGGAAGGGATACAACTCCTTCATGCGCAGCCGGCAGAGGCGGGGATGCTCGTAGTAGTCGATGCCGGTGATATACGTCTCCGCGTCCGGGCAGGACCAGTGCTCCCAGTGCGGGATGCGGTCGGGGGCCAGTCCTTTGAAGGCCATGTATCGTGCGTCCATCTGGCACGGAAGGTTTCGCGTCCGGCCGCCGGGTCTCCTTCCTCCTCAGACGGCCCGCTGAGCGCGCCAACAGCGTTCGGAAGGAATCCGCCGCCTCCGTGGGCAAAAGGAGGTGTATGCAGGACCGGACCGCGACAGAACCCTCCCCGGATGGACCGGGCAGCCCTCACGGCATCCGGCCGAGGGCCATCATCCTCGGCCTGCTCCTCATCCCTCCGGCCGGCCGCTGGATCTTCGAAGGGGAGATCGTCCGCTACACGTTCGCCACGTGGGCTGCGCCGTTTTACAACGCGGTCTTTATCCTGTTCCTGCTGACGCTGGTGTCGCTGGCGGGGAGCCGGCTCCTCCGGCGCCGGCTTCTGACGGGCTCGGAGCTGCTCTGCGTCTACGTGATGGTCTCCGTCGCCTCCGCCCTCATCTCCACGGATATGCTGGGCATCCTCATCACCATCATGGGGTTCCCGGCGCGCTTCGCAACATCCGAGAACAGATGGCAGGAGCTCTTCCGCGGCAACCTGCCGGAATGGCTGATGGTCCACGACCGGAAGGCGCTCACCGGGTTCTACGAAGGCGGTGAGAGCTTCTTCCGGCCGGAGGTCCTGCGCATCTGGCTGGCCCCGTCGCTGTGGTGGATGCTGTATGCATCCGCGCTGTTCCTGATGTATCTCTCGCTTGCCAACCTGCTGCGCAGGCAATGGGCGGACGCGGAACGCCTCACGTTTCCCATCGTGCAACTGCCCGTGGCGATGGCGGAGGACCCGAAGAGGTTCTTCACGCACCGGCTGATGTGGGCGGGGTTTCTCATCGCGGGCGGCATCACCCTGATGAACGGCCTGCATCTGCTCATCCCTGCAATCCCGGAGATACCCGTCAAGAGGCGGCCGTTCGACATCTTCACCGTTCCTCCTTGGAACGCCGTCCCCCGCGTGAGCGTGTCGTTCTACTTCTTCGCCATCACGCTGGGGTTTCTGATGCCCCTGGACCTGTCCTTTTCGATATGGGCGTTTTTCTTCCTGTATCTCGGGCAGAGGATCGGCAGCGCTGCGGCGGGGATAGACTACTTCGAGCATCTGAAGCCCGCCGACCAGTCGTTCGGCGCGTTCATGGCTATCGGGGCCATCGCGCTCTGGGGGGCGAGGGGCCATCTGATGCGCGCTCTGCGCTGCGCCGCGGGGGTGGAGGACCGGGGCTACGATGCCGGGGAGGCCATGGGGTACCGCGCCACGTTTGCTTTGCTCGGCGCATCGGCTGTGTTCATGGTCTGCTTCATGGTGGCGGCCGGAATGACCTGGCTCATCGCCGTTCTGTCGCTGACCATCCTCGCGGCGCTTGGCATCATCATCTCACGCATCCGCGCAGAGCTGGGATTTCCCGTCCACGACCTGCACGCCATGGGTCCCCACGACGTGCTCACCCGGCTCATCGGTCCCGAGAACATCCCGAAACCGGCGCTGGGAGCCCTCTCCCTGTTCTACTGGCAGGACAGGGTTTTCCGCAGCCATCCGATGCCGCATCAGTTGGAGGCGTTGCGTCTGGCCGGCGACGCGGCGGCGGTGCGCCGGAGGATGATGCGGGCGGTGCTCGCGGCGGGACTCACCGGCATCCCTGTGGCGTTTCTGGTCTATCTGAGCGGGTTCTACGAGCTCGGGGCGGCCACGGCGCGGGTCAAAGAGTGGGGGACGGGCTACGGCTGGGAGACGTTCCCGCGCCTTCAGACCTGGTTGACGGACCCCGCGGCCGCGTCGCACGGAAGCCTGCCGATGGTGGGGCTCGGGGCCGTCATCGCCCTTGCGCTCTCTCTGGCGCGGACCCGGCTGGTCGGATTTCCCCTGCATCCTCTGGGGTTTGCGGTCGCGCCCAGCTGGGGAGTGTGGCATCTCTGGATGCCCATCTTCATCGGCAGCATGTGCAAGGCGGTGGTGCTGAGAACGGGAGGTCTGAAGCTCTATCGCAGCGCCACGATGTTCTTCTTCGGCCTGATGCTGGGGGAGTTCGTGGTCGGATGCGGATGGACGCTGTTCGGCATCGCGTTCGGCGTGCGGGCCTATGATTTCTGGCCATAATGCCGGGGGCGGTGGAGGAGACGGGCCGCGCTGGGTCAGGAACAGGAAAAGTGCAACTCAAGCTGCTCGACAACGGGGATGACAGGCCGGACAGGCGGCGAAGGCGGTCCCGGAAGACCCTGCCGTACTGCGACATCGACCTGTCCCGCTGGCAGGAGTACGCCGACGTCTCCACGGACTCGCTCTGGATCATCCCCTCGCGAAGCCGTGAGGGCGGCCACAGACTGGACTACTGGGGGAACTTCGTCCCTCAGATAGCACGGCAGGTCTTCACCCGGTTCAGCCGGAAAGGCGACATCGTCCTGGACCTGTTTCTGGGGAGCGGGACGTCAGCCATCGAGGCGCTGAACATGGGCCGGCGCCTCATCGGGGTGGAGATCGACGGCGGACTGACGGAGAAGGTCCTGCGCAAGCTGGGCGACGAGGCCGCGAAGGCGGGCATCCACATCCTGACGGGCGACTCCTCATCTCGCAGCATCCTCAGGCCGGTGCGCAAGCTTCTGGCGGAGCAGGGAGCCCGGCACGCCCAGCTCCTGGTGCTGCATCCTCCGTATCACAACATCATCCGCTTCACTCCGCACGAGCGCGACCTGTCCAATGCCCCCGATACCGCCTCGTTCCTGCGCTCCTTTGGAAGGGTCGCCCGCATCGGATACGAGCTTCTGGAGCCGGGACGGTTCGCGGTGCTGGTCATCGGGGACAAATACGAGGACCGGGAGCTCGTCCCGCTGGGGTTCCTGACCATGCAGCGGATGCTGAAAGCCGGGTTCCGGCTGAAGTCCATCGTGGTCAAGAACATCGTGGGGAACGAGAGGGGCAAGGGAAAAGTCTCGAACCTGTGGCGCTACCGGGCTCTGGCCGGCGGGTTCTACATCTTCCGGCACGAGTACGTCATCATCTTCCAGAAGCCCTGAGGAAGCCCGAAAGGCAGGGAGCTTCCCGGGACGCGTGGAAGTCTTGCTGCGGGACGGCACCGCCCGTCGCCGGAATTCCTCAGGAGGTGACCACGGATGGCGCCGCTCACTCTGCCTGTCATAACCGTAACCGCCAGGACGCTTCCGGAGGCCTGGGAACAGGCCGTCGTCGAGACGTGGCGCTGCGGCGCCGCGATTGCCACGCAGTACGACCAGCCGGGCGACCCGCCCAGCCGGGATTGCACGGCCGTCATCGTGGTGCGGGAGCCGCTGGCAGAGCCCCGCATCCACCGGGCGTTTCCGGGCGGTATTGTGGAGCTCGAGTGCTACCGGCAGGAGGTGGTGGACGGCATCCACGACCACTGGGTGGACCCGGCTGCGGGGAAGTGGGAGTACACCTATCACGAACGGCTGGCATCGTACAGCGTACCGGGCCTTCCCGAGCCTGTCGACCAGCTCGCTTACATCGTGGACGCCCTCGCGGCTGCGCCCCACACGAGGCGGGCGCAGGCCATCACCTGGAAGCCGTGGGAGGATGCCGGCATCCACGATCCCGCGTGTCTGCAGCGCATATGGTGCCGCATCTTCGGGGACGAACTGGTCATGAACGTCCATATGCGCTCGAACGATGCGTTCAAGGCTGCATTCATGAACATGTACGCCTTCACGGACCTTCAGCGCGTCATCACCGAGCGGGTCTCGGAGCGGCTCAAGCGACAGGTACGGGCTGGGCAGTACACCCACCTCGCGGACAGCTTCCACATCTACGGGTCGTACTTCGCGGAGTTCGAAGGATTCCTGAAGAGCCTGGAGATGCGGCCGTTCGAGGAGCGCAGCTACCGGACCGAGGATGTGGCGGACATCATCCTGGAAGCCAGAGAGCAGATTGCCCGCTCGCTGGAGGAGGAGTGGCGGACGGGCCGCAAGGGTCTGTAGGTCAGGCAACCCGCCCTGCCGGCTTTGACAGCGGGCGGCGGGGGCCGTTATACTCCCGAGGGACAGTTTTGCCGGCGGCGTGACTGGCGAGGGAACGTGGAAGTGACCACAGGGAAGCGCCGCCCGGACATTGATCGCCGACCAAGCCGATCGCCTGGGCTGCCGGTCCGAGCAGATGAGTGCCGGCTGCCCGGGCGTTTCTGCTTCCGGGGGGCCGGCCGGAGGGAACGCAGGAGATGACTTCACGCATCAGGAGAGCTCTCATCAGTGTGTCGGACAAGACGGGGGTGGTGGATTTCGCCAGGGGCCTGGCCGGCCTCGGGGTGGAGCTGGTCTCCACCGGAGGCACCGCCCGAGCGCTGCGGGACGCCGGGCTCGACGTGCGCGATATCAGCGACCTCACGGGCTTCCCGGAGATGCTCGACGGGCGCGTCAAGACGCTTCACCCGACAGTCCACGGGGGCATCCTGCACATCCGCGGCAACCCGGAGCACGAAGCCGCGGTCCGGGAACGCGGCATTCCCCCCATCGATCTCGTCTGCGTGAACCTGTATCCGTTCGGGGAGACGGTGGCCCGCCCCGACGTCACTCTGGAGGAGGCTGTCGAGAACATCGACATCGGAGGGCCCTCGATGGTGAGGTCGGCGGCAAAGAACTTCCGGGACGTCGTCATCGTGGTGGACCCGGCCGACTACGGCCGGGTGCTGGAGTCGCTGCAGAGCGAGGGGGATGTGGCCTTCGCCCTGCGCGCGGAGCTGATGGTGCGGGCCTTCCAGCACACTGCGGCCTATGATGCCGTCATCGGCAGCTGGATGGGCCGGACTTTGCTGGAAGACCGTCCCGCCGGGCGCTTCCCCGCCACGCTGACCCTCTCCTGGGACAGGGTGCAGACGCTGCGGTACGGCGAGAACCCCCATCAGGCGGCGGCGTTCTACGCGGAGCCGGCCTTCCGCGGCATCTCCCTGGCGAGGGCGAAGCAGCTTGGCGGCAAGGAGCTTTCGTTCAACAACATCATGGACCTGGACGCGGCTCTCGAGACGGTGCTCGAGTTCGACGAGCCGGCTTGCTGCATCGTCAAGCACACGAATGCGTGCGGACTGGCGGTGCGCGAGGACACCGCGTCGGCCTTTCTGGCGGCCCGGGAGGGCGATCCGGTGTCGGCTTTCGGGGGCATCATCGCGCTGAACAGGCGGGTGGACCCGGCGTGCGCCGAAGCCATCACAGGACCGAACACCTTCTTCGAGGCCATCATCGCCCCCGGCTTCGATGAGGAGGCTCTGGAGATCCTGACGGGCAGGAAGAAGTGGGGCGCGAATCTCCGCATCCTGGAGCTCGACCTGTCGAGCGGCCTGAGAGACCCGTTCGCGTTCCGCAGGGTGGCCGGCGGGCTGCTGGCTCAGGATGCCGACCTGGCGGACCTCGACGAGGACCGGCTGCAGGTTGTGAGCAAGCGCCGGCCGAGCGAGGAGGAGATGCGGGACCTGCGCTTTGCGTGGAAAGCGGTGAAGCACATCAAGTCGAACGCCATCGTCCTAGCGAAGGACCGGATGCTGGTGGGAGTGGGAGCCGGACAGATGAACAGGGTGGGGTCGGTGCGCATCGCGGTGGAGCAGGCTGGTGAGCGCGCCCGCGGAAGCGTGCTGGCCTCCGATGCCTTCTTCCCGATGCCGGACGGTCCGGAGGAGGCCGCGAAGGCCGGAGTGACCGCGTTCATCCAGCCGGGCGGTTCAGTGAAGGACGCCGAGGTGATCGCGGTCGCGGACCGCTATTCGATGGCGGTGGTCCACACGGGCATCCGGCACTTCAAGCACTGAGGGATGATGCCGGAGTCCCGCGGGCCCGTCAGTGCCCGTGAGGATGCGCGTCGGACGGCCTGAGCCCTCCCTCCCAGGGAGGGCTCACGTGTTCGATGAGCCTTGCGACCGCCAGGTAGACCAGCTCGGAGACCTCATCGAGCGTCGCCGGACGGTCCATACTGTTCAGGTACTGGGGCGAAAGGATGACAGACCTGGACGCCAGAACCTCTCCGGCTTTGACGGGATCGATGGCGGCAAGCCAAGACGGAAGCCCCGGCGCCCCTGACTGAAGCGACACTCCCGCCGGCAGGGAGGCGATGAAGTATTCCATCATCCGCGCGACGACCACCGCGAGCTCCGCCCTCGTGACGCACTGCCCTCCCCGGAAGGTGCCGTCCGGATATCCGAAGAGCACTCCGATGTCCCGCAGCCTCTGGACTGATGCCGCGTAGGGGTCGCCGGGCAGGACATCCGTGAACTCAGGGGCAGCCGAAAGCGGGAAGGATGTAAGGATGATGCAGGAAAGTATAAGAATAAGCCTCATAGTATGACTCTTACGACGCGGCGAACGTGCGGATAGCGGTATGCGAAAAGCCGGGCACGGCGCCGGAGCAGCGTCACTCCACGCCCATCGCGATCTGGCTGTCGCGGATGGCCTTCATCTCCTCAAGGGCCCTCCCGGTCCCCAGGGCGACGCAGGAGAGCGGGTCTTCGGCGACGTGCACCGGGATGTTCGTCTCGAGGGAGAGCAGACGGTCCATCCCGCGCAGAAGCGCCCCGCCGCCTGTCAGCATGATCCCGCGCTCGATGATGTCGCTTGCAAGCTCGGGAGGGGTCTTCTCGAGGGTGGACTTGACCATCTCGACGATGAGGGCGACGGGCTCGCTGATGGCCGTGCGAATCTCCTCGCTGGTGACCTCCACCGTCTTTGGCAGCCCGGCCAGAAGGTCCCGGCCGCGCACCTCCATACGCAGCTCCGTCTCCAGCGGGTAGGCGGAGCCCACCTTGAACTTGATCTCCTCCGCGGTCCGCTCGCCGATCATCAGGCTGTACGTGTTGCGGACGTGACGGGTGATGACTTCGTCGATCTTGTTGCCGCCCACGCGGATGGAATCGCTCACCACGATGCCGTCCAGCGAGATGACCGCGGCGTCCGAGGTGCCGCCTCCGATGTCCACCACCATGTTGCCGCCGGGAGTGCTGATGGGAAGGCCCGCGCCGATGGCGGCTGCCATCGGCTCCTCGATGGTGTACGCCTCGCCGGCGCCGGCGGCCCTTGCGGCCTGGATGACGGCCCGGCGCTCCACATTGGTCACTCCAGAGGGAACGGACACCAGAACCCGCGGCTTGAACAGCCTGGCCCGTCCGCAGACCTTCGCGAGGATATACTCCAGCATCTTCTGTGTGGTGGTGTAGTCCGCGATGACGCCGTCGCTGAGCGGGCGGATGGCCACGATGTTCCCCGGCGTGCGCCCCAGCATCATCCGCGCGTCCATCCCCACCGCAAGGATCTTCCTGGTCTGCAGCGAGACAGCGACGACGGACGGCTCCCGCAGGACGATGCCCTTGCCCTTGCGGAACACGATGATGTTGGCCGTCCCCAGGTCGATGCCGATCTCCGGGGTCATTGCGAACAAGGCACGGCCTCCCCGCTGAGGACGTTCGCCCCCAGGCTCCGGAGCTTGTCTTCGAAAGCCTCGTACCCCCGCTGGATGTGCTCGACCTCGGAAATCTCGGTGACGCCCTCCGCCCCGAGGGCGGCTATGGCGAGAGCGGCGCCCGCCCGAAGGTCCGTAGCGGTCACCTGAGCCCCCTGAAGATAGGGGACCCCCCGGATGACGGCGACGCGGTTCTCTGTGTAGACGTCCGCCCCCATCCTCTTCAGTTCGCTGAGGTAGCGGAAGCGGTGCTCGTAGACCTTTTCGGTGATGATGGACGTGCCGTCGGCGGTGGTCAGCACGGCGCCCATCGGCTGCTGAAGGTCCGTGGGGAAACCGGGAAACGGCATGGTCACGATGTCCGTGGCGACGAACCGCCGGTTCGCCGAGACCCGCAGCCCCGCCGCGTCCTCGGTGACCGTGGCGCCTATCTCCCGCATCTTCTGCAGGACGGCGGAGCAGTGCTCCGGGATGGCGTTGCGGATGAAGATGTCCCCCCGCGTGTTCGCGGCGGCCAGAGCGAACGTCCCCACCTCGACGCGGTCGGGGATGACCTCGTGCTCCACGCCCGTCAGGCGGGCGACCCCCTCGACCTGTATGGTGCCGGTGCCCGCTCCTTCGATGCGCGCGCCGCAGTTCCTGAGGAACAGAGCCAGGTCGGTAATCTCCGGCTCGCAGGCGGCCTGCTCGATGATGGTGGTCCCCTCGCTCAGGCAGGCGGCCATTATGATCTGCTGGGTGGCCCCGGCGCTCGGGAAATCCAGGTAGATGCGCGCGCCGCGGAGCCTGTTGGCCTTGGCCTCCACGTGCCCGTAGTCGTTCCGCACCAGCGCACCCAGCGCATGGATGCCCTTCAGATGCAGGTCGATGGGCCGCGCCCCGATGTCGCATCCGCCCGGGACAGCCACGCGCGCGCGTCCGGTGCGCGCGAGCAGGGGTCCCAGCACGGAGAATGAGGCGCGCATCTTCTTCACCATCTCCGCAGGAGCCTCGTTGCGGATGATGGTGGAAGCGTCGACAGTCAGAGTGCCGTCCTCCGCCAGCTCGGCCTTTACGCCGAGATAGCGGAGGATATCCAGCATCGTGAAGATATCCTTGATATGGGGGACCCGCCTGAGGACGACCTCCCCCTCCACCAGCAGCGAGGCGGCGATGATTGCGAGAGCGCCGTTCTTGCTGCCGCTGGCCGTGAATTCGCCGGTCAACCGCCGGCCCCCTTCGATCAGTATTTTCGCCACGTCCTTCGCGTCCCCCGCGCAGACCAGTCACGGATGCCGGCCCTTCCCTGGACCGGGCCAGCCGCCACCGGTAAAGTATACAGGTCGGTCAGGTCTCGTGTCAAACCGTCTCCAGCTCCTTCCCGGAGGCCTGCGCGACGGGGGATGCCGCCGGCGGCCCAGCGTCACGGCCGGCAAGGGGCCACCTCTCCCGGATGAGCCCGTAGAATGCCTTCATCGCCTGGGAGACGTATTTGTCCTGACGCTGGATGGCGCACGTCTGACGCACGAGCTCCGCTCCCGTGATGGGCACCCGGCGCAGGCCGGACTGCTCGCTCTCGCCTGCCACCGCCGTCTCCGGCACGATGCTGACCAGCACCCCAGTGCGGACGACCTCCTTGATGGATTCCAGGCTCGAGAGCTCCATGGCGGCATTCAGGGTGATGCCGTGTTCGCCCAGGCGCCGGTTCAGGAACCTGCGGAAGCCACTGTCAGCGGGCAGCATGACAAACCGGAACCTCGGCAGCTCCCCGATGGACACCTCGCGGCTGTCTGCCAGCGGGTGGCCCGACCCGGCGATGGCCACGCACCGTTCGCTGTAGATGGGCATCCGCTTCAGCCCTTCCTGCGGCGTCTCGGATGCGACGATGGCAAGGTCGAGTTCGTCCTCCAGCACCTGAGACACCAGTTCGGATGTGCGCCCGATGCGCACCTGCAGTTCCACTCCCGGCCAGCGGCGGTAGTATTCGGCGAACAGCCCGGCCAGCGTGAAGATGCTGGGCGTGGCTCCGGCGCCCACCCGCAGCAGGCCTCGCTCGAGACGCTGCAGGTCGCCGATCTCTGCCGCGAACTCGGCCTCCATCTTCAGGATGCGCCGGGCGTAGCGCTCCAGCACCCGGCCGGCATCGGTGAGGACGACGCTCCGCGGGCGGCGCTCGAACAGCTGCACTCCGACGGCCTGCTCCAGCGAGCGGATTTGCACACTGACGGCGGGCTGGCTGAGCGAGAGCGACTCCGCCGCCTTCGTGAAGCTCCCCGTGCTAGCCACTTCCACCAGGGCGCGCAGCTGGTCGAGTGTCCAGTGACGTTCCATTGTACAGGATTATAGCTGCGAGAGGATTATTTCGCTGGCATTATGCGCGGAATGGGTTACAATATCATCGAGTGCGGCTCCTCGAGGGGCCGCTGTTTGTTTTGCGAAAGGACCTGACAGCAATGCCCGCAACAGTGGTGGTCGGCCTCCAGTGGGGGGACGAGGCAAAGGGCAAGATCGTGGACTATCTGGCGGCGGACGCATTTGCCGTTGTGCGCTACAACGGAGGCAACAACGCCGGCCACACGGTCGTCGTCGGTGACCAGGTCTACAAGTTCCATACGGTCCCGGCAGGCATCCTGCACTCGCACGTCCGCGCGGTCATCGCGGACGGAGTGGTCATCGACCCCTCGGTCCTCGCGGGCGAGATCTTCGCGCTGCAATCCCGCGGCATCGACGTGTCCCGGCTGTCCATCTCCCACTCGGCGCACATCATCATGCCGTGGCACCGGATGATCGACCGCCTGGAGGAGAGCCACAGAGGCAGCCAGAAGATCGGGACCACCGGGCGCGGCATCGGGCCCTGCTACCAAGACAAGTACGGACGCTGGGGCATCCGCGTGTGCGACCTCATCGACCCGGCGCGGTTCGAGCGGCGGGTGCAGGACGTCCTGCCCTACAAGAACGCGGTCATCACGAAGGTCTTCGGCGGCGAGGCGCTCTCGGCGGCGGAGGTGCTGGAGGAATACTCCTCCTACGCGGATGTCATCCGCCCGATGGTGGCTGAGACGTCCCAGATGCTGATGAGAGCGGTCGACGAGGGACGCAGCCTCCTGCTGGAGGGTGCGCACGGCTCGCTGCTGGACATCGACCACGGCACCTACCCGTATGTCACCTCCTCCCATCCCATCGCGGGGGGAGCGACGGTGGGCACCGGTCTCGGACCCAAGGACATCACGGATATCGTGGGTGTGGCGAAGGTCTACACCACGCGCGTGGGGGAGGGGGTCTTCATGACCGAGCTCCACGGCGACCAGGGAGAGGCCATCCGCCGGAAGGGCGGCGAGTTCGGGACCACCACGGGCCGCCCGCGCCGCTGCGGCTGGTTCGACGCGGTGGCCGTCCGCTACGCCTGCCGTCTCAGCAGCTGCTCCAGGCTCGCGCTCATCAAGCTGGATGTGCTGACCGGGATGCCGACCCTGCGGGTGGCGGTGGCCTACGAGGTGGACGGCGCGCGGATGACGGAGTTTCCCCAGGACACAGAAGTGCTGGAGCGCGTGCGTCCGGTCTACGAGGAGCTTCCGGGCTGGACCGAGCCGGTGGACGGAGCCCGTCGCATGGCGGACCTGCCGAGGAACGCGCGGGCCTACATCGACCGCCTGCAGGAGCTCTGCGACACGCCGGTGTGGGCTGTCAGTGTAGGCGAGCGCCGGGACCAGACCATCATCGTGGACTGAGCAGGCGCCTCAGAGCCGCAGCAGGCGGCTCGCCTCCGGGCGGCCGAATGGCCGCCTGCTATTTGCCGTCAGCCGCCGCCATTCCCTATAATAACCATTGGATGGGCCGCTAGCTCAGGGGTAGAGCATCTCCCTTTTAAGGAGAGGGTCATTGGTTCGAATCCAATGCGGCTCATTCCTTCAACGTATCCCCGTGACCGCCAGCAGCACCGGCGTCGCCTGAGTCCCCTTCTCGCGGACGAAGTCGAGGGCGAGAATCGTCTTCTCCGGGTGGGGGTTGTCCCACGGCAGCATACGGAGCCGGATGGCCGCTCCCGCGCGTGTCTGTCCCTTCCAGGCGGCCTGATAGGCAATGGTCGGCCGGTCGTCCTGCCAGCTCATCGTGTTGCCCCCGTAGCGCAGAAGGATCTCCTCGGACGTGCCGTCGTCATAGCGGATGATGTAGCGTCCGATGACGCGGTCGGGGGCGTCCGGGAAGGCGGTCGTGTGCAGGAACCACAGCTGTTTCGCGGGGCTTCCCACCTGGATGCCGCGGACTTCGTCGGGGAACTGCGACACAGCGCCGGGCCCGCGCAACATGACTGCCCCCGGCCGGCCTCCCGCGCTGCTCGGCACCCGGAATGTGACGGGGCCCATCCTCCGGTCTCCGGCACGCAGCGCCGAGAAGTCCTCGCCGGGGCCGGCGCCGATCCATCCCGGCCTGTCCGGAAGGTCCCGCAGCGAGGCGTTGGCGTATGCCCCGAGCTGCACTGCGAACATCTCCCCTTCGGCACGGCGGGGCATGTCCGGGTGCGAGCCGTCCGGATACCATCGCTCCAGGAAGACCTGCTCCGCCTCGTAGGTCAGGGCATCGAGTGAAGGCCGGCCCGGCGACCAGGCCCATTCGGCTCCAAGGACATACTGGAGCATCTGCTCCGGCCACTGCCGCATCACGCGGTCCGCGGTGTGCCAACCGGTCCAGGTGGTCTGCATCATCCCGATAGCGCCGCGCCCGGCGGCATACTTGCTGAAATGGTAGATGTTGCCGGGCCGGTACCACGTGCAGCCCACCACATCGAATCCGGCCTCCCGGAACAGGTCGACGGTGGGATACTCTTTGACGTCCCCGTAGCGCCAGTCGGCGATGATGATGTCCTTCGGGAGGTCTTCCAGACGCTCCCGGAAGCCGTTCTTGGCCAGGATGTCTCCCCACATCATCGTGCGCGCGCCCTTGCTGCGAAGGTATTCCGCCAGGCGGAGCGTGTCCCGGTAGTAGAGCTCCACCTTGCCGACCTCGCGGCATTCCTCGTGATACGGGAACTCTCCCCGCATATCGAACTCATCGTGCCCGATATGGAACAGCGACGGGCGCCCGAACACCTCGAAGGCTTCGTCGAACAGGTCCTGCATCAAGGCGTAGCTGCGCTCGTTCAGGGGACAGTAGGCAAAGGGATGGTTCGGGTCTTCCACGATGTCCATGTTGGCGCCGTCGCGGAAGATCCACTCCATATGCCCGAGCGACATCACCAGAGGGATATAGGTGATATGATAGTCCTTCGCGAACGCGATGAGCTTTCGCAGGTCGTCGGCGGAGACGTGGTTGTCCGGGTCGCGGATCTCCGGATGGCTCTCCCATCCGAACTTGTCCATCTGCAGGATGACGTAGCGGATCTTGAAGGGGCTCAGGACATTGCGGATGAGACGCGTCTGGAACTCCAGAGTGTCGCTGGCGGTCAGCAGGTGCACGCTGCGGAAGGGCATTGCGGGACGGTCGCGGACGATGCAGCCCGGCAGAAACACCCGTCCGTCCGGGGAGACGCTCAGGAGCTGAGCGAGCGACTGCGCGGCCCAGAACGTGCCGAGGCGGTCGCTGCCTGCAGCCACCACCTCATTCTGCGTCACCCGGATGACATATCCTTCAGGCCCGGGCTCGTCGGGGGTGACCCTCTCCCGGAAGCGCCTGAGCGCGCGGCCGGCGGCCTCGTTGAGGGAAGGCTCCCCGATCAGGATGCTCCCCGGCTTCACCTCCTCCGGATGAAGCACCCTGCGGATAGGAGGACGGAAGCCGGCCCGGCGCTCCACCCAGTCCGCGAACACCTCGGCTGCGCGAGCGTCCGTGGCATCCGCGCGCTGACCGATGAGAACGGGGGTCTGCGGTGTGACTTCGAACCGGGAGGCCGGGAAGAAGCGGCTGTAGACCGGCTCGGGAATGATAAGCGGGCGGGCTCGCTGCTCCGGCGGCGCCTGCCTGAGCGTAACGGTGCCCTGCGCGCCGGATGAGCGCCCGGGCGCGACCGCGGAGCGGAAACGGACGAACGGCGGCTTGCCCTCCGGCGGAGCCAGCCGGGCGTGGTTCCAGGCGTTCGCGAAGCGGCCTCCCGAATCCGGCCAGCTGCTGGACTCCTTGAACTCGGACGAGTTCCGGCAGAACAGGACCCTCCACTCGGCTTCGTTCGGCCCCTGCTCGTCGAACAGCGCGGCCGGGATGCGCATCTCGCACGTCCAGCCGTCGGGCGTCCTGGCCACTGCTGCCTCCCAGTCGCGCTTCTCGTTGGCCTCCTCGGCGCGCAGGAAGGTCTTGACTCCGGCCGCGCTGACTGTGAAGTGATAGAGACCGTCCACCGAAGGGGCGTTCCAGGGGGCGATGAAGAGCTCCACCGACTCGTCCTGCCAGACCGGGTCGCCGTCCTGCCGGTAGACCGTCCTGACATCCGGTCCGGAGCGGCAGCGGAACGCCACGTAGAACGACTCTCCGTCCCAGAGCATCTGCGCGGCGGTGGCCGCCCGCGCCGGCGCGGAGCCGGCGCGGAAATCGGCATAGCGGGGAGCTTCATCCCAGACCGCCTCGTCCAGGACTCCATCGATGACGGGGGGTGACTTCACCGGATGGGGGACGACCACAGGCTTATCCAAGGCCGAGACTCCTTTCGCGGGAGAGAGCAGGCAGCCGAAGGCTGCCGCGGTGAGAAATGCGATGCGAAACCGTGATGGATGCATTGGCTGGTCCTCCTGCTTCACAGTGCCGGCGTCTGCGCGGCTATGGCAGATGCCCTTTGCGGCGGAACCGCCGCATCAGGATTCCCTCGAAAAATCGTGAGACCCTGGTCCCGAAAAACTCCCTGCGGTGGATGGGACGGACCATGATGGCACGTATCCCCGAACGCTTTCCGCCGAGGATGTCAGTAAAGAGCTGGTCTCCAACCACCGCCACCTGCTCACGCGGCAGGTCCAGCAGGGCCAGAGCCCGCTCGAAGCAGCGCCTGCGAGGCTTGGGCGCACCGGACACGCTGGGAATGTCCAGCCCCTCCGACATCCGACGGAGGCGTCTGCGGTCGTGTGTGTTGCTCGCGATGCACATCCTGATGCCGGCGGACTTCATCGAGGCCACCCACTGCCGGATGTCAGCGGGCAGCACCTCGCTCTGCCACTCGCACAGGGTGTTGTCCAGATCCAGGATGAGCCCCCGGATGCCGGCCTGCTCCAGGCGCTGCGGTCCGATGTCCGAGATGCGGTCCACCATCCAGTCCGGAGCCAGAAAACGGGCCAGCCAGCGCGTCAGACTCATCGCGCGCGCACCCTCCGGATGTTGGCACGGTGTTCCTCGTAGGTGGTTGCGAACAGATGACTCCCGTCCGAAGCCGCCACATAGAACAGGTAATCCGTCTTCGCGGGACGAAGCGCGGCCTCGATGCAGGCAAGCCCGGGGTTCGCTATGGGGCCGGGCGGCAGGCCCCGCCGGCGATAGCTATTATAGTCCGACTCCACCTCCAGATCCCGGTACAGCACGCGCGGCTTGTGCTCCCCCTGAGCGTACAGCACGGTGGCATCTATCTGCAGCGGCATCCCCAGACGGAGCCGGTTCTCGATGACGCTGGAAATAAGCGGCCGGTCTTCCGGCACCTTTGCCTCCCGCTCGATGAGGCTGGCGATGGTCAGCACCTCGTGAAGCGACCTGCCGCTGCGCTCTATCTCCTTGCCGAGGCGATGTATGACGCGGCGCTCGAGATTGTCCAGCATCCTTCGGATGACCTGCTCCGCCGGCGTGTCGTATGGCAGGAAGTAGGTGTCCGGGAAGAGATATCCCTCCAGACTGCCGCCCGGCGTGTCCAGCCCGAAGCGCGAGGCGCCCGAGGAGGCAAGCTGCAGGAACTCCTTGCCATCTGTCACCCCGCGGTCCGCCAGTCGCGCGGCGATCTGGCGCACAGTGAACCCTTCCGGGATGGTCACCTTCTCGGTGGCGATGTCACCGTTGATGAGCCGGTCCAGGATGGCGAAAAGCCGGGCATCGCGGGGGATGCGGTAGACTCCGGCGATGAAGGGCCGTCCCTCATAGCCGATATGCCGGATGATGCTGAACGCCGTGCGGCTGCGGATGAGCCGGTTCTCGTGGAGGATCTCCGCCACCTCGCGGTCGCCGGCTCCCTCCGGGATGCGTACCAGCGCGTCGCCGCCGTCGCCGGTGGGAGGCAGGGAGGCAGCGTAGAGGAGAACGCCCGTCCCGGCCAGACTCGCCGCGAGCAGCGCCAGGTAGCGCCACGAGAGTCTCAGGACCTCCAGCGCCCCGGCGCGAAAGCGTTCGAACTGGGAAAGCCTACGGAGCATCGCTCTCCTGCGCCGGTTTTCGGGCGAGTGTCTGGAGGTACGCTTCCAGCAGGACGGCCGCTGCCTGGCTGTCCACGAGCCCTCTGGCTTTCCGGGAGCGGACTCCCGCCTCCCGGAGACGTTCGGAGGCTTCCGCCGTGGTCCACCGTTCGTCGTGCATCACGACGGGGATGCGGGTGTATCTGCGGATGCGTTCAGCCATCTCCCGCGCCATTGTAGCCGCCTGTCCCTCCGTGCCGTCAAGTCCGAGCGGAAGGCCCACCACGATCGTGCCTGCTACCAGGTCTTCCGCGGTCCGGGCTATCGCCTGCGCGTCCTTCCTGATGCTGTCCGTCCGCAGCAATGCCGGAAGCGGCGAGGCCAGGACGCCGAGTTCGTCGCTGACCGCCAGACCCGTTCGGACTGTGCCCACGTCAACCGCGAGGACGCGCATCCGATATCCTCATCACGGGCAGGCCGCCCGTCCGCGCTGTCACGGCGTCCCAGAGCCACCAGCCTAGAGCGTAGCTCGCGATGAACGCCAGCGTCACCGCGCCGGAATCGTTCACGAATGCCGCCACCAGCCCGCCGTAAGCGAGCCCCAGAAGTCCCTGTCCCAGCCTGCCCGGGATGCGGACCGAGCTGGCCAGACGGCGACGGTTCACCGCCAGCAGGACCGCCACCGCCCCGAACAGCAGGAGCGGGACACGGGTCTCCGGGCGCACCCAGAGCGTAAGGTTCATCGTCATCTTGCGCTGAAGCAGAGCCGCGATCTGCCCGGGCTCCCCTTCGAGCAGGCTTTGGACGGCCTGGCCCATGTGGCTGGGGGCATCCCGGAAGGCCAGCGCATCGAACACGGCCAGACCGAAGACCAGACACATCCCGGCCAGAAACAGAGCGGCGGCGTCGCGCAGGCGCACGGGCTTGCCGTTCAGAGCCCGGTAGGCCAGACCGAATGCCGTCACCGCCGCCACCACGCCTCCGGAGTTCGCTCCCAGGAAGGGCAGACCGATGACGAGCGTCCAGAACGTGAACCAGACGGCAAGGTGGGTCCTGAACGGCTTCACCGGGGAATCCGCCAGGCGCCAGAGCGGGATGAGCACCGCGGCGGCGATGACGCATCCCAGGAACTCGTTCCCGATGCCGTAATAGCGCAGCCCGCTCATCTGCCAGGCGCTCAGGGGGGAGCGTTTCACCAGCTCGGCGGCTCCCATCGCGCTCAGTGCGACGCCGGTCAGCAGCACGATTGTGGGTAGCTCGAGCGGGAGGAAGCGTCCTCCGGCGCGGAAGCGCTCCGCGAGGATGAACCCGGTGAGAATGGCGGGGGCTATCAGGAGGAACACCGCGGGCCGGTCCAGCGGCACAAGCAGGGCGGGGGGGATCCACGCGGCGACGGCGAGGGATGCGACGGCCAGACTGCCGATCCGGGCGGCCTTCCGGCCTCCTGAAAGGAACAGGACGCTCACCGCGGCGGCCAGAGCCGCCACAAGCCCCAGTCCGACGAGCACCGGCGTCTGGCAGCGCTCGTTCAACCGGATGGTGTCCGTCCAGCGGCGAAGGCGCTTCGCCGGGTCGGGCTCGAGGCTCCGCGTGGCGGCGAATCCCCCCATCGCGTCCGGCCGGGGAGTGCTCGCAAGCTCCAGGATGGAGGGGCCGACGTCCAGAGTGGTGAGCAGCCCGGCGGTGCGCGTGGTGTTGCTCTGCAGGAGGGCCGGGCGTCCGTCCGGCGTCCAGAGCACCGCCAGGCCCGGCGAATCCCGCAGACCGTCGTCGGCCGCCGGCGGCACGATGCTGAGGAGAATCACAGACGCCCGCGGCTCGGCCGCCCGGATTGCGTCCAGCCAACGCGCAAGTCGGGCCACGGCGCTCTTGCGCGCGCGGTCATACGCGCGCTCGCTCATGAGGCCGCGCTCCCGCTCGATGCGCGCCAGGTCGCCCGCCTCCAGCACCACCACTGCGCCGGCGTCCAGCGCCTCGAGCACCCGGCCTGTAAGCCGCGCGAAATCCGTCGTCCGCCCTCCGGCGGACCCGGGCTCCGGCTTTGCAGTGGACGACCCGACATCCCCGGCGGGGACCAGCCCGAACGCATCGGTCAGCAGAGCCGCCCCGAAGCGGAGCGGCTCCCCCTCGAGGTCGGCGTTTCCGAAAGCGAACCTTGGCACTCCCGCCCTGCGCAGGGCGTCGCCCAGCGCCCAGGGGTCGGGCGGGGCAGCCATCCTTCGCTGGGCAGCCAGCACCGCCGCCATCCCGCAGTGAACGATGCCCTGTTCCACCCACGGCTGGCCCGTGCGCCGGGCGTAGGCCTCGGCTGCCGTCCCGCCTTCGAAGGGCTCCGTCGCGTTGAAAGCCAGTGTGTATGCAGAGGAGCCGGCGCACGGCGCGCCCGCCGCGCAGGACGCGTGCAGCGCCTCCGGGGAGCGTCCCCTGGCCGCCGCAGGGCAGACCAGGCCCATCGACGCCGAACCGAGCGCTTCGCGGAAGGAGATGTCCCAGAGCAGGTCGTCCAGCGTCAGATAGTTCGCAAGGACCACCAGCACCCCTGTTCGCGAGGGAGGGGCCGCGGCCCTCGCCGGGCCGGACAGCACAAAGGCCAGACACACGAGCAGCAAGGCGTGCGCAATGGGCGCCGCCGGTGCTGCTCTAACGGGAAGTCCGGCCGGCCGCCTCACGAATGAGCGCCATTCCTTTCTCCAGCGCGGCATCCAGGCGGGACGGGTCTTTTCCTCCGGCTTTGGCGAACTCGGGCCGCCCGCCTCCGCCCCCTCCCGCTTCGGCCGCGACGGCCTTCACCAGCTCGCCCGCGTGCAGCCCGCGCGCGACAAGGTCGGGACTGACCTTGGCCACGAAAAGCGCCTTCCCGCCGGACTCGGAGCCCAGCAGCACCACGCAGGACCCCAGCCTGTCCGCCAGCAGGTCCGCCAGCCTGCTCATCCCTTCAGCGTCCGTCGAACTCGTGCGGCCGCACACAGCCTTGAACCCGTCCACATCCTCCGCCGAGCGCACCATCGTCTCGGCTTCGTCCGCGCTGGAGCGGTTGCGGATATGCTCCAGCGCCCGCTCCTGCTCCCGGACGGTCTGCTGGAGACGCTCGATGGCGGCCACGATGTCCGCAGGAGTGCTCTGCAGACGGGAGGCCGCATCGTCGAGCCTCTGCTCCAGGCTCCGGATGTGCTCCAGCACTGCAGCCCCGGTGATGGCCTCGATGCGCCGGATGCCTGCCGCCACGCTCCCCTCGGAGATGATCTTCATCAGACCGACCTGCGACGTGCGCGAAAGATGCGTCCCTCCGCAAAGCTCCAGACTCACGCCGGGGACGGCGATGGTGCGCACCTCGGCGCCGTACTTCTCTCCGAAGAGCGCCATCGCGCCCTTGCTGCGGGCCTCGTCCAGAGTGGTGTGCTCCGGCAACACGGGATGGTCTTCCAGGATGCGGCGGTTGACCTCGTCTTCCACGGCCTCGAGTTCGGCCCTCGTCATGGCCTGAAAATGGGAGAAGTCGAAGCGCAGGCGGTCGGGGGCGACCAGAGAGCCGGACTGGGCGACATGGTCCCCCAGCACCTTGCGCAGCGCCGCGTGCAGAAGATGCGTGGCGGTGTGATTCCGCATGATGGCGCGCCGCCGGTCGGCGTCCACTTCTGCCGTGACCGCATCCCCCATGCGGAGCTCGCCCGTCTCGATGACGGCGTCGTGGAACCAGATTTCCGCCTTCTTGCGCGTGTCCCGCACGGCCGCCGTCCCGGACTCTCCCGATATCCTTCCCGTATCGCCCACCTGACCGCCGGACTCCGCGTAGAACGGAGTGACATCCAGCACGATCTGGACCTCGTCGCCCTCCTCTGCGGCATCCACGAGCTGCCCGTCACGGAGGATGGCCAGCACCCGGCTTTCCGCGTTCAGCGTGTCATACCCGATGAAGGATGTCTCTCCCACGGTCTGCTGGAGCTCCGCAATGGAATCGCCCGCGCCGCCGAAGACGTCCGCGAACATCCGGCTGCCCTGCTGAGCCCTGCGCCGCTGCTCCTCCATGCAGCTTTCGAACCCCTCGCGGTCGACCTCGAGGCCCTCGCCGCGCGCCAGCTCCTCCGTCAGCTCGAAGGGGAATCCGTAGGTGTCGTAGAGCACGAACGCGGCTTCCCCGCTGAGGGCCGCCGAGCCGGCGGTCTTGGCCGCACGGATCTCCTCGTCCAGCCGGGTCAGCCCCGTGTTGAGCGTGCGCTCGAACTTCCGCTCCTCACTCTCCAGCACCGTCTGCACGAAGGACATCCGGTCCTTCAGCTCCGGATACCAGTCGCCCATCATCTCCGCCACCGTCGGGGCGAGGTCGCGCAGGAAGATGCCTTCGTATCCGATGCGGCGGGCCTTGATGGCCGCGCGCCGGATCATCCGGCGCAGAACGTAGCCGCGCTTGACGTTCGACGGCATCACTCCATCGGCGATGCAGAAGACAGCGGCGCGGCCGTGGTCAGCGATGGTGCGCAGGGCGGCGTCCGTCGCCTCGTCCCGGCCGTAGCGCACCCCGGCCAGTCTCTCCATCGCCTGGATGAGCGGGAGGAACAGGTCGGACTCGTAGTTCGTGGGGGTCCCCTGCAGGATGGCCGCGGTCCGCTCCAGCCCCAGCCCGGTGTCGATGTTTTTGCGCGGAAGCGGTGTCAGCGTCCCGCCATCGCCGCGGAGATACTGCATGAACACCAGGTTCCAGACCTCCACGAAGCGGTTGCTGTCGTATGCGATGGCGTGTGCGGGGTCCTCCGGCGTGCCGAGCTCCGGGCGCATATCCAGGAAGATCTCGTTGCAGGGGCCGCAGGGACCGTTCGGACCGCGCGAGGGCGCATTCGCCGGCCAGTAGTTCTTGTCCTCCCCAAGGCGGACGATGCGCGAGGCCGGAAGCCCTATCTCCTTCTCCCAGACACCCGCCGCCTCGTCGTCATCCAGATAGACGCTGGTCCAGATGTGCTCCTGAGGCAGCTTCAGCCACTCGGTGAGGAACTCCCAGGCGAAATGGATGGCCTCGCGCTTGAAATAGTCGCCGAACGAGAAGTTGCCCATCATCTCGAAGAAGGTATGATGGACGGCGTCTCCCACCTCGTCGATATCGTCGGTGCGGAGGCACTTCTGGGCGGTCACGGCGCGAGGGTGGGGCGGCTGCGCGGCTCCCGTGAAGTACGGCTTGAACTGGACCATTCCCGCCGACGTGAACAGCAGCGAAGGGTCGTCAGGCACCAGCGAGTCGCTGGGCAGATGCAGGTGGTCCTTGCCCTGAAAGAACTCGATATACTTCCGTCTGATCTCTGAACCGAGCATTCCCGTCCTTGCGCAGCGTCTTTGTGCTTCCCGCCCCCTGCCGGCAGCGCTTCAGCCTCTCACCCTGGCGGTGCGGATGAACTCTTCGGTCTCCTCCAATGAACGAACCCCGGTGGTGGCTCCCAGTTCCGTCACGCACAGAGCGCCCACCGCGTTCGCGAACCGTCCGGTCCGCTCAAGGTCCCAGCCCCGGACCACGCCCGTCAGGAACCCCGCCACGAACGCGTCGCCTGCCCCGACAGCGTCCTGACAGTCCACCTCGAACGGAGGGATGCGAAGCTCGGCATCCGCGCTCCGGATGTAGCAGCCCTCCTCGCCCATCTTCAGTCCAACGACCTTCACGCCGTGGTCCATCAGCACGGCGGCCACGTCGCGCGGCTCCTGGCGGCCGGTGACCATCCGGGCCTCCTCGATGCTGGGCAGGAAATAATCCACATAGGGCAGGGCGGGCTCCAGGAGCGTCATCCAGCGCCCCTTCGAATCCCACGCCGTGTCGAGCGCCGTCGTGACTCCGGCATCCCTGGCCTGCTTCAGCACGTTTGCCGCCGGCTGGCCGTCGAAGGAGGGCATCAGGAAGAAGCCCGCGACGTGGAGAAGCCTGCTGCCGCGGACCAGGTCCATGTCCACGTCAGCCTCGCACAGCGAGGCGTTGGCTCCGATGTAGTGCAGGAAGCTGCGCTCGCCGTCGGAGTGGACCATGACCATCGTCGCGGAGGTCGCCATCTCCGGGTCCCGGACCACGCCGTCAGCGTTCGCTCCGCTCCGCTGGAGGCGGCTCACCATGAAGTCGCCGAAGCCGTCGTCGCCCACCTTTCCGATGACGGCTGTATCCACACCGATCTTCGCCAGCCCCATGCCGGTGTTGGCGGCGCAGCCGCCGGTGTGAAGCTCCATCCTGTCCACCAGCAGCAGCTTGCCGCGCTCCGGCAGCCGCTCGACAGGCTTGCCCACCACATCCGCCACAAGGATTCCCAGACAGACGACTTCAGCCATTTCCCGTTCCGTAGACTCCAGTCCGTTCTTTCCCGTCAACCCGCGGGGCCGTGCGGGCGGGAAGCTCCGCGCTCATCCGGGCCGGAAGCCGTGTCCCGCGGATTGAGGCGCCTCGGAGGCTCGCTCGACGACGGCCAGCCATCATCTTCCACGATGTCCGGTTCGTCTTCGACGAGGCCGTATTTCATGAGAAGCTCCCGGTGAGTCCGCACGACGAAGCAGGCCCCCAGACCACCCAGCGCAGCCACCGCCCCGATGCCGGACACCAGAAGGAGCGCTCCGGCGGTCATTGTAACCGAGAATGCACCCAATGTGAAGAAGGGGTTGTCGAGCAGCAGGAGCCCGGACTTGCGGACAGCCTTCAGCACTCCGCCCTCTTCCGCGATGAGGAACGGCCACTGCCAGAGCTGCATCATCAGCCAGAGAAGCAGAAGATAGACCATCAGCATCCCGGCCATCCTGAGCGGCAGGGAGGAGCGCGTCAGGAAGAAGGCCGCATCGGCCAGCATGACGCCGGAGACGACAAGCTGGACCGTCGCGAGTCCGAGCGCCGCCCGCAGGTGCACCCGCCAGAAGTCGCGAAAGGCATCCGGTCCCGGGTCCAGGAAGTAGGCGATGCGGTGAGCGAGCAGCACGTTCACGCCCCATCCGCACACCAGACCGTACCAAGAGAGGACGAGCGTCAGCACGGCGGCCGCAGCGGCTCCGATGAGCGGTCGCAGAGCGCCCGCAGCCGTGACAGCCAGAGCGGGCAGGAGCATCATCACGGCGCTCCCGAGGACCATCAGCCCGAGACGGTCATAGAAGTCCCCCGCAGCCCGGCGCATCGCCCAGACGAGCCGCGGCCGATGGCGGGCTGAGTTGTCCTGCGGGGCCGGTGCGCCGCTCACCGGAGGTCGGGCCTCCGCGTGCCCTGCGGCAGGAAGGCTTCGCGGGTCACCAGGACGGCGTCCACCGCCGCCGACCAGCGGCCGCTGCCCGCCGCGGGAGCATCCGCGCGGATGCGAAGGACGTGCTTTCCCGCGGCCAGCCGCACCACCCCGAGCCGGCTCCACACGAACCCGGGCCCGTATGCATCGCCGGTCGGCGAGATGCCGGCGGCGTGGCTCCAGTCGGAGCCGTCCATCTGCCAGGACAGCGGACTCGCATCGGGCCCGTCCAACCGAGAGCCTGCCAGCCAGACCTGATATTCACCGTCCAGCGGTACAAAGAAGGCAAGGGATGCGCCGTACGGAGCCAGCGGCGCAGCGTCCGGCGTGTCCAGCTTCAGGTAACGGGTGGCGCTCGCTTCGGGATGGTAGCCCGTCCCGGTGAAACTCGTCTCCGTGGCGTCCTCCGCCTCCAGCCAGGTGAAGGGCGCGGTCAGGGCCTGCAGCTCCTCCAGTGCGTGCGCCAGAGTCGAGCGCGCAAGCATCAGCCGGTCCGCCTTGATCATGGCCTGGGCGTTCTCGAGCGCCATCCGGTACTGCCCCACCAGGACGTTCTGCGACTCCGCCCGGCGGATGAGCCCGGCGAGCGCCTCGGCCTGCGATATCAGCGCCTCGCGGCTGATGAACTGCGACGCGCTCAGACCGCGCACGATGGCCGGGTCGCGCGTCAGGGGGATGCGCACGGTGTTTCTGGACCGGGTGACGCGCCGCTCGTCCGGTCCCGTGAAGTGCACCGCCGGCTCAACCCCCGGAGGGACCTGCAGTTCCACAGTCCGGGGGGGGCCGTCCACCCAGAGATACACGGCGCTCCCTTCGGGCTCCCTGAGGCTGTAGGCCCGGACCCCCGGTTCCACATACACCTCCTCCGACTCCATCCTGCCTCCGAGCCACCAAAGGTCCCGCTCCAGCCGGCGGATGTCGGCCCCCAGAGGATTCCGGAACGAGAACCACACGGCCCGGGGCGTCCACTCGTGGAGCAGGGGTTCCATCTCCAGACGGTCGCGGAAGGAGGCCAGCCACTCCAGCTGCTCCGGGGTTTGCAGCAGGTCGAAACTGGTCCACGGAGGCGACAGGCGGAAGCCGAAGACGAAGAAGCCCTTCGTCCCCGCATCCTTGAGCGCCGTGAGGCAAGCCGTCAGCTCCTCCGCGCTGCGGAAACCCTGATGCTCCTTCCCCTCGGATGCGGTCGTCTGAATCTCCGTGGCCACCAGCCACATCGGCCGGGAGGACTGCTTTGCCAGCGCCAGGCACTGCGCGCCCGCGAACGGCCCGATCTCGGCAGGACTCCCGTAAGCCTCCACGCCGAGCCCGTCGAACCCGGACGGGTCGTCATTGATGAGGAAGTCGTAGTTCGCGGTCCATTTCATCAGCACCGGGACATCCGCAATCTCCCTCTTGAGCACTGCCGCGGCGCTGTTCAGATACCCGCGGATGGAGTGGGTCCGGAAAGCGAGAAGGTCGTCCCAGATGCGGCTTTCGGCGGATGTGAGCTTGATGTTCTTCCCGGAGGAGGTGTCATAGACGGCTGTCAGGCCCTTCCGATCCCGCCAGAGAGGGATGACCCGGCTGGCCTGTTCGAAGCCGGTCAGCTCGCCCTGCAGGCCCCAGGCCCTCGCGAGTGAGGCGACGTCGGCGTAGCGCTTCCTGAGCCAGGCTTCCAGCTCCACCTGATAGGCGCGCGAGGACGGAATGAGAAACTCGGCCTCTCCGCGGAGCCCCATCTCGTTGATGAACGGGTCGACCCAGAAACGGAAGCCCTGTCCCAGCCGCAGCGGTTTGAGGTGGGCGATGAGCCGGTCGCGATATTCGCCGTAACCCTCCCAGAAGTTCTGGAGCCCTTCCCGCCCGGCATCGACCGTCTTGATGGGATACACGAGCAGCACGCGCCGGTCCTGCTCGGTGCCCTGCACCTGGATGGCGGCGCGGCCCTCGCTGACCTGGAGCGCCTGCACGCTGACGATGTCGCCTTTCGGGTCTGCGAGGATGGCCAGCCCCCCGGCGAGGCCCGGCGTTTCCAGGGATATTGTCCGGGCGCCGGTGATGTCCGGCTGGCGATAGACCGACGGCCGTATGACCCAGCCGGCGAGCGGCCGCTCCGGGCCGTCCGTCAGCTCGATGCCGTAGCGGAAGCCTTCCTCCTCGAGCAGGTCGATGAGACGCTGCCAGTCGGCGGTGGGGATGCGGGTGGCTCCGCGCACCGGATTGATGTAGATATCCGTGATGCCGCGGGACTTCAGGAGACGGAGGCTCTCGACATCGGCCTGCCAGTTCTCCTCCGTCCGCCCTTCGACGAAATACCGGGGACAGAACTGGCCGCCGACGGGGTTGTAAGGACGGCCGTCCCAGATGAGGGCGTGCGCGTCGTTGATATGCCAGATGTGCCGCTTTCCGTCGCGGTCCACGAACGACCCCCGCGCGGCGGATGCCCCGCAGGAGGCGGCAAACGTCAGAAGCAGGACCCAGACCGCCGCTGTATGCAGCGGCTGAAGCAGGGACGCACCTCCCGCGGCTGCGCCGCGCGGCCGGCTCAGCGGTCCGGCGCCTCTCATCCTGCTCACATCCGTTCGGGAGCCGTCACCCCCATCGTGGCCAGGAGGTTGCTCAGCACGGTGCGGCAAGCCCGCACCAGCACCAGCCGCGCGCCGCTTAGCTCGCGCTCGTCTTCGTCCATTACCCGGCAGTCGGTATAGAACCTGTGGAACAGCCTCGCCGTGTCCATCGCAAAGGCCGCCAGGCGGTGAGGCTCGTGGCCCTGCCCGGCGCGGACCACCTCGTCCGGCCAGTCCGCCAGCTTCTTCATCAGCTCGATCTCCGACGGATGCGTCAGAAGCTCCAGCCGGGCGGCCTCCGCCGGCGGGATATCGAAGCCCTTCTCCTCCGCGTTCCGGAGCAGAGAGCAGATGCGGGCGTGAGCATACTGCACGTAGTAGACGGGATTCTCGTCCGACTGGCTGCGCGCCAGTTCCAGGTCGAAGTCGAGCTGGCTGTCGTGGCTGCGCATCAGGAGGAAGAACCGGGCTGCGTCGCGTCCGACCTCCTGCATCAGCTCCGCAAGCGAGATGACGTCGCCCGCCCGCTTGCTCATCATGACGAGTTCTCCGCCGGAGAACAGCCGGACCGCCTGGTAGATGATGATGTCCAGCGCCTCCGCCGGATAGCCGAGCGCGGCGACTGCCGCCTTCGTCCGCGCGATGTAGCCGTGATGATCCGGCCCCCACACGTTGATGAGCCGGTTGTAGCCGCGGTCGAACTTGTCGGCGTGATAGGCCGCGTCCGCGGCGATATAGGTGGGCGCGCCGTTGGAGCGAAGCAGCGCGCGGTCCTTGTCGTCGCCGAAGTCCGTGCTCTTCAGCCAGAGCGCGCCGTCCTTCTCGTACGCGCATCCGCGCTCCTTGAGCTTCTCGATGGCGGCGGCGACCCTGCCGGACTCGTGCAGCGACCTCTCGCTGAACCAGCAGTCGAACTCGATGCCGAACGCGGCGAGGTCGGCCTTCTGGGTGGCTATCATCTCCTCTTCCGCCATCCGGGTGAACAGGGTGAGACGCTCTTCCTCGGGCATATCCCGGTAGCGGTCTCCGTCCCGGGCGACGATCTTGCGGGCTATCTCCGTGACGTAGGCCCCCTGATAGCCGTCCTCCGGCATATGGGCGTCCTCGCCGAGCTCCTGCAGATATCGCACCACCAGAGACTTCCCGAAGTTGATCATCTGCGTGGAGTTCGCGGCGTCGTTGATGTAGTATTCGCGCGCCACCTCGGCGCCCATCAGTTCGTACAGGCGGGCCAGAGTGTCCCCGATGACGCCCCCTCGGGCACTGCCCACCGTGATGGGACCGTTCGGGTTGGCGCTCACGAACTCGAGCAGAGCCTTCACGCCTCTTGCGGCGTCGCTGCGTCCATAGGAGTCTCCCCGGCGCTCTATCTCCACCAGCGTGTCGTGCAGCCACGACGGGGAGAGGTGAAAGTTGATGAAGCCCGGCCCGGCGACCTCGACCTTCCGGATGAGGCGCGAAGGAGCGCCATCGCTCTGCAGGCGCCCCGCGATGACCTCCGCCAGCTGACGAGGCGGCATCTGCGCCTCCCGGGCCAGCATCATGGCCACGTTGGTGGAGAAGTCCCCGTGCTCGCGGTTCCGCGGCACTTCGATCTCGATGACGGGTATGGAGGCGCAGCGGACCTCACCGTCTCGGACCGCGCTCTCCAGCGCAATCTTTACAGCCTCAGCAATGCGCTCCTTTGCCAATCCGGTCTTCCTTCCCGATGCTGATAGGTCTTCGCCTCCCGGACCCGCCGCGGGCGGTCAGGCCTTCAGAAGAACGGGATGCGCCACCCGGCCAGCCGCACCACGGCGTCGGCCGCAAGAAGCGTGGCGGCCAGCCCTGCCCCTATCTGGGCGAATCCCAGGTTCCAGATGCGCCGGCCCGGCTCGCGGGCTCCCAGCACCTCCTCGCGGTACCGGGCGAGGAGTTCCTTTCCGGCCTCGATGCCGCTTTCGATCTGCTTCCTGCTCGCAGGCTTCGTGGTGACGTGCTGTTGAAGCCAGGCGCCGATCGAGCGCCATCCCAGCAGAACGACCATTATACCCGCAAACACGGCCAGAGGGCCGGGGTAGGCCGTTACCATCACGATGAATATCGAGGCGGCCGCCGCCAGGTTGGTGCCGCACCGGGGATGCACCCGCGGCATCCTGCGCAGCGTCTCGAGGTCCAGCGGCTCGCCCCTCTCGATGGCGTGCACCGTCTGATGCTCCGCCGCATGGTATCCCGCCACCGGCAGCAGGCGGACTCCAAGGAGCAGCGTGACCACCGGGGCGAGCAGCGCCAGATAGGCGATGGCATCGTAGACGTTCCAGCGCGGCGCGGGCTCCGAAAGCAGCGCGGCGTAGAGCGGCTGGCCGAACCAGTGCTGCGCGGCCCACGCAATGCCGCCGGCGATGGCGAAACCCAGGATGTTCAGCAGCCCGAACATCACCCCCAGCAGCACGAGCGCACCGTCGCCGACTCCGCCCCTCTGGGACCCGCACGTCAGGTGGACGCCCAGCGGGGTAGCCAGCCCCCCGACGACAGGCGGGCGGATGGCGTTGGAGAGGGCCGCCGTTATGTCGGAGCGGAGCAGATATCCGGCATACGCCCCGTAGTCGGTCACCACGGGGAGCATCTCCGCCCCGCTTCGGGCAAAGGCGTCCGCCGCTTCGCGGATGGTGCTGTCTGCTCGCAGGAAGCCCTCAGGCGGGCTCATCACCTGCCCGACGGGCGGAAGCGAGTCCACATCGGGGCCGTTCCCGTTTGCCGAGGCGGCAAGGAGCGGGAGCAGGTCGGACTCCCTGACGATGCCCACCACCTGCATGCCGGACACCACCGGGGCTGCGGAGCCGCCGGAGGCCCTGAGCAGCCCGACGGCCCGCGACACGCTGTCCGACGGGAGGAGCGGACGCGTCGTGCGGACGAGCTCCGTGATGCGGCTGTCCGGGACGCTCACGGTCGGCCCCGGCCCGGAGTTGCAGGCCGGCCGGCCGCTGTGATAAATTGCACTTTCGGTCTGTTTCAAGGAATGTTCTTCGCCGGAAGGCGGCAAAGCGAGCCGCCTGTCACCGGCTGGAATCCCCGGCACAAGAGATTACGAAAGGATATCAGGCCCGATGGCAGTCTCGTGCGCAATCTGCGGAAAGGGCGCGCAGTTCGGTCAGAATATCAGACATCAGCACTCCGGTTCCTGGGCTCTCCGGGCTCCCCGGACCAAGCGCCGCTGGTTGCCGAATCTGCAACCGGTCCGGATGGTGGTGAACGGCACCCCCCGGAGGGTGCGCGTCTGCACCAAGTGCATCAAGGCCGGCAAGGTCATCCGCGCCGCCTGAACCGCGACGGCCGGGCCGTCCGGCGGACCCGCCGGAATTCGCGCTGGAAGAGGCCTGCTCCAGGCAGGCCTTTTTCTCGGATGGCGCAGGATGGCCTTTCCGCAATCCCGGACCGACGAGCAGATTATACCCGATTTCCCCCGCCCGTCTCCCGGAACGGGAGGCCGCCCCGGGATGACGGTGAGGATGCTCCGGCCGAAGCTCTCCACGGGTCAGAGGCACCTGGTGGCCGGATGGCTGCGGCACCGTGACAGACAGCGCCCCTGAGATACACCAGCTGCGGGTCCACCCGCGCGCCCGGTCCGTCAAGCTGCGGGTCGATGCCCACGGGCGGCTCATCGTCACGGTCCCCCCGAGGTTCGACCGGAGAAGGCTGCCCGGCCTCATCCGGGAATGCGGGCCCTGGATAGCGGACCGCCGGGAGGCTGCCAAGTCCAGGAAAGATGCGGAGGCCGGTGCGCTTCCGGGCGGGCTGCCCACTGCCATCCATCTGCGAGCCCTGGAGCGTTCCTTCTCCCTCCTGTGGCGTCCCGAGTCCGGCGCAAAGGGCGTCTCGGTGTTCGAGCAGGAAGAGGCGCTCATTCTGAAGGGCGACCTGCGGAGCGCCGAACGATGCAGGCGAGTGCTTCGCTCGTGGGTGGTGGAGCAGGGGAGAAAGACGCTGCCGCCCTGGCTGGAGCAGGTGTCCGGTGAGACGGGGCTGCGGTTCTCAACGTGCGGGGTGGGGAGGGCGCGGACGCGCTGGGGATGCTGTCAGCGCTCCGGCCGCATCCTGCTGAGCGCCCGGCTTCTCTTCCTGCCGCCCCATCTGGTCCGCCACGTGATGGTCCACGAACTGTGCCACACGGTCCACCCGGACCATTCGGCGTCCTTCTGGCGGCTGGTCCGCAGCTTCGACCCGGACTGCGACCGCAGGCTCGCGGAGATGCGGGAGGCGCAGAGCCTCGTTCCCGTTTGGATGAAGCCGGGGCCGGATGAGGCCGCTTTTCCGGATTCAGTCGACCCGGCAGTCCGCGATGCAGACCGGTAGCGGCACGCGGCCCCGGGCATCCTCTTCGGACCGCCGCGCGCTCTGACTCACCCCAGAATCACTTCTTCCTCAGCCGCAGGTAGTCCAGCCCGAACATGTGGCTTTTGATCGCCTTTTCGTTGGCGCCGAGTATCTCGATGCGCAGGACGTGCGGTCCGGAAGCAAGCTCCATCTCGCCCAGCGTGGTCTCGCCGGAGGTGACGACTTCCGGATGGTACAGGTCCACAGGAGCGCCCAGCCGCTTGCCGTCGAGGCATATCTGGAAAATGCCGTAGTCCGGCGCCTTCGTGAACTGAAAGTCCAGCTGATAGCGTCCAGCCTGCCGTAAGGGGACCTCGAGCTCCAGGGTATCTCCGGGCCGGGCGTGGAGCCACCAGAGATGGGCGTCATTGCTCCAACGGTGTGCCCGCCCCCCGAGATTCTGGATGGTCAGGTCGCCGCCTGACCTGCGGAGCACCGTTATCTCCTCGCCCTCGAGCACCCCCCTTGCCCTCCAGGGCTTCTCCGAACCGACATACCAGCCGGTCCTCTCGCGCAGCGGGACGGATTCGTAGGAGTCTTCGCCTCCTGGCTCAAGGTACCAGTAGACCGTGGCGGCATAGAGGGTGGGTCGGTCGTTCGGGAAATACTTCTCGATGGCTGCTTCGAACGACGTCTGGAACGGCACATTGTCGGCTATGTGCCAGCGATTGACGCTGATGTGCCCCTTGTTGCCCATGGAGATGGTCTGGTTGTGGAAGCCTCGCTGGAAGAGAGCAGGGTTGCACCAGGCATATCCGAAGTAGTCCTCGGAGCCCGTCCCGAACGTCGACGGGAACTTCTCGCCGTCCACGAAGAACTTCTCGTCTCCCTCTCCCCACCATCCACCCATCGGGTTCCAGACCTCCAGCATGACGCCTGCGAAGCGCCCGCGGCCGGAGGTGACCAGCATCGTCCAGTCGATGGACCGGCGGTCAGGGTGTGCCGGCAGGAACGCATCGCGGTGCCATTTTGCGTGGAACCTCCCGAGTGTTTCGACCGGCCGCGCAAGGGGCGCGTGGGTGAGGAGGACCTCTCCCCGGATTTCGTGCCGGCTTTCGTTGTGGACCTCCACGACAGCCCGGCTGGCGAACGGCATATACCAGAGGCTGTACAATCCATCGCGCGTCGCGCCCATCGGGAGGGAGCGGTATTCATTGATGCCCGGTGCGGTCCCGAAGAAATCCCCGAGCGGCGTCCAGACGGCAGGGTGGGTCTCGCTGTCCCAGCGGATGCGCAGGATGGCGCTGCGAAGCACTTCTCTCTCGCGCGACACCGGCATCCCCTTCAGGCGGACCCTCAACGCCGTGATGGCCCGCGGCCCGCGCAGGTCGGCGATGGTCTGCGTCTCGCCGGGCTTTACGCTCAGGGCGACTCCAAGCGTCTCCTGCCCGGGACGGCGGCCCGCAGGGTCGGCGCCGGGGCTGTGCTCCAGGAAGGTGCTGACGCGGGCGAGGGCCATCCGCTCCTTGATGCTCAGGTCACGGGTGAAGGTGGGAACCTTCGTGCCTTCCGGAAACCGCGAATAGGTGAAATGATAGTAGGCTCCCCAGTCGGGGTCCGCAACGATCCTGCAGGAGCGCTGGAAGGGGATGGGGACGTAGCAGTTCATCCCGCTCGCCGCTTCGTAGACCAGTCCCGGGTAGGTGAACGGCTCGTTGCGGCGGTCGAAATAGCCGGAGAAGGGAAGGTCCACCGCAGGCTCCGGACTTCCATCCAGATGGATGCGGACGTGCCCGCTCCCCGCGCGTGCGGACCAGATGCGCCAGATGACGCCCGGCCCCTCGATGTCGGCCATCACCATCCGGTCTCCCTCCATCCGGACGTGCCCGCCGTGGTCGGCGTTGGCGTCCCAGTTTAGATACCTCCCCGAAGACTCGTCGTAGCGGCTGGCCCGGTCGTAGCTGGAAGCCTGCTCCGTCCTCTCCCCCGGAACGGGCAGTACGGCTACGGCTTCCAGATCGACCAGCCTGTTGACCAGGTCCACGTAGCTGAAAGACGCCGCCGAAGCGGCGGGGCCGGCCGCAGCGGCGGCCGCAAGGAGTGCAAGGAAGGTGAGCATCATCGAGCGCATCTCGCATTCATCCTTTCCGGAAGCGTTCGCCGGACCCTCCGAGATCCGGCAGAGGGGACGATCCGCCGTTCATGGCAGGCTCTGATGGTCGGTGTCGCGGATGCGATACAGCCCGAGGAGCTCTTCGACGGCGTAATCGCATTCCGGCTGACCCTCAGGCGCATCCAGGTAGAAGAACGCACAGCTCGAGAAGAAGAACGGATTGATGTCCTCGCGCTTCCACGGATGCAGGAATTCGAACCGGAGCCGCTGCCGGAAATGGATGGCGTCCGCGGAGTGCACGCGGTACATCGCGACGCACGCGCGAAGAGGGTCTTTCACCGGGACGCCGTGAAGCGGTCCCGCGAACGGGCCCTCCCGGAAGTACCAGCCGCCGAGGAAGTAATCCTCCAGTCCCGTTCCCACGATGGCCGGATCCTCCTGACAGTCGTCCGCATACACGTGTTCCGGTGCTTCCAGAAAAGACAGGTCGTTCAGGCGCCTTCCCTGGAGCGAGAGCGTGCAGCCCGCATAGTGCCCGCGGCCTGCCACGTCAGCAATCTCGAAACATTCCTGCAGATCGCGTCCGGTCCGGAACACGGTATGGAAATAACCGGCGGCGTTCTCCGTGCCATCCGTCTCCTGATAGAGGCAGTTCAGGAACACCTCCGTATCGATGTGCGGGTCGCGGTTCTCCAGTTCGATGCGGAAGCCCGTGCGGAACGGCATCGGGAACCGGCAGAAGAAGCCGCCGCTGGACATCCCGAAGAACTGCCCGGCGAAGTTCGCCACCTCGCAAAGACCCACTCCGAAGAAGTCGCCGGCGGGCGCGCTGACGGCGGGACGCCGGGCCCCGTCCCAGTAGATCCGAAGGATGAGCGTTTTGAGGATGGTGGGGCTGAGTGGCGCCCCGGGGTCCCAGTGCATCCAGAACCAGCCCGGAAAGGTCAGCCAGAGGCTGGCGATGTGCCCGCAGCCCCGGACCTCACCGATGGTGACGCGTTCCCCGCGGGGAATGCGCACGGTCTTGGTCCGCTTCTCCGGGCGGAAGGTGGTCAACTGCCGGGTGCGCTCGCTGCGCAGAAGTGTGATATCCGGATAAGTCATGCTCGCCAGCCGCGTTCTCCTCCTGCGGCTGCTTGGCCGCCGCCTCCCCGCTCTCCTCCCTGAACCGGGGAGGCAGACGGGGGAGGAACCTTTCATCCTTTGAGCGAACAGAGAGGAGGCCGCTTTGCGGGACCGGTTCCACCGACCCGGCAGGCCGGCCCATCTCATCCAGAGTGGACAGGAGTTCAACGGAAAATGGCCAGGATTCCGATCGGGCTGCAGCTGTATTCGGTGCGGGAGGACTGTGCGAAGGACCTTCCCGGGACGCTGGCGGCTATCGCCAGGATGGGCTACGAGGGGGTGGAGTTCGCCGGCTACCATGGGTACTCCGCGGAGGAGCTCCGCAGGATGCTGGACGACAACGGGTTGAAGTGCTGCGGGACCCACACCGGGCTGGACACCCTGCTGGGCGAGCAGTTCGAGAAGACCGTCGAGTTCAACCGCATCATCGGCAACAGATTCCTCATCGTGCCCGGGCTGCACGGGGAATACACTTCGTCGCGGGACGCCTGGAAGCGCACGGCGGGCATCTTCAACGAGATCGCGGCGAAGCTGAAGCCGCTCGGGATGTGGACGGGCTATCACAACCACTGGACGGAGTTCCAGGAACTGGACGGCGAGCTGCCGTGGGACACCTTCTTCGGCAACACCTCGCAGGATGTCACGATGCAGATGGACACCGGCAACTGCGTGCACGGCGGCGCGGACCCGGTGGTCTTCCTGGAGCGCTATCCCGGGCGGGCGAGGACGGTGCACCTCAAGGAATACTCCGCTGGCTATGACAAGGCCCTCATCGGTGAGGGAGATGTGAGGTGGGAGGATGTGTTCCGGCTTTGCGAGACCACGGGCAACACAGAGTGGTACATCGTGGAACAGGAAAGCTACGCCTACCCGCCGCTGGAGTGCGTGGAGCGGTGCCTTCAGAACCTGAAAAAGATGGGCAAGTAGCCTCCACCGCTCGCCGGACGCGCGGAAGCGCTGCCGTCCGGCTGCGGGGCTCGGGAGATATCCGGCGGGGAGGGCGCGGTGCGCCCTCCCTGTCCGTGTCGCCCTGCCCGTCAATGCCCGGGGAGCGGGCGCCCCGTCCGCCCGCGCGATCGGGGAGGCGCAAGGCGTGAGGGCGGGCGCACGCGGGTCGCTTTCGCGCACGGTCTGGAGCCTGACCTGGCCGTCGGTCACCGCCCTGCTGCTTCAGACCCTCACCAACAATGTGGACCGCCTCTTTGTCGCCCGTCTGGGCGGAGACGAGGTGGCGGCGCTTGGCCTCGCGCAGAACCTGCTGATGCTGCTGTTCGCTGCCGTCGTTGCCGTCTCGACCGCCACCACCGCGATGGTGGCACGCTTCATCGGCGCCGGTTCCGTCAGGGACGCGGAGGAGGCCACCCGGCAGTCGCTCCTGCTCTCGCTGGGAGCCGCACTGCTGCTGATGGTGGTGCTTGCCCCCTTCGCAGCTCCGATGCTGGCCTTCCTGGCAGGAGGAGCCGGGGAGATCGTGCCGCTGGCGGAATCGTATTTTCTGGTGTCGCTCCCCGGGCTCGCCCCTCTGTTCGTCCTGACCGTGCTCATCGCGGCTTTTCGCGGGACGGCGGATATGCTGACTCCCGTGCGGCTGACGCTGGCGGCCGCCGTGGCCAATGCAGTGCTGGACTACATCCTCATCTTCGGGAAGCTCGGGCTCCCGGCGATGGGCCTGAACGGCGCGTCCCTGGCGGCCGTGCTCTCCCGCGTGCTGGCCTGCGCGCTTGCGTTCGCCTGGCTGAACGCCTCCCGCCTGCGGGGAGCGTGCCTGCGATGGACAGGGGTGAGCCGCCATTGGGCGGTGCGCATCCTCGGACTCGGGCTTCCGGCCGGGCTGCAGACGCTGCTGCGAAGCGGAGCGAGCATCGTGTACTATTCGCTGCTCGGCCTGATGCCCGAAGGACGGTCCGCCATGGCCGCCCTGACCATCGGGCTGGGAATCGAGGCCATCGCCTTCATGCCCGGCTTCGCCTACAGCACGGCCGCCGCGGCCCTGGTGGGCCAGAACCTGGGAGCCGGGCATCCGGAACGGGCGCGGCAGGCCGCCTTGACGTGCGCGCGCCAGTCGGTGATAGTGATGACTGTGATGGCAGCCGTGTTCTTCGCGATGGCGCCCCAGATAGCCCGCCTCTTCACCCGCGATGCCGCGATCGTGGCTCTGACGGTCTCATATCTGCGCATCAACGCGCTGTCCGAGCCGTTTCTGGCGGTGGCGATGGCTCTGGGCGGAGCGCTGCAGGGCGCCGGCGACACCCGGTCTCCCACGCTGGCCACCTTCCTCACGCTGTGGCTGGTGCGTCTGCCCGTCACCTGGCTGGCCTCCGTGCGGCTCGGGCACGGCGCGGTGGCCGCCTGGTGGGCGATGTCCGGGAGCATGGCGCTCTACGGCATCCTGATCGCGTCTATCTTCGCGACGGGGCGCTGGAGGAAGATCGAGATATGAGACGGGGCACCATCCTGAGTGCCGCAGCCGCTCTCGCGGTCGCGACGTGCTGCCGCGCATCAGCGGAAGAGCCGGTCCCCGCTCCCGCGGCCAAGCTCCCGGAGCTGGTGGTGACAGCTCCTCTCATCGAGGAGACCCGTGCCGGGGACGTCAGCGCGATCGGGGGAGTGGAGCTGGTCTACGGCGAGACATCCATCACCGCCGACAGGGCCGACGGGAACCACAGGACCGGGCAGTGGACCGCCACCGGGAACGTCCTGCTCCGCCGCCCGGACGGCTTGCTGCGGGCGGATGCCGTCCGGTACAACCTGGTGACGGACGAGGGTTCTCTGGAGTCGGCTTCCGGGACGTACGGGCTGTATACCTTCACGGGCGCCTCTGCGCTGCTGGCGCCCGACGGTGTCCTGACGGTGCGTCAGGCATCCGGGACCACCTGCGACCTTGAGCACGCGCACTGGAGGCTGACCGCTCGCGAGGTGGTGGTCCGTCCCGGGAAGTACGCGTCGGCGCGGCGCATCGGTCTGTGGGTCGGCAACACCCGGGTGATGAGCTTCCCCGCCTACCGCCTGTCGCTTCAGGAGACGCAGCCCCTTTTCCCCACGCCGGGCATCGAGCAGCAGGACGGGGCGTATCTCAAGTTCACGTATCCCTTCGTCACCGCGTACACCTCCGCCGCCGCACTCGAAGGCCGCATCACTCAGAAGCGCGGGCTGCAGGGAGTGCTGGAGCTGGAGCGGAGCCTCACCGGGACGGCCCCTGCCAGAGCGCAGTTGACGCGCGATGTCGCCCCGGACCTAATGGGAGCAGGCCTCTTGAGCGGGCAGGATGCAGGCTCCCCGGCCGCGCAGAGCCCTTCCGTCCGCGCCAATGCGTTCTTCCGATACGGCCGGCGTCAGCGCATCTACGACCCGGACGTGCGATACCTGTATCTGGACCGTCAGCCCGAGGCGGGGGTCCGGCTGCTGGGGGCGAGCCTGCCCGGAGACGGCGCGGCAGGTTGGCGGCTCGCCTTTGACGCGCAGGGCGGGGTGGGGCGTTTCCGCGAACAGACGGACAGGGTCTGGCGCACCCGCTACGACCTGAGGGCCGTTGTGCGGACCGAGAGGATCCGGCCGGTCGCCTGGGTGCTGGATCCCGTGCTGCTGGCCCGGTCTTCCTGGTACAGCGACGGTAGGCACCAGACCGTCCTGGGAGGCAGCATCGGGGTGGGGCGGCGGGTGCTGGAAAGGCACTTCATCGCGGTCACCTACGCCCGCCACTTCACGGACGGCTCCTCCCCGTTCGAGTTCGACAACATCGACGTGGGAGAGAAGCTCGCCACGCGGCTGCAGTCCGGCTGGGGCCTGCTCCGCTCGGACCTAGTCGTGGACTTCGACCTCCAGCGCGGGGGGGTCTACGACTGGGGGCTGCGTCTCTCCCGGGTCTTCCACTGCATCGAGCCGCGCATCAGCTATCAGAACCGCTACAGGAGCTTCAACATCGATGTGAAGCTCCTCGGACTCTGAAGCGCCGGGGCGTCACCGGGCGAAGAGCGCCTCCCACCGGCCGCGGACCGGGAACGCGGGACCGGACAGCCGCCGCAGAAGGTTGCCCATCAGAAGGTCCGCTGCCGGGTCATCTCCCATCCGGTCGGCAAGTCTCAGCGTCGTGATGAGGAGCCGCGCCTCCGGCGTGCCCCCGCGGAGCACGAGCGCCGCACCCCGGTGCAGCCAGCCGGCGAACATCCCGGATTCCACATCGTCCCACATCGCATCAGGGAGCCCTGTGATGATGTGGTCCGGCAGGATGTTCTCGAACGTCCAGTCCAGCATCTGATGGCGGGTGTTCAATCCGGCGAACGAGGGGCTCCTGTCGAACCAAGAGAAGACCGTGGCCCAGTCCCCCCACATATCCGCCTCCGTCCGCGACGATATCCGCACGGGTGAGGGCAGTCCGGCGAGGGCTGAACCGTCACGCGCAAGCAGAAGCGTGCGTCCGCCGGCGCGCGTCCAGTCGAGAATCTCCGGCGTGAGCTGTCCGGTGACGGCCACGTCCGCCGTCAGAAGGCCGGGCGTCACTGCCGCGCCGCTTCGCCTAAGCCACTCCTCCAGGCGGGCGCGCCCGGCGACGGAATCGTCCAAAAAGACCTGCAGCGCGGGCGGGGCCGCATCCGGGATGATGTTGATGTCCTCATAGTTCTGGGCCAGGACGCGGGTCCCGGAGAGCCACCTCACAGTGAGACGCGCGATTCGATGCGAAGACACGTCGGGCACACTCAGGGAGAACTCTCCCGCCGGCCCTCCGGTGGCTGCTCCGAAGGAGGCAGCGGCGGGGATGCTTCCCGCCGCTTCGGGAAATCCCTCCATAGACCACTCGAAAGCCGACTGCTCCACCGGACCGTCGAAGTTCGAGACGGACACACGCACGGTCAGAAGTTCTCCCGGACGCACATTGCGCCGCTCCGGCCTGACGATCACGCATCGCGGGCCGGTGACCAGCGGTGCCACCCGGGCCACCGCCTTGAAGTTGCGGCAGAAATCCATCAGGCCGTTGGATTCCCACTGGATGTCCGTCAGCTCCGTCCAGACAAAACCGGAGATGGCAGGCCTCAGCCGTATCTCCTCCACAGTGTGCTTGAACGCGAGCAGCTGCATCTCCTGAGCGTTCCGCGCCAGCCTGGCAAACTCGCCGAAGACCCTCCCGGGGCCGGTCTGCCGGAAACGGTCTTCCACACCTTCGGGACGCAGGGCCCCCTGGGCCGTCCGGAACCACCACGGTTCGCCTCCACCGTGACAGGCGAAAAGACTCTCCAGTACGGGAAGCGCCCAGCTCCCGATCTCAGAGACCACCAGCGGCTCGTCGCCGCGCCGGACGGCGTCTCCGTGCGGGGAGAACGTCCAGGATGGTCGAGAAGCGAACTCGTCAAGCCACTCCCGGAGACGCGCCACGCCGTCGGGCACCGCGAAATACGCGTGGAAGTCCTCCAGGTCGGTCCGGATATGGAAGTTCCCCGCGCACGCCGAATTGTCCACGATGAGCCGGTCGCCGAAAAGCGACCGGGCGGTCTCCCAGGCGGAGAGCAGCCATTTGCGCTGCTCCGGCCGCGACAGGTCGATGCCCCACGACTCATTGAACAGGCTGACGATGACGAGCGACGGCCGGTTGTAGTCGCGCTCCGCGGCCTCCTTCATCAGCGCGGTGAGCCGGGAGCGGGCGGCAGGGGTCAGCGTGCGGACGTTGGGAAGCTCATACCACACCAGCAGGCCCAGCTCGTCCGCCAGCCTGAGATACATCGGGTCGGGAATCTTGATGTGGCAGCGAAGAAGGTTGAGACCGAGTCTCTTGGCGCGGAGGAATTGCTCCCTGAGGAACTCCTCCGACGGGGGAGTGTAGTCGGTCTCAGGGTAGAAGTCCTGGTCCAGAGCTCCGGCCAGAAAGACCGGCTTGCCGTTCAGCAGGATGCGCCCGTCACGCGTCGCAATGCTGCGCATCCCGAAACGGTCCGCATACTGGTCCACCACCGCGCCGTCCTCCGTCACAATGCTGATGTTGACCGTATACAGGGCGGGGGATTCGGGGCTCCAGAGCTCGGCTCCCGGGATGCGCGCCGTGAGGGTATAGCTCACCGCAGACGTCAGCTCCGTCTGGAGCCGCGCGACGGGGGCCGCGCTGCGCGGAGAGTAGACGGTGGCGATGAGGGACCCGCGCCCTCCGGGGGGCGTCTGCGACAGGGTGACGTCCAGCCGCGCCGATGACGTGCGGAGGTCGGGTGTTATCCGGAGGCTGCGGACGTGCGTGCGAGCCCGTTCCTCCAGAATGACCGGCTGCCACGGCCCGCTCACGTTGCCGTACCAGCTCTGCTTCCCGTGGGGAATCTCGTCGAAGGCATACCCCCGGACATCCGCCCCCGGGCCCGCATCCTCGACCACGAGCGAGACGACGGCGGTCTGACCCGGCCGCACGATGTGACCGATGTTGAACGCGAACGGGGTATATCCTCCCTCGTGGAACCCGACGTAGCGGTCATTCACGACGACGCGCGCAGCGTAGTCCACCGCGCCGAACACCAGCCAGGGGTCGCCGTTCCACGTGGGCGGGATGGTCACCGTCTTCCGGTATTCTGCCGCTCCCGTGTATCCTCGCAGTCGCGGAAGATTGTGCCAGTTGCCCGGCACCGGGGCCTTCCGCCAGTTGTGCTCCCGCTCCGGGCGGAACTCCCATTCCCCGTCCAGGAAGATGTGCCGCCGGGGATTCAGCCTGTCCACACGAGTGGCCGTGAGGAGACGGACGGCTTCGGCCGGGTGCACCGACTCCAGCCCCCGCGCAGGCGGCAGCACGGACAAGGATGCCAGCAGCGGGAGCGCGACGGCAGAAAGCCCGGCAATGCGGCGAGACCGTGGGCGGCAGCGAAGTTCAGGCACTGAACCGCCGTTCAAAGGCAGTCGTGATGATGGCCGCCGCGTCGGCGTTGGTCATCTCGTCCATCCTGAGCGTCATGTCGTAGCAGAGCGGGTCGTCCCACTTCCTCCCCCAAAGACGGCGGGTGAACTCGGCGCGCTCGCGGTCGGACTCGTCGATGGCCGCCTCGGCCTCCTTCCGGGTCAGCCCTTCGAACTGGATGAGGTTGTGGACGCGCAGCTCCCTGCTGGCCACGATGCGCACGTTCAGGGCGTGGGGCAGGATGAAGTTGCCGCCCCTCCCCAGGATGATGGCATTCCCTATCCTTGCGATCTGCAGGATTGTGCGTGCCAGATGCCGCTTGTACTGAAACCCGCCGATGCGCGGCTCTCCTGCCAGGTGGCGCACCAGCACCTCTATCTCGGAGACCACGTGTTCGTCGAAGTGCCGGACCAGATGGTCGGCCACATCGGCATCCTCGGCGATCCGCTCCACCAGCTCCCTGTCCCAGAGGCTAAGGTGCAGCGTGTTGGCGAGCTCCTCGGCGACCCTGCGCCCGCCGCTGCCCAGTTCTCGAGAGATGGTGATGACCCGGCAGTAGGGCACGACGGCCGCCGCGCCCTTGCCCTCCTCCTCACATCTCGACTGAGCGAGAAGGGACTTGTTGACCTGCCGGTCCACAAGGTCGATGATCTTCTCGGACATCCCGCCAGCCTCCCCCTCGCGGCGTCAGCCGCTTGAACTCGTGCGCCAGTCCGGCAGCGCGCACCGCCTGTCCGCGCACAGTGGAGAGCGCATCAATGCGACGGCCCGCGAGGTCCAGGCTCGCGCGCCCCGCACCGCGCTCAACCCCTCATAGTATTCCCGGTAGTGGAACCGCGAGACCTCCCCGCGGAACAGCCCCTGTTCCATCATGGCTGCGTGCCACCGGCCGTAGACCGGAGTGACATCGACCAGGATCTCCGGTCTGAAATCTGTCATATCCTCCCAGTTTTCCGGGAAGAAGACCCATCGCGTCCGGTGCGGCTCGCCCGGCACGTCCACGGCAGGGTCCGCCGCCATGGTGATGCCGTCCATCACCAGGCAATGCGTCCTCCAGTGGTCGGGATGAAAGCTGCCCCGCCAGTGCGTCAGCACGACGTCCGGACGCAGCTCCCGGAACAGCGCGGCGAACCGGAGGCGGGTGGGTTGGTCGAGCGGCAGGCCGGCATCAGGGTAGGGGAGGAAGCAGACATCCGCTCCCAGCCGCCGGGCCGTCCTGCGCGCCTCATCCAGCTTGATGGGCCGGTACTCCTCTGCAGACAGTGTCTGAGAACCCTTCTCGCCGGGGGTCGCGTGCACGAACGTCCCCCGGTGTCCTGCAGAAGTGTACAGCGCCACCAGGTGGCCGGCCATCACCTCGGCATCGTGGATGTGAGCCCCCACCGCGACGATATGAAGCCGCTCTGCCGACCTGTCCATCGCCGACCCTCTCATTCGCCCAGATACGCCCGCCGGACGTCCGGATTGTCGAGAAGCGCCCGGGCGGCGTCCGTGAGCACCATCCTGCCCGTCTCCAGCACGTATCCCCGGTCCGCGATCCCCAGCGCCATATGCGCGTTCTGCTCCACCAGCAGCACAGCCGTCCCCTGCCTGTTTATCTCACGGATGATGGCGAAGATATCGTGTACCAGCTGCGGCGCAAGCCCGAGAGACGGCTCGTCGAGCAGCAGCACGCGCGGCCGGGCCATCAGCGCCCGCCCGATGGCCAGCATCTGCTGCTCGCCGCCGGACAGCGTCCCCGCGTACTGCTTAAGACGCTCGCGAAGGCGCGGAAAGCGCTCCAGCACGCGCTGCAGGGCCTCCTGGCGCTCAGCCGGGCTCGAAAGGGTATATCCCCCCAGTTCCAGGTTCTCCCGCACCGTCAGGTTCGCGAAGATGCGGCGTCCCTCCGGGACGTGGGAGATGCCGGCCCGGACGATGGCGTCCGGCTCGAGCCGCGTCAGGTCCGTCCCGTCCAGAGAGATGCTTCCGGAACGGGGACGCTGCAGCCCGCTGATGGTCCTGAGGATGGTGGACTTCCCGGCGCCGTTGGAGCCGATGAGCGTGACGATCTCCGAGGGCCCGACCTCCAGCGACACGCCGCGCACGGCGTGGATGGCTCCGTAGTAGACGTTCAGGTCGGTGACGCGAAGCATCAGTGCGCAGCGTCCCCCAGATAGGCCTCGATGACGGCCGGGTCGTTCCGGATGGCGTCCGGCGGTCCGCAGGCGATCGTCTTCCCGTAGTCGAGCACGTAGATGGTCTGGCAGATGCCCATCACAAAGCGCATGTCGTGCTCGATGAGGAGGATGCTCAGGTCCCACTCCTCCAGCAGCCTGACCACAAGCTCCATCAGCTCAGCGGTCTCCTGCGGGTTCATCCCGCAGGCCGGCTCGTCGAGCAGCAGGACGGAAGGTGAGGATGCCAGCGCCCTGGCGATCTCCAGCTTCCTCTGCACGCCGTACGGGAGGTTCGAAGCGAGCTCCTGCGCATACCGCTCAAGTCCGATATCCCGCAGCACGCGCATCGCGTGCTCGCGCGATTGGCGGTCGAGCTCCCGCGAGCCTCGGCCCCCCAGAAGCGCGGAGATGTAGTTCCCGCCCGAGACCATATAGGAACCCACGCGCACGTTGTCCAGGGCGGACAGCGAGTTGAACAGGCGGATGTTCTGAAACGTTCTGGCCACGCCGTGCCGGGCCACCTCGTGCGGAGGGTGTCCGGCCAGTTCGTGGTCTCCCAGCAGGATGCTGCCGGAGTCGGGCGCATAGAGGCCGCTGATGAGGTTGAACACCGTGGTCTTCCCGGCGCCGTTCGGACCGATGAGACCCACCAGGCCGCCGCGGGGCAGGGCAAGGTCCAGGGAATCCACGGCCACCAGCCCCCCGAAGCGTTTGGTGAGGGCGCGCGTCTCAAGTGCGTTCACGGCGCCTCTCCCGTTGAGCCCGAAGGGCGTCCCACGAGAACTCCCACGTGCCGAAGAGCCCCTGAGGCCGCACCAGCATGAACACCACAAGCAGGGCCGAGTAGATGACCATCCGGAATTCCGCCAGCCCGCGAAGCAGCTCCGGGACCAGAGTCAGGAGGACGGCGGCGATGACCGCCCCGGTGGTGCTTCCCATCCCCCCGATGACCACCATAATGATGATCTCGATGCTGCGGATGAAATCGAAGCTGCGCGGCTCCAGGTAGCCCTCATAGTGAGCGTAAAGAGCGCCCGCGCAACCCGCCAGGGCGGAGCTGAGCACGAAGGCGGCCACCTTGTGCCGGGTGACGTTGATGCCCAGGACGCTCGCCGCGACCTCGTCCTCCCGGATGGCGAGCAGAGCGCGGCCCTGACGGGAGCGCGCAAGGTTCCGCGCTATCCAGACCGTGCCGGCAGCGGACAGCGCCACCCAGAAGAAGCTGGAGTATACCGGGATGCCGCTGAATCCCCGCGGACCTCCGACCGCCTCCACATTCTGGATGATGACCCGGATCATCTCACCGAACCCGAGCGTGGCGATGGCGAGATAATCGCCTCTCAGGCGCAGCGAGGGCAGACCGACCAGCAATCCGGCGGCGGCGGCGAACAACGTCCCGACGACGACGGCCGCCATCAGGAACACCGTGCCCTCAACCCACACCGGCAGCCTGTCCAGAGCGAGCGCCGACCGGAGCGGCGGGCCGGCGAAGACGGTGAACGCCCCGGCGGTATACGCCCCCACGGCATAGAAGCCGGCATGTCCGATGCTGAACTGCCCCGCGTAGCCGATGATGATGTTCAGGCTGACGGCCAGCATGATGGCGAAGCAGCAAAGGATGAGGACCCGCACGTAATACGGATTCACCGCCCCGCTGGCGAAAACGGCCTGCAGGAGGAGCAGGAGAAGGATCACCGCGGCAAACCGGAGAAGGCGGGCGGTCTCCATCTCCCTTATGCCCTCTCCGTGACCGGCGACCCGAAGAGTCCCGTCGGGCGCACCAGAAGCACCACGATCAGGATGGCGAACACGATGCCGTCCCGGTAGCCCGAGCTGCCGTAGCCGACGATCATCACTTCCGCGACACCCATTACCAGCCCGCCGGCCATGGCCCCGTAGATGTTTCCGATGCCGCCGAGCACGGCCGCAACGAAGGCCTTGAGCCCGGGCTGCACGCCCATCGTGGGCGTGACCAGAGGGTTGTTGAGGGCGATGAGCGTGGCGGCGGCCGCCGCCAGGGCGGAGCCCAGCACGAATGTGAACGAGATGACGCGGTTCACCGAGATGCCCATCAGCGCCGCGGCCTCCCGGTCGTAGCTGACAGCCCGCATCGCCCTGCCGATGGTCGTGCGATGGACGATGAGCTGCAGCACAAGGGCCAGGACGGCCGACACGGCGACGATGATGGCCTGCTGGTTGCTCAGCGTGACGGAGCCCACGGTCACCAGAGGAGCCGACGGGATGATCTCAGGGAAGGAGCGCGGCTCGGAGCCGAAGGCCAGCTGCGTGACATTCTGCAGGAACAGCGAGACCCCGATGGCGGTGATGAGCAGGGTGAGGCGCGGAGCCGTGCGCAGCGGGCGGTAGGCGAGCCTCTCTATCAGGAATCCCAGAAGTCCCGCAGCGGCCATCGCCCCCACGAGCACCACCAGCGCCCACGCGGGGCTCTGCGCCACAGGGATGCCCGCCGCCGTGAGTCCTCCGGCGATGAACAGGGCGCTGTAGGCGCCCGTCATGTAGACCTCCCCGTGGGCGAAGTTGATGAGCCGGAGGATGCCATACACCATCGTGTAGCCCAGGGCGATGAGCGCGTAGGCGCTGCCCCAGACCAGACCGTTGACCAGCTGTTGAAGGAACTCCTGCAAGGCGCGCGGGCGCTCCCTCCCGTGTCAGTCCGCGTCCGGCGGCTGGATGGTGGTCACGTAGCGGAACGCTCCCTCCTTCACCTGCAGCACCACCGCCGGCTTGACGGCATTGCGCTCCTCGTTGATGGTGATGCGGCCGGTCACCCCGGGATAGTCCTTCGTGGCGGCAAGGGCGTCGCGGATCTTCGACGGCTCCAGAGAGCCGGCCCGCTTGATGGCCTCCGCAAGGATCCACGTCGCATCGTAGCCCAGCGCGGCGAGAGCGTTCGGCATCGTCCCGTACCGCTCGCGGAAGCTTCTGACAAACCGGTCCACGACCGGACTCCCCGTGTCGGAGGAATAGTGGCTGCTGAAGTAGCACCCGTCCAGGAAGCTCCCGGCCCGCTTGAGAAGGTTCTCGGAGTCCCACCCGTCGCCGCCCAGCAAGGGCACGCGGATGCCCAGTTCGCGCGCCTTCCGCCCGATGAGCGCGACCTCCGTATAGTAGCCCGGCACATAGATAACATCCGGCTGCGCCGCCCGGATGCGCGTGAGCTGCGAGCTGAAATCAACGTCTCCCGCCGCGTAGGTCACATCCGCGACGATGGTCCCGCCCATCTTCGAAAACTGGGACTTGAAGACGGAGGACAGTCCCTTGCTGTAGTCCGACCCGTTGTCCCAGAGCACGGCCGCCTTCGCCGCCTTCAGGTCATCCCTCGCGAAGCGCGCCATCACGTAGCCCTGGAACGAATCGACGAAGCACACCCGGAAGATGTAGTCGCCCTTCCGGGTGACCTCCTCGTTGGTGGAGGAGGGAGAGACCATCGGGATGCGGCGGGCCTGGCAGATGGGAGCCGCCGCCAGACTGTTCTTGCTGGCCACCTCGCCGAGCACGGCGATGACCCCCTGCTGGTCGATGAGCTTGGTCACCACCGTGCGGGCCTCCTCCGGCTTGCCCCGGTCGTCCTCGACGAGCAGACGCAGCCGCTGCCCGTTGACTCCTCCCGCCGCGTTGATCTCTTCGCCCGCCAGCTCGATGCCCTGCCGGGTGGTGATTCCGAAGTCCGCCATGTCGCCCGTCAGCGAGAGATACACGCCCACGAGCGGCTCCCGGGGCTTCTGCGCGCAGCCCGAGAGCAATACGCAGACCGCCCCGAGCAGAACAGCCAACACGGTCCTCGCCGTCATCGTCCTATCCTCGTTCAACAGGGGGCTATCATCTCCAGGGTCTCCCGCAGAGTCCGGATGTGCTGCGGAGTGGTGCCGCAGCAGCCGCCAAAGACCCTGCACCCGGCGTCCAGCATCGCCTGTGTGTGCCCCGCGAATGATTCCGGGTCTTCAAGATATACCAGCCGGCCGTCAGGTGTCATCTGCGGCATCCCGGCGTTGGGCTGCGCCATCAGGACTTCCGCGCCAGCCTCCTTCATGGCCGAGATGACCGCCACCATGCGGTCCGGTCCCGTGCTGCAGTTCGCGCCGAACGCCGCGAGACCCAGGCCGGACACAGCCTTCCACGCGTCACCCGGCAGGGAGCCCATCATCGTGCGGCCGGCCTCGTCGAAGGTCATCGTTGCGAGCACGGGCACCCCGGTGCCGGCCGCGGAGCGGATGGCCACCGTCAGTTCGTTGACGTCGAAAAACGTCTCGAACAGGATGGCGTCAGCGCCCGCCCGGGCCAGCACCTCCGCCAGGCCGCCGTACTCGTCGGCGGCTTCCTGCTCGGTCAGGTCGCCGAACGGCTCCATCAGGTCGCCCAGCGGGCCGATGGAGCCCATGACCAGCGCGGCGTCCCCTGCCGCCTCGCGCGCCAGATGCACGCCGGCACGGTTGGCCTCCTCGAAATCGCCCTCCGCGTCGAACTTTCGAAGCTTCCTGCGGGTCCCGCCGAACGTGTTCGTGGTGATGAGCTGCGCCCCCGCGCCGACATATTCCCGGTGCACTGCGCGCACATCGTCCGGACGCGCCAGGTTCCACAACTCCGGACTGGCGCCGACCTTCAGCCCTCTAGCCTGCAGCATCGTGCCGATGGCGCCGTCCGAGAGCACCCAGCGTCTCGTGTTCAGGAGTTCGTGCAGGCCGCTCACTGACGCTCCTCCAGCAGCGCCATCCCGTCCTTGAGGAACGGCACCATCTCGATCTGGGCAATGAGACACGAGACCGTGGACTCGGAGCCCTGGTTGGCGTTGCGGCCGGAAGGCATCAGCCCGTCGAAGCAGCCACCCGTCACGGGGTCGTGAAGCGGGACGTTCAGCGCGTTCCGCCCGAAGAACCATTCGAAGGATATCTTCGCGGTGTCGAGATAGCCCTGCTCCCCGGTCACGCGGTATGCGTCAAGCGCCGCCAGGACCATCATCATAGCGTCCACCGGCTGCTGGTCGAACCAGGCGCGCTCCTGACCCTTCCAGTACCAGCCGTTGCACCCGATGATCTGAAGCACTCCGTCGATGATGCACTGCCTCTCCAGGAACTCCCACGCTTCGGCGGCCACCTGGAGATATCTGTCATTCCCGAGCGCCTCATGGGCAAGGAAGAGAGCGCGCGGCAGGAGCGCGTTCGAATACGTGAGGACAGGTTCGAACCACTCCCACCCGGGCGAGGCGTTCTGCTCGTAGTCCCGGACCAGCGAATCCGCCACCTTGCGGAGCACCTCCGCGTAGGCGTCCTCGCCATCGGCTCTCAACGCCAGACTGAGACCCACCGCGCTGTAGGCCTTGCCGCGCGGAAACATCGCCGTCCCCGGCACCCAGAGAGCCTGATGCAGCAGATTGCGCGCGACCTCTTTTACATTCTCGTGGATGCTGGCGTCCAGGCACTGCGCCAGCGCCCACATCACCCGTCCCTGACAGTCCTCCGAGCCCTCTCCGTCCAGCCAGGTCTGGTCGAAGGACATGAAGTTGTGGAACTTGCCGTTCGGCAGCTGGGCATAATGCAGAAAGCTGAGATAGTTGCTGACCAGACGCAGCGCGCGCCGCGAGCGGCTCAGGTGATAGTGCCGCACCGCCGCAATGAGCGCCCGGGAGTTGTCGTCGGTGGTGTATCCCGTCCTGCGGTTCGGGATGGAGAAGATGGCGTGCTGGATGACGCCGGTGCTGTCGGTCAGGGTCTCAAGATGGTCCAGACGGATCTCGGGATAGCTGCCCTCGATGAGGCATCCTGCCACGGCAGCCGCCGCGTCCTGCTTGGACATATGCGATCATCCTCCTCCTGTCAACGGTCCCGGGCGCCGCACACCTGCGCCCCTCAGGGCCTGAGCCGGGACGAGCGGCGCTCAGACCGCGGCGCCGCTTCCGGCGGGCTCGCGCCCGGAGACCTCTGCCAGCACCTCGCGGAAGAGCGAGATATAATCCACCGCCACGTTGAACCAGGCAGCGCGCCGCCCGTACCGGTAAGCGGCGGCTTCCAGGGACTCGCGGAACTCCGGGTCTCCCAGGATGCGCACGATGGCCCGGGCGATCTCGTCCGGCTTCCGGAAATCCACCAGCACGCCGCGCCCGTCCGCAAGGACCTCCTCGGCGTAAAGGTACCTCGTGGAGACGATGGCGCGTCCGCATCCCAGCGCGTAGGCAAGCGTCCCGGAGACGATCTGGTCCCGGTTGATGTACGGCGTCACATAGACATCCGTGGCCGACAGGTAACGCACGAGCTCGCGCAGAGAGAGAAACCGGTTGTTGAACTTCACGTGGTCGTGAAGGTCGAGTTCGTCCAGGAGCCCCATCAGCATCTGGCGGTACGACTCGCCTTCGAAGTTCCGGACCCCGGGGTGCGTCTCGCCCAGCACCAGATACCTGACGTTCGGAAAATGCTTCCGGACCTCCGCGATGGCCTGGATGGCGTATTCGATGCCCTTGCCGCGGTTGATCAGCCCGAAGGTCGAAACCACCTCGTGCCCGGCGATGCCCAGGTCCCGCTTCACGATCTCCGCCGGGATGCGGTGCACGTTCGGGACACCGTGCGGGATGAGCGAGATGGCCTCGGGACGCACCCCGTACACGTCCTGAAGGATCTCACGGCCAAGCTCCACCATCACGACGAACCTGGCTCCCAGCGCGGCCAGCTCCTGGATGATGCGCTTCTGGTTCGGGGTGGGGTGGAACAGGACCGTGTGACAGGTCACGACGATGGGCTTCTGCAGCCTTTCCGCGAAATCCAGCACCCACTCGCCGTCCGGTCCTCCGAAGATGCCGTACTCGTGCTGAAGGCTGACCAGGTGGGCCGAGGATTCGTTGATGAAGTCCGCCCCGGCCCGGTGGCTGTCCCGGCTGCGATCGAAAATCTGGAACCGTACCTCCCGGGGATACTGCTCGATCTCGTCGCCGCGGCTCATCGCCACGATGATCTTCCGGGAGAACGGCAGGAACTTGTCGATGGCCGTGGACAGGTCTTTGGTGAACGTGGCGATGCCGCACTCGCGGGGAGGATACGTGGCCACGTAGGCCACGTCGATCTTGCTCATCGCCTCCCGCAGCTGCGTGAACAGTCCGTCGTCTGCTGCCTGCAGACGATGGACCTCATCGTGCATCCCCGGCTCGTCTTCGAGGAAAGCCCCGGGCTTCAGGGGCGATGCGGGACTGGTGCTTCTCGAATCGCTCAATGCCTTATACCGCCGCTGCCAGCTTGTTATCCGTGGATGCCAGCGCATCCTGCACGCTGCGGTACATCGGGAAGACCTTTTCCAGTCCCGTTATCTCGAAGACCCTTCTCACCCGGGGATTCGAGCACACGAGAGAAATGCGGGCGTTGCGGTCCACGGCCCTCTTCAGCCCGGCCACAAGCGCTCCCAGCCCCGTGCTGTCGATGTAATCGACGTCGTGCATCACCAGGATGACGTTGTCCACGTCGCCATTCAGCGACTCCAGCACGGCCTGCCGGAACTGCTCGCAAGTGTATGCGTCCACTTCTCCCGCCATCTGCAGGATGGGACAGCCGTTTGAATCGGTGCGTTTGATGGTCAGATCAGCATCCACAGCAGCAGTACCTCCTGAAAGATCTGGCTCGGCCCGGGGCACAGCTCGTCCGCGGCGCGTTGCCGCGGTCCCCGGACGAGGCCTTCGGGCTTTTCGCAGCGCGCTGCGCTGCCCTCCGGCCTGCTTCAGCTTCGTCTCAGCATCTGTTTGAGTTCGGTCAGGTTGCCGGCGTTGGCCAGCGCATCCTCTTCGGAGATGAGACCCTGCTTGACGTAGCGGTCAAGGCACTGGTTCATCGTCTGCATCCCGAAGAACGCGCCTTCGCTAATGGCGGAGTAAAGCTGGCTCGAACGTCCTTCCTCGATCAGCTTCACCGTTGTGGGAGTCGCGGTCAGGATCTCGACCGCAGCGATCCGCCCTCTCATGTCCTTCAGCGGAATGAGCTTCTGAGAGATTATACCCATCAGCGACGTCGACAATCGCAGGCAGATCTGCTGCTTCTGGTGCGGGGGGAACATGTTGATGATGCGCTCCATCGTGTCGGCCGCGCTCGTCGTGTGCACCGTGGAGAACACCAGGTGTCCGGTCTCGGCCGCCGCCAGCGCCACGTTCATGGTCTCCACATCCCGCATCTCCCCGATGAGGATGACGTCGGGACTCTGCCGCACCACATACTTCAGCGCCTCCGTGAACGATGTCGTGTCGATGCTGATCTCCCGCTGACTGACAATAGATTTCTTGTCGGGATGAACGAACTCGATCGGGTCCTCGATGGTAACAATATTGGCCGAACGGGTCTGATTGATCAGGTCGATCATCGCGGCCAGCGTGGTGGATTTTCCCGAGCCTGTCGGACCGGTGACCAGGATGAGCCCCTGATGGAGGCGCGTCATCTCGGCGACCACGGGGGGCATCTTGAGCTCTTCGAGAGAGTAGATGCGCAACGGGATGAGCCGCATCACCATTCCCACCGTGCCGCGCTGCCGGTAGATGTTGACGCGGAAACGGCAGCGGTCCTTGTAGGTGAACGCCAGGTCCATCTCGTTGTGGCGCTCGAACTTGCCGATCTGCTCCGGGGTCATGACGTTGTAGGCGGTGTCCCGGACATCGTCGGCCGACAGCACGGGCAGGTCCGTCTGCCTGACCCTGCCGTCCACGCGGAGCGCCGGGGGCGCGTCAGCCTTGAGGAAGATGTCGGAAGCGCGCTCTTGGAGCGCAAGGTCCATGACCGGGTCGAGTTCCATATGCGACCGTTATCCTTTCCAGCCGGACAGTGTGGTCCGGTCCGCTCTGCGGAGCAGGGGGCCTGCAGGCCTGCGCCGCCTGCGCGCGCCGGGGGACCGGACAAAAAGAGAGGCGCCGCTCACAGGCGGCGCCGGCTACGCTGCGCGGCCGCAGACGACGGCGCGCTGATATGCGAAAATGGTGGAGCTGATGGGAATTGAACCCACGACCTCTTCCATGCCAAGGAAGCGCTCTCCCCCTGAGCTACAGCCCCACGGACTCCTTCATCTTATCGCAGACTCCCGGCATCGTCAACGCCCGGAAGCGGCCGGCCGGCATCGCCGCCCGGTATTGTCGGCCGCTCAACGCCCGCTCCGCAGGGGTGGGGGAGGGCATCCCCGGAGACAGGTTTGTTTGACACCCCTTCCGGCGGTATGGTAAATTCGCAGAGGGAGGACGCTCAGCGCGGCCGAGTGCGCAGCACGGCCTCCCGAGAGGAACACGGATCACGATGCCCAAGAAGATTCTGGCCGTGGATGATGAGAAACACATCGTCCGGCTTGTGCAGGTGAACCTAGAGCGCCAGGGTTACGAGGTGGTCACCGCGAACGACGGCCGGGAGGCCCTCGAAAAGGTCGAGAGCGAACGCCCGGACCTCGTCGTGCTGGACGTGATGATGCCCTACATGGACGGGTTCGAGGTCCTGCAGAATCTGCGGCGCAATCCCAGCACGCGGGACATCCCGGTCATCATGCTGACCGCCAAGGCGCAGGACGCGGACGTCTTCCGCGGCTGGCAGTCCGGGGTCGACTGCTACCTCACGAAGCCGTTCAACCCGATGGAGCTGATCTCGTTCGTCAAGCGCATCTTCAAGTCCATGGAAGACGGCGCGGACGGAAGCGGAAGGTTCGACATCAGCTGATGGACAACGGAAATCGTTGCGACGGTCCCAACGTCGTGGCTCTGGCAGCAGGGGTGATCAGCGCGATCGTGGTGGCCGGCCTCATCGGGCGGCTGCTGTATGAACGGATGCGTCCGCTCTCGGGCGAGCGGGACATCCGGGAGATCATCCGGGAATGCCAGGCGACCATCGCTCAGATGGACCGCGCGCTGGGCCGGGAGTCCGTGGCGGCGAAGGGCTGAGCGCGGCGGCGCGAAGCCGGCCAACAGGATCGATGCTGTCAGCGTGGCGGGGCCTGCTCCCTTGATGAAAGGCGAGCAGGCCTTTCTCGTGGACGGGGGGGAGGCCGCACGACAAGCGGGCACATTGGGCAACATGTCCGATAAGATATATTATGTGAACTCTCGGCTTGGCCAACGATGCGGGCCGGCACAGAACCGGCCCGGCGCCCGAGGCAAGCCTGCTCAGTCCTCCTCTTCCTCGCTCCCGGAACCTCCCGTAATCTCCTCGACAGGCCGCGACGCCTCCTCGAGCACGGCTTCCGTCATATACAGCGGACACTTCGCCCGCAGAGCGAGTGCGATGGCGTCACTGGGACGCGAGTCCACGAAGATGGACTTGCCGTTCAGCGTCATCCAGATCTTGGCGTAGAAGGTGCTGTCCCAGAGGTCGTCCACCACCACGCGGTCTATCCGCGCCCCCAGCCGCTCCACCATGTTTTTCAGCAGCTCGTGCGTCATCGGCCGCTCCGACGATGCGCCCTCGAGCCCCATGGAGATGGCCAGCGCCTCGAACCGGCCGATCCAGATCAGCACCGCCCGCCCGCGGTTGTCCCGCACGACGACGAACGGGTTGCTGAGCGGCGCGTCCGCGCTGCGCTCCTCGAAGACCCCCATGACCTGGATCTCACGCTCTTCCAGGTTCCTGTTTTCGGCTCCGCCTTCACGCAAGGCCCATCACCTGCCTCCGGACGGCCGGGTCTGCTCGCGCCCGGCCCTCCGAATACACGCTGACCGGCGGCGCTTCCGCGCCAGCCTAAGTCTTCACCTGCTTTTCGACTATGAGCAGGAACTCTTCGTTCGACATCGTGTGGCGCAGGCGGTCGAGCAGCAACTCGATCGCTTCCACAGGGTCCAGCCCGGCAAGGATCTTGTGCAGGGCATAGATCTTCCGCAGAGTGGCTTCGTCGTAGAGCAGCTCGTCGTGCCGGGTACCGGAACGCTTCACATCAATGGCAGGGTAGATGCGCCTCTCCGCGATGGAGCGGTCCAGCACCAGCTCCATGTTGCCGGTCCCCTTGAACTCCTCGAAGATCATATCGTCCATCCGGCTGCCCGTGTCCACCAGACACGTCGCCAGCACGGTGAGGCTGCCGCCCTCCTCGATGTTGCGGGCCGCGCCGAAGAACCTCTTCGGGCGGTAAAGCGCCACCGGGTCCAGACCGCCTGAAAGGGTGCGGCCGCTCGGCGTCACCGTAAGGTTCGAAGCCCTGCCGAGCCGGGTGAGGCTGTCCAGCAGCACCACAACATCGTGCTTTGACTCCACAAGGCGCTTCGCCTGCTCCAACACCATGTCCGCAACGCGCATATGGTTGTCGGGCGGCTCGTCGAACGTGGAGCTCACCACCACTCCATCGACCGACCGGCGGATATCCGTCACCTCCTCCGGCCGCTCGTCGATGAGCAGCACGATGAGGAAGACCTCCGGGTGATTGGCCGTGATGGCGTTCGCGATGGTCTTCAGCAGCATCGTCTTGCCGGCCTTCGGAGGGGCGACGATGAGCCCGCGCTGCCCCTTCCCGATGGGCGCGATGAGGTCGATGAGGCGCGCGCTCAACTGCTTGGGGTCGTGCTCCATCACCAGGCGCTCGTTGGGGTAGATGGGAGTCAGGTCGTCGAAAGAGCGCCGCTGACGGGCCGTCTCGGGGTCCTGGCCATTGACGGCTTCCACCCGCAGGAGCCCGTAATACTTCTCGGAATCCTTCGGGGGCCGCACCTGCCCGGACACGGTGTCTCCGGTCTTGAGTCCGAAGCGCTTTATCTGCGACTGGGACACATAGACGTCGTCCGGCGCCGGCGTGAAGTTCTTGCCTCTCAAGAACCCCCACCCGTCCGGCAGGATCTCCAGGACGCCCTGCCGCCAGAGATACCCGCTGTTCTGCGTCTGGCGCTCCATGATGCGGTTCACCAGCTCGTGCTTCCGGCGGGTGTCGACTTCGATGTTCAGCTCTCTGGCGATCCTCTGCAGTTCCTCGACGTCTTTCGAATCGAGCGTAGCGAGTTCCAGCGTTTCCACGTGTGGGTCACCTCTCAGATAAGGGAGCACGCCCTTTGCACGGCCCGTCGCCGCTCAACCTGAGCTTCAGGGGACGCTCCGGGCCAAAAGCAGGGAAAAAATACGCGAGCTTACGTCCGGCCGGGCATCATAGGGCCACGTATCTTATGCCACGCCCCAGAAACCGGGGGAATCGCGTCTGGGATTCAGGAAACCGGGATCAGGCTGCGAGCGTGTCCGGGGAGGCAGCCAGCATCGCAAGTATTATATACCCCTCCCTCGCCGCACGCAACAAACTTTTCACATTACGAAGGCGAAGCGGTCGCGCCAATGGCTCTCAGCCGCCCCCGTAGACCTCCGGCTTCAGCACACCGATGAACGGCAGGCTCCGGTATTCCCCTGCATAGTCCAGACCGTAGCCCACCACATACTTGTCCTCGACCAGGAACCCGGTGTAGTCGATCTTCACACCCATCTCACGCCGGCTGGGCTTGTCCAGCAGGGTGCACACGCGCACGCTTGCCGCCTTGCGGGACCGCAGGTTCTCCAGCAGGTAGGACAGCCGCAGAGTCCAGCCCGTGTCCACGATGTCCTCGACCACGAGCACGTGCTTGCTGACAAGACTCTCGTCCAGGTCCTTGATGATGCGCACGACCCCTGCGGAGCGGCTGTCCGCGCCGTAGCTCGAGATGGCCACGAAGTCATACGCCACCGGAATGTCTATGGCGCGAACGAGGTCCGCCAAGAAGATGGCAGCCCCTTTCAGGACGCCCACGAGGATGAGGTCCTTGCCCTCGTAGTCCCTGGAGATCTGTGCCCCGAGCTCTTTCACCCGGGCCGCGATCTGCTCCTCGGTCAGCAGTATCTGAGCGATATCGTCGCGAAGGTTCATTACTTTAGGACTCATTCCCACTCGATCGTCGCGGGCGGCTTCGAGCTGATGTCGAACACCACGCGGTTGACGCCGGGGACTTCGTTCGTGATGCGGTTGGAGATGCGCTCCAGCACCTCATAGGGGAGGCGCGCCCAGTCCGCCGTCATGACGTCGTCGCTGGTCACGGCTCGCACGCAGATGGGATAGGCGTAGGTGCGCTGGTCTCCCATCACCCCCGTGCTGCGTATCGGAAGCAGGACGGCGAACGCGTGGAAGAGCTGGCGGTAGAGGCCAGGGTCTCCAGCCGCTCGCGCGTCACCTCGCCGATGATGCGGATGGCCAGCCCCGGCCCCGGGAAGGGCTGACGCCAGACCAGTTCGCTAGGAAGCCCCAGTTCGGTGGCCACCGCCCGCACTTCGTCCTTGAACAGGTCCCGAAGCGGCTCCAGCAGCTGGAAGTCCATCTTTTCCGGAAGCCCGCCCACGTTGTGGTGCGTCTTGATGAGCGCCGCGTTCTTGGTGCCGCTTTCCACCACGTCCGGATAGAGCGTTCCCTGCGCCAGGAAGTCGAACCGGCCCAGGCGGCTGGCCTCCTCCTCGAAGACACGCACGAACTCCTCCCCGATGATCTTGCGCTTGCGCTCCGGGTCGGTCACTCCTTCGAGTCTGGACAGGAACCGGTCCGTGGCGTCCACGTACACCAGGTTCATCCGGAAGTGCTGGTCGAAGGTCGCGCGAACGCGCTCGGGCTCCTCCAGCCTCAGCAGGCCGTGATTCACGAAGATGCAGGTGATCTGGTCGCCGATGGCGCGGTGGACCAGCGCAGCCGTGGTGGAGCTATCGACTCCTCCGCTCAGGGCGCACAGCACCCGTCCCTTCCCCACGCGCCGCGCCACCCATTCCGTCGCCTCGTTGACGAACGATTCGACGGTCCACTGCCCCTCACAGCCGCAGTAGCCGTACAGGAACTGGCGCAGGATCTCGATGCCCCACGGCGTGTGCGCGACCTCCGGGTGGAACTGCACCCCGAAGAGCTTCTTCTCCACATTGGCCATCGCCGCCACGGGGGAGTTTACGGTGGACGCTATCGTCTCGAACCCTGGAGGCGGCTCCTCGACAAGGTCTCCGTGGCTCATCCAGCAGATGAGCTCCGGGTTCAGTCCGTCGAAGAGCGGGGCCCCCTCGCGGACGTGAAGCTCCGTCTTGCCGTATTCCCGGTTCTCGCCGGGCAGCACTTTGCCGCCCAGCTGGTGCGCCATCAACTGCATCCCGTAGCAGATGCCCAGCACCGGGATGCCGAGTTCGAACAGCCGCGGGTCGGCCGTCGGGGCGCCTTGCTCATAGACGCTGGAAGGCCCGCCGCTCAGGATAATGCCGCGCGGGTTGCGCGAGAGTATCTCTTCCAGCGGCGTGTCGTAGGAGAGCAGTTCGCTGTAGACGTGACACTCCCGGACCCGGCGCGTGATGAGCTGGCTGTACTGCGCGCCGAAGTCCAGCACCACCACGCGCTCTTCGGGAGCGGCGATGTGCTCCAGCTTCAAGTCCCCTGCCCCACCTTCTGCGCGCGCTGGTGGGCCTTGCCCTCGCTGGGGATGGCCGGAGCGATGACCATCTCGGCCGTCTGCATCTCGGGGATGGTGCGCTTCCCGCAGTAGCCCATCGCCACCTTCAGCGCCGTGACGAAATTCATCGTGCCGTCGTCGGAGCGCGCCGGCCCGAACAGGATCTGCTCCAGCGTTCCCATCTCCCCCACCCGGATGCGGGTCCCGCGAGGCAGCCCCGGGTGGCTGGTGGCCATCCCCCAGTGCCAGCCCCGTCCGGGAGCTTCCGCCGCCGCAGCGATGGGCGAGCCGATCATCACGGCATCCGCCCCGGCCACGATGGCCTTGACAATGTCGCCTCCGGTGCGCATCCCGCCGTCCGCGATGACCGTCACGCGCTTCCCGGTGCGGGAATGGAAGTCGTCGCGAGCCGCCGCCGCATCGGCCACCGCGGTGACCTGGGGAACACCGATTCCGCAGACCCTCCGCGTGGTGCAGGCCGCCCCCGGCCCGACACCCACCAGCACCGCGTCCGCGCCGGCCTCCATCAGCGACATGGCCCCTTCGTAGTTCACCACGTTGCCGACCACCACAGGGACCCCTGCGCTCTCGCAAAGCTCACGGATGCTCAACGACACTCCCTGGCTGGAGTAGTGGTTGGCGCTGGTCACGGTGGACTGGATGACCAGGATATCCAGCCCTGCCTCGAGAGCGGCCCGCCCCACCGTCTCGAAGGCCGCAGGGGTGACCGAGGCGGCCGCCAGCGTGCCGTCTTCCTTTATCTCGCGCACGCGCCGGGCGACCAGTTCCGGCTTGACGGGCTCGCGATAGATGGACTGAAGGAGCGACACCACCTCCTCCTGCGGCGCGGAGACGATGCGCTCCAGCTGAGCGTCGGTATCCTCGTAGCGGGTGAAAAGGCCTTCCAGGTTCAACACCGCCAGACCGCCCAGACGGCCCATAATCTGGCAGATGCGAGGACTCACGGCGCCATCCATGGCGGATGCTAGGAAGGGGATCCGGAAGGTGTGTGGCCCGATCGCGAAAGAGGTGTCGGTGTCGTTCGGGTCGACCGTCACCGACCCGCAGGCGACGGACACTTCATCAAAGCCGTATGAGCGCCGCGCCCACTTGTGTCCCCCCAGCAGGATTTGCAAAAAGGGCTTACCTCCTGTCGTTTTCAGTGTATCCTACACCGCAGTCAGGACACTGTCAACGCCGTCGGGCGCCGCTTTGGCGGCTCCGTCCGGACGCCAGACGGAGCCGCCACTTGAAATAAGCTGTCCCGGTCCCGTAGAATCCGGCCAGGAAGGAGTGACCGTCTGAAATGCCCGGGAACAACCCCGCTCTCATCCGTCTCCCCATCACGCTTCGCCCTGACCCCCGGCGGGTCATCGCGCGGTTCTTCGGCTCCGACGATGCCCGCAACCGGCGCCGCCTGGAAAGGGTCCTGTCCATTCCGGATGAGACGGTGGATGAACTGCTCTGCCGCCTGGAGGAAGACTACAGCGAGCAGCACCGGGACCTCGTGGACATCTGGAAGGAGCACTTCGAGCGCGTGGCTCCGCTGCTCCCTGTGGCGTGGCAGCACGTCTCCGAGCGAAGGCAGCTGCTGGCGGGCGCCTATTTCACGATGGAATACGCCATCGAGTCCTCCGCACTTTTCAACCCTTCCATCGTGCCTCTGCCCGACCAGTCCTCGGCCGCGCCGGGCACCACGCGGTTCCTGATGAGCCTGCGCGCCACCGGCGAGGGCCATATCTCCTCGGTGGTCTTCCGCCGCGGCAGCATCGACCGGAACAACCACGTGGTCATCGAGGAAGCCGAACCCGTGGCGCGTCCGCTGAAGGAGGTGCCCGACGCAGGCTTCGACACTTCGCGCTACCGGGTGTCTCTGGCGGAGGCGGGCCTGCTGGGCCCGCTCGAGGAGCGGGCCATCGAGCGGCTCGGTCTTTCGTTCAGCATCGGGGAGCTCGAGAGCGTCCTGCAGGAGATGCGCGCGGAGGTCCCTTCGGGCGCCGCCTGGGAGCAGGCTTACAGGAATATGCTGACGGTGGCGCGCTCCAGCTACAAGCTGCTGGTGGACGACGACGTGTCCGTCTCGGAGGCGGTCATCTTCCCCCGGAGTGAGAACGAGAGCCGCGGCATCGAGGACCTGCGGCTGGTGATGTTCACAGAGGACAACGGCTTCCGGCACATCTACGGGACCTACACCGCCTATAACGGCACATCCATCTTCCCCACCCTGCTGGAGACGGGCGACCTGCGCGTCATCAGCATGACCGCGCTGACCGGCCGGTGCGCCCGCAACAAGGGGATGGCGCTCTTCCCGAGGCGCATCGGCGGCCGCTACGTCTGCTCCGGGCGCATCGACGGCGAAAACCTTTACATCCTCTACACGGACAACATCCTGGTCTGGAACGAGGCCGCGCTTGCCATGGAGCCGACGCACTGGTGGGAGTTCTCGGTCATCGGCAACTGCGGGTCGCCCATCGAGACCCGGGAGGGATGGCTTCTTCTCACGCACGGCGTGGGGCCGATGCGGCAATACTGCATCGGAGCGGTGCTGCTGGACCTGAGGGACCCCACGAAAGTGCTGGGAAGGAGCCGGGAGCCCCTCATCGCCCCCGTGGAGGATGAACGCAGCGGATACGTCCCGAATGTGGTCTACACCTGCGGCGCCCTGCTCCACAATGACGTCGTCCTCATCCCGTATGCGATGAGCGACCATTCCACGACCTTCGCCTACATCGCTCTGGAAGACCTGCTGCGCTCGCTGACGTAGACCGCCGACCGGCAGCCTTCAGGGCCACCGCGAAAACGAAGGCGGCCCCTCGCGGGAGGGGCCGCCTTTCACGCAATCTCCTGCCTCGGGACCGGCCGGACCCAAGCCCGGCAGCAGTCCCGCGACAGCGGGTCACATATCGTAGTCGTCGTACCCGCCCGACGGCGCCGCGGGGGCCTTCTTCTTCTCGGGCTTCTCGGAGATGAGCGTCTCCGTGGTGAGCACCATTCCCGCGATGGACGCGGCGTTCTGCAGAGCGCTGCGCGTCACCTTGACCGGGTCCACGATGCCCGCCGCGATCATCTCCACGATCTCGCCTGTCAGCGCGTTGAAGCCGAAGCCCGGCTTCTCCTGCCTGCGCACGTCCGCGATGACCACGGAGCCTTCATAGCCCGCGTTCTCCGCGATCTGACGCAGAGGCTCCTCGAGGGCGCGCTTGACGATGCCGGCCCCGATGGCCTCGTCGCCCTTCAGCTTGAGCTTGTCCAGCGCCGGCTGGATGTTCAGCAGCGCGGTGCCGCCGCCGGGGACGATGCCCTCTTCGATGGCCGCCCGCGTGGCGGACAGAGCATCCTCGAACCGGTGCTTCTTCTCCTTCAGCTCGGTCTCGGTGGCCGCGCCGACGCGGATGACCGCCACGCCTCCCGCGAGCTTGGCAAGCCGCTCCTGCAGCTTCTCGCGGTCGTAGGAGGAGTCGGTGGTCTCGATCTGGTTCTTGATGAGCTGGATGCGGCCCGCCACCGCCTCACGGCTTCCGCCGCCCTCGACGATGGTGGTCTTCTCCTTGGTGATGACCACCTTCTTGGCGGTCCCCAGCCGGGAGACATCCACGTTCTCCAACTTCAGCCCCAGGTCCTCGCTGATGAACTCGCCGCCGGTGAGGATGGCGATGTCCCGCATCATCTCCTTGCGGCGGTCGCCGAACCCGGGAGCCTTTACGGCCGCGCACTGCAGGATGCCCCGCAGCCTGTTCACCACCAGAGTGGCGAGGGCATCCCCGTCCACGTCCTCCGCGATGATGACCAGCGGACGCCGGGTCTGCGCCACCTTCTCGAGGAACGGCACCAGGTCGGCGGCGGAGGAGATCTTCTTCTCGTGGATGAGGATGTAAGGATTCTCGAAGACCGCCTCCATCCGCTCGGGGTCGGTCACCATGTACGGAGAGATGTAGCCCTTGTCGAACTGCATCCCCTCCACGACCTCCACGTCAGTGAGGCTTGCCTTCGACTCCTCGACGGTAATGACCCCGTCCCGCCCCACCTTGTCCATGGCGTCCGCGATGAGCTGACCGATCTCCGGGTCGTTGCCGGCGATGGAGGCGACGTTGGCCACCTCCTCCTTCGTCTCCACAGGCGTGGCGATCTTCTTCAGCTCCTCGACGGCCTTTTCGACGGCCTTGTCGATGCCGCGCTTGACGGCCAGAGGATTGCCGCCCGCGGTCACATACTTCAACCCCTCGGAGATGAGGCACTCCGCGAGGACGGTGGCCGTGGTGGTGCCGTCTCCGGCCACGTCGTTGGTCTTCGAAGCCACCTCGCGGAGCAGCTGGGCGCCCATGTTCTCGTAGGGCTCAGGGAGCTCGATCTCCTTGGCCACGGTCACCCCGTCCTTGGTGATCGTGGGCGAGCCCCACTTCTTGTCCAGGACGACGTTGCGTCCGCGCGGGCCGAGCGTCACCTTGACCGCGGCGGCCACCATGCTGGCGCCGCGCTCGAGCGCCCGGCGCGCTTCTTCGTCGTAGATGATCTGCTTAGCAGCCATAGCCTGTCAGTCTCCCGTTCCTTTCGTTTGCGGCCCGTTCACTCGACGATCGCGTAGATGGAGTCCTCGTCGAGGATGATGTAGTCCTTGCCGTCCTGCTTGAACTCGGTGCCGCCGTACTTGGCATAGATGACCTTCTGGCCCTCCTTCACGGCGACGGGAGCCCGGTTCCCGTCGTCCAGGATGCGCCCCGGACCCACAGCCACGACGATGCCCTCCTGGGGCTTCTTCTTGGCGGTGTCGGGCAGGATGATGCCGCCGGAGCTGGTCTCCTCCTCCGGAAGCGGCTCCACCACCACCTTGTCGAACAGCGGTTGGATCATGTCTCTGCTTGTCCTCCTGAAGCAGTGTGGGGCGGCCATCTCTGCGGGACCCGGCCGCGCCGGATGCGCGCAGCAGCCGGCCCCGGGGATGGCCGCGACGGAAAATGCGTTAGCACTCGCGCCTCTCGAGTGCTAATCCGTGAAGATATTACCCGCCGCCCGCGGGAGTGTCAACAGCACCGGGAAGCCCGACCCGCTGTCAGGCGGAGCCCGGGGATGCCTCCTGCACCTGTCTGCGGGCCGCCTCCAGAGTGTTCTGAAGCAGCATCGCGATGGTCATGGGCCCGACGCCTCCGGGCACCGGGGTGATCCAGCCGGCTACGGCGGAAGCCTCCTCGAAATGAACGTCGCCCACGTCGCGGTCTCTTCCGGGCACGCGGTTGTAGCCCGCGTCGATGACGCAGGCCCCAGGCTTCACCCAGTCCCCGCGCACCATCTCGGGCCGGCCCACCGCGGCGACCAGGATGTCAGCCTCCCGGCAGATATCCGGAAGATTCTCGGTCCGGCTGTGGCACACCGTGACCGTCGCGTGGCGCTCCAGCAGGAGGAGTGCGGCCGGCTTGCCCAGGATGATGCTCCTTCCGATGACGACGGCCCGCTTGCCGTGGGGGTCCACTCCATATTCATCCAGCAGGCGGATGATCCCGAGGGGGGTGCAGGGGCGGAAGCACTGGACTCCCGTCAGAAGCCGTCCGAGACTCAGGCTGGAGATGCCGTCCACGTCCTTCCCGGGGGACACTTCGTCGAGGATTGCCTGTTCGTCGAGGTGACGCGGCACCGGGTGCTGCACGAGGATGCCGTGCACCGCCGGGTCCGCATTCAGAGAGCGCACCAGTGCCGCGACGTCCTCCTGCGAAGCATCGCCGGGAAGCCTGTGTGTCTCGGAGCGCATGCCGGCGGTCTCCGCCGCGCGCTTCTTCATCCCGACGTATGTCACCGAGGCCGGGTCGTCGCCCACCAGCACGACGTCCAGCCGGGGCACCGCGCCAGTGGCGGCGGTGAACTGCGCCGTCTGCACTGCAAGCTCCTCCCGTATCCTCTTCGCGGTCGCGCTGCCGTCAAGGATGATGGCGCTCAACTCAGTCGTCTCCCTCCTTTTCCCGGATGAGCCGGGCAGCCGCCGACAGGACGCCGTTCACAAATCTGCCCGACTCCTCGGAGCCGTACGTCTTCGCCAGATCCACCGCTTCGTTGATGATGACAGGAACGGGCAGTTCCAGGCGGCTCCGGAGTTCGTAGATGGCAAGCCGCAGGACGTTCCTGTCCACGCTGCTCTGCCTCTCCACCGTCCAGTCCGGGGCGAGCCGGTTCACCAGGGCATCGGCTTCCTGCGCGGCCAGGTGCGCCTCGCGGGCGTACTCCAGTCCGGCCTCCAGCGCCTCCGCTGGCACCTTCGCGTTCTCCCGGGCGGCGGCGATCGCCTCGTCCAGCGTGAGGCGCGCGACGTCCATCTGGAACAGCAGGTTGAGAGCCAGCTCCCTCGCCGCCCGGCGGACCGACTTCCCTGCGCGCGTCATCGTCAGGCCGCTTCGCGGCCCGCGCTGGCGAGCTTGCGCGTGACGAACGTGGTGTTGAAGTCGCCCTTGCGGTAGGCCGGGTCCAGCAGGATGCGCGTGTGAAGCGGGGTGTTCGTCTTGAGGCCCTCTATCTTCATCTCGCTCAGGCACCGCAGCATCCGCGCCATGGCTTCCTGCCGGTCGCGCCCCCACACGATGAGCTTTCCGAGCAGCGGGTCGTAGTAGGGCGGCACCCTGTACCCCTGATAGACGTGGGACTCTACGCGCACCCCCGGTCCCCCCGGCCAGAGCAGGCGCGTGATGGTGCCGGTGGAGGGGCGGAAGTCGTTGTCCGGATTCTCCGCGGTGATGCGGCACTCGATGGAGTGCCCGTTGAAGGTGACCTCCTTCTGAGTGAAGGGGAGCCTGGCGCCCGCCGCTATCTCTATCTGCTGCTTGACGAGGTCCACACCGGTGATCATCTCGGTGACCGGATGCTCCACCTGGATGCGGGTGTTCATCTCCATGAAGTAGAAGTTGCTCTCCTGATCCACCAGGAACTCCACCGTCCCCGCGCTGTGGTAGCCCACCGCGCGGGCAGCCCGAACCGCTGCCTCGCCCATCTTCGCGCGCACCCGCGCTTCCAGGAACGCGCACGGGGCCTCCTCGATCATCTTCTGGCGCCTGCTGTTCTGGATGGAGCACTCCCGTTCGCCCAGGTGCACATAGTGCCCGTGCTGGTCGCCCAGCACCTGCACCTCCACGTGGCGGGCGTTCTCGATGAGCTTCTCGATGTAGACCTCTCCCGACCCGAAGGCCGCCTCGGACTCCTGGATGGCGGTCCGGACCGCCGGAAGCAGCTCGTCCGGGTCATCCACGCGCCGGATGCCCCGTCCCCCGCCCCCCGCGGCAGCTTTTATCAGCAGAGGGTAGCCCACCCGCGCAGCGGTGCGGATGGCATCCTGGTCGTTTGCGATGACGCCCCGCGCCCCGGGGATGACGGGCACGCGCGCGCTCTGGACGATCTCCCGCGCGCGGGCCTTGTCCCCCATCTTCTCGATGGCGGCGGCCGGCGGTCCGATGAACACCAGGCCGCAGGCCTCGCAGGCCTCGGCGAAACTGGGCGACTCCGAGAAGTAGCCGTAGCCCGGATGGATGGCATCGGCGCCCGTAATGATGGCGGCGCTGATGATGTTGGGCATGTTCAGATAGCTGTCCTTGCTGGCCGGCGGTCCCACGCACACCGCCTCATCCGCCAGCTGGACGTGCAGGCTCTCGGCATCCGCCTCGGAATACACAGCCACGGATGCGATCTTCATCTCGCGGCACGCCCGGATGATGCGCACGGCAATCTCGCCTCGGTTCGCGATGAGCACTTTCTTGATGGCGGGCATAATCACTCCGTCTCCGTGACCGCAAACAGCTTCTGGCCGTATTCCACCGGGGAGCCGTCCTCGACGAACACCTCCCGCACCACTCCGCTGACCGTGCTTTTCACCTCGTTCATGAGCTTCATGGACTGGATGAGTCCCAGCGTCTGGCCGGGCTTCACGGCTGCACCCGGAAGGATGCCGTCCACCTGATGGAAGATGCCCACCATCCCCGCGCGGATGAGCGCGCCTTCTTCCTGCTCCGTCTGCTCCTCGCGAGGCTCCTCCGGCGCCGCCGGCTCCGCAGCGCTCTCATCCGGCTCCAGCTCAGGGTGCTCCGCAGACAGCGATGCAAGCCCCCGCTTCACCCGCACCGTGAGCCCCCCGGCGCTCACCTGCACCTCCGAAACGGCGGATCGCTGGAGAAGCGCCACCAGTTGTTCGACCAGAGCTATGTCCAAGGCAGTCAGACCTGTACTTTCAGAAAAAGCCACTCCACCAGTCGCAGCAGCCACGTCAGTACCATCACGAAGAGGAACACCATGAATCCCCAGAACACAAGGGAGGTGGCTATCGCCTCCTGCGCTGCCGCCGCAACGGCCCCGGAGGCGGCTCCCGCTCCCGGCGCGGGGAAGGCAAGCGACGACGCCAGTGCGTCGAGCCTCTCCACGGAGAACAGCAGCGCCTGACGGATGAGACCGGCGTTGAACCAGAGTATAGCGAATGCGGCGGCGAATGCGAAAGGCACCGCAAGTCGGTACTTGAACCGCTGGTGCTCCCCGTAGATGGGGCACGTGCGGCAGCGCTCCCTCTTCTCGGATGGCGTAAGGGTCCTGGGCGCGCCTGAGAGGGACGTGCGCATCCGAGCGTAGAAGTCGGCGGCTCCCTGGCGGAGTTCCCGCGCGCGGAAGACGATGCGCTCCTCGCAGAAGCAGCCCTCCTTCCGCCGCCAGCACGGCGTCTTCTCCTGGAACCGGGGGCAGAACTCCCGCACGTAGGGTCTGCAGAAGCCGGTCTGCCAGCACCGCAGCGGCACCATGCCGGGACGCGGCACCCACTCCGGGTCATGGGGGACCTCCACGGACCTGCTGCGACGTCCGGCGAGGACATCCCCCACCCTGCCGGCCAGGTGGACGATGAGGAGCAAGGCGCCGACGCCCGCGCAAAGTGCTCCGCTGCGCCGGGCGGCGTCCCCCAGCAGCAGGGGTCCCTCGGGGTAGCCTGCAGGGAACAGATAGGGGACCGCTGCAGGCGCGCCCCAGAGAAGCGCGGCCCCTGCGAGCGCCAGGACGTAGCCGGAGGCCACCTCGCCGCGGAACCTCCAACCCCCTGCGATTGCGAGAATCCCGGCCCCCCAGACGAGAGCCCGCAGCCCCAGAGCGAACCGCGCGGTCACTGCGGCGCGAAGGGCCGGGTCCGCAGGCGGCTGCCCTCCCGGGAAAGCCGTCACGACTCCGTAAGCCACATAGGCCGCCGCCAGCGCCGTGACGGCAAGACCCAGGTTCAGAGCCGCGCCGGAAGCGGCATCCAGGACCTCGCGCACCGGGTCCCGCGCGGGGCCCCTCGGCTGGTCATCGCTGGCGGGCCGTCCCTGTCCTGAAGGTCCCGGACGCACGTGTCTCCCTCCTGACGGCGTCTTCAGAGGCTCCGGAAGCGAGCGGCCCCGGCCGCACAACTCCGGGCGAAGCTAGCGCACCCGCTCCATGTACTCGTCGGTGCGCGTATCCACGCGGATACGGTCTCCCACGTTGATGAAGAAAGGCACCTGCACCACCGCGCCGGTCTCGAGCGTGGCCGGCTTGGAGCCGCCGGATGCGGTGTCGCCCCGCACCCCGGGGTCCGTCTCGGTCACCTCCAGCTCCACGAAGAACGGGATCTCCACACCGATGATGCTCCCCTCGTGGACCAGCGCCGTGACGTCGGTGTTCTCCTTCAGATATTTCACCTGGTCGCCGAAGAGCGAGGCGTTCACGGGCACGGACTCGTAGCTTTCCATGTCCATCAGGATGTAGTCGTCGCCCTCGTGGTAGAGGTACTGCATGGTCTTGCGCTCCACCACGGCCTGGTCCATCCGCTCGCCTGCCCGGAACGTCTTGTCGATGACCGCTCCCGTTTTCAGATTCTTCAGCTTGGTCCGGACGAAGGCGCCTCCCTTGCCCGGCTTCACGTGCTGGAACTCGATGATGGTGAAGATCTCACCGTCCTGGATGATGTGGAGACCGTTCCTGAAATCGCTGGTGTCGATCAACCCCCGATGACCTCACAATCGTGTATAATGCCCATCGCCTGCCCGCGGGCAGGCGGACCGGCTGATTGTAGCATGCGCCGGCCCGGCCGGGCAATCAGGCGGCATCCTGCCGGGCGTGGCCCCTCTGGCCCGTCCCCGGCCGGAAAACATCCCCTGGACTCCAGAATGATGCAGAATTCCCGTTCAATCGCCATCGATCGGACCATCCTGCTGGCCCCTCGCAGCCTTGCAGAGGTCCTGCTCTATACCGTGGCCGGAGCGCTGATGCTCACCGCCGCGGCGCAGGTGCGCATCCCGCTGGGCTTCACGCCCGTACCGGTCACGCTTCAGACGCTGGTGCTGGTCCTCCTGGGAGCGCTGACCGGATGGAGGGCCGGAGCCGCCTCCGCCGCGCTTTACGTGGCGGCCGGTCTGGCCGGACTGCCGGTGTTCGCGGGGTTCTCGGCGGGAGCCGCTTCTCTGCCCACTCTGGGATATCTTCTGGCGTTTCCGGCGGGCGCGGCGGCGGCAGGGGCCGTCTGGGCGCGGCGCTCATCCGACTCTCCCGGTCCGGCGCTGGTCGCCGGACTGGCCTGCATGGGCGTGGTGTACGCCGGAGGCTTCGCCTGGCTCAGCGTGGTGAACGCCTGCGCGTCCGGGCTGACGACGGCCTGGTGGACCGCCTTCGTGCAGGGGACCGCTCCGTTCCTGCTCGTGGATGCCGCGAAGGCGTTCGCGGCTGCGGCGCTCATCCTGGGAGCGCACCGGGGAGCGGGCAGGATGCGCCTGGCCGCCTGACCTCTTTCAGGCCCTGCTTCGGGGACCGGAGGGCTCGCGGAGCCCGGCCGCTTCCAGCCCCATCACCACCAGCCCCGCCACCAGCAGCAGGACTCCGCTTGTGCCCGCCGTACGGGCGGACAGCCAGCGGGTGAGGCTGTCGCCCCCTGCCGGAGCCCACAGCTGCCAGAGCAGAAGCGCCGCGGCGAGCCCCAGCAGCACGAACGAGGGACGGACGGGCAGTCCCGCTGCGAACGGCCTCTGCCGGGCCGTCCTTCGCGCGGCGGCCGGGCGGCGAGCGGCCTTTCGAGCCGGACGCGCAGTGCTGGAAGCCGGTCTGCGGCGGGCGGTGACGCGTCTCTTGCCCGTCCTTTTCACACCCATCGTCTCAGAGCCCCTCCTCGGGCCATCCCTGCCGCCCGATGAGGGGGACGAACACGCATTCGTCCCCGTACTCCACGTCGAGCAGGCCTTCGCGCCGCCTTGCGATGCAGAGCCTCTGACCGTGACGGCTCCCGACGGGCGCGACAAGGATGCCTCCCTCCACCAGCTGTCCCGCCAGCGCCGCCGGAAGCTCCGGGGCGGCGCAGGCCACGATGATGCGGTCGAACGGGGCCTCCTCAGGCAGTCCGAGAGAGCCGTCACCCACCACCACCCGCACGCCCTGCAGACCCAGCCGGGCGAGGCGGTCCTTCGCCGCGTCCGCAAGTTCCGGAATCCGCTCCATCGTGAAGACGCGCAAGCCCATCCGCGCCAGAAGCGCGGCCTGATATCCGCTGCCCGTCCCCACCTCCAGCACCTTGAACCCGGGCGATGCCGCCAGCGCCTGCAGCATGATGCCGATCATCAGGGGCTGCGAGATGGTCTGGCCGCACCCGATGGGAAGCGCCGAGTTCTCGTAGGCCCGCGACACCTGCTCCGGCGGGACGAAGAGCTCGCGCGGGACGCTCCGGAAAGCCTCGAGGACTGCAGGGTCGGTCACTCCGCGGGCCACCAGGTCCCGCTCGATGAGCAGTTCCCGCTCCCGGTCCCACTGGCGGCCTTCCGGCTGCTGTCCGGTCAAGGGTTCCCTCCTCCCGCTCTTCGGCGCTCGAAATCGACGACCGCCTGCATCTCCTCAGGCATCGGCGCGGTCAGGTCCAGCACCTCGCCGGTGAACGGATGCCGGAAGGAGAGCCGCGCGGCGTGAAGCGCCTGCCCGGCCAGTCTCTCGAGCAGCCTGTCGAACTCCCTCTGCTCCTCGGGGGAGGCGCGCGAGAGCCGGCGGCGGCGCATATAGACCGGGTCGCCCACGACCTCGTGCCCGGCGTAGTGGCAGTGGACGCGGATCTGATGCGTGCGTCCGGTCTTCAGCCGGGCTTCCAGCAGCGTGGTATCCGCCATACGCTCCACGACAGTCAGCTCCGTCACCGCGGTCCTCGCGCGCGCCGGGCCCTGCGCGGGAAGGACCGCCATCCGTTCCGGATGCGCCGGGTCCCGTCCGATGGCGGCGTCCACCTCTGCTCTTTCGAAGCGCGGATGTCCCCAGACCAGCGCCAGATAGCGGCGCTCGAACCGGCGTTCCGCCACCATCGCGGAAAGCCTGGCCATCGCTTCCGCGCTCAGCGCGACGGCCATGAGCCCGGACGTGTCCTTGTCCAGGCGGTGCACGATGCCCGGCCTCTCCGGCGACGGCGCATCCGGCAGCCGCCCGAACCGCGCGGCAAGGGCGTTCACCAGAGTGCCCGCGGAATGTCCGGCTCCGGGATGCACACTCAGCCCGCGGGGCTTGTTGACGACCGCCAGGTGGGCGTCCTCGTAGACGACGTCCAGGGGGATCTGCTCAGGCGCCACACTCCAGGCGTCGGGCTCCCGGACCCGGCCCGACACCTCCATTCCATCCTCCACCGGCAGACGCGGCTGGCAGGGCTTGCCGTCCACCAGCACTTCTCCTTCGAGGATTGCCTTCTTGAGCCGCGTGCGCGAGACCTCCGTCAGCCTTCTGGCCAGGAAGACGTCCAGCCGCTGCCCGGCCTCCTCAGGAGAGACGGTGAACCGGAACGCCCCGGCACTCATCGCGCCGGAGCCCTCCCCTGCCGGGCGATGAGCAGTGCTCCGGCGACGAGCAGGACGAGGCTGGCGGCCTGCGCCTGGGTCAGACCGGCGGCCAGCTCCCGGGCAGTCGCGCCTCGCCGCAGGAATTCCAGAAAGAACCTCTCCAGACTGGAAAGCACCAGCCAGCTGCCGAACAGAGCGCCCCGCGCGAGGTTCCTCCGCTCCAGACGCGTGAGCATCAGAAAGATGAGCAGGCTGATGCCGGTTGAATAGAGCTGCACGGGATGGCTGGGCGGCGTGAGCGTCTCGCCCCCGTCCGCGTGGAAGCGCACCGCCCAGGGCAGGTCCGTCTCGCAGCCGTAGCAGCACCCGTTCAGGAAGCAGCCGATGCGGGCGATGGCATATCCGAGAGCCAGGCTCGGCGCGCAGATGTCTGCGACGTCGGCCAGATGGTAGCCCCTGCGGAGCGCCCACACCGCGACCGCAGCCGCTCCCGCGGCGAGCCCGCCGAAAAACGTCAGTCCCCCGTCCCAGATCGCGAAGACCGAGGCGGCGTCTCCCGCGAACGCGTCCCGGTTCAACAGGACGTATATCAGCCGCGCCCCCGCCAGTCCGGCAAGCAGCGCGATGAGGCCCGCGTCCACCATCGCGCTCTCCGGGATGCCGCGCCCTCCCGACACCCGCGACGCCCGCCAGATGGCTGCCAGCGCCCCGGCGGCAAGCAGCAGTCCGTAGCTGTGCAGCTTGAACCACCCTATCTCGAAGAGCACTGGATGCACGCCGCGATGCCTCCTATCCTCGCTCCTCCCGCCGGCGGCTCATCAGGGCGTAGAGGATGATTCCGGCGGTGCCGGCGGTGATGGCGCAGTCGGCAAGGTTGAACAACGGCCAGGACGGGATGCGGATGAAATCCACCACCCCTCCGCGGAAGACGCGGTCGATGAGGTTCCCGGCAGCGCCACCCAGAATAGGCGCCAGAGACCATACGAGCAGCGGGTCGTCCTCATGGCGGATTATCTTGTAGCCAGCATAAAGCAGGATGACGCTGATGAGCGCCAGCAGAGGCCCCAGGGACTGAAACAGTCCGAACGCTGCTCCCGTGTTCAGGATGAGCTGGAACCAGAGCAGCCCCGGGATGACCGTGACAGCTTCGCCGTCCATCTCGAGAGTCCTCAGAGCCAGCAGTTTGGTAGCCTGGTCGAGTGCGACGATGGCCGCAGCAGCGATCCACGGACGAAGCCGGCTCAGAGCTGGTCCTCCAGATCCTGGCACTGCAGGCAGAGGCACGCCGACGGCAGGGCCTCCAGCCGGGGCGCGGCGATCTCCCTGCCGCACCGGTCGCAGAGCCCGTAAGTCCCGTCGCGAAGCTTCTCCAGCGCCCGGTCGACCTTGCGCAGCAGGCTCTCGACGTTCTGGAGCATCACGCCCATCTGTTCACGGTCGAAGGCGGCAGTGGCCGAATCCGCCGGGTGATGACGGAGGTCGGCAATCTCGCCCGTCTCCTCGGATACGGAGCAGGACGATATCGATGCCTCGAGCCTCCGGCGCTCCTCCGCCAGCCGCTCCCGCTCGGCTTCGAGAACCGCAAGGATGCCGGCAGCCCCAGGTGTCACGGCTGTGTTCCTCCGGCGAGCGCAGCCACCACATCCGCGCAGCGCCCGCACAGTTCCGGGTGCTCGTCCCTGCTCCCGACGTCTTCTCTGACCAGCCAGCAGCGGGGGCATCTCGTGCCGGGGGCGGGCTCCACCCTGACGCGTCGCCCGTCGCTCCCCGGAAGAAGCCGCACATCCGAGACGATGAACAGAGATGCCAGCAGCCTGCGGTCTTCGCCGACCAGCGCGCCATCGCCACCGGTCTCCAGCGTGACACGGGCTTCCAGAGGCTTTCCGATGACGCCGCTCTGGCGCGCCTCCTCGATGTGCCGGTACACCTCCTCCCGAAGCTCGATGAGACGTCCGAAACGCTCCAGCAGGCGCTCGTCCTCCAGCGACTCGTCCGGCCGGGGGAAGGAGGCAAGATGCACGCTCGGGACTTCCGAACTGAACCCGGCCGCCTGCCACACCTCCTCCGCCGTGTGCACCAGAACGGGGGCCACCACGCGGACCAACGTGCTGAGGATGGTGTAAAGAGCGGCCTGCGCCGACCTGCGCAGCCGGGAGTCCGGCAGCTCGGAATAGAGCCTGTCCTTGAGCACGTCGAGATACAGCGCGCTGAGATCCACAGCGCAGAAGTTGTGCACTTCGTGAGTCACGCGGTGGAATTCGTAGGCCTCGTACGCCGCCCTGCATCGCGCCACCAGACGCTGAAGCCTTGCCAGCATCCAGCGGTCCAGTTCCTCCATCTCCGCATACGGCGGAGCGCAGGACGGTGAATAGTCGCTCAGATTGGCCAGCATGAACCGGAAGGTGTTCCGGATGCGCCGGTATCCGTCCGCAGCCCGCTGCAGCGTCTCCTCACCCAGCCGCGCATCCGCCATCATGTTGAACGAAGCGGCGGCCAGCCGGATGACGTCCGCGCCGTAGCGGCCCACCACGTCCATCGTGTTGATGACGTTGCCGCGGGACTTGTGCATGGCGTGCCCTTCGGCGTCCACCATCCACCCGTTGGTGACCACCTTGCGGAACGGCGCCTGCCCCTTCGTCGCCACGCCGACCATCAGCGACTTGTTGAACCACCCGCGGTGCTGATCGTTGCCCTCCAGATACACGTCGGCAGGGTAGCTCAACTCCGGCCAGATGCCGCTGTCCAGCACGGCCCGGCAGGTGGAGCCGCTGTCGAACCAGACGTCCAGAATGTCGGTCTCCTTGCGGAACGAGGCTCCGCCGCACTTCGAGCAGACGACTCCGGCGGGCAGCAGCTCCTCCTCAGACCGCGCGAACCAGGCGTCCGCGCTCTCCTTCTCCACGATGGAGGCGACGTGCTCGATGACCCCGCGCTCCAGCAGTTCGGCGCCGCAGCCGTTGCAGAAGAACACGGGGATTCCCACGCCCCAGGCCCGCTGCCGGGACACGCACCAGTCCGGCGCGCCGCCCACCATGGCGCGGATGCGGTTGATGCTCTCGGGCGGGAGCCATTCCACGCGGTCGATCTCGGACAGCACCCGCTCCCGGTGCCCGTCGTGGTCCAGCGACATGAACCATTGCACGGTGGCGCGGAAGATGACCGGCCTGTGGCATCTCCAGCAGTGCGGGTAGCTGTGGTCCACGGCGCCGTCCGCCAGAAGCGCTCCGCTCTCCCGCAGGGACTCGATGACTTTGCCGTCTCCTTCCCAGATGGAGAGGCCTTCGAAGGGTCCGGCCCGACGCGTGAAGACGCCCCGCTCATCGACGGGGCACAGCACCTCCAGTCCGTAGCGCTTCCCGGTCTCGAAGTCCTCGCGGCCATGCCCCGGCGCGGTGTGGACCAGCCCGGTGCCCTCCTCCAGCGTCACGTAATCCGCGAACACGAGCGGCGACGGGCGTTCGAACAGAGGATGGCGGAAGCGCAGCCCCTCAAGCTGCGCGCCGGACAGCGTCCTGACCTCCGAGAAGCGGATGCCCGTCTGCTCCGCGACGCGCTCCAGAAGCTCGCTCGCCACGATGCCCGTGCGCCCGTCGAAGCTCACCACGCTGTATTTGAAGCCGGGGTGTGCGGCGATGGCCAGGTTGGCCGGGATGGTCCACGGGGTCGTCGTCCAGATGAGCGCTCCCGCCTCTCCCGGGGCTCCCTCGAACACCCCTCCCGGGTCTTCCGCCAGGGGGAAGAACACGTAGATGGATGCGCTCCGCGCATCCGAGTACTCGATCTCTGCGTCGGCAAGAGCGGTCTCGCAGGTGGGGCACCAGTGGATGGGACGCAGTCCGCGGTAGATGAAGCCTTTCTCGGCAAGCTCCCCGAAGACCCGCACGATGGCCGCCTCCAGACGCGGGTCCATCGTCAGATACGGGCGCTCCCAGTCTCCCCGGATGCCCAGCCGGATGTACTGCTCCCGCTGCTTCTCCACCCATCCCGCGGCATATTCCCGGCAGCGGCGCCGGATGGCCATCCGGTCCGGCTTCTCGCTCTTCGCCCGGAACTCGGCGGCCACGTTGTTCTCGATGGGCATCCCGTGGTTGTCCCACCCCGGCACGAACGGCACACGGTATCCGTTCATCGCGAAGTAGCGCGTGATGAAGTCCTTGGGCAGCTTGTTCTGCATCGCGTTGCCCACGTGCACGTCGCCGTTGGAATAAGGGGGGCCGTCGTGAAGGATGAACGTACCGGAGGGAGCCTCCCGCTCCAGCGAGAGGCGGTAGAGGTCCAACTGCTCCCAGAGCTTCTGGATCTCCGGCTCCCGCTGGGGGAGGTTCGCCTTCATCGGGAAGTCGGTCCGGGGCAGGTTCAGGGTCTTCGAGTAGTCCATGAGCTCCTTTATTGTCTCAGGCAGTCTGTTCTTTGCGGTATTCTGCAACAAAATCGGCGAGCGCGTCCCGCCACGGACGCATCGGAGGCAGCCCCGCCATCCACAGGGCCCGGTGCTCCAGCACCGAGTAGGCGGGCCGGCGGGTAGGCGTGGGCCACTCTTCCGAGGTGATGCGGGTCAGGTCGGCATCCCCCAGTCCGGCCATCTCCAGCGTGGCGGCCGCGAGGTCATACCAGGAGCACTCCCCCGAATTCGTGACGTGATAGGTGCCGTACAGCGGCAGCTCCACCAGCCTCAGGATGCACTCCGCAAGGTCGCGGGTGTAGGTGGGCGAACCCGTCTGGTCTCCCACCACCCTGAGCGGCCTGCCCTCCCGCGCCAGGCGCATCATCGTCCCGGGGAACGACTTGCCGTGGACCCCGTAAAGCCAGGCGGTGCGCACGATATAGTGTCTGCGCACCAGATGCCGCACGAACAGCTCCCCGGCGTACTTCGTCCTGCCGTAGACGCTCACGGGATTCGGCTGGTCGAACTCGTCGTAGGGGCTTCCCTTCGTCCCGTCGAAGACGAAGTCCGTGCTGATGTACAGCATCGCGCAGTCGCGGTCGCAGGATGCCGAGGCAAGGTTCCACGTGCCGGCCGCGTTCACCCGCCAGGCAGTGTCCGGGTCCGTCTGACATCCGTCCACGTTCGTGAAAGCCGCAAGGTGCAGCACAAGGTCCGGCTGGAACGCCGCCATCAGCCTGTGGACCTCCGCGCTCTCGGTGATATCCAGACGGTCGCAGTCCCCCGTGATATCCACTCCCAGGACCTCGTGTCCGTCCGCCATGGCGCACAGGTCGGTGCCGAGCATCCCGGCCGCGCCCGTGATCAGCAGTCTCATACATCCACCGCCTTTCCCGCTTCTCCGAAGCGCCGGAACCGATTATAGCGGCCGCTCCGGCCGAATGCACCCGTCTGAAGGACGGAGCGGCTGGTTGGCCCGGGCGGGAATACGGAACATGATATAATCGGGAGAACTCCCTCTCCCCTGCGACAGGACATTGTGCTTCCCGTGGAACACCCCGTCCGCATCCTGACCGGAACAGGCGAGGCCGACAGCCATCCCGGCTGGCGGGAGGACGCCGCGCTTCGCCTTCTGGAGGACCTCCGGACGCTCGGCCCGTTCGCCGGCGTGTGCATCCTGCGTCGCGAGCAGTGTGAGGCGGAGGTGCTGGCATCGGCGGGGAGCATCGCTGTCGGGCTCTGCGCCGAGTTCCGTTCCGTGTTTGCGCAGGGTGAAATCTCAGAGCCCCTCTTCCTGAGCGGAGGGGTGCTTCTGGGATGGACATTCGGGGACTGCGCGCTGGCGGCCGGCCTGGCCGCCCCCGGGGAGCAGTCTCCCTGCCTTCTGCCTTCGGGCGCCCGGGAGCTGGTCCGGGCCAACCTCGAGGCCCTTGCGCTCAGGGACAGCCTGGCCCGCACCCGCCGGGATGACCGGGCACACGCCGCGCAGCTGCAGGCAGTTCTGGAGATCGGCCAGGCGGTTCACACCCTTTCCCCTTCCGCGCTGCTGGACCTTGTGTGCCGGAAGGCCACCGAGGTGATGGAGGCGGACGCCTGCTCCCTGATGCTGGTGGACAGCGAGGGAGAACTGGTCATCCGGGCGAGCTTCGGCCTGCCCGCGGAAGTGGTCCAGACCACTCACCTCCCCCGGGGAACGGGAATCGCATGGCAGGTGATGGAAAGCGGGGAGGCCGCGCTGCTGAACGAATCCCCGTCCGAGCGCATCGGGGACATCCGGGTGCGGCGCCGCTCGGACATCCAGTCCAGCATGTGCGTCCCGCTCCGGTCTCCGGCCGGGCCGGTGATGGGGGTGCTGTCCATCCGCCGCATGAAGCCGGCGCGCGATTTCGCTCCCGCCGACCTCACCGCGTTCTCGGTGTTCGCGAACCAGGCTGCGATGTTCATCGCGCATTCGCAGCTGTACGACGCCCTGCAGCACCGCATCCAGGAGCTGTCCACGGTCAACCGGCTGACCGCCGCCATCAACGCCACCCTGGACCTGGACTACGTCCTTTCCCAGATCGCGGAGTGCGTCACGGAGGACATCGGCTTCGACCGGTGCGCGGTCTACCTGATGGACGAGCGCACGGGACGGCTGCAGGCCAGAGCATCCCGCGGGTTCTCCGACGAAGACAACTGGCCGTCCACCGTCGAGTCCGGCAACAGCGTCATCAGCCTGGCGGCGCGGGAGCAGGTGGTCATCCTGGCCGAGGGTGAGGAACTGGAAAGCGCCTCCCGCGTCAGCGAGCCGATGCCGCAGTCCGCGCAGGGATTCGTGGCGGCGCCGATCGTGGTGCGCCGGCACACCATCGGTGTCATCGCGGCGGACAACGGGACGTCCGGACGCCCTATCGCCCGGCAGGAGCAGGTGGAACTGCTCGCAACACTCGGCAGCCACGCCGGACTCGCCATCGAGAACTCCAGCCTGTATCAGGCCATGGAGCAGAAATACGCGGAACTGAACGTCCTCTACGAGCTCTCGCGCACCATCGGGTCGGCGTACGGGCTGCAGAACGCGGTGGCGCTTCTGCTCGAGGTGGCGATGAAGGCGGTGCCGGCCGACTCCGCCGCCTTTGCGCTGGTCGACGAAGCGGAGGGAAGCGTGGAGGTGCAGGGCACGCTGCACGCGGACCCGGAGGACCCCGCCCCGTGGCAGGTCTGCGAAGAGCCTGCGGCCGCTCGGCTTCTGGCCGGGCTCCGCGACCCGATCCTTCTGGGCGGTCAGGACGATGCGGGCGCGCGTCCGGAGTGGAACGAGGCTCTGGGAGCGCTCCTGCAGGGAGGACCGTCGCTGCTGCTGGTGCCGCTCATCACCGACGGCAGGACGATCGGCGTGCTTCTGGAGCGGCGCTCAGGGACAGGGCGCTTCGTGTCGCACGACGTCAAACTGCTCTCCATCGTGGCGTCCAACGCGAGCGTGGTCATCCGCAATGCGGCGCAGTACGAACGCCGGATGCGGGAGAAGGTGCTGGAGCTCTCAGCTCTTTACGAACTCTCGCAGCGCATCAGCACGGCCGCCAGTCTCGACGAGGCGCTCGCCAGCATCGTGGCCATCGTGCAGGACCTTGTGGACTGCGACGAGTGCTTCATCTGGACCGTGGACCCGGAGTCCGGTGCGCTGCAGCTGCGGGCCGGGCAGAGCGGGGACGGCTCAGGCGCCCAGCGGCTGGCTGCGTGGGCTGTGCAGGAGCGCAAAGCCGTCGTCCTTCCCGATGTCCGGAAGGACTCCCGGTTCGCCGGAGTGGTGCGCGACTCCCGCCTGCGCTCCGTGATGGCCATCCCTCTGATGGTGCAGGACGAGGTGGTGGGGGTGCTGAGCCTGCACAGCCACTCCCCCAACATCTATACGGAGGACCATCTCCGGGTGCTGTCGGTCATCGCGTCTCAGGCGGCATCCATCTACCGGGGTCTGGAAGCTCTCACCGCCCTGACGACCTACACGGACAACATCCTCACCAGCGTCCCGGCGGGAGTGGTGACTCTGGACAGCGCGGGATGCATCGTGAGCTGGAACCGGGCGGCCGAGGACATCCTCGGAGTGCCCGCGCACCAGGCCCTGGGCTCATCGTTCACGGAAGTGCTGGAGCCCTTCGACATCCCGGCCGCGCAGATGGCTTCGCTGGAAGCCTCGCTGGCCCGAGTGCTGGACGGTGCTCCGCCGGAGCGGGGCGTGGCGCTCACGCTCAGGAACGGCCCGGATTCCCGGCTTCACCTTGCGCTGAGTTCCTCGCAACTCAGGAACACCGACGGGGAGCCGCTGGGACTGGTCATCGTCTTCGAAGACATGACCCGGCAGGTGCAGATGCAGGAGGAGGTGCGGCGGATGGGCGAACTCGCGGCCATCGGCCAGCTGGCAGCCAGCATCGCCCACGAACTGCGCAACCCGCTGTCGTCCATCAAGGGGGCGGCGCAGTTCCTGAACTCGGAGATCTCCGACCCCGCCGACCGCGAGTTCCTCAACATCATCATCGAGGAGGTGGACGGGCTGAACCGCATCGCGAGCGAGTTCCTGGACTTCGCCCGCCCGCTGAAGCTGGAGCTTTCGGAGGTGAAGCCCGGCGAGCTCCTCGAGCGGGCCCGTTCCCGCGTGGCGGTGCAGATGCAGCAGGCAGGCGTGGATTGCGCGGTGTCGGTGCAGGACGGGACGCCGCCGCTCGTCGCGGATGTCCGGCAGCTGGAACAGGTGCTGCTGAATCTGATGCTGAACGCCATCCAGGCCATGCCCGACGGCGGCAAGCTGGAGGTCGGAGCGCGGCCCTCACCGAGGCGTCCCGAGTGCGTGGAGTTGTGGGTGCGCGACACGGGATGCGGCATCCCGGCGGACCGCCTGGAAAGGATCTTCACGCCGTTCTTCACGACCAAGGTCAAGGGAACGGGGCTGGGGCTGCCTGTGGTGCAGAAGATCGTGCAGAACCACGGCGGGCATATCGCGGTGGACTCGGTGGAGGGCGAAGGGTCCGTGTTCCGGGTGGACCTGCCCGTCCGGGGCCCTGAGCCGCGGCTTCTCGAGCGGGAGGAGCCTGCGGCGCCGGACCTGATGGAACGCGCCTGAGCCGCCTCGCCGGGGGAAGGGAAGCCTGCCGATAATAACGTCCGGGGACTCACTGCGCCGCGCGCGGCGCCTGATGCGGGGAGGACATCCTTGCCGGAAAACGCCAGAGCCGGGACCATTCTGATAGCCGACGATGAGCCGAACATCCGCCGCGTGCTGGAAGCCACCTTCCAGCGGGAGGGCTACCAGGTCTTCACAGCGGAGAACGGGCGGAAGGCGCTCGAGCTGCTGAAGGCCAATCAGCAGACGGACGTCCTCATCAGCGACCTTATCATGCCGGACATCAACGGGGTGGAGCTTCTGGAGGTGGTGCGCGAGACGAACCCGGGCGTGTCCGTCGTGATGATAACCGCGCACGGCACCATCCGCACCGCTGTGGATGCGATGCGCCTGGGCGCCTTCGACTATGTGACCAAGCCCTTCGACATCGAGGACCTTAAGGTGCTGGTGCGCAAGGCCATCGAGCGGCGCGCCCTCTCCTCGCCGGACACCGGGGTCCGGGAGAAGCTGAAGCAGTCGTACCGCTTCGAGAATATCGTGGGGCAGTCGCCGAAGATGCGGGCGGTCTTCGAGATGGTGGAGAAGGTTGCCCCGTCGCGTGCATCGGTGCTGATACGGGGTGAGAGCGGCACCGGGAAGGAGCTCATCGCCCGGGCGCTTCATTTCAACAGCCCGCGAGCTTCGGAGAACTTCGTGGCGGTGGCCTGCATCGCCCTCTCGGAGAATCTGCTTGAGAGCGAGCTCTTCGGGCACGAGAAGGGGGCGTTCACCGGCGCGCTGTCGCAGAAGGCCGGCCGCTTCGAACTCGCCCACAAGGGGACGCTGTTCCTCGACGAGATCGGGGACATCCCGCTGGAGGTGCAGCGCAAGCTGCTGCGCGTGCTGCAGGAACGGGAGTTCGAACGCGTCGGGGGGAACAAGACCATCCGCGTGGACGTCCGCCTCATCACCGCCACGAATCAGGACCTCGCGAAGCTGGTCGAGAAGGGCGAGTTCCGGGAGGACCTGTATTTCCGGCTGAAGGTGGTGCAGATAGACCTTCCCCCGCTGCGGGAGCGCACGGAGGATATCCCTCTGCTGGTGGACCACTTCATCCGGAAGTACGCTCCGCAGGAGGGCCGGAGGATAGAGGGGGCGTCCGCGGAGTTTCTGGATCTGCTGACCGCCTACCGCTGGCCGGGAAACGTCAGGGAACTGGAGAATGTCATCGAGCGCGCCTGCGTCCTGGCGGACCCGGACGCCACCGTGCTCACCCCGGACCTGCTCCCTCCGGAAGTCCGCGGAAACTGAGGCGTTTTCCTGCAAAAAGAGTGAATGGCATCCCTCGAGGCGGCGTCTTATCCGGTGGAGCAGAAAGACGACCCGGGGGCAGGATCAGGGCATGCGTCCCCGGGCCGGGCGTCACATCCGTTAAGGAGGATCGTGCAGATGAGACACTCGAGGATTTGGATTGTGTTCGCGCTTGCAGCACTGGTTATAGCCGTCGCGGCGGGCCCGACGGATGCGCAGGGCTGGCGCGGTGGAGCCGGCCGGGGCGCGGGCGGGTCCGCGCTTTCCGCAGGCGCGGTGCCCGGAGTCCAGCTGACTCCGGAGCAGGAACGGCAGGTCGCGGAGATCCGCTCGCAGACCATGCAGAAGGTCCAGGCTGTCCGGTGGGACAGCTCGCTGACTGCTGAGGAGAAGGCGGCTGAGATCGCGCGCATCCGCCAGGAGGGCCACGAACGGGTCCTGAGCATCCTGACGCCCGAGCAGCGCCAGCAGTTCGAGAGCCGCTGGCCGGGAGGCCGCGTGTTCGACGGAACTGTCCCGCAGGGCCCCGGGCTCGGGCGCGGCCCCTGTGGAGCCGGTCTCGGTCCGGGAGCGGGCGCAGGCCGGGGCGCGGGTCCGGGCCGGGGCCGCGGCTTCGTCGG